>BNJT01000160.1_pt1:0-335000 | contig 390331 bp, 539 predicted proteins | sample 8540491 | NCBI WGS metagenome assembly BNJT01 (sample SAMD00202455, study PRJDB9452) | human saliva metagenome | host: Homo sapiens | reverse complement strand
ACACTTAAATTATTTTATCATTTTTTTAGAAGTTTTTTTGTCAAGAACTTTTTTTATTTTTTTTGAAAAAGTTTTTTTTGATAACTTCTTGTCTTTTTTTAAGACTTATTTATGATAACACTTCTTTTATATTTTTGTCAAGAGCTTTTTTTATAATTTCTTAACATTAAATATTTTAAATGTTTCTATCGTTCGTCTTCTCTATCAGAAGACTTTTACTATTCTATCATCAGTTATTAATTATGTCAATAGAAAATAGAAAAAAAGTTTAGAAAAAAATTTTTATATTTTCTAAACTTTTTTTCTTCTATAAATATGTTTTTTTAAATATGTTCTTTTTTTATAGTTATTTAGTAGTTTGTCTGTGAACTATTCTATAAGGTAGATTCATTTCATTTTTCTTGTACATTAAATTCTTCTAATTCTACCTCGTCTATTTCTTCACCTTTTTCTTTTTAGCTTTTTTTCTATATCAATAATTTTTTTGTTAATACACGCATTGATACTGCTCCGATATCAAAGATTGGTTGGAATATTGAAGAAATTTTTCGGTCTTGTCATATTTATTAGTTTTGTATTTTCTAATGAAAGGATTTGTAATTCTCCTGGAATATTGATTCCTAAATCTAATGCTTGTTGCATTACTGCTAAAGCAACTTCATCAAACATAGTAATTACTACTTCAGCATCAATATTACTTAATGCTTTGTACAGTTTATTACTTTCTTTGTATGTTCTGTATCCATCAATTATATTTTTGTGGTTTTGAAGTCTACTTTTTTTCTGATGCTAATGCCTCTTTATATCCTTTTATAAGTCTTTGTGTTTTTTGACTTTCATATTTATCTATAACTAATGAGATATTTTTAGATCCTTTTGCTAAAAATTCTTTAGTTACATCATATGCTGCTTTTTCATAATCTATATTTACTGCATAGAAATCTGAATCAGTACCTAGGTTACCTGCTAAAACTACTGGTATTTGAATATCTTGTAAGTAATTTTTAGAACTATCTGATAAAGAGTGTCCTAAATATATAATTCCATCTACTTGTTTACTAACAAATGAAGCGAAGATATTTTTTTCTATTTCTTTGTCATCACATGAGTTTGCTAAAATTATATTGTATTTATACATATTTGCTACTGATTCGATTCCACTTACTATTTCAGCTGAAGATAAATCTGCTATATCAGGTAATACTATACCTATAGTAGTTGTTTTTTTACTAGCAAGACCTCTGGCAACAGCGTTAGGTGTGTATCTTAATTTTTTAATAACCTCTTGAACACGTAGTCTTGTATCTTCTTTTTACATTAGGATTGTTATTAACAACCCTTGATACAGTGGCCATCGATACTTTTTGCTTCTTTTTGCTACATCATATATCGTTATTGTCATTGTTTTTTTCTCCTCTACTTTTTTTATTTAAATCTATTGGTAACTTTAAAAAAACCTTTTCATTCTTATATATTGTACCAAATTTTTTTCTATAAGTCTAGTATTTGAAAACAAATTTATCTATATTTTTGTATTTTCAAAAAAACGTTTACTTTCCTTTTTTTCATAATATTTTCTTTACTTTAAATTTAACAAAAAAAGAAGAATTAAATTCCTCTTAAAAAAATTAAGATTAGAATTTAATTCTTCTATAATTTTTATTTAATTATGCTTCTAAAGATGCGTATGCTTTTTTTCTAAAGTTTCTTTTAGAACTTTAGCTGAATGTTGCATTTTAGCTGTTTCTTCTTCAGTTAAGTCTAATTCTACTACTTCACGAACACCTTCGCGTCCAACGATAGCTGGAGTTCCGATGTATAATCCGTCGATTCCGTAGTGTCCATCACAGTATCCACTTACTGCAAGCTCAACGTTTTCATCACGTAAGATAGCTTTTACGATTGTGAATAATGCAATACCGATTGCGTAGTAAGTAGCACGTTTACGGTTGATAACTTCGTATGCTGCACGCATAACTTTTTTTCTTCTACATCTGCAAAGTCTTCTTTTGTGAAGGCAGAAGATTCTAAGAATTTATCGAATTTTTTACCGTATACGAAAACATTACTCCAAGCTGCAAGTTGAGTATCTCCGTGTTCTCCGATGATGTATCCACGAACACTGCTTGGTGCTAAGTTTAATCTTTCTCCTAACATGTAACGGAATCTTGAAGTATCAAGAGTTGTCCCTGATCCAACGATTCTGTGTCTTGGGAATCCAGTGAATTTTTGTAAAGCATTAGTTAATACGTCTACTGGGTTAGATGCGATAACGATAACTCCATCGAATCCAGATGCAACGATTTGTTCTGACATTTCTTTAACAACTTTAATGTTTTTGTCAACTAGGTCTAAACGAGTTTCACCTGGTTTTTGTGGAAGTCCACCAGCAATTACGATAACGTCTGCATCAGCACATTGCTCATAACCACCAGAAGTTACTTTTAATAGGTGGTACTAGAGCTCCCCCGTGATTTAAGTCCATTGCTTCCCCTTCAGCTTTTTCTGCGAAGAAGTCGATTAATCCTAACTCTTCACAAACTCCACTTGAATATAGTTGATAAGCAAAGCTCATCCCTACCATTCCTGCTCCTATTAAAAACAACTTTTCTATTTTTTTCGCTTTCATAAGAAAAACCTCCGTTAATTTGTATAATTTTTAGATATTTTTTTAAGTAATTATTTTTTTACTATTTTATTTTTTTATGGGATAAAATACTATAACAACCCTTATTAAAGTATAAATATCTCATTTCTCTTAGAATTATATCACACTATTGGAAAAAAAGAAAGTGTTTTTTTATTACCTTTTAATTCTGCTATCTTGTTATTAATCTAAACAAATTTTTCATATTTTTTTAAAAATTTTTTTATAGTGTTATATACATGGAAAAATAAAGCGTTTTCCTTTTTACTGTCTTAGTTTTTTTGCTTATACTTTTTAGTAGAAGATAATTTTCTAATTTTATTTTTAATTAGTATATTTTTTTATTTAAATTTTTTTTGAAATTTTTATTTATTTTGTAGATTTTTTTCATACTTATACCATTTTCATTTAATTTTCTGTATTCATGTTAGATTTATGTATATTAGTTATTTACAATTATTTTTTTCTATGGGAGTGACTCAAAAATCGTGATTTTTGATATGTACCCCTTTTACTGGACAAACCAGTGAAAGGGGTATTTTTTTATGCGTTATAGTTTTTGAATTTAAAGTAAAATGTGTTGAGATGTATGAAAGAGGGGAATATCCAGATACACCTAATGGAATAACCACTAGAAAAATTTAGAGATACTATTAGAAAATGGAAAAAGAATGGTCGATTCATTAGGAGTAGGAGCCTTACGACCTAAATCAAAAAAATAAGAAGTGGAACCCAGAAGAAAAAAACTAGTATTAGTTTCCAAAAATTTTAGCTGGTTATTCATATAATTCCGTTGCACTAGAGAATGGAATTAATTATAGGATATTATATAATTGGGTTCAAAAAAATATAAGGAAAAAAAGGTTATAATGGACTTGTAGATGAGAAGAAAGGAAGACCAAGAAAGGTACCTATCATGAAACAAAAATAGAAGTCCTAGACCATTAAAAAGAGTCAGAGAGAGAAGAATTAATTAGATTACGTGAAGAAAATCAATTTATAAAAAAACGGAAAACGAAAATATTAAAGCGGAAACAGAAATAATAAAAAAATTAATAGCCTTGAGGCGGGAAAAAAATGGGACTGCGCAACTCAAGGCGAAAAAAAGCAGCGATTATCAAAGAACTTAGAGAAAAAGGATATCAATTAAAAATGTCTTTTTACAAGCAATAGGAATGGCTAGATCGACATATTATTATTTAGTAAATAAGGAAGAAGTAGATGTTGTGGCTATTCGTAATGAGCCAGTGTTAAAAAGAAATTAAAAATTATTTTTTTAACGAAAAATAAAGGACTATATGGTGTCCGTAGGGTTCACAATGAGTTAATTAATAGAGGTTTTAAAGTAAATCATAAACGTGTACAAAGTCTTATGCATAAAGAAGGATTGAAAGGGAAACAGCCTAAAGAAAGATATCATTCATATAGAGGAACAATAGGAAAAGTCGCTAATAATATAATAAATCGAGATTTTTAGTACAACCGCCCCATTACAGAAATGGACTACAGATGTATCACAATTCAATTTTTTTCATGGGGAAAAGTGCTATTTTTTTCAGCGATTCTAGATATGCATACAAATGAAATAATATCATATGATTTATCGTTACATCCAAATTTAAATCAGATAAAAAAAGGATGTTAGAAAAAAAGCATTTAATAAATTTCCAAAAAAACAGAAGGATTAATTATGCATTCAGATCGAGGATGGCAATATCAACATTCACACTATAGAAGTGAGTTAAAAAAACACGGAATCATTCAATCCATGTCTAGAAAGGGAAATTGTTATGATAATAGTATCATGGAATCATTTTTTTGGAAGAATGAAGACGGAGATATATTATGGTTATGAAAAAGAATTATATGTCATTTGAAGAATTTAGTAAAGCTGTAGATGAGTATATAGATTATTACAATAACAAGAGAATCCAATCAAAAACAAAATGGATGTCACCTGTACAATACAGGATAACATCCACTTGTCTAAACTAAATATATATGTGTCCAGAATTTTGGGTACACATCATTTCGTAGAAATCGATTTTTTTAGAGTCACCCCCGCAAAGTTTATTAGATATCTAAAAAAAGCTTTTTATAAAGTAATTTAGATATCAATAAACCACTGCGTCTATGAGTTCTCATGTACACTCTGTTAAAATTTTGGACTTTTGGGTCAGCACCTGTATATTTTTTTCTTATCTTCTCTATATATTTTATGTGAATTTTCATAAATAAAAGGGAGTGACTTAAAAAAATCGTGATTTCGAAGAAATCGATTTTGTCGAGTCACTCCCGCAAAGTTTATTAGATATCTAAAAAAAGCTTTTTATAAAGCACATTTAGATATCAATACTGCGTCTATGAGTATTCATATACACTTTGTTGAAATTTAAGGATTTTGGGTCATCCTCTTGTTAAGTTATTTTTCTATTATGTTTCCTTTTGAACTACAATGCACTAGTGTTACTAGTAATACTGCAGCTGTTAAAATTAATACATATAAAGCTTTATTCCAATCTGAAATATCTCTAATGTATCCTAGTAATGGTGGGAATACTGCAGCTAATAAGTATCCTCCTGATTGGGCTAAACCTGAAATATCAGCCGCTTCACTTTCATTTCTTGATTTTACTGAGAATAAATACATTACATACGAGAATGATCCTCCTCCAGCTAAAGCAAAGATAATGATAAATGTTAACATTAATACAAAGTTTCCACTTGTATACAGCATCCCAACTAATGATACTAAGTATCCGATAGTAATAACCACTGGAATTATTAATTTATTATGTACTTTATCAGCTAAAATCGGTACTATAAATGTTGATGGGAATTGTGCAAATTGGCTTATTGATAATAATAGTCCAGCAGTTTCTGGTGAAAAATCTTTACTAATCATTATTTCAGCAAACCAAGAGACACTACAGTAGAATAATGCCGATTGTAGACCCATACTTAACATGATTGTCCACATTTTTGAATATTTAAAATATCCATGAACTTTTTCATGTTCATCTTTTATTTCACTTAGACTACTATTTTTTTGACATCGCTGTATAAACAAAAAAATATTAATTATAGCTATAATGATCCAAAATATTAACCGCAAGACCTGTAGAAAATTTTTTTCTCCACCGATATTAGAACTTAAAATTGGATAACTTATACCCGCTGCAACTGCAGCCCCTACATTCATTACAACAGCATAAAATCCTGTCATAAGACCTAATTTTTTAGGATAATATTTTTTAACTAACCCTGGTAATAATACATTACCTATTGTTATCCCTACTCCAATTATAAATGTTGTAATAAAGAATACATATGTATTAATATAAAAATCTTAATCCTAATCCAATACTTATTATTACAGCCGCTAATAATAATGTTTTTTTCTAATCCTGCTTTATTTGAAAGTTTTGCTACCATAGGACTAAAAAAATTGCGAAAGCAATTAGTGGTATTGTTGTAATAAATCCTGCTACCGTATTATTTATATCTAATATAGATTTTAATGGCCCAACTATTGCTCCAACTGATGTAATAGGTGTTCTTAATATAAGACTTAAAAAGATAACACCTAGTATTATTAATATACTATTAGATTTTTTTTGTCATTGTTCCTCCTTAATTAACTTAGAAAAAGGAGTAATCTTACAATTATTCGAATACCTCAAAAAATCTTAATTTCAGAAAAATCAATTTAGATTTTTTTAGCTATCCCTTATTATATAAAAATCCCCCTATGTTGTTTTTTTAGTTATTCAACATGTTTCTAAATATTTTTATTGAATATCGAAGTTTTTTTAGCTTTTCTACTTTTTATTTTTTTAGTAAGTTCTTACTGGTAAAATTAATTCGATAATTTCTCTATGGTAATCACTTGGTTGAATAATAAAATGCAGTTAGTTCACCAGAGAACTTAACGATAATTTCTTCAGCTGCAACAGCAGATACCGCGTCTTTTAAATATTTACCAGAGACAGAAATCTCAAATTTTTTTCATCTTCTAATGTAGAAGAAACTTTTAATTCTTCTATAGCACTTCCTAAATCTTTTGATTGAGAAGAAACTTCTAATAAATTATCAGTAACAACTAATTTAATAATATCATCTTTATCTTCTCTACTCATTAATGCAACCCTATCTACAGCATTAAAGAATTCTCTACTATTTGCTACAAATGTACATTCAAAGACAGTAGGAATAAGTTTATTAGTATTAGGATAGTTTCCACTAATTAATAATACTGTATAAACTACATTTTTGGTAATATAAAAACTATTCTATTGTTTTCATAGAAAATTTCTACTTGATCTTTTCCATTTTCTATCATTCTTTGGAAATAAGTAAGAGCTTTTCTAGGAATAATTAAATTAAATTCTTTATTACTGTCTTCATCATTAAGTGTAACTTGTCTTCTACTTAAACGATACGAGTCTGTAGCTGTAGCTGTTAGAATTTTTATTACTTAATGAGAAGTTTACCCCCTCTAAAAATAGGTCTTTGATCGTTAGGAGCTGTACAGAATACTGTTTCTTTAATAATATCATTAAAAAAACATTAGCTTCTAATTTAAGACTATTTTTCTTTAGAAATAACTGGAAATTCTGGATAATCATTAGCATCATATCCTTTTACGTTAAATTCACTTTTTCCTGATTTAACTAATATGTTATTTTCTATTGTTTCTATTTCTATTAAATCAGTAGGTGCTTTTCTAATAATTTCTATAAAAATTACGAGATGGTAAAACTACTTGACCTTCTTCTTCAATAGTTATAATTTCTTTATCATCTTCATAACTGTTTATTGAATATTCAACAGATACTAAAGAATCACTCGCTTTTTAATATAAGTTTATCTTTTTCTAATTCTATTTTTTTATACCTTTTAAAAATTTCAAAAAGAGAATTAGAAATTTATTACTCTTGATACATGATTTAAGCCATCAAGAAAAATTTGATTTAGTTATAGTAAATTTCATTTTTCTCCTTATATATAATATATATTTAATAAAAATAATAATAATAATAAAAGTCCTGTAAAAAAACTGTGGAAAAACTAAAGATAGCTCAAAAAATAATGGATTTTTCACTTGTTAATAACTTGTTAATAAAGTTTTGAATATCTATAGTAGAATTTAACAGGCTTCTAAATTTTTTTCCTAAACGTTCTTTTTATTACTTCTATATCTTCAAAAAAATTTCAGGATTTTCATCTTTGCTAAGTTTTTGCAATTTTATTAAATGAATAAAGAATAGAAGTATGATCTTTATTGAAGCAATCTCCTATTGAAGGGAATGATAAAGTAGTAAGTTCCCTACATAGATAAATAGCTATATTTCTAACCTGAACGACTTCTTTTTTTACGAGAAGATGAAAGAATATCATCAACTTTGATTTTATAGAAATCAGCACATACATTAATGATGTTCTCAGGTGAGATATTTTTTTCTAGGTGAAGTTTTAGCACTTTTTAGTATTTCCTCGGCAATACTAAGTGAAGGTTGTTCATGTTTAGATGTTGCCGTGAATTTAATACGCTTAAGAACTCCTTCAAGCTCTCTTATATTAGAAGATACGTTACTAGAAATATAAGTAAGTGTTTCTTCATCTAGTTTAATATCGAACTGTTCGCATTTGAATTTAATAATAGCCATACGAGTTTCGAAGTCAGGAGGTGTAATATCTGCAGTTATTCCCTGACTAAATCTAGTAACCAATCTATCTTCCAAATCATTAAGTTGAGATGGAGAGCGGTCACTTATAAGAACGATTTGCTTTTGATTCATTTGTAGCTCGTTAAATGTATGGAAAAATGCATTTTGTGTTTCTGTTTTACCTGATAAAAATTGAATATCATCGATTAAAAGAGCATCTACATCACGGTATTTTCTTCTGAAGTCTTCATCCGCATTAGTATAGTTGTTTTTATCTTTCATCGGTTTAATAGAAGCAAGAAACTCATTTAAGAATTTCTCAGAAGATATACACTCTATTTTAAAATCAGGGAAATTAGCCTCCATTTCATTACCGATAGCGTGAAGTAAGTGGGTTTTTCCAAGTCCAACACCTCCGTATATGAATAGAGGGTTATAAATTCCACCTGGAGAAACAGCGACATTCCAAGCTATATTATGAGTAAAGGCATTCCCTTCACCAACTACAAAATTTTCAAATGTGTAGTTTTTATTAAGTGTAGGATTTTTTTTGCTCGCTATAATATTCTTATTAGGTTCAGGTTTTTTATAATCTTCTAGAGGAAAAGTTTGTTTTTGATAAAAATGTTGAGCTCCAGAAGGTTTATCACCTTGAAGGAAATTCTGTCTAATTAAGTTTTCTACTGCTGGTTTTTCATCATCAACATGAGGTGTAATTAGAGGAATATCATTATCAAGGGAAGTATATTCTATATTAAAATCAAAACCAGTATTTTTTTCTTTAGTATTTCTTTTAATTTTTGATCATAAGCACTTTGAATAAATTGAGAAACAAGAACTTCTTTACTAGTAATAACGATAGATTTCTTCATAAAATCAACATTATCAATAGAAGCACTAGAAAACCAAGTGTCGAAAAACATGAGGATCTACAGTACTTTTTTTAGTTCACGAAGAATTATTTCCCACAAGAAATTAGAATTACTCAATGAAATACCTCCTTAAAAAAAGTATATAAATAATTATAGCATAAACTGTGAATAAAAATAAAACAATAGTTATTAACAAGTTGTTAACAGAAGTTTTTTTAAGTATGTGAAAAAAAGATAATAAGGAAAAAGCTGTGAATATGTTAAAAATGTAAAGAAATTAATTAAAGTATAAGGAGTTTTTTTAGAAGTTTTTTTAACAAAGATTAATATTGCTAGAAATATAGTTTAAGAGTTTTTTTCACACACAATTCACACCTGTGAATAATTTTTTTCTTTGTTAATTTGTGAATAACTATGAAAAATCTGTTAAAAAAACTAGTAAAAAAATATAATTTGTTTGTTTCATGGATAAAAAGTTATTCACAAAGAATTGTGAATAACTAAAAAAACTGTGAAAAAAAGTTTTATGTGGATATACTTAAATATTTTCTTATAGTTTTTTTAAGAATTTATTAACAGCTATAGACTTTTTTTATGTGTTTTTAGGCTAAGTTATAATAATAGGTTCAAAAGAAATATTACTCATAAATAGTAATAAAAAATGACTACAAGTTAGAAAAATTTTTTTGTTTAAGTAAATATTTTTTTGAAAAAAATGAGGTTTTTGCTGTCAAGCAAAAGGGAAAAATGTCCTAAATTATCAATTAAAAAAATAGCGAAGAAAAAAATCCTTAAAAAAATAAAAAAATATGTAGAAGTACTTCCGCGCTACCGCTTGGATAAGCCAAAAAGCGAATGATTAAAAAGGCAGTGCCTTGTTTTAATCATTCTTTTTGCCTGTATTAAAGGTTATCAAAAATCTCCTTTAGCTATCGAAGTATCAAGTTTAGATATATATTTCAAGAAAGAATTCTTTCTCCAAGGATGAGACATAGGTGGGATATATTTAGGTTTAGTTTCCTTTAAAAATAGGAACGTCAAACTCAATAGACTCAAGTTCATGATTTTTCTAAAAACCCTAGTAGAAAAAAATATTATTTTCTATAGATACGTATAAATTCCCATCAAAAAGCTTCAATAACTCTAATCTCAGTTTTAATAGGATAATATACAGCCTTACCGAGAGAATTAATAGGAATATATGATTTATTTTTTTGTATTTGAAATGATATCCAGAATTAATTTTTCCTAATAGAATTCACACTCAAAAATTAAATTAGTGTCAATATTATCTATCGCTTCGAACTTAGGTGTGTTATAATTAGGGATAGAGAAATGCGAATTAAACAAAGAGAGATAAGAAGCCAAAAAAATTATTCGCTTGATCTATGGTTTGAATATTTTCAAGCCTAAACAAAGGTACAAGACGAGATTGAAGTGTTCCAAAAGCACGTTCAACTCGTCCTTTTTTCTGAGGAACACTAGAAGAAAAAAGAGAAATACCTAATTGATGGCAAGCATAGCCAAACTGAGTAAAGGTATCATTTTCAATTTTTCTTGTTTTTTTAGAAGAAGTGTATTCAAAAAAATAGTTCTCTTATCAGTCCATAATTCATAAGGGGATACCATAATTATTAAGGACTTGGTGCAAGACAGTATAGTAACCATTTAAAGTCTCCTGCTCATCAAAATAAGCACCAACAATCATACCAGTAGAATCATCAATAGCGATATGAAGAGAAGTCATTTTATCGCCAAACCAGTTATGAATACTAGCATCCATTTGAAGAAGTTCACCAAAATATTTTTTTCTAGGTCTACTAGGATGAACACTAGATAGATTAGAAATGGGTTCTACAACAGTTGAAGTAGTATTTTTGATTGTGAGTAACCGAATTTTTTTGTTTAATTCTACGTTTCATTAAAAGCTTTGGTTTTCTTAGTAGCTTTAGGAGAGATAATATCAGCATCAAATAAGATATTAGCGACAGAAGTACGACTAATATTAATATTTTTTTCTCATTATGAAGTATTTCACAAAAAAATGTAAGAAAGAAAAAAATCATAGTAAGTATCTTTATACCAATAGATTATTTGATTTTTGATAGAATCAGGAATTTTATTACTAGGAGAGACACCAGTATTTTTTTATGAATAAAAGCCAGAAGGACCTTCTGTCTCAGCTACTTTTTATTAACCTATTAATTTGTCTTTCAGTGAGGTTAAGTAGAGCAGCAGCACGTTTTTAGTTTTAACTCCATTTATAACATCTGTAATGACAAGGTATTTACTTTCTTGAATGTCATTTAATTTTTACATTATGTTGTTTTGTGATAACATCTGTCATTTTTTTATTTCCTCCGAATATTATGATTTTAGTATAATATATTTTTTTATTATGTTGGGACATTTTTCCTTTTCTCTACTTAAGACATTATCACTTTTTCATTCACATTTTTGAAAAAAATGAGGTTTTTGCTTGATAAATTATTTCAGATATGTTAAACTAATTCAGTTATTACATCTATCTAAGTTAAAGAAAAGAAAACTCGAGGAGGACAAAAATGAAACGTACGTATCAACCAAATAAAAGAAAAACATTCAAAAAGTACACGGATTTAGAGCTAGAATGAGCACTAAAAACGGAAGAAATGTATTAGCAAGACGTAGAGCTAAAGGAAGAAAAGTTCTTTCAGCTTAATGTTTGCACTGAGGGTATCACGAAAGTGGTACCCTTTTTTTATTAGTCAGTCCTAAAAAAATATGAAAGATAGTTGTAAAAAAAGTAAATAAACTGTTAAAATATTAGTGTTAAGAAAGGTTTTTAAAATGAAAAAAAGAATATAGAGTAAAAAGAAGTCAAGATTTTGATAATATTATAAGAAAAAAACAATCTTTTTGCGAATAGACAGTTTGTTATTTATTATCAAAAAAATAATTTAGACCATATGCGTTTAGGAATTTCTGTAAGTAAAAAATTAGGAAAAGCCTTTGAACGTAATAAAATAAAAAGATATATACGAGAAACTTTTAAAACAAGAAAAGAATATGTAAAAAACTATGATATAATAGTAATTGCAAGACCTGGTGCTAAAGAAATGCCATTTTTAGAATTTGGTAGCAGCATCGATCATGTTTTAAAAAAATCAAAACTTATGAAAGTGAAGAGGAGTTAAGAATGGAAAAAGAATATTATTATATTGGAGCTACTGTAGATGAGGCTATTAAAAAGGGATTAAAAGACCTAGCTTTATCAGAAGATGCAGTGAAAATTGAAGTAATCGAAGGTGGTAGTACAGGTATATTCGGATTATTCAAAAAAGAAGCAAAGGTAAAATTAATTCCATTAGATGAAGAATATAATAAAGCTGAAGCTGCAGCTAAGGTTGCAGAAGTAACTAAAAAAGAAGAAAAAGCTGTTGAAGTTGATAAAATAACTGAAGAAATTAAAGAAGTTAAAGTTGAAGAAGAAGCTGTTGTTGAAACAGAAGACATAGAAGAAAATGAGGAGCCAGTAAAAAAAGCTAAAAGAGAAGATTATATCGTAAAAAATCAAGACCGTATCGTAAGCTACTTACAAAATATCGTTATTGCGATGGGATATCCGGATGCTACTGTTGATTTTAGAGAAGATGGAAATCGTCATTTCACTTTAAATATTAAAACAGAAGAAAACACTAGCCTAATTATCGGAAAAACGTGGTGTAACTTTAAATAGTTTACAGTTTTTTTAGTTAATAATTTTGCTAAAAAATTCAGCTCACATTACTTCAGAATTGAAGTTGACTGTGATGACTACAGAGAAAACCGTAAAAAAACATTAGAAGACCTAGCATTAAACTTAGCTAAGAAATCTAAAAAAATCGGGAAACCAGTTGAATTAGAACCTATGACAAGCGTCGAAAGAAAAATTATTCACAATGCTCTAACAGGTATTAAAAACGTTGAAACAGAATCACGTGGAGAAGAGCCACATAGATATTTAGTTATTACAGCTAAATAGGAGGTCTAATGAAGACAGTATTAATAGTTGATGATAGTTCTTATTATAGAAGCCGTGGAGCAGAAGTTGTTAGTCGTGCGGGATATGAGTATTATTTTGCAGAAAATGGCGAACAAGCTGTGCGCATGTATAGAAGAATAAAACCAGATTTTGTAACAATGGATATTTGTATGCCGATAATGGATGGATTAGAAGCAACTAAAGAAATTTGTACGAAGTTTCCTGGTGCTAAGGTACTTATTTGCAGTAGTGTTGGACATGTACCTGTGTATAAAAGACAAGCCTTCGCTAACGGTGCTTGTGGAGTACTACCGAAAGAATATGATTTAGATGACTTAGAATTCGCTATTTCAGAAATTGAACTTATGAACGAAGAGGGAGTGACTCAAAAATCGTGATTTCGGAGAAATCGATTTTGTCGAGTCACCCTCGCACAGTTTATTAGATATCTAAAAAGCTTTTATAAAGTGAATTTAGATATCAATAAACCACTGCGTCTATGAGTTCTCATATACACTTTGTTAAAAATTTAGGACTTTTTGGGGCAGTCCCTTTTTCAATAAAATAACAAAAAAATAAGTAGTTTTGAGATTAATCCAGCTACTTATTTTTTTTGTGGTTCTCAAAAATTTAGGGACTGATGAGAAGAGTCATGAGCTTAAAGCTCAGGAATCCTTTTTTTGCTAGTGTATAATATTTTTGTGTTTAACATAATTATTGACAGTATCTTTTCTCTTCTGATATAATGAGACCTTAGGAGGTATATTATATGTCTAAACAAAAAAATTAATCGCTTTGTTGGATCTATTGGAGCTTTTATTGGGATTCTTGTTTTTTTATTGCATATATTCCACAAATTATCGCTAACTTACAAGGAGAAAAAAAGCTCAACCATTCCAACCACTATTTGCAGCAGTTTCTTGTTTAATTTGGGTAATCTATGGTTGGACAAAAGAACCTAAAAAAGACTGGATCCTTATCATTCCCAATGCAGCGGGAGTGATATTAGGTGGTATAACTTTTATTACTTCTTTATAAAAATTATATAAACAAAACCAGAAACTTCATAAAAAAAGTTGCTGGTTTTTTTATGCTGATTGCAAGCATTCTATTTGTTTGAACGAACTAAACTCAACAATCTTAATCGGACTGATTTTTCCATCAGTCCGATTTTTTTCGATGAAAAGCCTTTTTTTGTTTATCCCCCTAACCTATTATTAAAAAAAGTATATAAAAATGTAACTCGGTCGTATATAGAGAAAAAAATTCAAAGGAATAGTGTATAATAAATAGGATATGAATTTTTTATTAATATAAAAATTTAAAAGGAGTTTGAACAATGAGTGAAACAATTTGCGCTATATCGACAGCTCTAGGAGAAGGAGCTATAGGTATTGTTAGACTTAGTGGTGACGAAGCATTTAGCATTGCTGAAAAAATAGTTAGATTACCAAAAGGAAAAACTGTAGAAAGTCTAGCTAGTCACACCATAAATTATGGAAATGTAGTTGATCCAGCTACGAATGAGAAAATCGAAGAAATTATGCTTGTGAAAATGGTAGGTCCTCGTACATATACTACAGAAGATGTTATAGAAATCAACTGTCACGGTGGTATTGTAACGATTCAAAAAGTACTTGCACTTTGCTTAGAACATGGAGCTAGAATGGCTGAACCAGGTGAATTTACAAAACGTGCCTTCTTAAATGGTCGTATCGATTTAACGCAAGCAGAGGCTGTAATCGACTTTATTAAGAGTAAAACAGATGAGGCTAGTCAAATAGCTAACAACCAAATGCAAGGACGTTTATCGACGCTTATTAAACGTCTACGAGCTGAAATTTTGGATATACTAACAGTTGTTGAGGTAAATATCGACTACCCTGAATATGATGATTTAGAAATAGAAACGACAAAAACTATTCTTGAAAAATCAACAAGTATTAGAAATAGTTTAGAAAGTCTATTAGAAACATCAAAACAAGGAAAAATAATTAAAGAAGGAATAAATACAGCGATTATCGGACGACCTAACGTAGGTAAAAGCTCACTTTTAAATAACCTACTACAGGAAAATAAAGCTATTGTAACTGATATTGCAGGAACAACTCGTGACGTTCTAGAAGAGTACGTGAATATTAAAGGAGTACCTATTAAATTAATCGATACAGCTGGTATTCGTGAAACAGACGATATCGTAGAACAAATAGGTGTTAAACGAAGTAAAGAAGCTTTAGAAAAAGCAGATTTAGTATTATTCTTATTAAATAGTAGTGAAGAACTAACAGAAGATGATAAAGAGTTATTAAAATTAACAGAAGGAAAAACAACTATTGTAATATTAAATAAATTAGATTTAGAGACAAAAATTGATATTGCAGAAGTTGAAAAATTAGCGTACAACCACCCTATTATTAAAACATCTATGACAACATATAAGGGAATAGATGAACTAGAGAAAAATATCAGAGACTTATTCTTCGGTGGAGCTGCTCGTCCAAAAGATGCGACATATTTATCAAATACACGTCAAATCAACCTTATCCAACGTGCTTTAGCTAGTTTAAATGATGCTATAGGTGCTGCTGAATTAGGATTAGAAGTAGACATGGTGTTAATAGATTATACAAATACATTCAATCTATTAGGAGAAGTTATCGGGGAAAACTCTGGTGATGAGTTGATAAATGAATTATTCAGCAGATTTTGTCTAGGAAAATAAAATGTTTCACATGAAACATGAAACAAAAAGGAGAACGAAATGAAATGTATAAGTTTTAATGTCAATGGTCTTAGAGCGATCGTTGGTAAAAATTTTGAAGAAGATTTTAAACAACTAGATGCGGATTTCTTCTGTTTACAAGAAACGAAGATGCAAGCAGGCCAATTAGATTTACAATTCGATGGATATTATAGTTATTTCAACTATGCTGAGCGTAAAGGATACTCAGGAACTGCGATATATACTAAACACGAACCAATAAATGTAACATACGGAATAGGAATAGAAGAACACGATACAGAAGGTCGTGTAATTACACTAGAATATGATAAATTCTTCTTTATCACTGTATATACGCCGAACTCAGGTAGTGAACTTAAGAGATTAGAATACCGTATGAGTTGGGAAGAAGATTTTAAAAATTATTTATTAGAATTAAATAAAAACTAAAGGTGTAGTTGTTTGTGGAGATTTAAATGTTGCTCACACAGAAATAGATTTAAAAAAATCCAAAAATCAAACACAAAAAAATGCAGGATTTACCCCAGAAGAAAGAGAAAAAAATTCACGAAGTTATTAGATGCAGGATTTATTGATACATTTAGATATTATAATCCAGATTTAACAGGAGCATACTCTTGGTGGAGTTACCGCTTTAATGCACGTAAAAAAACAATGCAGGATGGAGAATCGATTATTTCTTAGTAAGTCGTGACTTAGAGGAGTACTTAGAAAGTGCGGAAATACATAACGAAATATTTGGTAGTGATCATTGTCCTGTTGAGCTTGTATTAAAAGACAATTTGTTGTAAAAATATAATATGCGGTTGACTTAAAAGACCTAAATTTTAACAAAGTGTATATGAAAACTCATAGACGCAGTGGTTTATTGACATCTAAATTCGCTTTAAAAAAAGCTTTTTAGATATCTAATAAACTGTGCGGGGGTGACTCGACAAAATCAATTTTTTTACGAAATCATGATTTTTGAGTCACTCCCATATTTTTAATTTTACCAGAATTAAGATTAATATTGGCTGGTACTTTGCAAACATTAAAGAATGTAAACAACAATCTTTAAAAATATTATATAAAAATAAACGGAGGCGACTTAATTAGAATAAACTATAATATTAGGTTGCATCCGTTATTAATTTTAAGAAAAGAGGTAATTTATGGGACCAAAAATTCTATATAGAAGACGTATATGATTGTGATTCACAATATTCTATTGATTATATAAAAATTTGATGAATTAGGGAAAAATAGATATTGTTAGAGAAACATACGGACGAAATTATTTAGTAGAAAGAGATATACAGTTACCAATTTTTTTGAAACAGAAGAAGAATATATTGATTATCTAGCGAAAAAAGATATAATAGATCCGTATTTTTCAGATATTCTTCATAAATTAGTGGGGCATACTCCTGAAAATATAGTTATAGATGAAGTATCTTTAAATAATGCACTATTTATAGGTGATCCTAGGGGCGCTGATAGACCTGGTGGATTTAAAGATGCATTCGAGCTACTTATGGAAGCGACGATGATATGGGAATTTTCTGCTATAGATGCTATGGAAAAAACTATGCAGGTAATAAGAACACTCCTACGCGATAAAGAGCATAGATACCAAGAAAAACTAATTAGAATAAAATAGGTGAAAATATGCTAAGAACAACGAAAAAAGATGAATTAGACTGTGTAATGAAGATAATAGAAGACGGTAGAGAATTTTTAAAAGAACAAGGTGTGAATCAGTGGCAACATGGTGCTCCGAGTAGAGATACGATTATTAATGATATCAGCGAAAGAATATCATATGTATATGAAAAATCAGGTGAGATAGTTGCTACAGCTGTGCTTACTACTCTTGATGAAGATTATGAAAACTACCCTACTTTTTTTGGTCAGAAAATTCTAGTTATTTAGCTATTCATCGCATTTCTACAGCAAGAAATTTACGAAATCAAGGAATTGCTCGTGAATTCATGGAATATATCTACATTTTTTTGCTAAATCTCAAAAATATAAAATTTTTTTGAGAATAGATACGCATTTAGACAATAAAAATAATGAGAAAAATTTTTTTAAGTGGATTTGGATTCGAAGAAAAGAGGTACAATAAAATTAACTATGAAAAAAATATTTTTAGATGATAAAGAAAGAGTTGCTTATGAGTTAGAAGTAAAAATAAAAAAATCGATGTTTCATGTGAAACAAGAGGTTTTAAAAAAATTAATCTAGTTTCACATGAAACAATATACAAGGAGGAAACAATGAAATTTTATTCTTACGAATACTTACAAAGTAAAAATAGAACAAAAATAATCTAGTAGGAATTGTAATAGTAGGATTACTACTTTTAGTATTGTTGTTTAGTTTAGTTAAATATTTTAAGAATAAACAAGACACAAAAATATAGAGAGTTATCAATAATACTTGTACTAGGAACAATATTAACGGGAACTATAGGTATAGGGAATTATCAAAACAAAGCTATTTCTTCTAATCAATATAGAAGTTCGGTACAATTTATAGAAAAAAATAGCGAAGCATTTAAATATAGAAAAGACAAGGATTTATATTAATAGTGAAGCATCAATAGAGAATTCATTCGTAAAAATTGATGATACATATTATAGAGTAATAAGTAGTGGTAAAAAAAGATGATTATCTACTAGAAAAAAATTGATTTAGTAGATCCAGTAGTAGAAAAAAAGTTGAGGTGAAAAAAATAATGCAACTTTCATACGTTGATATAGCAATAAAATTAGCGCTTGGATTAATATCATTAGTTTTTGTAATTAATGTTTCTGGTAAAGGTAATTTAGCACCAGCATCAGCGAGTGATCAGTACAAAAACTATGTACTCGGAGGGATTATAGGTGGTGTAATCTATAATCCAACAATCTCAATCCTACAGTATATAAATATTCTATTAATATGGGTTATTTTTAGTACTTATTCAAAAAAATGGTTGAAAAACAAACAATATGTTCTTCAAAAAAATAGTAGATGGAGAACCGATTACTGTGGTGAAAAATGGAAAAATAGATGTAGAAGCTACAAGAAAGAGTGGTTTGACTGCTCATGATTTAGCGTTCAAACTAAGAAGTCAGGGAGTATATAGTATTAAAAAAGTTAAAAGAGCCGTGTTAGAACAAAATGGACAATTAATCATAGTATTAGAAGGCGATGAGAATCCTAAGTATCCAATAATTACAGATGGTAATATTCAAATTAATACATTGGAATCAATGGATAAAAACAGAAGACTGGCTAAAAAGAAACTTTATTAGAAATGGGATATGATGACACATCTAAAAATATTCCTAGCTGAATACAACAAAGGACAATTAGATATCGTAGAATATTAAAAATAATAACATTATTAAACAATACTAAGAAAAAAATTCACCAAGATGTAAAAATGAAAAATAAAAATATAAAAAAATAATAATATCAGTTAATATTATAAAAAGAAAAGCAGGAAATTGAAAAAAATCAATTTCCTGCTTTTTAAAAATTATTTTTTTCAGCATTGATAAAAATCGAAAGAAGAATCTTCTTGAAATTTTTTTAACGACATAAGAGCAAGTTGCGATAATTTTTTTTATTTTTGTTCTTGCATATCTTTAACAAGAGCGTCTAAAAAGCTTACCTGCTACACCTTGACCACGAAGTGATGAATCGACAAAAAGTGTGATCGGCAACAACTACATTAGGATTGCTAGTAGTAGAATAAGTAATTTCAGCAATAACCTTACCATTCTCATCATATTTAACGAAACCATTATTTGTTTTAGTAAATTCCATACAAACCTCCTAGAAAAAAATCATATAATAATATGAGTGTTATTACTTTTTATTATATCATAAAAAAAGAGGAAAAAGATGTGTAAATGAATCAATGGAGAGGCAGAGAATGTAAAAAAAGGGAGAAGATATTGTGAAGAGAGGATAATAAAAATACAAATCAATAAGAATTTAAAAAAATGATTACACTTGACAAAAAGTATATACGTAGGATATCCTAATTATAAAGGAGATGATATTTATGAATCAAATTATCAATGAATACACAACATTATCACAATGGGGGAATTCAAAAGCTACAAGAATACCAACAAGTGTTTTAAAATTATTAAATATTGACGTTAATCAGAGGTTTTTAATTTCCGTGCAAGGAGAATCAATTGTGTTAACTCCAGAAGTAAAGCAACCTAATACTATACAAGAGTTATTTGCTAATTGGGAGGATGATGGTATCCGCCATAAGGAAATTGATTGGGGAGAAGCCAAAGGGGAGAATTAAAATGGTAGTAACACAAGGAGATATTTTTTTTGTAGATTTTAATCCTAGTATTGGTCATGAACAAAGAAATAAGAGACCAGCAATTGCGCTTAGCCATGATTTGGCGGCTAGATTTGGAGGGTTAACTATTGTAGCTCCAATATCTACAACAAAAAGAGAGTATCCTACATATCATTCTTTAAAAAGTACTAGAGTTATTAAAGGAAAAGTAATGCTTGATCAAACTATTGCCTTAGATTTGAATGCAAGAGGTGTATCTGATATAGAAGAGAGTATTGAAAAAAAGAAGAATTAAAGGAAATAATAGATAAATATAAGTTGTTATTTGATTTAGTTTAAATAATCTGAACTGAAAAATATAACAAAAAAATAGAAGGTTATTAGATAATTTCATCACTTTATGGATGGATTTTATAATAATCTTTTATTTTATTTTTTTATTTTTGAATTTTTCCCCACCTTTTTTTCTTTTCGTTTCTAACTCTCTTATTTTTTTTTCTTTTTTTTCTTTTTTTTCTTTTTTTATCTTTTTTTCTTCTCCTTTTTTTCTTTCTACTATTTTTGCACTTACTACTTAAAAAAATTATAAAAATTACAATTCCTTAAATTAAATTAAATAATTCTACTGAATTTTTTTAATTGTAAAATAATAAATAAATTAAAAATATTTTTTTATAAGATTTTTTTGTTTAACATCTTATAGAAGAAAAAAATAAAACGTTTTTAAATTTTTTTAAAAAAAGTTATTGACAAATATACAAAACAGGGTGTACAATGAGTTTAAATTTAATATAAAAACGTTGAAAAAGATAAGTAGATTAATACGTAGCTACAACAGAGAGTTATTGGATGGTGCGAAATAACAAGGTGAAGATTAATTGAAAATGGTCTTAGAGTTTTGTTTATCTAATAGGTAAACACGTGAGCTGCACGATATAGCACACAGTATAAACATGTACTGAATAAGGTACTAATCGCAAGGTTAGTATAAACTAGAGTGGTAACGCGAATTAAGATACTCGCCTCTATTGCATACGCAATAGGGGTGTTTTTTATTATCTAAAACATAAAACTTATCAAAACGTAGAAAAGAGGAACCATATTATGACAAGAAAATTTAGTTTTGAAACATTACAATTACACGCAGGACAAACAGTTGGAGACACAAAAGCAAGAGCTGTACCAATTTATCAAACAACATCTTTTGTATTTGATGATACTCAAGATGCTGCAGATTCATTTGCATTAAGAAAAGCTGGAAATATTTATACACGTATTACTAACCCTACTACGGCTGTTTTCGAAGAAAGAATTAACGCTTTAGAAGGTGGTGTTGGAGCATTAGCTGTTGCTTCAGGTATGGCTGCAATTACATATGTATTCTTAACATTAGCTCATGCTGGAGATCACATCGTATCATCTAAAAATGTGTACGGAGGAACTTACAATCTATTAAAACTTACATTACCTCGTTATGGAGTAGATGCAACTTTTGTAGATCCAGATAACTTTGAAGAAATTGAACAAGCTATTACAGATAAAACTAAAGCTCTATTTGTAGAAACTTTGGGAAACCCATTAGCGAATGTTGCAGATTTAGAAAAATGGGCTGAAATTGCTCATAAACACAAAATACCATTAGTAGTTGATAACACATTTGCTAGTCCATACTTAATCAATGCATTTAGTCACGGTGTAGATATTATCGTTCATTCTGCGACAAAATTCATCGGAGGACACGGTACATCAATCGGTGGAGTTATCGTAGACAGTGGTAAATTTGACTGGGAAGGTAGCGGAAAATTTCCTCAATTAGTAGATGAAGATCCAAGTTATCACAACTTAAGCTACACAAGAGATGTAGGTGCTGCGGCGTTTATTACGAATGTAAGAACACAATTATTACGTGACACTGGTGCTGCTTTATCACCATTCAACGCGTTCTTATTATTACAAGGATTAGAAACATTATCTCTAAGAGTAGAACGCCATGTAGAAAATACTAAAAAAGTAATAGACTTCTTAGAAAAACACCCTAAAGTAGAATCACTTAACTATCCTGGATTAGAAGGGAATAAATACTATGAATTAGCTAAGAAATACTTACCTAAAGGTAGTGGATCAATCTTCTCATTCGATGTAGTTGGTGGAGAAGAAGCTGCGCGTAAAGTAATTGATAGTTTAGAAATATTCTCTAACTTAGCGAATGTAGCAGATGCGAAAAGTTTAGCAATCCACCCTGCTTCAACTACACACGGTCAATTAAGTCCAGAAGAATTACAATACACAGGAATTACTCCTGCGCAAATTAGACTATCAATTGGTCTAGAAAAATGCAGATGACTTAATCGAAGACTTACGTTTAGCATTAGAAAATATCTAAGAGAAAAGTTTCACGAGAAACAATAATTTAAAAATAATTAATATTTTATTAAAATTTGTGGATTAAGACAGAAATTAAAAATACCCTTGACAGCCATTTATTTTAATATTAACATACTTAAATAAATATTATCTTAATCCACAATTTTCTCTTTTTTTGAGTAGAGGTTGTTTGGGGAGTATGAAATAAAAAGCGAGGCAGCGTGGAAATTTCAATTAAACTCCTTCCTAGACAATCTCTGCTTTTTATTTTTTTCAAGAAATATAGAGAAAGATATTTTTTTAATAGAATATATCTTAAGAAGGCTGTTTGTGATATAATTTTTAGTAATAATAGTAACTAAGGGGTGAAAAACATGTATAAAGTAATGATAGTAGAAGATGATGAAATAATTTCAAATTCAATAGCTGGATATCTACAAAAAAATGGCAATACGCTACGCACGAAGTCGTAGATTTTCAAAAATGTAGTTAAGGAGTTTGTGGAACAATCACCGGATTTAGTATTAATGGATATTAATCTCCCCTACTTTGATGGTTATTATTTCTGTGAGGAGATTAGGAAGTTGTCGAAAGTGCCGATAATTTTTTTATTTCATCTGCGAATGATGATATGAATATTGTTATGGCTATGAATATCGGTGCAGATGATTTTATAGAAAAAAACCATTTAAGTTAGTTGTCTTAAAGGCAAAAAAATAGAAAGTCCTACTCCGCCGTGTTTATAATTTTTAGTGGATCTTTCGAATCTTGTAGTGTATAAGGATGTAATTTTTTTGATATGAGCCGTGATGAGATGAAATATCAGGATAATCTTGTTGAACTAACAAAAAAATGAAAGTAAAAATTCTTACAGTATTATTAGAAAATAGAGAAAAAAATAGTAACAAGAGAAGAAATAATTACCGCCTTATGGCAAAATGATAACTTTATAGATGAAAATACTTTGTCGGTGAATATAAACAGACTTCGTTCTAAGTTAAAAAAAGTATAGGAATAGATGAATTTATTACTACTAAAAAAAGGTAAAGGATATATCGTCTAATGGAAATATTAAAAAAAGTTATTTAAAGAAAAAAACACAAAAAGTTTATATTTTATTTGTAGTTTTTATTGCTATATTTTTTTCATTATGTTTTTATTTGTATAATTTGCCACTAGAAGCTCTAATATATACCGGAAGTTTTTTTGTTTTTTTAGCAGCGCTTGTAGCTAGCTTTTCAGATTTTGTTAATTATAGAGAAAGTTATAAAAAAATTAAAAATTTCTAGAGAAAAAAATATTCTAAATGATCTTGAAGATTTACCGAAGAGTTTGGATATTAGGATTGACTATTATCATAAAAATTATAGAGAAATTATATGAAGAGTTAGAAAAAAACTAACTCAGGAGAATCGACAAAAAAATACAGATATGGTTGATTACTATAGTATGTGGATTCATCAGATAAAAAAACGCCGATTGCTGCGATGAATTTCTTATTAGATAATGAAGAAATAGATCGAAAAAAATCTTACAGCAAGAATTGTTTAAAAATAGAACGTTATGTTGAGATGGTTCTGACGTATATAAGATTAGATAGCCTGTCATCGGATTATGTTATAACGAAAATTAATCTTGATGAAGTGGTGAAAGATAGTGTAAAAAAATATGCGACTATCTTCATTAATAAAAAAAGATAAAAATTAAATTATGTTTCACATGAAACAATGGTAATTAGTGATAAAAAAATGGTTGAGCTTCGCCCTCGAACAAATACTAGGTAATAGTGTGAAGTACACTAGTGCTGGTGGAGAAATTACAATAGAAACTTGTGAAAATAAACTGGTTATAGAAGATAACGGTATGGGTATTAAAGAAGAAGATTTACCTCGAATTTTCGAAAAAGGTTTTACAGGTTTTTAATGGAAGATATGAAAAAAATCGAGCGGTCTAGGTTTATATCTATGTAAAAAAACTCTAGATAAACTAGGTCATCATATTGAAATTTCTTCAAAAGTAGGAGAAGGAACTAGGATAGAAATCACATTCCCGAAAGAAGATACATTAAAGGATTAGATGAAAATAAATAAGGAATCCTCTTGAGAGTTAGATTACAAATTTAACTTTTTGAGGGAAACTTTTTAATTTCACAAGTGAGGCTAAATATAAATTGATAAACTCCTAAAGTAAGGTAGCTATAACCTCGACAAAATCTACTTGATGCGAGTGGCTCAAAAATCGTGAGTTAGAAGAAACATGATTTTGTCGAGTCGCTTTCTGCAGTGGTTTATTAGATATCTAAAAAGCCACTTGATATATATATATATATATATATATTATAATAAAGAAAAACTTATTTTTCTTACAAATGAAGTAAATTATCTGAAAAAAATAACTTGTTTTAAATTTGGTTTTATTTGATAGAATATTAGTAAGATATAAAGGAGGGAAAAAGATGAAGCAGTATTTAAAGAAAAGATATTTAGAAAAATAGTTTGTTGCTTTTTACTAATTATTTTTTTGGAGGAGCATGTAAGGTTGTTGCTGCGTATTTTATAGGGGATGGATTTAATGAATTAATCAAGTCGAATACCGATGGCTTTTTCTATAATATAGCCTATGCGGGTATCGTGTTTTTATTATATTTAGTTTCTCTTTATATAAAAATTCCGTATGAAAACTATGTAGTGCAAAAAATGATAACTGATATTCGATGCGATGTCGTTGATGCAATTTCTAAAAATAACTATGCTAATTACAATAAGAAAAAAATAGTGGTGATTACATATCATGGCTTAGTAATGATTTGATGATTGTTGAGGAAAAAGGATTTGGCAATTTTTATCAAAGTATTACAGCGATAATAGAGACGCTTTTAGCTATAGTCGGACTGTTTGCATTCCACTGGTCGATTATCGTCTTCTCTATAGTAATGAGTGTTCTTACATTAGTTTTACCAGCTCTTGCGCAAAAATCTATTCAGAATAAAGCTCAGAGATATTCAGGGTCATTGGAAAAATTAATAAGTAAAAATACAAATTACCTACAGGGATTCGATAGTTTACTATCTTTCAATAAACTAGGAATTTTGAAAAAAATTGTAGCAACTTCTTCTAATGAAGTACTAAAAGAATCTGTATCGCTAAGAAAAAAAGTGTCGGATTAGCTGGAGTTCTAGGTGGTTTAGGAAATTTAGTAGGGCAAGTTGGTGTAGTATTACTAACAGGAATACTGGCGCTGAAAAATATTGTAGGCTTTGGATCTATTTTAACGGTAGAGTCATTAACATCGACGATTTTTAATTCAGTAGGAAATATTATGAATATTACGGTAGAGTTAAATATCGTAGTGCCAATCTTTGAGAAATTCGAGAAATTCAAAGAAGAGGCTAAGGAAATTGATGATAAAGATACTAGCAAAAAAATCATTAAATGAAGAAATTGAAACTATAGAATTAGAGGATGTTTCTTATAAATATGAAGAGAAAAAGTGTATTGAAAAAAACATTTCGTATTCATTTAATAGATATGAGTAAATACGCAATTGTCGGAGAAAGTGGTAGTGGAAAAATCTACATTGTTAAAATTATTGACTGGAAGAATAAAAAATTACGAAGGTGCAATTAAATTTAACGGAGAAGAACTAGAGGGTCTTAATAAGCATAGCCTGTATGATAAGATGCTATATATTCCGCAAGAACCTTATATTTTTCACAGAAAGTCTAAGATTTAACATAACGCTAGGTGATGATTATGCTGATGAAAAAGTTAAAGACGTGTTAGAAAGCGTAGGATTAGGTGAGTTTTTAACAAGTCTTGAGGACGGTTTAGATACGGAACTTGTAGAAGGTGGTAAGAATTTATCAGGTGGTCAAAAAAACAAAGAATAGCCCTAGCTCGTGGAATTATTAGAGAAAAAAAGTAGTGTTGTTAGATGAGATAACTTCTAATTTGGATAAGGATAATGCAGAGAAAAATAGAAGAACTTCTATTAACTAATCCAGAATTAACGGTAATTATAATAACGCACAGATTAGATAGCAGTTCTGAACAAAGATTCACAGATATATTGAGGTTATAATTTCCCAGGAAATAAAAATCGCTAGACATTCTTGAAATCAAATAAAAAGTAATAAATATCCCAATCTTACAAAAGTGTAAGGTTGGGAGCTTTTTGTAAGGAAAAATCGATAGAATCTGTAAGAAAAAGTAAGGTAGAATATAAATATAAACAACGAGGAAGTTGTAGAAAAAGTTCGAACTGGGAAGAGTAAAGAAAAAAAGAATTTAGGAGTGATAAAAAAATGTTATTAGAAGTCAACAATGTAAGAAAAGTTTATACAACAAGATTAAGTACACAAAGTACAGAAGCGTTAAAAAAATGTAAATTTTGCGGTAGATAATGGTGAATATGTAGCGATTATGGGTGAGAGTGGAAGTGGTAAAACTACTTTATTAAATATTATCGCAACATTCGATAAAAGCAACATCAGGGAATGTGAATTTAAACAATTTAGATTTAAGCAAGTTGAAAGATAAAGACTTAGCGAATTTCCGTCGTGACAATCTAGGATTTGTTTTCCAAGATTTTAACCTACTTGATAATTTTTCTATAAAAGATAATATTTTATTACCGTTAGTGTTAGCTAATAAAAAAATATAAAAGATATGGAACAAAGATTAGAGAAAGTAACTAAACCTTTAGGAATTGATAAGTTAATCAATAAGTTTCCATATGAAGTGTCAGGTGGTCAACGTCAAAGGGTTGCGGTAGCGCGTGCGATTATTACGAATCCAGCACTAATCTTAGCGGATGAACCGACAGGGGCGCTAGATTCAAAATCAACAGATCGACTATTAGAAGTTTTTGAAAAAAACTTAATAATGCAGGACAAACAATAATTATGGTTACGCATTCTGTGAAAACAGCAGCTCGTGCAAAAACGTGTGTTATTTATTAAAGACGGAGTAGTATTCCATGAACTTAGAAAAGGAACTGCGACTACGAGTGAAATGTTCCAAAAAAATTAATGACACGTTAACTTTAATGCAGGCAGGTGAGTAAGATGAGCTTCTTTTATAGCAAATTTGCTTTAAACAACCTTGTAAAAAAACAAAAAAATTTATAATACCTTATGTGTTATCAGCAATTTTTACAATAATGTCATTTTATATACTGTCATCTCTAGCATTTTGGGGATAACTTAAACAAACTTCCAAATGGTATCGATGCGACAAAAACAGGTATTAAGCTTCGGAATAATTGTAATAGCAATTTTTTTCTACAATATTCTTATTTTACACTTACAGTTTTTTTAGTAAAAACGTAGGGTAAAAAGAATTTGGATTGTATTCTGTTTTAGGTATGACGAAAAAAACAAATAGCGAAAATTCTAGTGTTAGAAACAATATTTATCGCTGTAACTACAATAGTGTTAGGAATTGGATTAGGAATAATTTTTGATAAACTTATGCTGTTAGTACTATTAAAATTATTTTCAGCAACGGTTACTTTTGGCTTTAGTATTACGCCGATAGCTATAGTATTCTCAGTATTATTATTCGGAGGAATATTCTTCTTATTACTACTTTATACAGTTATAAAAATTGCAAGACTTAGAATTGTAGCCTTATTAAAAGATGAGAATAAAGGTGAAAAAGAACCGAAATCTAGATGGATTCTAGCGATAATCGGTTTAGCATTAATCGGTTATGGTTATTACACAGCACAAACGGTACAAAATCCTGTAAAAGCAATATTAGTATTCTTCTTTGCGGTAATTGCAGTAATTATAGGTACATATTTAGTGTTCATGGCAGTTAGTATCACAGTACTAAAAATTATGAAAAATAATAAAAACTTTTACTATAAACCTAAAAAAACTTCATCAGTGTTTCTGGTTTATTATACAGAATGAAGAGAAATGCAGTAGGATTAGCGAATATCTGTATATTATCTACGATGGTTCTTGTAACTATGGGATCAACATCAGCGTTATATGCAGGCATGGAAAAATCTTACAACGAAAGATTCCCAAGACAATTAATGGTCACAGGCTATAATTCTACTAGTGAAAAATTAAAAAAAATCGAAAATAATGCAAAATTATCAGCTAAAGAAGCGGGAACAGAAGTAGAAGATATGGTTTCATATAATTCAGTACCTATGGTAGGAAGACTATCGAATGATAAATTCAAGGCCGAAGCTAATCTAGGGGTTGACTTAGCTAATGTGAAAATGATAACTGTCCTTGAATTAAAAGATTATAACAAGGTAGCTAATAAAAATAAAACATTAGAAAGTAATGAGGTTTTATTGCATATTGATAAAAAAGGAAACTACAACCATAATAGTATTTCTCTAAATGGTAGTGACTATAAAATTAAAGAAAAAAATTATCTGAGTTTCCAGGAGCAATAGGTTCAGCAGCAGCGAATATTATTGATACTTATTACGTTGTTGTAAAAGATGATAAAGAAGCGGAAAAAATAGCTACACAATTAGCTGCGAGAATGGACGAACTTAGTAAACAAAATCCAGATAGTAGAGGAATAAGTATAGCAACTGGAACAGCTACAGTTCAAAAACTATGTTGCATTTAATATTAAAGACACTACTAAAGAAGCCAAGGTAATCGAAAGTTTTAAAAAAATTAGAAAAAAACAAGTGGGAATAGAAATAGAAGGGAAAGATGAAAATAAACTTACATTTAGAGGAGTGTTCGCATCATTCCTATTCATCGGAGTGTTCATAAGCTTAATATTTGTAACATCTCAAGTGGTAATCATGTACTACAAACAAATCTCAGAAGGATATGAAGATAAAGGAAACTTTGAAATCATGAGAAAAGTAGGTATTACAGATAAACAGATTAAACAATCAATAAGATCACAAGTATTGTTAATCTTCTTCTCACCACTAATTATAGCGACACTACACACGATAGTAGCATATCCATTTATTGAGAAAATCTTAAGATTATTCTTAATAACAGATAATAGCATATTCTTACAAGCACTTGCTGTGACAATCGTAGTCTTCGCAATCTTCTATCTAATAGTTTATGCAATAACATCAAAAAAATTTTACTATAGAATTATAAAAAGAATAGATGAAAACAAACTCCAGAATTTTTCCTCTGGAGTTTTTTTCGTTTTATTTGCATTTGGACTTTTGTTCTTACAAAGTGAAAAAGTGTAAGAACAAAAAAATCCATTTTAGAAACTATTTTAAAGTAAAAAAATAATATTCACCTTAAAAAAATCTGAAAAATTAAAAAAATAAAAATTTGACAATTCTTGTGAATTGTATTGACTATCTTTGTTATCTCTGATAAAAATTTACATAATAAATATACTTTTTAGAGTCAGAATGAAAAAAAGACTTTAAACTATAGTGTTAGGGGTGAAGAGCATGTTTAAGTTATTATTTAAACAAAAAAATATAGCATACTAGTATTTATTATTACGGTATTATGCGCAGCAGTACAGGTTGCGACGTCTTATGGATTTAGTTTGATTATCCAGGCAACGGTAGATAAAAATTTAAGATTTATGGTGTCGGCGACTATTGCAGTTATGTTGATATATGTTGTTTTGAATACACTAGGTTATTTTAGAGCGATATACGTTGAAAAAAATTGATTCAAAAATTTTTTTCTACAAGGCTTAGAAAAACAGCAATTGCGGATTTCAAGAAAAAGTTAGTCTATAACGAGAAACATAATAATGGAGCAGAATGTATAGCTTTAAATACTACTGATATCCAGCAGTTTGAGCAATATGCTGCTAATTGTTTATTTGCGATTTACAGTATATCTTTAGTTGTTATCTCAACAATTGTATTACTTAAGGTGAATATTACGTTATTTATTATCTCACTTGCATTGTCTTTATTAATGATGGTTCTACCTAAGTATTTCAACAAAGCGATAAAAATAACGACAAAAGACATTTCAAAAGCTACAGAAGATTTCAATAAGGATTTAGAGAATGCGCTGGCTAGTTCAGAAATGCTAAAACAACTTTTCTGCGTTGAATTTATTAGATAGAATTGTAAATGTAGGTTCAAAAAATATAAAAAATGCTAAAGTTAATAGAAAAAAATCTATTATGACTTTACAAGGATTGAATGTGACATTAAATGCAGGTAACCAAATTGCGTTGATTTTTATTGCGGGATATTTCGCATATAAAGGGTATATTGAATTTGCGATGATATTTGCGATATCAGGTTATACAGGGAATTCTTTGGAGGATTGACAAAAAGTAATCGAACTATATCCGAATTTCGCTTCTGCAAATGAGTTGTTGAATAAGTACCCAGAAATTAAAGAAGAGAAAAAAGTTTACCTAGAGTGGAAAAAAATTAGATAAGGAAATTGTAGTTTCTAATGTTAAATATAACTACCCAGATAAAACGGTAGAATTTCCTAATTTAACTTTTGAGAAAAAAATAAGAAGTATTTAATAAAAAGGAAAAAAAGTGGTAGTGGTAAATCAACATTGATAAATATTTTTAAATGGTGATTTGAAGAACTATGAAGGAAGTGTAGAATGGGATAATAGAGAATTAAAAACAATTTGATATTAAATCGGCAATTTCTACGATGAATCAAAAAAAGTACAATTGTTAAATTTATCGATCGAGGATAATATTATTTTAAATAAAGAATATAACGACAAGTTGTTTAGAGAAGTTCTGGAAAAATTGTAAGTTAGTTGATGTGGTTGATAATTTAGAAGAAAAAGAAAAATACAATATTAGACAATAAAAAAACTTAGCTTTATCAGGTGGACAGTTGCAGAGATTAGGATTAGCGAGAAGTTTATATCATAAAAAAAGATGTATTCATAATCGATGAAGGTACAGCTAATTTAGATAGTAAGTTGGCAGATGATATTGAGGAAATAATATTAAAAAGATAAAGAAGCTACAGTTATTATGATAACTCATAGAAATAGTGAAAAAATCGAAAACTTAGCAGATAAAGTAATAACATTAGGTAGCTAGAAGAAAAAGAGGATGAGAGTGACTAAAAAATCGTGATTTTGGAAATCGATTTTGCAGAGTCGTCTTCATATATTATAGACCAAAAAAAGTAGATATCCCTTTTATAGAGGATAACTACTTTTTTTATGTTAATGTTTATACTGTTGCATGAGTTATTTTATGTTCTAATAAGTTTTTTTAAAACAAATTTGTGCATCTTCTAAATCTTTTTGGTTTGGATGTTTTTTTAGATTCTTTAACCATGTCAACAAGATCCGGTGTAACTTTATGAATAAAGTTTGGGTCATGCCAAGCAAGAATTTTTAAAAAACTATCATAACCTTTGGATCCACTTTACCTTGGCAGACGAATGTTTCATGAATTTTTGTTGTTTCTTTCTTCCATGAATGCAATATAGTTATTTATTGAATCATCAGCGTGATAATGTTCACGAGGAACACCACAAGTTAAAAAAATAGTGCTACGTCTTTCCCATGTATTTCTTGTTGATCGACAAAAACGCTGCATATTTTTTTATTTGCGTTAGTTTTTATCTGTCCAGGCACCTAGAATATAGAAATCATAGTCTTTCTCTATTTTTCGTTGTTTTTTTATGTCGAGTAAGTCTACCTCAGCTTGATTTTTTTTATTTGCTCATAAATAGCTTCAGCTACTTTTTTTGTGTTTTTTTGTTTTACTAGAATAAGCAAGTAAAAATTTTTCATAATTATCCTCCTAATAGAGTTTAGATTATTCACAATTTGTAGTAATTATATACAGTTTGTAAGATTTTTAACTACAATTATTATATCAAAAAAATATATTGTTTTAAATAGCTAAATGAAAAATCACAATCAATTATAATTTGATTCTTCAAAAAAATTAAAAATTGAAAAATATAACCATATAGAATAATATTTGTAACATAAAAAAATAAGAAAAAAATATATTGTTTATGATAAAATACTAAATAAGAATAAGATAGTGAGGGCGAGTGGTAATGGATAGATTGTTTGAAGTATCAAGTTACGCATCGTTTATTGTGTATCATATAGAAGCAATGGACAAAATCAAGATTCCTAAAAGGATGATACAAGAATATGTTAATCTTCAAAAAAAGGTAGGTAGTTTTCCAGGAGAGTTAGAGTATGTAACTAGTTTTTATGATGAAAAAACAGGAAGTAGTGGTACATTATTTGAAAAATACTGTTGAAGAAAATTATATTTTAGCTTATACAGGAACAAATTTTCATTTTGATAGACAAAAAGATATGTACGCTGATGTAGTTGGTATATGTTTGGGTCAAGGAGAGCATCTAACTTCGTGTTATAGATTTTACACACGTATGAAGAAAAAATATGGAGATAATATTATTTTAACCGGTCATTCTTTAGGTGGAAGTATTGCGCAGCGAGTTGCGATTGAGTATGATGTAAAAGAAAGTGTAGTTTTTAATGCAGCACCGATATATTTGATAGGTGGAATAGATATTTTTATGGACAAAGAGACTGATGGAGAACTATATGTTACTCGTATGAAAAAGTATCTTAGAAATGTAAAGAAAACTGCGATAAAAAGGCTACATTTACAGGAACTGTAAAAAGAGTAGTTTCTGAGTATGATATATTTACTCGTATATCTGAGTTGCTTTCTATTGGATATTATGTGGGTGATGAAATTATAGTTAAAGAAGCAGGGATGCATGGTATTAAGAGCTTTTTTTAGATATATATAAGAAATCATTTGATGCGAGTTTTGAGAAAAAAAGAAGATGAAAGTTTCTTATCGGGTGAATATAAGGATTTTAATTTAGCTGAAGTAAATATATTGAGTAATTTTTTTCTGAAGAACGTATAGCAGAATTAGAAAAATCAATTTAATGCACTTCTTACTAGTAATACTGTAATATCTAATTTGAATAAAAAAATCCATATAATGTTAATTTTTGAATTTTTTTATAAAATCAATATTAGAAAAATATAGAAAAGCTAAAGAGAAGTTAGAAGATATACGATAGAATAATAGTTCAAGAGATAAGTGTCTTTATTTTTAAAAGGGATGCTTTGTACAATACAGGATGCCATACACTTGTTTAAACTAAATATATATGTGTCCAGAATTTTTGGGTATACATTATTTCTATGAAATCATGATTTTTTTGAGTTGCGTCCATTGATATTTTTAGGTGTCATAACATTCCTATTATTAAATCGTTTGCGTAAAGTTGTAACTTATCAAAAAAATGATATAATATAGTTGGCTATATATATTCTTACAGCGGTGTAAGAATATATTATATAAACTATTTTAAATAAATAAAAGTGTACTTTTAAAGTATTTTTTTTATAAAAAAATATAGTGAAGAGGGTGACCCAAAAGTCCAAAAATTTTTAACAGAGTGTATATGAGAACTCATAGACGCAGTGGTTTATTGATATCTAAATTCGCTTTATAAAAAGCTTTTTAGATATCTAATAAACTTTTGAGAGTGATTCTAAAAAAATCGATTTCTACGAAATCACGATTTTTGAGTCACTCCCTAGTATAAATCTAAGGAGGAAGAAAATGGCAGAATATAAAATACTAGTAGTCGATGATGAAGAGCCGATTGCTAACATATTAGATTTTAATTTAAAAAAGGAAGGCTATGATGTAATAGTCGCTAATGATGGAGAGAAAGCAGTAGAGCTTGCTTTTAATGAAAATCCTGATTTAATTTTACTAGATTTGATGTTGCCAAAAAAAGATGGAATGGAAGTATGTAGGGAAGTACGTGCTAAAAAGAATATTCCAATTATTATGCTAACGGCAAAAAATAGTGAGATAGATAAGGTTTTAGGTTTAGAATTTGGAGCTGATGATTATGTAACTAAACCATTCTCGACACGTGAGCTTATGGCTAGGGTTAAAGTAAATCTTCGTCGCGTAACTAAGCAACAAGAAGAGATTGTGGAAGAGAAAAATGGTAGTGATCTTGTAATTAAAGATATTGTTATTTATCCAGAAGCTTATGTTATTAAGAAAAATGGTGAGGAAATTGATCTTACACGTAGAGAATTTGATTTATTCTATTATCTTGCTCAACACCGAGGACAAGTTTTAACACGTGAAAACCTATTGCAAAACCGTATGGGGATATGACTACTTCGGTGATGTTAGAACAGTTGACGTGACTGTGAGAAGATTGCGTGAGAAAGTAGAAGATGATTCATCGCAACCTGAATATATAATGACACGCCGTGGTGTAGGTTACTTTATAGGTGAAGAGTAATGAGTTTTTTCGGTAAGAAATTTAAGAAAAGATTCTTTTCATCAATCCGAACTAAGTTCGTAATAGTATATGTATTGGTTAATATAATATCATTACAACTTATTGGATTGTTCTTTACAACACAATTAAGAAATAGTAATGTAAATACATTTGAACAGAATATTATGGAGCAAGAGAAAATCCTTAATTACCATGTTCGAGAAGAAATCGATAAAATTAACGGAAAGAATGCAGAAGACTCGAAGGTTTTAGAGAATAATGCTGATCAAAATGATACTGCTAATAGTAGTCGTGATTCAAAAAGTGGAATTGCAAAACTAGTCAGTGAATTTAATATTCAAAAACTATTGTTAGTTAATGTTATAGATAATGATTCGAAAATTTTGGCGAGTTCTTCAAAAAATGGAAATGATGAGTATCTTGCTAAGAGATCGTTTGATCCACTTGTAAGCCAAGTTATAAAAACAGGGGAAAGTACGAAACAGATTCAAAATAATGCTGATAGTAATAAGCGTGTGTGGATCTATGTGAGTCCTGTAAAAAAAGATAATGAGGTTGTGGGTGTAATCTCTCTTATGGCAGATATAGAAAGTGTGTATCAAGAGGTAAATAGTATTTCGAGAATCTTCATAGTGGGAACTATATTATCGATATTAATTACTACTGTTATAGGATTTGTTGCTTCAAAAACTGTAACGAGTTCCATTGAAAAAATGAGTTCTCAGGTTAAGAAGATGGCGTTAGGGAATTATGGTACGGTAGTTGGTATAGATACAGATGATGAAATCGGTGATCTTGCTAAAGTATTTAATCAGATTTCTAAGAGAATTGAAGAAGAACAGGCTGTAACAGAGATAGAGCGTAGGAAACTAGCGACTATCATCGAAAGTATGATGGATGGGATTATTACAACTGATAATAACGGAAGGATAATTCTGATAAATACCAGTGCAGAAGATATGCTAGGTGGACGTGATGATGAAATTTTTATAGGAAAAGATGTTCTGAAGATTCTCAATATCACAGAATATGAAAGTATAGAAGAGATACTAGAAGCTGAAGATAGTCTTCTTGTTAGTACTTCAAAAACTGATGATGAGCTTCTTTTACGAGCGGAAATTTCTAAGATTGAAAAAGAAGATACAGAAGATTTAACACAAATGTCTACGGAATTAGAAGGGTATATTATAGTACTTTATGATGTAACAGATCAGGAACGTCAAGTAAAAGAACGTCGAGAATTTGTATCAACTGTATCTCATGAACTTCGTACACCTCTAACGACTATGAATAGTTATATCGAAGCGTTAGAAGAAGGTGTGTTGGAAGATAAGGAACTGGCTCCTCAGTTTATTGACACTATTCACAAAGAAACTACGCGTATGATAAGAATGGTAAATGAACTAATGCAGCTTGGGAAAATGGATATCAAAGAAGAGCATTATGAAAAAGAATTTATTGATATAAATAAAATGCTTGAGCAAATTACAGATAGGTTTGCGTTAACACATCCAGAGAAGAACTTCATAAAACATATTTCTAAAACACCGATATTTGTTGAAGGAGACCAGGATAAACTTACGCAAGTGTTCGATAATATCGTTAATAATGCGATAAAATATTCTCCAAATGGTAAGAATATTACAATAAGAGTTAGACAGAATTATCATCATAATAGGGTGAGTATATCTATAAAAAGATGAAGGGGTAGGAATACCTTTAGTGCATATTGATAAAAATCTTTAATAGATTTTTATAGAGTTGATAAGAGTAGACAAAGAAGTATGGGTGGAACAGGTTTAGGGTTAGCGTTGGCTAAGACTATTGTAGAAGCTCATAAAGGCCGTATTTGGGCACAAAGTAGAGAAGGTTATGGAAGTATAATATTTGTAACCCTACCTTGTGAACAAATAGATGATGAATGGTTATAGAGGTGAGTAGTATGAGGAATAGAAAAAAAGGAAACTGTAAAAATCAGTTATTTTAAGTGTACTTGTTTTACTAAGTTTAACTTTATCTTATCTTATTATTACTTATCAACCAGATTATGAAATTTTCACAAAAAGATCTACTCAGAAAACAGTTGATTCAAATAAAAATGATCTTTTGAACTTCCTTATTCCTGATAGTGTAGTGAAAAATCAAGAAGGAGCAAGAGAAGAGTCGATAGTTCAAAATTCAATAACAAAAAGTAGCGAGTGTAGAAGCTGTAAAAAAATAAAAAAAGCACAAAAAGAGTTGCTATTGCTACTTTCGGATAGTGAGAGTACAGAATCTAGGGTTAGAAACCGTAATATAGAAGATATTACGACTAATAACGTTGAAAAAAATATTGATAAATTATCAAGTTACCTTAGATTCAGCGCTACTTAAACCGTTATTCTTTTCTGAGGACAATTCAAACGTAAGTTTAGAGTTTGATACTATAGTTTTATTAAAAGATAGACCTAATATGATTTATCTATAAAAAAAGATGATAAAAACTATCTTCAAATTACTTTAAAAACAAGATATATATGAGAAGATAAATAGTAAATTCAATGAGAAAAAAAGCAAAAATTATGCGAAATATAGTTTGAATAACAAATTTATATATCTAAAAAGAAGGCGATGAAGATAATGTTATTGATGAATATAGTGCTGAAGATGTCAATTTAAATAAACTGGCGAGGGATATTTTTGAGAAAAAAGATAATCTTAGAATTAGTAATGAAGATGAAGTAACCGATGGATATGGAATATTAAGAGTTATGAACAACAGATTAGTATATACAAATCCATCTAATGAAGGCGGTCGTGAGGTAGGTGCTACTATCGCTATAAATAATACTATTAGCTTTTTTTAGAGTTAGGTTATGTTGGGGACACTAATTACCAACTAACAACTGCTTTAGACGGAATTAGTATTTTCCAAGAAGCATATAAAGATTCTATAGCCTTTAGTAAAGATGGTTTTGCTGATATAATATCAGAAGATAACAGCAGTGGAATATATAAGTTAACTTCTCCGAAGAAATTAACTAAGACTTATCTTTCATCGAAAGAAGCGGAATTGTATTCTGTAGAAAAAAACAGAATATGTGATAAATTATCTTTATGAAAAGGTTAACTTGAAAGAAATAAGTGATATAGTTTTAGGGTATGATAAAATTTACAATAAAGAAAGAAACAGTTTTAGTTACACGCCAGCATGGTATGTGAAGTATAATGATAGATACATGAGTTTTAAAAAAATAAGAGAAAAAGATAGACAAGGGAGAGAGACTATGAATTGGGGTAAGATGAAAAACATTATTTATTTACTTATTTATTGCTTTAAATGCGGTCTTACTAACTTTTTTTATGTCTATATCGTTCAAAAAAATAAAAACTGAGATTGTCCAAGAAAAAAAGAAATCATAGAGCGTTCTATGAAAAAAATGATAATATAACTGTTGAAGAAAAATGCCACAAAAACGTGATAATCTAGGTTATGTTAATGTAACTATTTCTGACTTGAAAGATTTTTAAAAAGAGAAGAGAGTGGATTGAAATTTGAGGTTGAAAATGTAGATAAAACATCAACTTTAAAGGTTAGTTCAGAAAATGCTATAACTAATGTTAACAAAAGGTAGCTATAGAGCTGAACTAGACTCATTTTTACTTGAAAAATTGAAGTTGAGTGCAAATTATGTATTCTCTAGTTACAATGCTAATAAAAAAATGAGGTTATTTATGAACAACAGATTGACAGTTTTAGAGTATTTTCAAATAAAAATGCTAGAATAGTTTTTGAAGTTGAAAGTAATGGAGATATCAAGCGGTTTACTCTAACAGGAGTTTCTAACATAAGAAAAGATAAAAACGAAACCTTAGTTACATCTAGTCAAGCTATAAACAGGCTGTATCATGAAGACTTGATTCCAAAAAATTGTAGAGTTCGTACAACTTTAGGATATTATACTTATATTTCACAAACAGAAAACCAAGTATTGATACCAACTTGGAATGTTGAAATAAGTGATAAAGATGGTCGGGTGAGCAACTATTATGTGGATGCTATAAACTTGAATATTTTAAACAGAAAAGGACATAGTTCATAGATAGGGTATAAAAAAACTATCCATCACAATAAAGTGGTGGATAGCTTTCTTTAGATATGTTATTGAGCCTGTGAAAAAAAGTCTGTAAAAAAATAACCCTTCCTATGTTAAACTGAAATTAACTAGGGAGGGTAAAAAAATGACAAGAAGAAAAAGAGATCCAAAAAAACAAGAATTAATAAAACAATTAGTATCAGAATACGGAGTAGAAAGCATAGCCGATATACAAAAATGCCTTAAAAAGATTTACTAGGAGGTACGATAGAAGAACTACTACAAGCAGAAATAAATAATCACTTAGGGTATGAGAAGTATGGACATGGTGACAAAGAAAAACTATAGAAACGGATATAAAGAAAAAAAGTTCAAAGTAATTATGGCGACCTAGAAATAGCTGTTCCACAAGATAGAAATTCTACATTTGAACCAATGATAGTTCCAAAAAGAGAAAAAGATATCTCAGAAATAGAAAACAAAAATAATAGGTCTATATGCCTTAGGAATGACCACAAGGGATATTGCACAAGAGATAAAAAGAACTGTATGGATGTGAGATATCAGAAGGACTAGTATCAGACATTACCGATAAAAATAATTCCAAAAAAATAGAAGAATGGAAAAACAAGAACGCTAGATGAAGTCTATGCAGTAATTTATATAGATGCAGTACACTTTAGTGTGAAAAGAAAATGGAATTGTAGGCAAAAAGCTGTCTATATCACATTAGGAGTGAACCCAGAAGGTAAGAAAGACATATTATCGATGTATATAGGAACAAATGAAAGTGCAAAAAAACATGGTTATCTCTATTTAACGACCTTAAAAAAATCGAGGAGTAAAAAGACATACTAGTAATGTGTGCAGATGGCTTAACAGGAATAAAAAGAAGCTATAGCTGCAGCATTTCCAAAAAAACAGAATACCAAAGATGTATAGTGCACATGATAAGAAATACAACAAAATTTGTAGCGACAAAAGACTATAAAGAGTTGTGTGCAGACCTAAAAAAACAATATACAATGCACCAACAGAAGAACAAAGTACAAAAACAACCTAGATATAGTAGCGGATAAATGGGAAAGTAAATATCCAAAAACTAATGAGTAGCTGGTATTCGGAATGGGATGCAATAACACCTATATTTAAATTTAGTGTAAAAAGTAAGAACAGTAATATACACAACAAATGCAGTAGAAAGTGTAAATTCAAGATTAAGAAGCATGAATAAGAGACGATCAGTTTTTTTCCGAATAAAGTATCATTAGAAAAAAAGCGTTATATCTAGCTATAGAAAAGAATTGTAAAAAAATGGACAGGAGCTATAAGAGATTGAGGGACAAATATATGGAGAGTTAAGAATAATGTATGAGGATAGGATATAAATAAAAATAAAAGCAGCTTTAATTCTCTTGGCGAGTCTAGATTTTACGTCTTTACTTGTCAAGGACAAGGGCGTCGCCTTTTAAAAAAATCCTTGACAAGTAAGCCTTAAAAAAATCTAAAAATAGACTCTAGAGAATGAAAGCCACTTAAAAGTAATTAAATCTATAAAATTAAATATTATAAACTAGTAAATTTTTGGTTAACATAAAGAATTTACAGAGTTTTATTCACACTCCCTATGTTATTAGTCTGCTAAGTAAGCACGTAACATCCAAACATTTTTTTCTAATTGAGTTTTTAGACCTAATGCTAAGTCAGAAGTACCTTGATCTCCTTCTTCTTCAGCTACGCTCATAAGGTGAGTTAAGTCGTTGATTAATAGTTCGAAATCGTGGAATACAGCTGCAACCATTTCTTTAGTTGTTTCTTTTTCAGTGGCTTCTTTGATTGTTGCGATTTCTAAAGCGCCTTTAAGTGTAGACACTGGGCGTCCTCCGACTGCTAATAATCTTTCAGCAACTTCATCTAAAGATTCAGTTGTGTAGTTGTAATAGTTCTCAAATACTTCGTGTAGTGTGTAAAAGCTACGTCCAGTTACATACCAGTGAAAGCTGTGTAATTTTGTGTATAATACTGTTAAGTTTGCTACAAGTTTGTTTAATTCTGTTGTACGTGTCATATTAAATTCTCTCCTTTATTTTTGTAATTTATGCTTAAATTATAGCACCATGAACACATGATGTAAAGTTTGTAGTCTTATAATAGTTATTGAGAATTATTATCTAAAAATAAAAAGTTGATTTGACAATGTTTTTCCAAGGTGAAAAAAATTATAAATGATAATCAGTATCGAATGTGGTTGTTGTATTTTTTTGGAGTAATAAGTTGAAATTAATCTAGTGAATTGTTAAAAATAAAGCAGAAAGGAGTGCTTTTTAATGGCGAAGATTTGCATATTTTTTTGATAAAATTATATAGAAAAATATATATCACGTTATACAAGACCTACATGTAGATTTTCACCAACATGTTCGGCTTATGCAATGGAAAGTTATAAAAGGTTTGGTTTTTCTTAGGAACTTACTTAACTGTAAAAAAGACTTTTTAAAGTGTCATCCTTTATATAAGGGAGAGTACTTTGATAATGTCCCTTTATTTAAGAGAGAAATATTTAAATTTAATAGAAAAAAATAAAGAGGTAGTTGAAACCAACTGCCTCTTTATTAAAGCGAAATTGTTATATTTGGATAAAAAAATTTGGAATATTGATTGACCTGTTGAAAAAAATAAATAAGGGGTTGTTTCAACAATATAACAATTAAAAATATTATTTAATTAAAGTACTTGTAGGTAAATCCTCATAATTATCCACAAATATTAACTTATATTGAAAAAAAGTGAGGTAAATCCTCATAATTATCCACATATGCAAGTGCTAATGTTATTTATCAATGCTATTTCCAGCATCTAACCATGCGGCAATTCCGCCCGGGAATCTATAGACATTTTTATATCCAGCTTCTTTTGCTAATACTGCTCCGACATGGCTTCTTTCACAAGCGACAAATCCACAATAGATAACGATCTTTTTATCCTTATCTTTACCTAAAGTTTTTTTAAGAATGCTTCTTTTTCCTCTGGTTTTAAATCTTTCATTTCTTTTTGGTAAGCCGGCGTTAACAGCACCCTTGATTTTAGTTTTCTCAAAGCGATCAGAAGGTATAGTATTAATTAAAATCATATCTTCTTTGTTATCGATAGATTTTTTTAATTCATCTGTGCTTATTAAATTATAATCCCCGGTTTTTGTTGCTTTAACAAGCTTTATGGAGGCTTTTTCTACCTCATTTTCTTTACCATCTTTTTGCAGAGCAGTTAAAGTACGTCACCGCCACTACAACCAACTAAAGATACAGAAAGTAGTATACTTGATAAAGCTAAAAGTAATTTTATTTTTTTCATAAATAGAATCCTCCTTTAATTTTCACTTTTATTATAACATAAAAAAACTATTAACTATAAACTATTTATATAATAAAATTTATTTTTTTATTAAGTTAAACGATAGTTGTTATTATCGTTTATTTTATATGTAAACTAGAAAAATATATAGTGAAACATATAAAAAAATTAATAAAAAAATTAATATACTTATTAATCTTTGTTTTTTTAAAAATAACAGTTGCACAATTTATAGTTTTTGTATAATGAAAAATTCTGCTACTAGTTGATAGTAGCAGAACAATATTTTTAGTATTAATTTATAAAAAGATTATTTTTTTGCTGAATAATTTCTTAAAGAAATAAATAACTTTATTTTTTTACTTGGAGTTTCGTTATTCTCTAACATTTTTTTTACGAAGTCAGGCATTTCAGGTTTTTCGCCGTCTTTTTTTATTAGCTAGCATCTTTTTAACAAAGTCGGGCATTTCAGGTTTTTCGCCGTTATTCTTGTTAGCCAGCATTTTCTTAACGAAATCAGGCATTTCTGCTTTTTCTTTATCCATCTCATTAAATGTTGTTTGTTCTGGATTATGATAGATAAAAGGATTATCTTTATTATCATTAATTGCAGAAACTAGAGCTTCTATTAAACGATTGTCATAGTTTGGCATTGGTGGTCTATGATATGCTACACCAAATTCTTCGCAAAGTTCACGACATTCAACATCGTTATCGAAAAGAACTTCAATATGTTCACTTATAAAACTAAGAGGTACAAATATATAGTGATTTGGATGCTCTTTTTGATCTCTTAAATATTCTAGGACATCAGGTTTAATCCATGGCATACCGATATCACTCTCACTTTGCCATGTGTTTGTATAGTTATCTTTATCAAGACCAATTTTCTCTGCTATAATTTTTAGTCATATCGAAAAATTTGATCGACATAAGGGTCGTTATATTTTTAAAAGCAATTTCAGGGACACTGTGTGCAGAAAAAGATAACTTTAAAGCTATCATTTTTAACTTCTGTATCGATAATTTTTTTGATTTCATCAGTACAAAAATTCAATTAATTTTTTTCTTCTTTATACCACGATTTTTATTATATTAAATTTGATTTTATCACTCTTAATAAATCTTTCATATCCCATAATAGAATAAAATGAATAATGAGGTTCTAAAAATTAAACAAATACATTCTTCAATGTTGTCTTCTTCCATTTTTTTGAAATTACATCAGGGATATATGGAGAAGAGAATTTATTTGCGAAGTATACTCGATATTCATCTTGTACAGTTTCTTTTAATAACTCAACTTCTTTAAGTGTTATTTCTTGAAGGGGAGAACCGTCTATGCGAAGATAGTTTTTTTAATAATAAATTGATTTCATCATCGTTAGGACGCACTCCTTTTCTAATATTCGTGAAAAAAATTTAGCTACGCCTTCAAATGTATAATCCTCTGGTGTTCCATATGTCATAACTAAAAATAGCTTTTTTTCATTATTTAACCTCTCATAATTGTATAGTTATATACGATTATACCACTTTTTTTGCACTAAAAACACGTGTTTCTATATTGTTACAGAAAAATATTGTCAATTGTGTTAATTCCCAAAGTAAATTCCTGTGAATGAAAAAGTGATAATGTCTTAAGTAGAGAAAAAGGAAAAAAATGTCCCAACATAATAAAAAAATATTATACTAAAAATCATAATATTCGGAGGAAATAAAAAAATGACAGATGTTATCACAAAACAACATAATGTAAAAATTAAATGACATTCAAGAAAGTAAATACCTTGTCATTACAGATGTTATAAATGGAGTTAAAACTAAAAAAACGTGCTGCTGCTCTACTTAACCTCACTGAAAGACAAATTAATAGGTTAATAAAAAGTAGCTGAGACAGAAGGTCCTTCTGGCTTTATTCATAAAAAAATACTGGTGTCTCTCCTAGTAATAAAAATTCCTGATTCTATCAAAAAAATCAAATAATCTATTGGTATAAAGATACTTACTATGATTTTTTTCTTTCTTACATTTTTTTGTGAAATACTTCATAATGAGAAAAAAATATTAATATTAGTCGTACTTCTGTCGCTAATATCTTATTTGATGCTGATATTATCTCCCCTAAAGCTACTAAGAAAAACCAAAGCTTTAATGAAACGTAGAATTAAACAAAAAAATTCGGTTACTCACAATCAAAAATACTACTTCAACTGTTGTAGAACCCATTTCTAATCTATCTAGTGTTCATCCTAGTAGACCTAGAAAAAAATATTTTTGGTGAACTTCTTCAAATGGATGCTAGTATTCATAACTGGTTTTGGCGATAAAATGACTTCTCTTCATATCGCTATTGATGATTCTACTGGTATGATTGTTGGTGCTTATTTTTGATGAGCAGGAGACTTTAAATGGTTACTATACTGTCTTGCACCAAGTCCTTAATAATTATGGTATCCCTTATGAATTATGGACTGATAAGAGAACTATTTTTGAATACACTTCTTCTAAAAAAACAAGAAAATTGAAAATGATACCTTTTACTCAGTTTGGCTATGCTTGCCATCAATTAGGTATTTCTCTTTTTTTCTTCTAGTGTTCCTCAGAAAAAAAGGACGAGTTGAACGTGCTTTTTGGAACACTTCAATCTCGTCTTGTACCTTTGTTTAGGCTTGAAGATATTCAAACCATAAATCAAGCGAATAATTTTTTTGGCTTCTTATCTCTCTTTGTTTAATTCGCATTTCTCTATCCCTAATTATAACACACCTAAGTTCGAAGCGATAGATAATATTGACACTAATTTAATTTTTGAGTGTGAATTCTATTAGGAAAAATTAATTCTGGATATCATTTCAAATACAAAAAAATAAATCATATATTCCTATTAATTCTCTCGGTAAGGCTGTATATTATCCTATTAAAAACTGAGATTAGAGTTATTGAAGCTTTTTGATGGGAATTTATACGTATCTATAGAAAAATAATATTTTTTTTCTACTAGGGTTTTTAGAAAAATCATGAACTTGAGTCTATTGAGTTTGACGTTCCTATTTTAAAGGAAACTAAACCTAAATATATCCCACCTATGTCTCATCCTTGGAGAAAGAATTCTTTCTTGAAATATATATCTAAACTTGATACTTCGATAGCTAAAGGAGATTTTGATAACCTTTAATACAGGCAAAAAGAATGATTAAAACAAGGCACTGCCTTTTTTTAATCATTCGCTTTAGCTTATCCAAGCAGTAGCGCGGAAGAACTTCTACATATTTTTTTATTTTTTTAAGGATTTTTTTCTTCGCTATTTTTTTAATTGATAATTTAGGACATTTTTCCCTTTTACTTGACATTGTGTTAATTCCCAAAAGTAAATTCCAGTTCAAATAAAAAAACTGGAATTTAACCTGAAAACTATTTTTTTAACTGGAACTTAAGTTGAAACTAAATAATTATGAAAAGATATTTATCTAACTTTATTACGTTATTTTTAAATTCTCTTTATAATGTTAAATAGATTTTAGTTTTTAATAAGTACAATTCCTCTTTCTTTTTATTTTTGGTGTATATTATATATATGAGACTTTTCGTTGAATGAAAGGAATCTAATATTATGACAAACAAAAAAACAAACACTTAACATATTATGATCGCTTAGACATTGAAGAAGGAATTTCTAAAGGAAAAAAACTTTTAGAAGTATAGGTATAGAACTTGATAAAGATCCTACTACTATTTCTAAAGAAATTAAACGTAATCTGCAATATAAAGATACCGAAGTAGTTACCAAAAACTCTTGACGGAAAAATTAATCAAAAGCTAATTGTGCTCTTCTAAACAAACCTCCTTATGTTTGTAATAATTGTAAGCTTAAAAGAAGAGATTGTGGTTTTGATAAACGTTTTTTTACTATGCAAAAAAAGGCTCAACTTAATTATCAAGAAAAATCTTGTCGAACCAAGAAGAGCTGTTGTCTTAGATAAAGAAGAATTTTTATAAAATGGATAAAAATAATTTCTAAAAGGTGTTTCTAAGGGACAATCTTTCTATCATATTATGCATAGTAATAACTTAGTTGTTTCTAAATCTTCTTTGTATCGATATGTGAATAATGGATATTTTTTTCTATTGATTCTGTTGATTGTAAACGTATTGTTAAATTTAGAAAACGAAATAAAGTTAATAAAGAAGCTATACCTAAACATCTAAAGTCCGGTAAAAGCTTATATTAACTTCTTAGATTTTATGAATGAATCTGCAATGCCTTTTTCACTTGGAAATGGATACTGTCATTGGTAAACGTGGTGGTAAAACTCTACTTACCTTTAATGTATCTTCTTGTAATTTTATGTTCGCTCTTCTTTTAGATTCGAATACTTCTAGCGAAGTTTCTTCTAAACTTTATAATCTAAAAGAAAAAAATTTTATCAGAATAATATACACTTTTCTGATATTTTTTTCCTGTTGTTTTGACAGATAATGGTAGTGAATTTTCTAAAGTTGAAGAAATCGAATATGATTTTTGATAAAAAAACTTAAAATTATTTTTTTCTGTAATCCTAATTCTTCTTGGGAAAAAGGTAAGATAGAAAAAAATCACACCACCTTGCGTGAAATACTACCTAAAGGATCACTCATTTGACGATCTTACACAAAGTGATGTTAATACTATTATATCACATATTAACTCACTTAAGAGAAAGTATTTGAACGGAAAAATCAGCTTATGAAGTTTTTTTCTTTTTACTTTCGGCGAACATATAGCTAACCTACTAGGTATTTTTTTAAAAATACCTGCCAATGAGGTAATACTTAAACCTTTCTTGGCTAAAGAAATTAAGGATACAAACAAATAAATTTAAACTATTTATGAAATAGTAATATAGTTATTTTTTTACAACGAAATGTTTTTATTAGAAAAGTCTCAACTTAACTTCAGCATAACTGGAATTTAACCTGGGAATAGTGATTTGCAGGTCTATTTGTCATGCTTTTTTTATTTTGATTCCTTTTGAAAAAAACTCCCAAAGTAAAAGCTTCCTTGTTTTATACCGGAAGTTACCTTGGGAATATTTTTTTTATTGTTATTTTCCTTTTTTTCCCAACTTAACTTCCACTTTAATTTCTTACTGGAACTTACTTTTGGGAATTTACCATATTGTCAATTGAAATATCATATTAATTAAACTTAAATTGCTTAGACTGTTATATTTGTGTAGTAATTATGGTAGAAATTTAAGTAGAAATAAATTAGAGTTATAAAAGTGTAAGAAAGATTTAAAAAAACTATTGCAAAAAAATATTGGAAAAAGTTATAATATATAAGGTAACTAAAAAGTACACTAATAAGAGAGTTTTAAAATCTCTGATTGGTAGTTGTAAAAAGGAGGATGTGTTAAGTGAGAAAAATATTAGGTGCAATAACATTTATGGCTACTGTAGGTGGAGTTATTTATATGAAAAAAATAATCCTAAGTATAAAGAGGTAGTTAGAGTTGTAAAAAAACTGCAGATGCTCGTGGTTTTTATGAGAAAAATAATTTTAGAAAAAGATAAATTGGCATTTACTGCAAAAGTCGAAAAATAAAAAGATTATAAGATTGATTATGAAAGTATTAGAAGTGTAGGAGAAAAAAATTTATGCTAGATTAATAGTTAATAATGATGAAAAAAATTAAATATTGATACAGTACTCGATGAAAAAAAGACACTACTGTAGAAGAAGTAGCTCACTCGGAAAAAAATTAGATGATTTATTAAATAAATAGCAGTTAAGGGGCAGAAAATGATTTTTTTTCATTTATCTGCCCCTTAACTGGATTTTTGGGATAAGTATGCTAAAAATTTATTTAGAAAAACATTTAATTACGGGGGATAGAAATGAAATTATATAGAAGAGAGTTGTATTTGAAAAAGAATAAGGAATTTTTTTATGATAGTTCAGATATAATAAAAAGTAATTACAGGTGTTAGGCGTTGTGGGAAATCTTCTTTGTTAGAGATTGTCAAATTAGAACTTATAGAAAGAGGAGTACGAGAGGAAGATATAATTTTTTTATTGATTTAGATAGTAAGAAGTATAGAAAAGTAAAAAGATGCAGATAAATTGGAAGAAGTAATTGATAATTTATCGATAACTCAAAATTTAAAAATATATATTTATAGATGAGATTCAAAAATGTTAAAAAAATTTTGAAGAAATAATTAATGCATATAGAACAGAAGGCAATTATTCTATTTTTATTACTGGTTCCAATTCATATCTATTAAGTGGAGAGTTAGTAACTAAGTTAACGGGAAGGTATATAGAGGTAGAAATGTTTCCGTTAAATTTTTCCGAATATATAGAGATGAAAAAGGTTCTATAATAAAATTGTTAATGATAATTTGCAACTAGAGTTGAACAGCTATATTCATGATGGAGGTTTTCCAAGAAGTATTTTTTTATAGATGAGATTGGGGATAAGAGAATGTATGTTTCATCCATTGTTAGAGAAATATTTGAAAAAGATATAAAAAAGAGTAAAGGTTAGAAATGTTGAGGCTTTTTAATGTAGTTAGAGATTTTGTAATAAATAATTATGGAGCAACTTTGAGTATAGCAAGTATACATAGAGCTTTTACAAGGAAATGGATTGATAATAAAGAGAGAAACTATTAGTAGATATATAGATGAATTAGTAAAGTCAAAAAAATTTTTATATCAATGTGATAGATTTGATATGAAGTCTAAACGTTCTCTAGCTGGAGAAAAAGAAATATTATTTGGCTGATACAGCATTTTATTTTTGCTGTGAATACGGATAATAGAATTAATTATGGTCCAGTTCTGGAGAATATAGTATATGTATATGCCAGAAGTAATGGGTATAGTGTTAGCGTTGGAAGAATAGGAAAGTTAGAATGTGATTTTATTTTACGTGATTCAGATATGAGTTATGCATATATTCAAGTTGCGTATACTATAAATGAAAGTTTAGAAACGGCAGCCCGTGAATTTAAGCCGTTAGAAATGATAAAAGATAATTATCCAAGATATCTAATGACTACCGATTATTTACTCCAAAAAAACAACGGTATAAGACATGTGAACTTATTAGAGTATATAAAAAAGAAATAATAAGTTTTAAAAAAATAGCAGTTAAGGGTGCAGAAAATGATTTTTATTTATCTACCCCTTAACTTAGATTTTTTTGATAAGTATTCTAAATAATTTTCCGGGAAATAATAAAAAGGAATCCTCCATTACAGTAAGGTGAGTGTAATGGAGGAATTTTTTTCATGGTTAAATTAATTGTTTAGTTTTTATTTTTTTATGCAAAAACGACTGCGAATACTTGTTGGTATTGATCTATAAACACTCTTAGTAACGAAGAATAAGAATGTTACTAAAGCACCTTTTAATAGGTTGAATGGTACGATACCAACAGCTACAATAGTTTTTACGTTAGTCACGATATCAGCTAAGTTCATGATATATCCATAAGCTGGAAGTAACACGAAGTAGTTAAGTAGTGACATGAATAATGTAATTGCTAGTGTTCCTAAAATACCACCGATAATAGTTTTAGCAGTACCTTTTTTGTAGAAAAGTACGATAATACTGATGAAAGTAAATTCAACTACGATATTGGCGATCGATCCGATTGGCTCATGTGATAATAATGCGAAGTATAGGAAGTTTTTTAAGAATGACACTAAAAGTGCATCTTTATAACCTAATAATAACAACGCCATGAACAGCGGGATAAACGTGAAATCAAATTTTTAGAAATGGTGGCAAGAATGGCACAGCAAAAACTAAAAAAAGATAGAAGTAGAGCAATAACTGCAAGCATTCCACTTAAAAACAAGTGAATGAACATTTTTTTGTACATATTAAATCCTCTTTCCCTATCTTCATAGGGCAAAAAAATAACCGCAATATAATTTTTAAAAAAAGGTGTCTTTAAAATCTATATTAGATATAAAAAAACACCACTTTAAAAAAATTTAAAAGCGGGACTGAAAGGTATGAAAAAAATAAGCATTGCACAATACATTGCATGACAAATATACATATGTAGTAAGGTTATATATGCAAGTTTATTAATTCTATATCTTCTATCATCCAGACTGTACTGTCGGTTTTGGAATTTCACCAAATCAGCTTGCGCTCGCGGACTTTTAACCGCCGGTCGGGAATTTCACCCTGCCCCGAAGATAATTTAATTATTTATTATAGGTTTATTATAAACCCTAAGTTTTTAGTTTGTAAAGAGAAAAGGCTTAACTTTTTATAGATAGATAAAAGTAGGGAGTGACTCAAAAATCGTGATTTCGTAGAAATCGATTTTGTCGAGTCACCCCCGCAAAGTTTATTAGATATCTAAAAAGCTTTTATAAAGCGAATTTAGATATCAATAAACCACTGCGTCTATGAATACTCATAGACACTTTGTTAAAATTTAGGACTTTTGGGTCAAGTACTACTTAAATTATTTATTATTCTACTGTTACTGATTTAGCTAAGTTACGTGGTTTATCCACATCTAGTCCTTTAGTGTAAGCTGCATAATATGCGAATAACTGTGTAACTACGATACTTGCGATTGGAGCAAGATCTTCGTTTACGTTAGGAATAGCATAGTCACCTTTACGAGCTAATTTTTCTAATGTAATGATTAGAGTATTAGCTCCACGGCTAGCCACTTCACTTACGTTACTACGTGTATTTAAGTCTAGTTTAGCGTTTGTAATAAGTGCTACTACTGGTGTTTTTTCTTCGATAAGAGCGATTGTACCGTGTTTTAATTCTCCTCCGGCAAATCCTTCTGTTTGAATATATGAAACTTCTTTAAGTTTTAAAGCTGCTTCACATGCACTATAGTAGTCAATTCCACGTCCAATATAGAATGCATTACGTTCAGTGAATAAGTTTTTAGCTAAGTCTTTGATAGTTTTTGTATCATCTAAGATTGATTCGATTGCAGAAGTGATTACTGATAATTCTTGCTCGATATCAAATTTAGGTTGTCTTGAAAGTTGTTTAGCTACTTTGTAAGCTAGTATACTTAATGTTGCGATTTGAGCAGTGTATGCTTTAGTAGATGCAACCGCAATTTCAACACCTGCGTGAAGTAATAATGTATAGTCACATTCACGAGATAGAGTTGAAGCATCAACGTTAGTAAGTACTAAGAATTTATAATCTTCATTTACACTACGTAATTTTGTTAATACTGCACGAAGGTCAGCTGTTTCTCCTGATTGAGAAAGGAAGATGAACATTGGTTTTTTTAGATAATAATGGTACGTTGTAAGCAAATTCTGATGCTAGGTGTACTTCTGTTGGGATACCAGCCCATTTTTCGAAGTAGTTTCTTCCTACTAAACCAGCGTTATAACTTGTACCACATCCGATAATGTATAATCTATCAGCATCTTTTACATTGTTAATAATTTCGCTGTCAATATTTACATCATGTCCATCGAAGTAGTGAGAGATGATGTTACGCATAGCGCCTATTTGCTCATGAATCTCTTTAATCATGTAATGTTCGTGAATACCTTTATCAATTTCTCCAGCATTTAAGTTAGTTGAGAAACTTTCACGTTCTATAACATTACCTTCTTTATCTTCGATAGTTACGCTATCTTTTTTCACGATAACAAATTCACCATCGTTGATTTCTACGAAGTTGTTAGTGTACTTAATCATAGCTAAAGCATCACTACCAACATAGTTTTTATTTTCTTCTCCTAGTCCGATAAGAAGTGGACTCTTGTTTTTTGCTACATATAATGTATCTTTATCTTCAGTATCGATTAAACAAAGTGCATAAGAACCTTGTAACTTAGATACAGCTTTTTTTAAAAAGCTTCTTTAGTTTCAAGACCACGGTCGCTATAAACTTGTACTAATTGAACGATAACTTCAGTATCAGTTTCAGAAACAAGTTCTACACCTTTGAAAAATCTTTCTTTAAGTTCTTGGAAGTTTTCGATAACTCCGTTGTGAACTAAAAATAAATCGTTTGTTGAAGCTTTGGTGAGGGTGAGAGTTAGTTGTGTTAACTCCACCGTGAGTAGTCCCAACGAGTATGACCAATACCTAATTCTAGGTGAAGACCTTCAGGTATTAAGGCTTCTAGGTTTTTAATACGACCTACAGATTTAGTAACGCTAGCTTCTCCGTTAACAACACCAGCGATACCAGCTGAGTCGTATCCACGATACTCAAGGCTGCTAAGTCCATCGATTAAAAAAATTTAACTCCATTTGCTTCTCCAACAAATCCTACAATTCCACACATATTAAAAAAATTCCTCGCTTTTTTTCTTTATTTAATTTAATTGTCGTCTCATAGAAAGTACTATGAAACTTATATTCACTCAAAAATATTATACTCCACTTAGTTTATGTTAACCTAAAAGAAAGTATTATGAGTCTAATAGAGAGAGGATAATGATTTTGAAGGGTGGGTATTTCACCATTGTTCCTAAAGATACAAAGGTACACCCCAGCAGTGGCAACTAAAGTTTTTTTCACGTCATTCTTCCTTAAAAAAACTAAGTTGCTGTTGCATACGCTGTACCTAAGTATCTTGTTGTCACTACGTTCCTAAAGATACAAAGGTACACCCCATTGTACATTATCTAACGAAACTCTCTGGTTCCGAAAAAGCATCCGCCGAATTTTCGATAACTTTTTTCCTCGTCAACTAAGCTCAATTTAACCTTTAGAACTTAGTTCGGGCGCTATAATTATAAATCCAATTTACCTCCTAATTTCACAATATATACTATTATACTAAATGGAAAGAATAAAGTAAATTAAAAAGGATAAGTTTACATAAAGATTTATATTTGTTAATAAAAAAAGCCTACTCACTCAATTTTGAGCAAGTAGGAAATTTTATTATTCTTGTTTTTGTGAATCAGTTGCTACTTCTTTAGCATTTTTCACTTCATCAGGAAGGTTGATTTCTTTAACGTTATTTACGTTAGAATATTTGATGATTTGTTTAATTTTTCATCGTAGTTGGGTTTGAAGTATCTTTAGTAGCAAGTTCCATCGTTACTTCGTTGTTAACAGGTGTGAAGTCTTTAGTAACAACTAGTTTAATTGAAACGTTTTTTTGAAATCAACGTTGTTAAATGCACTAGCAGTCACTTCACTTCCTGAAGAAGCGTTAGCAATAGCAACCATAAGATCTTTGAATTGGTCACCATTTCCTGAGTATGTTAAAACATAGTTTCCATTTTCTTCAGTTTTCTTGAAATCTTTAGCGATTTTTTTATAGAATTCTAAAAATTTTTATCTGAATTAGCAATTTTTTTAAGATTTTCAAATTGCGCAGTTATATTGTTGTTTGAACTTTTAACCCATTCGTTTTGTCCAGTTGATTTTTGCATAAGCTGTTCCATCTTTGATGTATAATTCTAATGTTTGGCTTTGTCCTTGAGCTTTTACATCAGTAGTTGCTTTCATTGCAAGTGGATCCATGATTAATGAACCAGATACAGTATTTTTCAATTGTTTGGTTTTTGTTCACCAACTAAAAATTTCAGATTGGTTTGTAGCTTCGAAATCTGTACTCTTAATATTTTTTTAGATGATTCTACTGATTTATTGACGATTTGTTCTGCGGAAGTTCCCATGCCACAAGCAGCAAGAGTAACTGAAAGAATAACCGTTGCAATAAGCAATAGATATTTTTTTAGTGATTTTTGTCATGTGTCTCTCCTTAACATTAATTTAAATAGACTAGTATAAGGAATCTATTTTTTTATAAATTTATTTTTTTATAGCATTATTCTATCATATTATAGCCGATATTACTATATTATAAACCTATTTTTTTAAATATCTGTAATAAATATTATAGGTCATAAATAAAGGAGACTATTTTTTTATCTAATATTTTTTTATGAAAAATAATAAAAAAATCTATTGACTTATATCAATGATGGATATATAATTGTATCAAAGATAGATATATCGATGATTGATATAGATAAAAAAAGTATCTCTAATTAAGTTAGGAGGGATAAAATGGCAAAAGTTAGTACTTATGAAACGGGCGAATTAACAGATAGTATATTTTTTACACTTCTAGTTTTGACAGAACCTATCCACGGTTATTTAATAATGCAAAAGGTAGCAGAAATTACGGATAATAATATTATTATCGGACCTGCGACAATGTATACGACTTTAGGTAAGATGGTTTCTGTTGGCTGGATAGAAGATAAGGAAATAGATAATTCGAAAAAGGAATATCATATTACTTCGAAAGGCATGGAAGTTTTGGAGAAAAATTTAAAACTTCGACAGTTTTTACTGGATGTAGCTAAGAAGTTTATAGGTGGTGGAAGTGATGAGTAAATATAAGGTGATACATACATTTGCTTTAACAAATAAAAGACTCATGAGAAGATTAGAGAGATATAGTGCAGAGGGCTGGCATTTTAAAAAATTTCTGGGGTTCTTAATTTTATTAGAAAAAGGAGAAAGAACCGATTATAAATACGAAGTAGTATATGACAAAAAGTTCGATGCAGAGCGTGAAGATTTCTACAGGTTTAATGGCTGGGAAGTAGTTAGAAATGGACTTTTTTGGCAGATACTACGAGGTGAGCCTACAGCGACTACACTATATACAGATAATCTGAGTGAAGAATACATGTGGTTATATAGAATAAGATTTAATGCGAAAAATCATGTTAGGATGCTTTCTTATAGCTTTGGTGGCGTACATAATAAATGAATTTTTAGTGGCATCTGAAGTAATAGATTTTATTTTAGGAATATTTTTTGGATTTGGTCTAGGACTAGGTGCTGTAAATATAGCGTTCTTTATAAAAATATTTATTTTTTTGAAGAGAAGAAAAGGATTGAATTTATGAAGTATAAATATGTTCCGGTATTTATAAGCTATGATAAAGTAGCGGATAAAATGAATCATCTTGCTGCTCAGGGATATGAATACGATAAAGAGGCTATAGTGGCAATTAGAATGAAGAAAGTCTCAGAGACTAGCGATAAGCAATATAAGTTTATCTTTGATAAAAACTTTACACCAGAGATAGAAGAGTATTATAAAGTAACTGGCTGGAAGCTTTACAAGTTTCAAGTTTATAATTTGTTTAGACTTGCTGAAGGGACTTCGAGTTCTTATCCGATATATACTGATACCGAGACAGAATTAGAAATTGTTAAATATAGGTTGTTAAGATTTATAGTTTTGTTTATTTTTAATAAGCATAGTAGGGGTATTGTATTTTATTAATATTAAATGGGTAATTAATAGTGGCATACCTGATATGATAGCCATGTTAATTGGTGGATTAATAGGCGGTATATTTGGTTACTGTATAGGAGGACTTGGAATGTTTTTACCGAAATATTTCAAGTTAACAAAAGAAATAAAAAATAATGACGAATAAAAAAGGGATATAACTTTTAATAAGTTAGGAAATGAGGTAAAGACTTTATGATTTTTAGAATTTAAAAAAATGTAGAGAAAAGTTTTGGTAATAAAAAAAGGTTCTTAAGGGAGTTAGCTTCACAGCGAAAAGTGGGGTGGCTAATGGATATTTAGGACGAAATGGTAGTGGTAAAACTACAAGTTTTAGAATTTTGTTAGATATATTCAAACCAGATAAAGGTGAGATTTTATTAGACGGAAAACCTCTAGATCACAGTAAGGTGAAAATTGGGTATTTACCAGAAGAACGTGGAATGTATGACGGGGTTGGTTTAGTAGATCAGCTTACTTACTTCGGAATGTTAAAAGGAATGAAGAAGAAAGCAGCACAAACAGAAGCGAAAAAATGGTTAGAGTACTTCGAATTAGAAGATAGTAAACAAGCATTAAAAACATTATCTAAAGGTAATGCACAAAAAATTCAAATTATTCAAAGTGTTATGAATGACCCAGATATTCTTGTTTTTTTGATGAACCATTCAGTGGACTTGATCCTGTGAACGTATCGAAGTTAAAAGAAATAATTACAGACTTTATCAAAAAAGATAAACTAGTTATTTTCTCATCTCACCAAATGCCGGTTGTGGAAACATTCTGTGAGGACATTAATATACTAGAAAAAAAGGAAAAAAATTACTTTAAGTGGTAACCTAGATTATATTAAAAAAAGCAACTAGGACATGGAAAAAAATGATCTTGAGTATTAGTAACTTAGGAAAAGAAGAATTGCTCGCTAATCTAAGATCTATACCATTAGGTATCGAATACTCATTAGTACCAGAGGGAGTACTTCTTGATTTTAAAGAAGAGGGATCTAAAAAAGAACTATTAGCAAAACTTGCAGGAAGTAGCTTTAATATAGAAGAATTTAAACTTTATAAACCATCGTTAGAAGATATATTCAAGGAACAGGTAGGTAAGTAGTTATGAAGAATTTTAGTACAGTATTTAATTTCGAGTTAAAACAATTTTTTTCGCAAAGAAAGCGACAAAAGTTATTATGGCAATATACTTCGTTATCGCTATAGGTATAACATTTGTACCATCGATTGCGAACAGTAATCTTTTTAAAGGAGATAGTAACGATAATTTCACGCGTAGTGCATATGTTGTAAAAAGATGTAAATATTAAATTAGATGATCTAAAAAGAAGCTAAAAAAATACGATAGTAAAGAGGCTTTAGAAAAAGATATTAAAAGCTAAAAAAATTAGATGAAGGTATTGTTTTTAACTAAAGATAGTTATGAATATTTATCTAGACAATCTATCTTTAGTAAAGGTAGCAGTGAATTTAAAGAAGCTTTTTGGAAAGAATGTAGAAAAAAATTAGTTTATAAACAAAAATGGTTTAGATTATGATAAAGTAACTAACGTAGAATCACATCTTCCTCAACCTGTACCTGTAAATGTAAGTGGAGATTCTGATGCTCAAACTCAAGTGGTAAATGTTGTAGTAGTTTATGTTCTTACATTCATCGTTTATATGACGGTAATCCAATTTGGTAGCGTAGTTGCAACAAATGTTGTTAAAGAAAAAAGTAATAGAGCTATGGAACTATTAGTAGTCACTGTAAATCCTAGAACGTTAATTTTAGGGAAAGTACTAGCTTTATCGGTTGCGGTACTTATTCAAATGGGCTTAATCATAGGTGGTTTATTTGCAGGTCTAAAAATCAATGGTTCTAGATATAGCGATAATATTAAACATATTATAGAAAATGTAGATTTGAAAGTTCTTGGTGTCGGATTACTGTTTGCTTTAACTGGCTTTGTAATGTTTATGTTTATGTATGCGGCATTCGCTTCACTAGTTAGTAAGATTGAGGATGTTAATGGAGCGATAACTGTACCGATGCTACTATTCATGGGAGCATTCTTCGTAAACTACTATATTATGGGTTCAACAGGAGATACTAAACTTGCAGAGATTTTATCATATGTTCCATTCACATCATATTTTGTAATGTTCACGCGCTATGCGATAAGTCATGTTTCTGTTCAAGAATTAGGATTATCTTATGGTATATTAGCTGTAACTACATTACTTGTGGCATTTGCAAGTGTTAAAGTATATAGATTAGCAACATTAAGATACGGTCAAAAAAATTAAACTTCTTCAAATTATTATTTGGGAAGTAGGGAAGGATATTGAAGAAAAGATTCAAATTTTTGAGTCTTTTTCTTTTTTTTATTTCTAGTGTATAAAAGGTTATAATTAAGTATAAAAAAATTATGCGAAATAAGGAGATTATTTAATGAGTGAACTAAAAAAAGGACGATAGGCTTTATGCCGGCTTTTTATGACGGTAATAGGCTCAGTAATAGGAGCAGGTGTATTTTTTAAAGCTGCTGTTATTTATAAGACTACAGGGACGATGAGTCTAGGGTTGCTTGCTTGGGTTCTTGCTGGAATTATTACAATTTGTGCCGGTCTTACTGTTGCAGAACTTGCGGCATCTATTCCTGAAGTAGGAGGAATGGTTGTTTGGATAGAGAGAACTTATGGGAAAACTGCAGCATTTTTATTAGGATGGGCGCAGTCGGTAATTTATTTCCCTGCGATGATTGCGGCTCTTGCTGTTATTTTTTCTACACAAGTTTTAAACTTATTAAATTTAGATAAGATTTGGCATCTTCCTATAGCCTTTGCTGCTGCAGCGTCGTTAATGTTTTTAAACTTTTTAGGTGGAAAAATTGGTGGGGTAATTCAGACAGTAGCTACCATTTGTAAATTAATACCATTAATAGTAATTATTGGATTTGGATTATTCCAAAGTGATTCACAGCCGCTACAATTATTACCTATAGAAGCGGGGAAAGATATTTCATTTGCTAGTGGATTAGGTGGAGCTTTACTTGCTGCGATGTTCGCATATGAAGGATGGACTAATGTAGGAAGTATGGCAGGAGAGATGAAAAATCCTAAAAAAGATTTACCGAGAGCAATCTTCTTAGGTCTTGCTGTTGTTATGGCAGTATATGTACTTATAAATGTAGCTTATCTTATGACTTTACCGTTAGATCATGTTGCAGGTAATCAAACTGTAGCAAGTGAAGTAGCGGCTGAGTTATTCGGTGGTATTGGTGGTAAAATTATCACAATTGGTATACTGATTAGTGTATATGGAGCGATTAACGGATTCTCAATGGCTGGAATTCGTGTACCTTATGCAATGGCGAAAAGTGAACAGATTCCATTTAAAAATGTATGGACGAAATTAAACAAAGGCGCTGTGCCAGTAAATGCAGGATTATTACTTTTAGTAATAGCATTCTTAATGATGTTAACTGGTAGTTTTGATATGTTAACGGACTTATTAGTGTTTGTAATGTGGTTCTTCTACACAGCAACATTCCTTGCGGTAATTATATTACGTAAAAAAGAACCTAAACTAGAAAGACCATATAAAGTACCTTTATATCCGATTGTTCCTATAATAGCTATTCTTGGTGGGGTGTATACTTTAGTAAGTACTCTAATTTCACAAACATCACTAGCTATGGGAGGAATAGCCTTAACATTAATAGGATTATTATTCTATACAGAATTACATAAAAAAATTCAAAAAAATAATAACAAAACATCGTATATTGGAAAAAGCTAGTAGGTAAATTCCCAAAGTAAGTTCCAGTAAGAAATTAAAGTGGAAGTTAAGTTGGGAAAAAAAGGAAAAATAACAATAAAAAAATATTCCCAAGGTAACTTCCGGTATAAAAACAAGGAAGCTTTACTTTGGGAGTTTTTCAAAAAGGAATCAAAAATAAAAAAAGCATGACAAATAGACCTGCAAATCACTATTCCCAGGTTAAATTCCAGTTATGCTGAAGTTAAGTTGAGACTTTTTCTAATAAAAACATTTTTCGTTGTAAAAAAATAATTATATTACTATTTCATAAATAGTTTAACTTTATCTGTTAGTATCCTTAATTTGTTTAGTCAAGAAAGGTTTAAGTATTACCTCATTGGCAGGTATTTTAAAAATACCTAGTAGGTTAGCTATATGTTCGCCGAAAGTAAAAGAAAAAACTTCATAAGCTGATTTTCCGTTCAAATACTTTCTCTTAAGTGAGTTAATATGTGATATAATAGTATTAACATCACTTTGTGTAAGATCGTCAAATGAGGATCCTTTAGGTAGTATTTCACGCAAGGTGGTGTGATTTTTTTCTATCTTACCTTTTTCCCAAGAAGAATTAGGATTACAGAAAAATAATTTTAAGTTTTTATCAAAATCATATTCGATTTCTTCAACTTTAGAAAATTCACTACCATTATCTGTCAAAACAACAGGAAAAATATCAGAAAAGTGTATATTATTCTGATAAAATTTTTCTTTTAGATTATAAAGTTTAGAAGAAACTTCGCTAGAAGTATTCGAATCTAAAAGAAGAGCGAACATAAAATTACAAGAAGATACATTAAAGGTAAGTAGAGTTTTACCACCACGTTTACCAATGACAGTATCCATTTCCAAGTGAAAAGGCATTGCAGATTCATTCATAAAATCTAAGAAGTTAATATAAGCTCTACCGGACTTTAGATGTTTAGGTATAGCTTCTTTATTAACTTTATTTCGTTTTCTAAATTTAACAATACGCTTACAATCAACAGAATCAATAGAAAAAAATATCCATTATTCACATATCGATACAAAGAAGATTTAGAAACAACTAAGTCATTACTATGCATAATATGATAGAAAGATTGTCCCTTAGAAACACCTTTTAGAAATTATTTTATCCATTTTATAAAAATTCTTCTTTATCTAAGACAACAGCTCTTCTTGGTTCGACAAGATTTTCTTGATAATTAAGTTGAGCCTTTTTTGCATAGTAGAAACGTTTATCAAAACCACAATCTCTTCTTTTAAGTTTACAATTATTACAAACATAAGGAGGTTTGTTTAGAAGAGCACAATTAGCTTTGATTAATTTTTCCGTCAAGAGTTTTTGGTAACTACTTCGGTATCTTTATATTGCAGATTACGTTTAATTTCTTTAGAAATAGTAGTAGGATCTTTTATCTAGTTCTATACCTATACTTCTAAAAGTTTTACCTTTAGAGATTCCTTCTTCAATGTCTAAGCGATCATAATATGTTAAGTGTTTGTTTTTGTTTATCATAATATTAGATTCCTTTCATTCAACGAAAAGTCTCATATTATAATATACACCAAAAATAAAAAAAGAGGAATAATACTTATTAAAAAAATTAGTTTGACACTGAGCCTCTGATGGTGTGGTTCATAATGTGGGAAAAGTGGCACTGCCACATTTTCCTCACAGGAAACCACACCATCTCTCAGTATAAAAACTAATTTTTACGAAGTATAAAAGATAGAATCAAGATTTTTTTAAAAAAACTAAAAATTTGTTTAACATTATAAAGAGAATTTAAAATAACGTAATAAAGTTAGATAAATATCTTTTTCATAATTATTTAGTTTCAACTTAAGTTCCAGTTAAAAAAATAGTTTTCAGGTTAAATTCCAGTTTTTTTATTTGAACTGGAATTTACTTTGAGAATTAACAGGAAAAAGCTAGTATGCGATGTTTTGTTGTTATTTATTGCGTTATATATATATTTATGTTAAAATGAAGTTATAAAAGAGAGAGCCGTTTTAAAGACGGTGACTTTAATTAAGAATTGTTAAAAGATAATCATCTTAACCGGTCAAAGTATAAAGATGGTTATTTTTTATTGTCTTTTTTAAGTGCTGAGATACATATACCAACTACAGTTGCAATCAAAAGATTCACACCAATAATAGTTTGTATAATTTCAAACGCAGACAACTTGCTACTCCTTTCATCCAGATTTTTGTTACTTATGAGCATAAGCACCAGCTCCTTCCATAGAAAAGTAGCCACCATCCATATCGGAAGCTTTACACTCCCTAACTTCTCTCTCCGACCTTGATTATAGCAAATTAAATGTAGATAATCAACTATTTATAAGAGTTGTTATATCAATGTTTTCAACTTGTTAATTATAGTAATTTTTTTACTCATAAATTTTTATGTTCTAAAGGTGTAAATTGAGAAAGAAACATCGCATATTAGAAAAAGCTAGTATACGATGCTTTGTTGTTATTTGTTTCTATTTTGTTATTGGTATTTTTTTTGTAGTATACTGTTTAAAAAAAGAAGTTTATAAAAAAATCAAATTACTACAGAATTTAGAAAAGGAGAAATAATTTGAAAGAAAAATAAAGAGAATAAAGAAAAAGAATGAAGATTTAATTACAAATATTATTTTAATTAGTGGAGTAGTATTCGGTTTAATTATTACGATTTATAAAAATAATAGGGTAGTTACTAATATCATTTATAATTTTTGTGAAATTATAAAAAAATTGATAAAAAAATGTATATTAGATTCTAATAAATTTATACTATATATTGTGTTTGTTTTCTATTTTTTTGTGTTATTAGCAATAATATGGAAATTAATTTTTTTAGTAATAAAAGAAATGTTTAAACGTATCTTAAGGGATAGTATTAAACATTTCTTTATTTATATTATTTATTTCTATTTTTCTAAGTAGTCTGCAATTGCGGCTACGTCTTTGTCTCCACGTCCTGATACGTTAACGATAATTACTTTATCTTTATCAAGCTTTGGAGCACGTTTAATCACTTCTGCAAGTGCGTGTGAACTTTCGATTGCAGGGATAATTCCTTCTGTTCTAGTTAATAGAAGTAAAGCATCGACAGCTTCATCGTCAGTTGCACTTACGTATTCAGCGCGTTTTGCATCTTTTAGGAATGAATGTTCAGGTCCGATTCCTGGGTAGTCTAATCCTGGAGAGATTGAGTAAACAGGTTTTACCGAACCATCTTCATTAAATAATGCGTAAGTCTTCATACCATCAACAACACCAACAGTACCTAGAGTTAGTGTTGCTGCATTGCGATCTGTGTCAAGACCACGTCCAGCTGCTTCAACTCCTAGTAATGCTACTTCTTCATGAGGGATGAACTCAGCGAAAGCACCGATTGCGTTAGATCCACCACCTACACAAGCTACTACTAAGTCAGGTAGACGTCCTTCTTTTTCTAGGATTTGACGTTTTGCTTCTTGACTGATAACTTTTTGGAAATCTTTTACGATAGTAGGATATGGGTGAGGACCAACTGCAGATCCTAGTACGTAGAAAGTATCGTTGATGTTTTCAATCCATGCTTTGAATGCAGCGTCAACAGCCTCTTTTAGAGTTTTTTCTCCTTCTTGAGCTGCGTGAACTTTTGCTCCAAGCATTTCCATTCTAAATACATTTAATCTTTGTCTTTCTACATCAAGAGCACCCATGTAGATTTCACATTCCATACCGAACTTCGCAGCAGCAGCTGTAGCTACACCGTGTTGACCTGCTCCTGTTTCAGCGATAACTTTCTTTTTACCCATACGTTTTGCAAGTAAAATTTGTCCGATAACGTTGTTAAGTTTGTGTGCTCCAAGGTGATTTAAATCTTCACGTTTAAGATAGATTTTTGCTCCTCCAAGGTGATTTGTTAAAGTTTCAGCGTAGTATAGTGGAGTTTCACGTCCTGAGTAATCTTTTAAGTAGTGAGCGTACTCTGCTAAAAATTCTTCATCATCTTTGTATTTGTCGTATGCTGCTTCTAATTCATCAAGAGCTTTTTGTACAACTTCGGGTACGAAACTTCCTCCAAATTCTCCAAAGTATCCTTTTAAGTTGTTTAAGTTATTTTCTAAGTTTGTCATAATTGTTTATTTCCTTTCGAATTGTCTATAAGATTTGTATAAGTTTTTTTATTTTACTCCAAAAAGAAAAAGGGTACTGACCCAAAAGACCATTAAAAAAAGAAGTAACGAGAAAAAAACTCGGTACTTCTTTTTTTAAAATTAATAAACAAAAAAATCATCCCCATGATATAATAATAGTATAACCAAAAACCAAAAAAATCAAAGGAGATGATATAAATGAGTAACAAAGTTACCTATAAGAATTATAACATGAATCAACTACAAATGCCAATGGATATAACTGATTGGATAGAAGAAAAATCACATATCAAAAATTAATAAATCAAGTAGTAGAAGGAATAGATGAAAAAAATACTAAGACAATCATATAAAGGTGGAGGCAGATGTTCATATCATCCTAAAATGATGTTGAAAAATAATAATCTACGCATATATAAATAAAGTGACAAGCGGAAGAAAAAAATAGAAAAAAACTATGCAAAGAAAAACCTTCCAATGATATGGTTAGCTGCAAGACAAACACCAGATTTTCGTACAATAAATAGATTTCGAGTAGAAAAAGAATTAATAGAAGAAGTATTTAAAGCGATAGTACTGAGATTGATAGACGCAGAACTTATAGACCCTAGTATATATTATCTAGATGGAACAAAAGTAGAAGCAAATGCGAATAAATACACATTTGTATGGAAAAAAATCAACACAAAGATACAAAAGAAAAAAATAACGGAAAAAAATAACAGAATTTCTAGAAGAAGCAAGTAACTTGAGTGAAGAAGAATTAAAAACAAGAAGAAACAGTAAAAAGGATTATCAGACTTAAAAAGAGTTATCACAAGAAATACTACAAGATATAGACAATCTAGGATCTAAAGAAGTTGAGCAAATAGTAGAAGTATTAGAAGAAATAAAAAGAAGAACAAGAAATACAAGAAATCCCAAAAAAATAGAAAGCGAGTAATCAATAAGATAACAAAGAAAAATAAAAGAAGATTATCTACCAAGGCTACGAAAAATACGAAGATCAGCTAGAAATATTAAAAGATAGAAATAGTTATTCAAAAAAACAGATAAAGACGCAACATTCATGAGAATGAAAGAAGACCATATGAAAAAAATGGGCAATTAAAAAGCAGGATATAATATACAGGTAGGCACACACAATCAATATGTATTAGGCTTTACAATACATCAAAAATCCAACAGATGTAAGAACATTACAATCACATATAGAAAAATATCAAAGAACAAGGAATAATAGAACCAAAAAAACAATAGTAGCTGATGCAGGATACGGAAGTGAAGAAAAACTATATTTACTGCGAAGAAAAATAATTATCAGGCACTAATACCATATAATATGATGAGAAAAAGAACAGATGAACAAATACAAAAAAAGACATAAAAAAACTCATCAAACTGGAAATATGATGTATTTAGTGATAGTTTCGTATGCGCAAATAATAGATATGTAGATTTTGAAAAATATATAAGTAGAACTGATAAATACGGATATAAAAAAGATTTCAAACAATACAAATGTGAAGACTGTAGTGATTGCCCAATAAAACACCTATGTACAAAAGCAAAAGGTAATAGAACAATACTATATAATCCAACGTATGAAGAGTTAAAAAGCGAAACAAAGATATTTACTTTTTAGAAAAACGAAGAAACTAAAAAAATATACTCAAAAAAAGAAAGATAGAAATCGAAAGTTTCTTCGGTAATTTAAAAACAGAACTTGGCGTTCACAAGATTTTCCCTTCGAGGAATTGAAAATGTGAGGGTCGAATTTGCCCTGCACGCTATTTCCCATAATTTAATAAAATTAGCAAAACACCTGATAAAACAGGGAGGATTAGCTAATTTTATTGGGAAATATTTTTCATTTTTTTAGAATTTTTTTCTCAAAAATTATTCAAAAAAGCCAAGAAAAGAATTTTTTTCTCAATCTTTTCTTGGCTTTTTCTTTATGCTTTTAGGGTCAACCCCTTTTTGCGAAATTTAAAACGAATTTTCTACAGCCGACATAGACACTTTTTTTAGAGTACACTAAAGTTGCGTCTACGTCATAAAAAAACATACACACAACATTATCTACGCCAGTTTTGCCAAGAGTTTAAAGTTGTTGTTTGTTTCATTTGTAGTTCCTCCTATCGTTTTTTTGTTGTTTTTTTATTATACATATTATTATTTATGAATGCAAGTCTTTTTTTGATGAATTTATGTATTTTTTTCTGACAATTAATTAAAAAAACTCTTTTCTTGTTAAGGTTTTTCTTGTAGTTGTATTAAAGGATTTTTTTATTAGGAATAGTGTGATGGTTTTTTTCTACCTAAACTTTTTGTAAAAAGTGATATAATAGAAAAAGTGAAAAAAATTGATATGGAGGTGCGATTTGAAATTATCGGTATTAGCCAGCAGTAGTAGTGGGAATAGTATCTATATAGAGCATAATAATTTTAAATGCTTAGTAGATGCTGGACTGACTGGAAAAAAAGTAGTAGAGAACTTAGCACAAATTGAGCGAGATATTAAAGATATAAATGCGATTTTTGTAACGCATGAACATATTGATCATATTAAAGGAGTAGGGGTGCTAGCAAGGAAGTATAACATTCCTGTTTATGCTAATAAACTTACTTGGCAAAATATGACGAAATGTGGTGAAATCAGCTCGGATCTTAAATTCCATTTTGAAAAAGAAGAAAGCAAGATTTTTGATGATGTAGTAGTTAATAGTTTTGGGGTTAGTCATGATGCGATTAATCCACAGTTTTATACTTTTGAATGTGAAGGAAAAAGAGTGAGTATTCTTACGGATACGGGTTATGTTTCTGATAAGATGATAGATTATGTGAAAGATTCACATACGATTGTCTATGAGAGTAATCATGAGGAAAATGTTCTGCTTAGTGGACCTTATCCATGGACGACTAAACAGCGTATATTATCAGACATGGGTCACTTATCGAATACAGATTCTGCAAATTATTTAACGAAAAATAGTAGGAGATAATACGAAAAAAATGTCTTGTTAGCTCATCTAAGTGAGCAAAAACAATACGAAAGAACTTGCTCGTATGGCAGCGGATATGACTCTTAAAAAAATAAAGATATAGACTGTATACTAGAAACAGATAAAAAAACTATCGATTGTAATGATAAAAATAGTCATAATGGATACTGATTCAGTAGTTCCGACTAAGATAATAGAAATATAAAAAAATAATGTAAGAACGACTCGATAAAAATCAAATTTTTTTAAAAGAAATTATGATTTTCGTGTTGTTTTTATTATCTAATAGGAGAATTTTAGTAGTGAAATAGAGTATTTAATTAAATAGTCCAGAAGATTCTGGTTTTTTTCATCTTTAAATTTTTTTTCTTTTTTTATAGCTCTCTCTATATGGCGTTCTCTAATTTTTTTCTATGATAGTTTCTATATCCTATAGAGTATGTTACTATCAGATTTTGAAAAAGGTAAGTTTTCTTCTTTGAAAGGGGGAGTGACTCAAAAAAATCGTGATTGATGTGTACCCAAAATTCTGGACACATATATATTTAGTTTAGACAAGTGGATGTTATCCTGTATTGTACAGGTGACATCCATTTTGTTTTTTTGATTGGATTCTCTTGTTATTGTAATAATCTATATACTCATCTACAGCTTTACTAAATTCTTCAAATGACATATAATTCTTTTTCATAACCATAATATATCTCCATCTTCATTCTTCCAAAAAAATGATTCCATGATACTATTATCATAACAATTTCCCTTTCTAGACATGGATTGAATGATTCCGTGTTTTTTTAACTCACTTCTATAGTGTGAATGTTGATATTGCCATCCTCGATCTGAATGCATAATTAATCCTTCTGTTTTTGGAAATTTATTAAATGCTTTTTTTCTAACATCCTTTTTATCTGATTTAAATTTGGATGTAACGATAAATCATATGATATTATTTCATTTGTATGCATATCTAGAATCGCTGAAAAAAATAGCACTTTCCCCATGAAAAAAATTGAATTGTGATACATCTGTAGTCCATTTCTGTAATGGGGCGGTTGTACTAAAAATCTCGATTTATTATATTATTAGCGACTTTACCTATTGTTCCTCTATATGAATGATATCTTTCTTTAGGCTGTTTCCTTTCAATCCTTCTTTATGCATAAGACTTTGTACACGTTTATGATTTACTTTAAAAACCTCTATTAATTAACTCATTGTGAACCCTACGGACACCATATAGTCCTTTATTTTCGTTAAAAATAATTTTAATTTCTTTTAACACTGGCTCATTACGAATAGCCACAACATCTACTTCTTCCTTATTTACTAAATAATAATATGTTGATCTAGCCATTCCTATTGCTTGTAAAAGACATTTTAATTGATATCCTTTTTCTCTAAGTTCTTTGATAATCGCTGCTTTTTCGCCTTGAGTTGCGCAGCCCATTTTTCCCGCCTCAAGGCTATTAATTTTTTTATTATTTCTGTTTCCGCTTTAATATTTTCGTTTTCCGTTTTTATAAATTGATTTTCTTCACGTAATCTAATTAATTCTTCTCTCTCTGACTCTTTTAATGGTCTAGGACTTCTATTTTGTTTCATGATAGGTACCTTTCTTGGTCTTCCTTTCTTCTCATCTACAAGTCCATTATAACCTTTTTCCTTATATTTTTGAACCCAATTATATAATATCCTATAATTAATTCCATTCTCTAGTGCAACGGAATTATATGAATAACCAGCTAAAATTTTGGAAACTAATACTAGTTTTTCTTCTGGGTTCCACTTCTTATTTTTTGATTTAGGTCGTAAGGCTCCTACTCCTAATGAATCGACCATTCTTTTCCATTTTCTAATAGTATCTCTAAATTTTCTAGTGGTTATTCCATTAGGTGTATCTGGATATTCCCCTCTTTCATACATCTCAACACATTTTACTTTAAATTCAAAACTATAACGCATAAAAAATACCCCTTTCACTGGTTTGTCCAGTAAAAGGGGTACATATCAAAATCGATTTTGTCGAGTCACCCCCGCAAAGTTTATTAGATATCTAAAAAGCTTTTATAAAGCGAATTTAGATATCAATAAACCCACTGCGTCTATGAGCTCTCATATACACTCTGTTAAAAATTTTTGTACTTTTGGGTCAGTACCCTTTATCCTTATACGCTTCTTTATCTTCTATTTCAGAGATATTGTAAAATCTATTAGGATTGCCTCCTACTATTCTCCAGTTATCTCTAGCTAACGCCCATTGTTTAAATTCTTTAGGTAATTTTTTTATAGATTGTGTAGTTACATATCCTCTTCCACTCATACTGTTGTATAATTTATTAGCTCTTGATGATAGTCCAGCATCTGCACAAACGATAAACTCTGAAGCTTTAAAGTCTTTTACTATTTTTTTCTTTCGAGTGGTTTTTAATGTTGTTTGTTCATTGGTAGTTTCCCTGAATGTAATGAAAAAGGCTAAAGGTATTCCATCTGCATCCATGAATAATCCCATTTCCACTATAGGATTAGGTCTGTTTTCTTTTGAGACACCATATTTTCTAAATTCATCATCTTCTTCAATTTCAAAAATAGAAATTTGTACAATCATAGTAAAAGTACATCAGTATTTCTTGATACAAGTTTTTGAAAGTTTTTTTGTATAGTTGTTCTTGTATAAAATCAGACTCTTGAGAGATTATTTCTAGAGCTTTGTAAAAAAATGATGCAGATCTATATCTTTATACTCTAATAATTTCCTAGAAAACTCTATTGTAGAACGTTTTTGAAGATGGAGGTAAAAATTCTTCCGTAAATTAATCGTGATAGAATATCATCTAATGAGAATGTGAACTTATGTTTTTTTATTCGATTTCTTTTTGAAATTTTATTTAGACCTAAATTATAGTATAGATTTTGTAAAAAAATAGATAACCATCATGAAATTCAGTATTTTTATGCATATCTAATTTTCTAGTTTGACTTAGTTTGATAAGAATGTCTTCGTTTCCTTCTTTTTCAAGTCTCTTTAATTCTTCAGCTCTCTGTTTAAAGTCCCACTCTATAGGCTCTATACCAGGATATTTTTTTAGAAGTGTCTCACGGTTTCCTAGATTTTCAACAGTAGTTGTCGATCTTTTATTTCCACCAATAATATCTTTGATAATAGAATAGTTTATTGTGTTTTTTTGATATAGATTTTTTTACTCTCATTGTTTCTTACCTCGATATATTGTTACTTATATTATATTACAGTACGATAAAGTACGTAATATTTAAAGCAAAAGAAATTTGACAAAAATAGCGAGATATCGCTGCTCATTAAACTTTTTCTGTTTCACAAGGGTCAAATTCCCGTGTAACTTCATTGATACAGGATTTACTTTTTATTTTGTCTCACATCTATTGTAATATTACAAGTAAAGTTTTTTTGTAACAGTTTTGTAATTGAATTATATTATAGATTCATATATAATGTAATATGTAAGAAATTATAAATTTTGAAAGGAATAAATTAAAAAAATATGATATTCAATAAAAAAAGATACTGTACAAAAAAATTGGCGTATGGTAAAAAAAGGGAAAGGTATAGCATTTAGTTGCATGTTGTTCTTTACAGCAGGTGCAGTAGTTGTTAACCCAGTGGCTACGGTCTTTAACCAAAATGGAGTAGCGTATGCGCAAACTTCAATTAGGGCATCAGAAGGGGCTGAAAACCTTGACTATACCAATAAAGGTGACATCGAAGGTTTTATTAAAATTAGCTACGAAGTAGATAACGCAAATAATGTTATCCACTGGACAGTCATAGATAATGGTGGTCGAAAAGGGAACACTGCTGGTGGTTATATCTACTTTACAATTCCAAAAGATTCTGTAGGAGCTCCTACAAACTGGAGAGTTCTTCAAACAGATAAAAATGGCAAGGTCATGAGCGACCGTCATTATTGGAAAGATAAGGACGGAATCTACACAATGGGTGCCGCAGGTAGAATGGATAGCTATACTGGCGCTGAGATGACGAAGCGCTTGACTAATTTGTTTAAGGCAATAGGAAATCCTAAGATTAAGGGCAATGAAGCCGCAATTGCAACTCAAACAGCAGAACGTTCTCAAACCCTATATACGCTAACAGCAGATATTGGTCCTAAAAATCCATCTTGGACGATTACATTTGATACTCCAATCTTAGATAGATCTAAACCATTAGACTTTGCGGCAGGTTTGCAAGGGACAGGGATTATCGGAGGTTATACAAAGATCATGACCGGCTATACTGATAACTTTATAGATGAGTCTGCTAATAAATTCCAAGCTGTTGCTGTTCAAAAACAATATACACAGAAAGTTGGCGGAAGCTTTAATGCGAATCCAGCCCAGTATGTAACTAATAAAGCAGGTACTCCAGAGTTCCCAAATAACTACCGTGGTGCAACAACATTTGCGTGGAAAGATGGTAAAGCTCCAACAGCTACAACTCCAGGTACTTATACAAAAACAGTAGTTGTAACATACCCAGCACACTACAAACAAGCTCCACAAGAAGTTACTATTACATTTGAAGTAAAAGGTAATGAAGCAAGTGAAATCAAAGACCCAGCTAAAACCCCGGTACAAGATCCAGCAAACTTAACACAAACAGAAAAAGATGCAGTTAAGAAAGCAATCGAAGATGCGAACCCAGGAAAAGTTGCAAACGTAGTAGTAGGAAATGACGGAGCTGCGACAGTAACATTCAAAGACGGATCAGAAGCAACATTAACACCGGACAAAAACAGTAGAAAAAGCAAAAGATGCAGCAGGAATCAAAGATCCAGCTAAAACACCGGTACAAGATCCAGCAAACTTAACACAAACAGAAAAAAGATGCAGTTAAGAAAGCAATCGAAGATGCGAACCCAGGAAAAAGTTGCAAACGTAGTAGTAGGAAATGACGGAGCTGCGACAGTAACATTCAAAGACGGATCAGAAGCAACATTAACACCGGACAAAACAGTAGAAAAAGCAAAAGATGCAGCAGGAATCAAAGATCCAGCTAAAACACCGGTACAAGATCCAGCAAACTTAACACAAACAGAAAAAGATGCAGTTAAGAAAGCAATCGAAGATGCGAACCCAGGAAAAGTTGCAAACGTAGTAGTAGGAAATGACGGAGCTGCGACAGTAACATTCAAAGACGGATCAGAAGCAACATTAACACCGGACAAAACAGTAGAAAAAGCAAAAGATGCAGCAGGAATCAAAGATCCAGCTAAAACACCGGTACAAGATCCAGCGAACTTAACACAAACAGAAAAAAAGATGCAGTTAAGAAAGCAATCGAAGATGCGAACCCAGGAAAAAGTTGCAAACGTAGTAGTAGGAAATGACGGAGCTGCGACAGTAACATTCAAAGACGGATCAGAAGCAACATTAACACCGGACAAAACAGTAGAAAAAGCAAAAGATGCAGCAGGAATCAAAGATCCAGTTAAAACACCGGTACAAGATCCAGCAAACTTAACACAAACAGAAAAAGATGCAGTTAAGAAAGCAATCGAAGATGCGAACCCAGGAAAAGTTGCAAACGTAGTAGTAGGAAATGACGGAGCTGCGACAGTAACATTCAAAGACGGATCAGAAGCAACATTAACACCGGACAAAAACAGTAGAAAAAAAGCAAAAAGATGCAGCAGGAATCAAAGACCCAGCTAAAAACACCGGTACAAGATCCAGCAAACTTAACACAAACAGAAAAAAAGATGCAGTTAAGAAAGCAATCGAAGATGCGAACCCAGGAAAAAGTTGCAAACGTAGTAGTAGGAAATGACGGAGCTGCGACAGTAACATTCAAAGACGGATCAGAAGCAACATTAACACCGGACAAAAACAGTAGAAAAAAAGCAAAAAGATGCAGCAGGAATCAAAGACCCAGCTAAAAACACCGGTACAAGATCCAGCAAACTTAACACAAACAGAAAAAGATGCAGTTAAGAAAGCAATCGAAGATGCGAACCCAGGAAAAAGTTGCAAACGTAGTAGTAGGAAATGACGGAGCTGCGACAGTAACATTCAAAGACGGATCAGAAGCAACATTAACACCGGACAAAAACAGTAGAAAAAGCAAAAAGATGCAGCAGGAATCAAAAGATCCAGCTAAAACACCGGTACAAGATCCAGCAAACTTAACACAAACAGAAAAAAAGATGCAGTTAAGAAAGCAATCGAAGATGCGAACCCAGGAAAAAGTTGCAAATGTAGTAGTAGGAAATGACGGAGCTGCGACAGTAACATTCAAAGACGGATCAGAAGCAACATTAACACCGGACAAAAACAGTAGAAAAAAAGCAAAAAGATGCAGCAGGAATCAAAGATCCAGCTAAAACACCGGTACAAGATCCAGCAAACTTAACACAAAACAGAAAAAAAGATGCAGTTAAGAAAGCAATCGAAGATGCGAACCCAGGAAAAGTTGCAAACGTAGTAGTAGGAAATGACGGAGCTGCGACAGTAACATTCAAAAGACGGATCAGAAGCAACATTAACACCGGACAAAAACAGTAGAAAAAAAGCAAAAAGATGCAGCAGGAATCAAAGATCCAGCTAAAACACCGGTACAAGATCCAGCAAACTTAACACAAACAGAAAAAAAGATGCAGTTAAGAAAGCAATCGAAGATGCGAACCCAGGAAAAAGTTGCAAACGTAGTAGTAGGAAATGACGGAGCTGCGACAGTAACATTCAAAGACGGATCAGAAGCAACATTAACACCGGACAAAAACAGTAGAAAAAAAGCAAAAGATGCAGCAGGAATCAAAGATCCAGCTAAAAACACCGGTACAAGATCCAGCGAACTTAACACAAACAGAAAAAGATGCAGTTAAGAAAGCAATCGAAGATGCGAACCCAGGAAAAAGTTGCAAACGTAGTAGTAGGAAATGACGGAGCTGCGACAGTAACATTCAAAGACGGATCAGAAGCAACATTAACACCGGACAAAAACAGTAGAAAAAAAGCAAAAGATGCAGCAGGAATCAAAAGATCCAGTTAAAACACCGGTACAAGATCCAGCAAACTTAACACAAACAGAAAAAAAGATGCAGTTAAGAAAGCAATCGAAGATGCGAACCCAGGAAAAAGTTGCAAACGTAGTAGTAGGAAATGACGGAGCTGCGACAGTAACATTCAAAGACGGATCAGAAGCAACATTAACACCGGACAAAAACAGTAGAAAAAAAGCAAAAAGATGCAGCAGGAATCAAAGATCCAGCTAAAAACACCGGTACAAGATCCAGCGAACTTAACACAAACAGAAAAAGATGCAGTTAAGAAAGCAATCGAAGATGCGAACCCAGGAAAAAGTTGCAAACGTAGTAGTAGGAAATGACGGAGCTGCGACAGTAACATTCAAAAGACGGATCAGAAGCAACATTAACACCGGACAAAAACAGTAGAAAAAAAGCAAAAGATGCAGCAGGAATCAAAGATCCAGTTAAAAACACCGGTACAAGATCCAGCAAACTTAACACAAACAGAAAAAAAGATGCAGTTAAGAAAGCAATCGAAGATGCGAACCCAGGAAAAGTTGCAAACGTAGTAGTAGGAAATGACGGAGCTGCGACAGTAACATTCAAAGACTGGATCAGAAGCAACATTAACACCGGACAAAAACAGTAGAAAAAAAGCAAAAGATGCAGCAGGAATCAAAAGATCCAGCTAAAAACACCGGTACAAGATCCAGCGAACTTAACACAAACAGAAAAAAAGATGCAGTTAAGAAAGCAATCGAAGATGCGAACCCAGGAAAAAGTTGCAAACGTAGTAGTAGGAAATGACGGAGCTGCGACAGTAACATTCAAAGACGGATCAGAAGCAACATTAACACCGGACAAAAACAGTAGAAAAAAAGTAAAAGATGCAGCAGGAATCAAAGATCCAGCTAAAAACACCGGTACAAGATCCAGCGAACTTAACACAAACAGAAAAAAAGATGCAGTTAAGAAAGCAATCGAAGATGCGAACCCAGGAAAAAGTTGCAAACGTAGTAGTAGGAAATGACGGAGCTGCGACAGTAACATTCAAAGACGGATCAGAAGCAACATTAACACCGGACAAAAACAGTAGAAAAAAAGCAAAAGATGCAGCAGGAATCAAAGATCCAGCTAAAAACACCGGTACAAGATCCAGCAAACTTAACACAAACAGAAAAAGATGCAGTTAAGAAAGCAATCGAAGATGCGAACCCAGGAAAAAGTTGCAAATGTAGTAGTAGGAAATGACGGAGCTGCGACAGTAACATTCAAAGACGGATCAGAAGCAACATTAACACCGGACAAAAACAGTAGAAAAAAAGCAAAAGATGCAGCAGGAATCAAAGATCCAGCTAAAACACCGGTACAAGATCCAGCAAACTTAACACAAAACAGAAAAAGATGCAGTTAAGAAAGCAATCGAAGATGCGAACCCAGGAAAAAGTTGCAAACGTAGTAGTAGGGAAATGACGGAGCTGCGACAGTAACATTCAAAGACGGATCAGAAGCAACATTAACACCGGACAAAACAGTAGAAAAAAAGCAAAAAGATGCAGCAGGAATCAAAAGATCCAGCTAAAAACACCGGTACAAGATCCAGCAAACTTAACACAAACAGAAAAAAAGATGCAGTTAAGAAAGCAATCGAAGATGCGAACCCAGGAAAAAGTTGCAAACGTAGTAGTAGGAAATGACGGAGCTGCGACAGTAACATTCAAAGACGGATCAGAAGCAACATTAACACCGGACAAAACAGTAGAAAAAAAGCAAAAAGATGCAGCAGGAATCAAAGACCCAGCTAAAACACCGGTACAAGATCCAGCAAACTTAACACAAACAGAAAAAAAGATGCAGTTAAGAAAGCAATCGAAGATGCGAACCCAGGAAAAAGTTGCAAACGTAGTAGTAGGAAATGACGGAGCTGCGACAGTAACATTCAAAAGACGGATCAGAAGCAACATTAACACCGGACAAAACAGTAGAAAAAGCTAAAGATGCAGAAGGAAAAGATGCAGATGGAGTTAAAGATCCAGAAGCTAAGACACCAGTTAAAGATCCAGCTAACTTAACAGATGCAGAAAAAAAGATAAAGTAGCAAAAGAAGTTAAGAAAGCTAACCCAACAGCGAAAGGTGTTGAAGTAGGACAAGATGGAACAACAACTGTAACATTCCCAGATGGATCAAAAGCAGAAATACCAGCAGCTAAAAACAGTAGAAAAAGCTAAAGATGCAGAAGGAAAAAGATGCAGATGGGGTTAAAAGATCCAGAAGCTAAGACACCAGTTAAAGATCCAGCTAACTTAACAGATGCAGAAAAAAAGATAAAGTAGCAAAAGAAGTTAAGAAAGCTAACCCAACAGCGAAAGGTGTTGAAGTAGGACAAGATGGAACAACAACTGTAACATTCCCAGATGGATCAAAAGCAGAAATACCAGCAGCTAAAAACAGTAGAAAAAAAGCTAAAGATGCTGAAGGAAAAGATGCAGATGGAGTTAAAGATCCAGAAGCTAAGACACCAGTTAAAAGATCCAGCTAACTTAACAGATGCAGAAAAAAAGATAAAGTAGCAAAAAGAAGTTAAGAAAGCTAACCCTAACAGCGAAAGGTGTTGAAGTAGGACAAGATGGAACAACAACTGTAACATTCCCAGATGGATCAAAAGCAGAAATACCAGCAGCTAAAAACAGTAGAAAAAGCTAAAGATGCTGAAGGAAAAAGATGCAGATGGGGTTAAAGATCCAGAAGCTAAGACACCAGTTAAAAGATCCAGCTAACTTAACAGATGCAGAAAAAGATAAAGTAGTAAAAAGAAGTTAAGAAAGTTAACCCAACAGCGAAAGGTGTTGAAGTAGGACAAGATGGAACAACAACTGTAACATTCCCAGATGGATCAAAAGCAGAAATTTCAGCAGCTAAAACAGTAGAAAAAGCTAAAGATGCAGAAGGAAAAGATGCAGATGGAGTTAAAGATCCAGAAGCCAAGACACCAGTTAAAGATCCAGCTAACTTAACAGATACAGAAAAAGATAAAGTAGCAAAAGAAGTTAAGAAAGCTAACCCAACAGCGAAAGGTGTTGAAGTAGGACAAGATGGAACAACAACTGTAACATTCAAAGACGGATCAGTTGCAACATTAACACCGGATAAAACAGTTAAGAAAGCAGACTCTGACCCAGTTAAACCTGAAGTACCAGGAACTATTAATATTCCAGGAAATAAAGTATCAGTAGATAATATAGGAAGCTTAACACCAGAAGAGATTGCAAAAGTTAAGGAAGAAGTAGGGAAAGTAAATCCAGGAAAAACAGTAGTAGTGGATGCAAAAGGAAATGCGACAGTAACAGATCCTAAGACAAATCTAGTACTAGTAATTCCAGCAGAGGAATTGGTTAAACCAAAAGAACAACCAAAACCAACTCCAACTCCTACACCGGTTACACCTTCAGATAAATTTGAAGTAACAGTACCAACTGTAAAAGTACCAGTAGTAGATGCTAAAAACTTAACACCAGCGGAACAAGCAACAGTTAAAACAAAAGTTGAAGAATCAAATCCAGGAAAAACAGTAGTAGTAGATGCAAAAGGAAATGCAACAGTAACAGATCCAATGCTCCCTACTGCAACACCAGCAATAATACCTGGAGATAACTTAGTTGTTGAAACAGAAAAAGCAGAAGAAGCTAAACCAGCAACACCAGTAGTAGTTAATGTTCCAGGAAATAAAGTACCAGTAGATAATACAGGAAGTTTAACACCAGAAGAGATTGCAAAAGTTAAAGAAGAAGTAGGAAAAGTAAATCCAGGAAAAACAGTAGTAGTAGATGCAAAAGGAAATGCAACAGTAACAGATCCAACAACAGGAAAAGTAGTAGTAGTACCAGGAGCATCACTAGTAGAACAAAAAGTAACACCAACACCTACTCCAAAACAATCAGAAAGCATAGTAGCGCCATCATTAACAATTGTTATGGATCCAACAAACTTAACGCAATCAGAGAAAGTTAAAGTAGAAAATGAAGTTAAGAAATCAAATTCAACGGCTACAAAAGTAGAAGTAGGAAATGATGGAACAACAGTAGTAACATTCAAAGATGGATCTACTGCAACATTAACTCCTTCTCAAACTATCCAAAAAGCAGTGGTAGAAACAAAAGATTCAGATAAAGTTAAATATCCATCAGTTGTAACACCAGTTGCGGATGTAACTAACCTGACTGGAGATGAAAAAGCAAAAAGTAGAGGAAGAAGTTAAGAAATCAAATCCAACAGCTACAAAAAGTAGAAGTAGGAGATGACGGAACAACAACAGTAACATTCCCAGATGGATCAACTGCAGTGATACCAGGAACTGCAACAGTTGTGACAAAAAGATAATGGAGGAGGATATGTACCAACACCAGAAAATCCTTCTGTAGTAAAAGTGCCAAGTGAAAAAACACTAGTTAAAGATCCATCAAACTTAACAGAAGAAGAAAAGGCCACTGTTAAAGAAAAAGTAGAAAAAGTAAATCCAGGAAAAGTTGTTTCAGTTGATGAAAAAGGAAATGTAACAGTAACAGATCCTCAATCAGGAAAAAAACTGTCACAATTTCAGCAGATAAACTTGTTGTAAAAACAAGGTAATGGAGCATCATTAGATAAGGCTGTAAGTGAAATTAAGGGACGTTTAGCCTCAACAGGATTAAATTCTACAGAAGGTGCGTCACTAGGATTTGCAGCGTTATTAGCTGGTCTTGCATTAGCGGTTAGAAAAACGTAAAGAAGAAGAGTAAGACAGATATATTTAATTATTTTCTCTTAAATATAAAAAAGAGCCTAGGTAATATATTACCTAGGCTCTTTTTTTCTTTAAATTTATAAGGTATAAATAATCTAGTACTTATTTGGTAAGCGTCCAATAACGAGGTATATTGAATAAGGTTCTCTCGCTTAGTGCGGAGAGTCTCTTTCTTATCTACAAGTTTCTTGTATATTTTTTTATTCCATGGCAAATAAGCCTCTAGAATCTCATTTTTTTCTAAAGTGTCTTCATTTGGTAAATTTGTTAATAAATGATTCATGTATTTTTTTCTGGATCTAATCCATTTCGTTTGGCAGTTTCGAGTAAAGTCATTATGATAGCACTAGATTGGTTCTTCAAAAACTTTGGGAGAATAACCAATTCTTTTCTTCCTATTACCAATGATTTTATCGCTCGTTCTGCTAAATTATTCGAAAGAACAAGATTCCCATCTTCCAATATCATTCGAAATGTTGATTCATATTTCAAACTATAGTCTATAGCTTTTTCCTAATTTACTGCCTGGTAGTACTGAATGCTCGCGACACCAATCAAAAAAATTCATCCATAATTGATTTCATTTCTTCTTGTCGTTTTTTTGATATCTCTCTTCTACTGGTAAGGAATCCCATTCCTGTTCCAATTGAAATAGTCGGTTACAATAGTTCAATCCCTTTGCACTTAAGGAAGTAATATTATTCTTAGGATTTGCTTCAAAAAAATTTTTCTTCGTATATAGTGCCCAACACCCTACTAACTTGGCATTTTTTTGCTTGGCGATAAGCTCCCCACATATCACAATGAATATAGCCTGAATAATCCCCTAAGACTTCTTTTACTACTTCACCACTTCGACTTTTATCGTGATAATACAGCGTAATCCCTGCTTTTTCTTGTTTTCCTGATAAGAATGTCCAGTAATAGGTAAGTGGAGTATCGTTTTCTAACACTCGATAACTTGTTTCGTCTGCGTGAATATAGGTTTGTTTTAATAATATTTCTCAAGTAGGTTGTATAATGGTTTGAAATAATACTCACTAACTTTTATATGCCAATTTGTCAGTTCTTTTCTCGTAATTGGTAGTCCCATTTTGTTCCAGTCAGCTTCTTGTCGATAGTTCGGCACTTTTAATTGATACTTCTGATAAATTGTATGTGCAATAATAGTACTGATCCCTAAGCTATGATTTAAAGGAGCTTTTTGGAACAGGCGCTTTAATGATTTTATCATTAGTCCCGTTTTTCACTACAATGGGGACATTTGTAAGCATGTTGAATACGATCTACACGTTTTAATTGAGCTGGAATAAAAAACTAACTCTTTTTCGCTTTAGACATGACCCAATTTCTTTTTAAAGTGTGTTGACATTCTGGGCATACGCAAGCTTTTCCTAATAATTCGTGATGAACCAATTCTGGCGTGAATTGTTCTAAGATATCTTGACGTTTACCCTGTGCTTTTTTTCTTGTATAAGTAATAGTTTCTACTTCTACAGCCGTTTCTGAGGTTTCTTCTTGAGTTATTTCTTCCACATCAAACAAACTTATTTGATTTGGGTTTCCTTTTTGTTTTTCTGAAGATTTACCGAATAATTTTTTTTCTTGAAAAAAATTCTAACTGTTCTTTAAGAAGGCGATTTTTCATGTTCTAACAGTTCAACAGTTTTATTAAATTTTTATTTTATCTTCTTCGTATTGATTTGAAATTTTTTTAAATTCACTTAATACTTTTTTTCAAGTGTCACTGTTTCATTAGAAATCATAAAAAAATACCTCCTCTTTTATTTGACTCTATTATACTATAAAAAGGGTAATATTTTCAGTAAAAAAACATCGGCGGTTAGTATCTTTTTATTTTTTTGGATAAATGGAAAAATCCTTTTTAATAACCATTCCACTTGTTCATCAGATAATTCTTTAACTTCTTTTTTTCATTAGAAGGCCAACTTAACTTTCCGTTTTCGAATCGTTTGTAGAGTAGCCAAAAAAACCTTCTCCATCCCAATAGAGTGCTTTAAATCTATCTTTTTCCACCACAAAAATAGAAATACTTGTCCTGAAAAAAAGGATCTAAGTGGTAATGATGTTGAATCCAATAAGCGAGAGAATCAATACCTTGACGCATATCAGTTTTACCACAAACAATAGACACTTGTCCTAACTTATTTAACGGAATCGACATGATGCATCACTAGCTCCAATATCAATTTTTAATTGTTCTTTATCAGCAGAATCGTAAAGCACCCATTCCATTTTCCCCTTACGTAGCTTCAGTATAATCGCATTAGATTTCCTTCTTTTTGATGAATAGTCAACGTTTAATGGTACAATTTGTTTTTGACATTTTATTTTCCTCCATTCCTTCTTTTTATGTTTTTTTATTATAAAGGAAGTTATGTTCAGAAGATAGATACCTTGTTATTGGACGCTTACCTTATTTGTAACTGGGTTTATCGCTTTAGAGCTGCTGTTCCTGATGCATTGAGAGAACGAAATAAAGGTTGGAAAAATTTTAATAGCTAAATCAACTAAAAAAAGTTAAGTAAGAAAAACAACAAGTCAAACCACAAGTGATAATATATCTAAAGAATATGTAAAAAGAATTAGAAAATGAATTACTATAACTAAGGATAGGAAATGTATTTTTTTGAAAGAAGCGAGGAAATTGTGTTTAGCGGAAGAAGCAGAAATAAAAAGAAGGTGCGAATTATAAGCAGTCTCTTTATTTAGCGTTTGATTTAACTCAAATATATAAATTTTGAATTCTATAAAACTTAGTTTAATTATATCGTTAATGATTAATCTTTTCTAGCTTTTTCTTTCTTTTTAATAATTTTTTTCAACTTCTGGGATATCTTCACGTTCCATAGTTTTTTTATAAAATTTCTTGCTGTAGATCGCTTATTAGTATATCGCTTTCTTTCCCTATTATTGTCATCCCGCTTTTTATTACCTCTTAATTTCACTTCTGATAATTTACTCATGTTTTTCTTCCTGAATATTTTTTTATCGTTATACCAGAAAGCTAATTTAAAAAAAGAAAGACTGGGTTAATATCCTCTTATGGAGAACTTCGTATTTAATTGTATTTTTTTATATTTTTAAATTAGGGAGTATAGATATACTTAAAACTCTATTTTTTTATTATTATGTAAACTGATTTATTTTTTAAAAAAAGAGCATAATGCTGTTAATGACAAATATAAAATGGTATAATGGTTAATAATGCTAAAAATAAAAAAATATACAATTTGGTCTAAATAAAAATATACAAAAATAATATAAAAAAATATTCCCATATAGTTTATACTCATAGTAAAAACAATTATGAGGGAACAAATGGAAACTAACATTATTGGAGAATTAAACAATTTGAAAGAACGAGATATAAAAACCAAATTTCAGTGAATTAAGTAGGAAATACGGATTACATAGGCATACAATAAAAAAATACTGGGATGAGGGAGGAAAAAAATAATAAAAATCTAGAAATAAACCTAGTGTTTTAGATAAATACAAAGAGGAGATAGAAGAAATACTTAAAGAAGCTGGAGTAAATAAAAATAGGTGCATATGAATTTTTTTAACATATAAATATGGAAATATCTGTACTTATAGCAATTTTTAAACAATATACGCTAAAGCATAATATAAAAAAAGAAAAAAAGCACAGACTGCACACGTTAGATATGAAACTCAACCAGGATATCAAATACAAGTAGATTGGAAAGAGAGTTTAAAAAAATAGAAACGAAAAACAGGAGAAATTATAAAAATTCAATCTATTCGCAGCCACACTAGGATACTCAAGAAAAACATGTATTTATAATCTCAAAAACAAGAACAACAGAAGACGTACTCAGATGTCTTATAGAGACATTTAAATACCTAGGAGGTGTCCCTCATGAGATACTTACAGATAATATGAGTTCATTAGTAACTATATTTAAAACATGATAAAAGGAAACATCCAGAAGTATTAGCGTTCGAAAAAAAGATTTAGGAATTAAAAATCAAATTTTGTAAAGTTAGAACACCTGAAACAAAAAGGTAAAAGTAGAATCAGCAAATAGGTTCGTGAATAGAATAACAGCATTTAATAAAAAAATAGAAAAACGAAGAAGAGTTATACGCTATAGTTAATCGTATAATGAAGAACTCAAACGAACAGAACAATCAGACAACTAATCTACCACCTAATGTGTTATTTAAAAAGAAAAAGAATACCTCCAACCATTACCAAATAAATGTTTACTAGATGACTACACACTACCAATATTTAGTCAAAAAAAGTACCAAACACACTATTAGTAAATTATAAAGGTCGAGGATATTCTGTACCTAAAAAAGTTTATAGACAAAAAAAGTAATACTAAAAACCATTTGAAAAATAAACTATACATTTATTATAACACGGAATTAGTCACAATACATAATATAACAAATCAAAAAAATGAATTATAAAGAAAAATCATTACAAAGAAGCCTTGGCAAGTAATTTTTATAATAGCGAAGAATATGACATGAAAAACTAGCTGAAGAAAATTTAGAATTATTTAAGGAGTTAAAAAATATGACTAATTATACACGATTATTATCAAATTTAGAAGAATTACAATTAAATAGAATCAAAGATAATTTAGATGAACATATAGGAAGGATAAATAACAAAGAACTAGATTATATTGAGAGTTTGCATGAACTAACAAATTTAGAAATACAAGCAAGAGAAGATAGAGCAACACATGCTTGTGTAAGAGTAGCAAACTTCCCTTACAGAAAAGAATTAAAGGATTTTTGATTTCTCATTCAATCCAAAGATTAATAAAGAAAAAAATACTAGATTTTTAAGCATTTGAGATTCATAGAAAAATAAGGAAAAATATACTATTTCTTGGTGTCCCTGGAGTAGGTAAGACATATTTAGCCACCTCTATAGGTATAGAGGCGGCTAAGAATAGGAAAAATTACTTACTTTTATAAATTGTCATGATCTAATATTACAATTAAAACGAGCAAAAACTTGAGAATAGATTAGAAACTAGATTAAAGTTTTTTTCAAAATACAAAGTTCTCATTATAGATGAGGTAGGATATCTACCTATTGATAAAGAAGGAGCTAATCTATTATTCCAACTTATAAATAAAAGATATGAGAATAGTTCTACAATAATAACTACAAATAAACCTTTTTCAGAGTGGGGAGAAGTATTTGGAGATAGTGTGCTAGCTAGTGCTATATTAGATAGACTACTACATCATTCTCATGTGATTAATATTGTTGGATCTTCATATAGATTAAAAAGATAAAAACATTTCTTAAAATCTACTAACTAATTTAGACTGGTTGTATAATTTTATTTTGTCTTTTTGTATATTTTTACATTGACATTAACAAAAATAATACTCACTGACTTTTTATATGCCAATTTGTCAGTTTTTTTCTCGTAATTGGTAGTCCCATCTTGTTCCAGTCAGCTTCTTGTCGATAGTTCGGCACTTTTTAATTGATACTTCTGATAAATTGTATGTGTAATAATAGTACGTGCTCCTAAGCTATGATTTAAAGGAGCTTTTGGAACAGGCGCTTTAATGATTTTATCATTAGTCCTGTTTTTCACTACAATGGGGACATTTGAAAGAATGTTGAATACGATCTACACATTTTAATTTAAATTCAAAGCTTAATACCTCTTTCGCCGGTTTGTTCAGTAAAAAGGGGGTACATATTATAATATTTAGGGGTACATTAAAAATGGAAAAATATGTTGATATTAATAAAAGTATAGAATAGTTCATAAAAAAATATTTAAGTTATCTATAAATTTGAAATCTTCCGAAATTCTCTAATATAACATAGGAGGATAACAACGAATGTATAGTAAATGAGGATATTCCAAGCAAAATGAAATATAATAAAAAAATTATATAATTATAATATTGTTAAATTTTTATATTTATCTCTAAAAAAACTATACTTTTAATAGTAAAGGAATCGATTTCAAATTAAAAAAAGTATTGTATAGAAAAAAATTTAATCTTTGGAAAAAAATAGTTGAAAAATTTTAAACTAGTATGATAACATTGATAATGAGGAGAATTATTTAAATTAATTTTAAGACAAAAATCTAAGAGATAATTACTTATGGATATAGTATTAAATTAACTAGAAGTTGAATTACGAATAATTGAATTTAGTTATTTATGCAGTCTATAATTTCAAAAAAAGCCACTAAAGAAAAATATGGAGGGTAGATTAAAAGTAAATTAGGCTTATAAATCATGGAGGTTTAAACATTTGTATTTAGGTTGCTAATGTAAATTGAATTGTTCTACTCAATGAAAATTTATGGAGGTATAAAAAAATGAAAAAAATTATTAAAAAAACAAATAAGTGTACTTATAGCGGTGCTAATGGTTTTGACAACGGTTGTATCTATACTGATTCCAACAAAAAGCATCTGCTGCAAAATAGTTACACGTTAACATTAAAGAATGATGGACAAACAAGTCATGATTTTTGAAATTTATCAAATTTTCAAAGGTGACTTATCAGGAACAACACTTTCTAATATTCAGTGGGGTAGTGGTATCAAGGATACTTCTAAGGCTACATTAGGTGATGCAGCTGATAAAAGCAAAAAACGTTAGACAGTGTAGCTAAAGCTGAAAAAAATTTGCAAAAAGATATACAAGGTGATTTAAGTGCAACAAAAGTAACGAAAAACAGTAGCTGCTGCGGGTACTGAGACTGTTACTCTAGAACCAGGGTATTATCTTATAAAAAGATGCTGCTGCTACTCAAAAATGACAAAGAAAAAAAGGTGTGTATACAGAGTACATATTAAAAAAATTGTAGCTGATACTACAGCTAAAAACTAAATTAGACGTTCCTACAGTTGAGAAAAAAAGTAAAAGAGAATAGTAATGATGAATGGCAAGATGCAGCTGACTATAATATAGGGGATAAAAATTCCATATAAATTAACAGGTACATTACCTAGTAATTATGCTAAGTATGACAAATATACTTATAAATTCCACGATGAAATGTCAGCTGGGTTAACATTAGATAAAGAATCTATAAAAAGTTAAAAATAGACGGTCAAGTAATAGATAAAACTAAATATACAGTTGATGTTGATACTACTAACAATAGCTTTGTAGTTGCTTTCGAAAAACTTGAAAAAATATTACTAGTCCAGAAATAACTAAAAAAATAGTAGTATTGTTGTAGAATATGAATGTACATTAAATGACAAAGCAGTTATTGGATCACAAGGTAACCCAAATACAGTTTATCTTGAATATTCAAATAATCCAAATAAAAAGTGGTGATGGTGAATACGGAACTACTCCAAAAAGATAAAAAAATATTGTATTTACATACAAGGTAATAGTTAATAAAAAAATGAAGATAACGCAGCATTAAAAAGGTGCAGAGTTTGAATTATACAAAAAAACAGATACTGAAGAAACAAAAAAATAGCAAGATTTACAATTGAAGATATAATGGCTGCTAATGGTTCTACATTTACTTTCAAAGGACTTGATGCAGGAAAAATATGTGTTAAAAAGAAACTAAAACACCAGAAGGTTATAACACTATTAAAACCTATAGAATTTACTATTGTAGCTACTTATGATACGATTTCAGATAATCCACAATTAACAGTCTTGAAAGCACTAGGAACATTAACTTTCACACCAAGTGTATCTGATGGTTCATTATCAACAGATGTAATAAACAAAAAAAGGATTCATTCTTCCAGAAACTGGGGGTATGGGTAGATATTTAATTTATGTAACAGGTGGATTGTTGGTATTACTATCACTTGGGTACATGAGTCGTAAGAGAAGTAGTGAAAAATAATATTAAATAGATATAATGGGTAAGATAAGAAAAATTTCTACCTAATATAATAGTGACAATAATGCTGGTAGTTGGGGTAGGACTTTTATCCTATCCTACAGTCAGCGATTTTATTAATGAGCTACATTCTTCGAAGTCTATAGGAAGTTATGTAGAAAATACGGAAAATTTATCTAAAGAGCAAAAAGACAAAATGCTAAAAGAAGCAAGGGAATACAATAAAGAACTACTTTATAAAAAAATAATAGGTATCACTTAAATCAAGAAGAGAAAAATAGATACAATAGCATCCTAGATGTAACTGATACAGGTATCATGGGGTATATGGAAATACCTAAATTGAACATATATATACCGATTTATCATGGAGTTGATGAAGGGACACTACAAATAGCTGCTGGGCACATAGCAGGAAGTTCGTTACCAGTAGGTGGAGAAAGTACGCACAGTTTAATATCTGGGCATACAGGATTGCCTTCTGCAAAATTACTTACAGATATGGATCAGCTAAAAGAAGGAGATATATTTCTCATATATGTACTTGATGAAGTTTTAGCATATAAAGTAAATCAAATAAAAACTGTACTCCCTAGTGAAGTAGATAGTTTAGATATAGAACAAGGAAAAAGACTATGTAACATTAGTTACATGTACACCGTATGGAGTAAATTCTCATAGACTTTTAGTACGAGGAGAACGTACAGAATATAATGGACCAAGACAAGATATAAATGATGTAATTAGAAAAAAACTAATATGAAATTGATTGTAATATTAGTTGTTGGAGTTACAGGTGTTGTATGTCTAGTGTTAGCGTATTTAATGAAGCGAAGAAGAAGGTGAAAATTTGATGAAAAAAAGTTAGGGGATATTTATTGCTAATTATATGCTTTTAGCCTTGTATTTTTTTCATGATTCCTTCGAATTTTGTGTATGCAGAAAAACAATGGTAGCTTAAGTGCTACTTTGAAATATGGAGAAAAAACCAATAAGTGGTGTAGAGTTTACAATTTATAGAGTCGCTGATTTAAAAAGAAGACAAGAGTGGCTATACAGAAGTAGCTCCGTTTAAGTGGGAGAGTGATTTTTCTGAGATTAGAACTGCAGATGGGCAATTAAAAATTAGCTTTTCAATTAGAAAAAAACAGAGTTATAATGCGAAAGCAATAATGAGTATGCAAACTAATGAAGTTGGTGTGGTTCATTTTGCGAGACTAAAAAAATGGGATATATCTTGTTGTACAGACAGGTACTATAGGGGAAGCTGAGAATTATACTACGATGTTACCATTTTTTTAGTCATGGTTCCTCGATTTGAAAAATGGTGTTTGGAATTATAATGTAAATACCAAACCCAAACCCGCTATAAAGAGGGAAGAAAAAGCCTAAAAGTACCACCTAAGGCACCACCATCAGAAAAACCACGAAAAAAACATATGGAGAACTTCCTAGGACAGGTGATGCAACTGATATGTTTTTTTGGGGAGTGGAATACTGTTAATAGGCGGAGGAATACTGATTCTTCTTAAAAAAAGAAAAAGAATAAGATGGGAGAGATGAGATAATGAAGACTAATAAATTTATAATGATTTTTTTGGCCTTGCTGGTAATCCTATCTACCGTCTTGCAGCCATTCTCAAATTCTGCTTATGCAAATAATGATGAGTATAAAATAAAAAAATATAGAAGACTATAAGACAGATAAGGAAGTATTAAATGCAAGAATAGATGAAGATTTATCTACAAATGACCATAAACAAATAAAGGTATCAATAACGCAAGAGACAAAAAGAAATAATATTTGTTTTTTTCAAAAAAATTATTGAATTTTAGAGAAGACAATGTACTCCCAGATAACATGGAAGTAGATAAAGATTATAAAGACAAAGGTTTGTATGGGAAAAAAACTATACTTCTATGCGCTTGATAAATAAAGATACAAAAAGAAAAAAATGATGAATCTAATAGTACGTCAAAAGAAATCAAAGAAGTATCTATTAAATTTGATGTAGCTAATAAATTGCAAAGTGGAGAGTTATTTGCAGCTATCTCAGATGGTTATGTATCTATATCAGTGCTTAAAAAAATAAAGATACAAATGCAAACACAGATACAAATGAAAAAGTAAGTAAAATTGCAGATAAAGCTACAGAAAAGAGCGTAGCTAAAACTTCAGAAGTAACTACAAATAATAATATAGATAAAACTGCAGATAAAAATACATACTAAAGATAATCCTCTTAGAGAACAATTTAAGAAATATGAAGATAATGCTACTAAAGAACCTAATATACTTGAAAGTTTAGATTCTACATTTAATCTAGGTGTATTTAGAGCCGCAAGAGGTCCTATAGTTATAGAAACTTATGTTAAGTTTGCTATAGTCTCAAATACAGGTGAGAGTATTAAGGGACAAATTGGATATAAATTGATGGAAATACAAAGTAATGGTGTTCAAAGACCTTTTTAAACAAGGATTTTTTTAAATACTGAAAAAAAGAGATTGTATTTACTGGATTAAAATTAAATACTACATATAAGTTTTTATATAACAAGTGTTCCACCTGGATATGATAGACCGGTGCAAAGTGTAGCAGAATTTTATTTTGATACTACTGGTATTCACTTTACAAAAGGAAGTGGAGGTATAGTATTACAGAGTAATCTTCCTATAGCTCTCGGTTATTTTATAACTGATACTTCAGGAAAAGCTATAACAGATCGTGGAGCAAATGAGGTTTGAATTAAAAAAGAAACATCTAGTGGGGAAACAAATATTAATGTAAATAGCATTCCTGATGTAGGTGTTGTAAATAAAATAAATATTGAATTAAATAGGAGAGGCATAGAGTTAAATACAAAATATAAACTTTATGTAACTAGAGTACCGAACGGTTTTCAAAGGCCAGAACGTAGTGTGTCTGAGTTTTACTTCACTGCTAAAGATGGAAATCTATTTATTTATTATACAAAAAGGTGGAACAACTATTGTTTTAAAAAGAATAGGAGAGCAAGATAAACCGTTAGGAGATAATGAATATTATGGTTTTGTGGGTGTTGAAGATAAAATAAAAAAATATCCAAGGATTATGACAATTCTAGTGGAATGGACGCATTTTGTTTTTAGAGCAGATGATACTTTCCCTGATTTTTGGAGGAAGAGTCGTATACACTAAATTAATGGTTACACCAGATGAATTGTATAATCAAGCACAAAAATCCAAGAGTTGGTAAAAAAGAGTTATATGATGCGATTAGAAAAAAATATTATTATTGTGAAACTCATAAGGAAGAGCTGTTAACCAATTATGGTTTAAATAATAAAGAATTTTGGGAAACTACGAATCATAAACAAGATCATGGATATTATCGTGCTGTACAAGAGGCTGTTTGGTATTATTCAAACAGTTTCAATACACCAAAGAATTATCCTGAAGGTTCTAAACTCCATGATATTATGAAAAAATGCAGTTAATCATATTATTAGGGAAAGTGCAAAGGTCTCTGAAAAAAGATATGAACTCTGTTAAGATACAGATATTTAAGACATATAAGACTACTAGTGCAGGTGAACCTTATCAGTCTTTAGTAACATTTGAATTGGAAAAAAACACAGATATAAATGTATTAAAACTTGGAGAAAGTGATACAGCATTAAAAGGAGCAGTCTTTAAACTAGAAAAAAATTAGCGGATAATTCTTTTTACTCCTGTATACAAGGGTGAAAAATGAAAATATTTCTGAATTCAAATTTAAAGAGCTAACTGTTGGTAAGTATCGTTTAACAGAAACTCAAGCTCCCCTAAAGGATATAAACTTCTAGGGGAACCAATAGATTTTTCAAATAGAAGAAAAATAGTGGTACATTTAATATCAAATTACTTTCGAGTAATCCCAAGGTAATTATTGATAGTTCAAGTATGTCGATTACAGTTAAAAAAATGAGAAAAAAACACTACTAGTATTACTGTAAACAAAAAAATGGTTTACTACTGATGGGCGAGAAAAAAACAGCGTAATGAAGGTTCAATTACCTATAATTTGATACAAGTTTCAAGAACCAATATTGGTAGAACAATGGAAAAAAAGTTTATAAGTCTCAGAAGGTCTTAACAAGTAATGACAACTGGACAGTAACATATACAGATCTACCATTAGCTGGCGTAAATGATGAAGGAGATGACGTTACATATTCTTACTATGTAGAAGAAAAATACCCTTCCAGATTATAGTACTAGTTATATTAATAGTAGTGGAAAAAGAATCTCGAAATCCAGCTAATACTGCGATTACATCAGGGACTATTACTATTAAGAATACAGAAAAAGATGAAATTCATCCTGCCGGAAACAGGTGGAATGGGAAGATTAGCTATATATTTAATTGGAACATTTTTTTGTTAGGTATTTCAATATTCATGACAGTTTTTTTAGAAGAAATTTTACAAAAAAATAAAAAAACTAAATAAGAAAAATTTAATAAAAGAGAATTTTTACTGGTAAATTATAGGTCTAGTTTATGAAAGATATAAGGCATGAGGCAATATCTTAAAAAAACACCAAGCAGTAAAAAAATGGTTCTTTGTCAAATTCGGTTGACGAAGAAAATAGGAAGGAGTGACTCAAAAATCGTGATTTTTGAGTCACTCCTTCTTCATAAAGTGTTTTATCTTTATAATTATCATTATTTTCTATTTTAGAAATATTATAAAAATTTAGTAGGATTTCCGCCTACTATTCTCCAATTATTTCGTGATAAAGTCCACTGTTTGTATTCTTTTTTTAGTTTTTGATTGTGTAATTACATATCCTCTACAGCTTATAATGTTGTTTGTTAATTGGTATCCCCTAATGTAATGAAAAGGGGCTGACCCAAAAGACCTAAAACTTAATAAAGTTCATATGAGAACTCATAGACGTAGTGGTTTATTGATATCTAAATTCGCTTTGTGAAAGCTTTTTAGATATCTAATAAACTTTGCGGGGGTGACTCGACAAAATCGATTTCTTCGAAATCACGATTTTTAAGTCACTCCCATGAATAGTTCCATTTCTACTATAGGATTAGGTCTATTTTTTTTGAGAGGTTGATAATAGAATAGTTTATTGTGATTTTTGATACAGATTTTTTACTCTCATTGTTTCTTACCTCGATATATGGTTACTTATATTACATCATAGTACGATAAAGTACGCAATATTTTAACAAAGAAATTTGACAAAAAAATAGCGAGATATCAATGCTCATTAAATTTTTTTCTGTTTCATAATAAGTGTCAAATTCCCGTGTCAAAAATTCTGGGCATGATATAATGTAACAGAGAGTTATCGTTATTGTTACAAAATTGTTACAAGCCTTGAAAAAAATGAACATATTCAACATATAATGGTATTACGTCAAAGTTATAAAGCGATCGAAGTAATTCGAGAGAAAAATATAGACGTTAAAAAAATTAGACATAGAAATTAGAAAAATAGAAATTAAAAGAAGAATTATAGATAAAATGAGTCGTGTGACTCGAACTTAATTTTAAGGAGATTAGAATAGATGAGTAAATTACAAAAATTAGTAGCCGCTACGGCAATCGTATCGACAGTAGGTGTAGGTTTAGCGCAAATCGCTGATGCTGACACATATACAGTAAAAAAAGGTGATACTCTTTGGGATATCGCAATCAACAACGGTACAACTGTTGATCAACTTATGCAAGATAACAATTTAACAAGTTCATTAATTTTCCCTGGGGATAAATTAACTTATAACACAACAGTAGCGCAAGTGGCTCAAGCTAAAAAAGAAGGATACTACACAGTAGTATTAGGAGACACTTTAGGAAAAATTTCTAATAGATTTGGTGTTACAGTAGACCAACTTGTTAAATTAAATAACATTGACAACCCTAACTTAATTTATGTTGGAACAGTATTAAAAGTAAGTGAAACTGCAGCGCCAAAAGCTGAAGTAACAGTAGCAAAAGCAGAGGAAACTGTAGCAAAAGCAGCTGTAGTAGAAAATACTGCAGAAAAAACTGTAGTAAAAGTAGATCCAGTTCAAACTGTACCTGCTAAAGCAACAGTAGCTCCAGTTGTAGCAAAAGCTGAAGTTAAAAAAAGAGGTAGCGGTAGCACCAAAAGCTGAAGTTAAAAAAAGAAGTAGCGGCAGCACCAAAAGTTGAAGCTAAAAAAAGAGGTAGCGGTAGCGCCAAAAGCTGAAGTTAAAAAAAGAAGTAGCAGCACCAAAAGCTGAAGTTAAAAAAAGAAGCACCAGTAGCTACAGCAGCACCAAATGTAGCTGCAAAACCAGCAGCACCAGCGGCAGCAGCAACTACACAAGCAGCTTCTTCAAACAAAGGAGCAGCAATTTACCAAGCAGCGTTAGCTCAATTAGGTAGATACCAAGACTGTACAATGCTAGCAACAAACGCTCTTAAAGCAGTAGGAATTAACTTCCACGACTGGCCAGCAGGATACATGAGTTTAGGAACTGTTGTTCCAGCATCTCAAGCTCAACCTGGAGACTTAATTTACTATGCAAACGGTGGATTAGGAATGGCTCACATTGCAGTTTATGCAGGTAATGGACAAGCAGTTCATGGTGGATGGTTAGGTAACCAAACAGTGCTTAACTCTGCGAATGTAGCAGGTGGAGCAGTATATATCCGCGTTAAATAATCAAAAGAAATATAGTGAAAAGCGATTGGAAAACATTCCAGTCGCTTTTTTGTATTACAATGTTATGGTTTAAGTTTTATTAACATCTATTGAACTAGAGTGATAGATAATTATTCAAATTTCCCCCAAGTGCTAGTTCTTTTAGTTCCATCATGAGTTCCAGTAGCTAGGTAATGTCGTTCTTTTGAATAGGATATATAGCTAATCCAAATAAAACCTTCTTTTATTACATAGCTGTCATAATATACTCGTTCTCCTTTGTAATAAGTGTTAACTATTTTCCCAAGTTTGCTTGGTTTAACTCTGACATTTATTGAAGGAACTTCTACTATGAACTGCCCGTTTTCAGGGATTCTAGTCCATTCCTCACTAGAATCATAGCTAGGTCTAATAAATCCCACAAGGTAAGTATCATCACGGCTCATTATACGAGCGATACCACCTTGTTCAGGAGTTCCATCGACATTTTGTTCTACAGAAGTTATAGTGTTACCATTTACTTCGATAACTATTCCTACATGCCCGTATTTATCCCAACTTCCCCAATGCCATATAGCTATGTCTCCAGGTGCTATTTCATTATCACCCTTATAGTATCTTTTCCATCCAGGAGGTATAGAGTTAGTTAGATAATCAATTGCATTACCGTATATTTGAAAATTTGCGAAGTTTTTTACATAGGCCATAGTAAGATCGACACACTGTGCTCCATACATGCCGTCCATATCAATCCATTTATAAACATTGTCTTTAGTTTCAATTTATCATTGTTTGTTGACTTGGCATAATATTTACTCCCTTTTGTTAGTGTTATTTATTGTTAATATCTAGATTTAATTTTGTTTCGATAATACGAGTAAGTTCATTTAAATTCTTACCTATATTCTGTAGAGTATTGTCTAATTTTAATAAAAAGAATACTGCAACAAAAATAGGGAATCCTACAGTATTAATGAAATTTAAAAATATCCATAAAAAAAGGTGCGGGTTATACCGCACCTCCCTCCCTTCTATTATTGAAGTTCGTTTGCTTCACGTGTAACGTAAGTAGCTTTTTTAAAACCTGTAAGAGTATGTTTTTCGTTGTTGAAGATTTTTGTATCAACAATTTTTTGTGCAACAGCCTCAACAGTAGCTTTACTTAAATCCTCTTTTGGATGTGACAAAGCGATGTGATAAGTTTTTTTATTCTCTGTATTAAAATAAATATTTAATTTTTTCTCCATGATATATGTTCCCTCCTAAATTATAGTGATTCTTTAGTGCTAGTAGTAATAGTATCGATATTTTTATCGATAAGTTTTTTCAATTCTTCTCCTACTTCTTTTAAAGTGTTATCTTCAGCGTTTGTAGCAACCTCAAAGTTATAACTTTTAACAACTTGCTTTTGGTTTTTCTCTTCGCCATAGTTTAAATGTAAAACTTTTTTTAATACTTTCATTTTTTTAAATCTCCTTTGTAGTTATTTGTTATTTGTTATTTGTCTTTGGCCTCTGACATTATATATATCGAATTAATTAGTTATAGTTTGTCAAAAAATAAATAATTATTTCTGGAGAAAGTTTTGAGTAGAATTTAATTTAAATAGATTATAATAAAAAAAGTAGTGGAAATATGCTAGAAATAGTATTATAATATATTAATAACGAAGGAGGGAATATAATGAAAGATAATAGGTTGTTGAAAGTATTGTGGGGTATAGTATTAGCTATATTCTTATGTAGTGCGTTATTCATTGGGATAAGTTATTTTTACGGGTGGAGATAGTTCAAGTAAGAAAAAGGATAATGATACTACAGGCGTATCTTCATCAAAAAAACTAAAGATAAAAAAATGATTCAAAAATCTAAATCAAAAAGATAAAAAGTGATGAAGAAAAATACAGAGAAAAATAAAGATTCTAATGATGGAAATAATTCATCATCTTCAAACTCTTCTAAATCAGAAAAATAATACTGACAGAGTTGTAAATAATAAATCAAGCAGTAATAATAATTCTACTTCAAATAGCAACAATAATGGAGCTAAAAAAAGAAGAAACTAAAGATAAAAAAATGATAATAGTGATACAGCCACTAGTAATGCTTCATCAACGCAAGGAACATATAGTAGTTCAGCGGATGCTAAAAAAATATGCGAATGATGAAATAGCTAGATTAGCAAAAGAAAATAAAAAAACACTATAGTTATACTGTAGATAGAAACAACAAAGGAGAATTTGTTGTAAACATTAAAGAAGGTTAGAATTCCAAACATACAGTCTTTAGAGATATGCTAAAGGCTGTTTTTTTAGCGTAAAAAAAGAGGATAAATATCTTCTTATTTTTAGCAAAATATTATGATAAGTGGTATAATATAGAGTAAGTATAAAAGAGGGTATGGAAATTATGAAAAAAATAAAATCACTAAAAATTATACTATATAGCGGTTTACCCTGTATTATTGCGATTGTTATTTTTTTAACAATTAGTTATTTTTGGTAAGGAAGAATCTGTTCAGAAGAAAGATTCATCACAAAGTAAAAAAATAAACAAGAACAGGTAGAAAAACAATAAAGATAATAACCATGATGAAGATAATAATCAGTCTACAGAGATAAAAGAAGAACAAAAAAATCTGAAAAATAAAGATAGCGAATCTAATAATAAAGTTATACAAAAATAAAGAAAAAAATAAGCGATAATGTATCTCAAAAAGAATAATAGAGTACAAGATTATAAAGGGAAAAAAACTATCAGAATCAGAAGGTGTTGGTACCACTGGTAAAATATTTAATTCCCAAAAAGAAGCTTTAGATTTTGGGAAACAAGAGGTTAAAAAGTTAACTGAAGGAGATAAAAAACCTAGACAATTTTCTATAAGTAAGGTAACGACGAAAGATGGAAGTCTAGTAGGTTGGACTGTAGATATTTTTTTGAAGGCAATAGCGTAGAGAAAAATAGTCTCTAATCCGACAGAAAATAATAGAAGTAAAGAATAGGAAAAAGAAAGCGAGAAAATTGCTTAGTATAAAAGTATTAAGTAAAAAACTCGCTATTTTCCGTGTTTACACAAAAATAGTAAAAAGTGCGGTGGAAGTATGAGGATAGGAATAGTTGCAGAATTTAATCCGTTACACAGTGGACATAGATATTTAATAGAATGTGCAAGAAAATTAGCAGATGAAAGTAATGGTGAAGTTGTATGTGTGATGAGTGAATTTTTTACACAGAGAGGAGAAGTTGCTGTTGTAGATGGTTATATTCGTGCTAAGGAAGCTGTTAGATGTGGTTGTGATTTAGTTGTTGCGCTACCTTATTTAGGTAGTGTTGCGTATGGAGATGATTTCGCTAAAAAGAGTATAGAGATACTATCTGGTGCGGGGATAACACATTTAATTTTTGGTACAGAAAATGATGATGTTAGCATTTTTAATCAAATTTACACAAAACAACAAAAAAATACCGAAGAAGATTATAAAAAATTGCTAAAATCAGGTCTTAATCATGCGAAAATTAATAGTATGTTATATGGTTTTGAGAATAACAATCCGAATTTCAGTTTGGCATATAGTTATTACAAAGCTATTAGAGAAGCGGGACTAGAGATTCAAATGATTCCGATAAAAAGAGAAGGTCAAGGGTTGAATAGCACAGAGATGTCAGATCAAGTGCATCTTAGTGCAACTTCCATAAGAAACAATATAGCTGATGAGAAGATTAAAAAAATATCTTTCAAATGAGATGTTAAGAGATTTAAAAAAAGAAAAAAATAGCATCAGAAACAGAGTTGTTTCCGTATTTAAAATACAAGATATTATCTCTTGGTAAATCAGGAATAGAAAAAAATTTATGATGTTAATGAGGGGTTAGAAAAATAGAATTTATAAAGCAGCGATTAAAGCAGAAAGTTATAGTGATTTAGTAAAAATTAATTGCTACTAAAAGATATAGTAATAAAAAAATTCAAAGGGTATTACTTCATATACTAACTAATACAACGAAAGAAGATTATAAAAAAATATTTTTTTCTTCTAATAACTTCAGAGTGTTAGCTGTGAAAAAAAGGATAGATCAGCTATTATTAGAGAAATTAATAAAGTTGGTAAAATCAAACTTTATCCACTTTTTGAATAGTAAAAAAACAGTATGAACTTTGAACAAGATATTAAAGTAGCTAGAATATATGAATTACTATTTAATAACAAAGATATTTTTTTAGAGAAAAATATACAAATAATGAATTAATTATTAAGCGGGAGTGACTCAAAAAATCGTGATTTCGAAGAAATCGATTTTGTCGAGTCACGCCCATCGATATATATTATAGTCATGGAAAAATAAAAGTAGTCTCTAAAAATTTTTGATAAATTTTGGAGGACTATTAGCTTTTAAGATTAATCTTTGAATTTTAAAAAGAGACGAAAAAAATATTGATTATAAACAATCCCAGTTAAATAATACATCTTCGAAGTTTAGATGTTCTAATTTTTCTTTATTAATAAAGAAGTTGGCGACGCCAGAATCGCCCCACATAATCTCATTGTTATTAGGGTCGTTATTCCAGTGGCTTTCTACTTGAAGTAAAGTAACACCATATGCATCTTTGTCTTCTGGATTACGAGGGTCCCACTGAGTAAATGTAGGATAAGCGCCTATAGCATGGTTTACACCATTAAAAGCTCTGAATAAAGTATCGAAAACATCTCGTTCTAAGTCATCGTACAAGTCTTTTATATTTTCATCAGGGAATAACTCGTGTATTGTTTTTTTAATGCTGTGTCTTCAAAAAAAGAAAAATCAGTTGAAGTAATTGTAGATATACCTTTTTTTCGAATTTTTAATGCGAAAGAGGTATTTTTTATTGAATGGAGAATATTCATCACTGTTCTCTTCATTTAATAATTTATACTTATTAAGAATACTTTCCTTTGTTATATTATCCTCAATATCTTTAATATATTTTTACGCAATAGTCTTTTTTTATTATCTAAACCGAAATCGTCATTTCTGCTAATCCAAAATTGTAATAAGCCGTCTTTTTGGATATAGAGTATTTTCAGGTAATTCGCTACAGTTTATTTGAGCAAGTAATGCTAGTTGATTGCCATTTTGAATCTTTAGGGGTATCCGAATCTGTCGAGATATATGGAAAGCTCTCGAATTTACTGTCTGTTAAATTAAGTGAATTATTTTCTTCTATAATAATATTGATGCATTCATGACTGTTATTTTTTTTAATTTCCTCTATAACTATGTTAATATCTTCAAGTGTAATCATAAAGAACCTCCGTTAATTGTGTTATTTAAATATTGTATTAATTAAATTTTAGGACTTTTGGGTCAGCCTCTTGATCGCGATAGTAAGTTGATTATCTTGTATTAATTTTTATGTTTTGGTTATGTTGAATATTTATAAGAATAAATTCAAGGGTATTGCGCGTTGTTAATAAAATTTTTTTGTTAATACAGTAGTTTGATGGTATCTATTGGAATGATAAGAATTCCACGCTCTAATTCTAGCACAATTAATTCAAATTAGCTAACGATAATTTTTTTCATAACTTTAGAAAAAAATTAGAAGTAACTTAGTAAAGTAACAATCACAGGGAATTCTAAATAATGATAAAAAAATTTATAGGGAGTGACTTGAAAATTGTGATTTCTTAAAAAAACAAGATTTTGTCGAGTCACTTCTGCAGTAGTTTATTAGATATCTAAAAAGCTTTTTATAAAGTGGATTTATATATCAATAAACCACGGTGTCTATGAGTTATCATATACATTTTTTTTAAAAATTTAGGATTTTTAGATCAACCCAAAAAGAGTACATTAAGAGTTTTTAAAAATAGAGAATATTCTAAAGTGTATGCTTAAAACAATAGGTTTAAAAAGTATTTCTATAACTGCGTGAATACTTAATGATACATATCGAGTACTTAAGGTTTTTTTATACTATGATTAAGTTGCAAGAGAGAAAAATTAAAGTGAAATAAGTTATAGAAAAATTTAAAGATTCTCCCTATGGAAATTATATTTTTTTCTACAAATGGTAATTATTATTATTTATACATAATTATTATTTACATATAGTGGAATAATGATATAAAAAAAGAAAAATTTTTTTATAAGCATAGATGAATCTTTTTTTATAGACAAAGTACTCCCAATCTGGTAGAATTATAGGTATAAAATATGTTTTATAAATATGTTTTTTTAATAATTTATTTATAACTGTTTAATAGAAAAAAACGATAGAAATTTAATTTTCTTATAGAATATTAAAAATTATCGTCGATTTTGCATGTTTATATTATATTTAGGAGGTAATACATGATAGGAAAAAAATAATCACTATTTAAGAAATACCAAAGATGGTACAAAGGTAGAGTCGTATTCTATCAAGAAGTTTAAAGTAGGTACAGCATCAGTAGTAATCGGTGCGAGTATTTTTCTTGGTGCTGGCGCAGTAGCTCAAGCTAGTGAAGAAGTATCAAACAACACAACAGCGGATAATACAACAAACGCTGGAGCTAAAGAAAAATGTTCCTACTGCACCAGTAGCGACGGCACAACCAGTAGCTAAAGAAACTACTAAAGAAGACGTGGCAGCAGGATTAGCGGCAAAATTAGGCGGAGAAGTTAAAGCTTTAGACAAAACTAAACTTGAAAACTACATCGCAGAAATCGAAGCAAAACTTGCAGATGGAACATATGCTAATAAAACAGAAGAGAGTGTTGCGGTATTAAAAGCAGACTTAGACTCTGCAAAAGAAACACTAGCAAATGCTAAAAACTCAAGACGAAATTACAAAAAGCTTACAGTAAATTAGTAACTACAGTGAACACTAAATTAAAAGCTAAACCTGTAGAGAAAAAAGAAACTCCAGCAGTAGACACTACTAACGGAAAAGAAACTGTAGGTAAAAAAGCAGAAAACACTGAGAAAAAATCAGAATCTAACTCAATCGAAAACACAGGATCTAATGACCCACGTAATGGTCAAGCATTAGATAAGAATAACGGATTTAGAGCTAAAAGACAAAATCGCTCTGCAGAAGGTAAGGATATTAAATACGTTTATCAAAACAGACAAACTTCGGTTAATGGTGGAAATCCAGAACAACGTGCTAAGATCGAGTACAGACAACTGGGAGACTATGAGGTTGTTAATGGGACGACTGTTCCTACAGACCCATCAGGGCAAGGGCGTCCGGTATTAGAGTGGACTGTAACATTTAATGAGGCCCAGTACGATAGGATGGCAGGATTCTACTATTTTACAATTCCTAATAATGTATCTGATCCTTATAATGTTGTGACAGAATACGATGGCGCTTACATAACTCGATATGGCTGGAAGGATGCAAATAAAGAATCAGGTGCTGGTGCAGCAAATGCAGAAGGTACACAGTATATTGACGAGGGTAATAGACTTGAAATGCGTGTCAAAAAAATACTGTTGGAAATGAATTCAATAATGTATCTGGTCTTAGCGGTGTTATGGGGAACACTAAAAAGGTTTACGTCCTTCAATTCTCTAACAATGTAAGTCGCAAGGTTACTATTAAGTACCGTACCGTAGTTGAAGACTCATCAAAAGTCATTTCTTATCTAGCAGGGGTTGAGTCTAAAACAGGACTTCCAAGATTAAACTGGTATGCTATCTCAGGTAAGTACGACAAGAACTTGGTTAGTGCAGTTGCTACCCCAAGTGTGACTCCAAACCTAAAAAATACTTCAGTTAATGTTCCAGTACAAACTGTAGCTTCTACATCAAGCACTCTTTCAGGAACAGGAACTCCAGGTGCGACTATTAAACTTTATATCAATGGTCAACCTCAAAATATTGGTAATGTAACTGTTGATGGTAAGGGAAACTGGACTACAGGTGAGCTTCCAACAGCCTTGAACAACAACCAAGGTGATGGTGCAACTATCAAACCACGTCAAACAGTAGAGGTAAGCCAAGTAGTTAACGGTGAAGAAAGTAGCCGCCGTACTGTACCAGTATCTGTTGGTGAGACAACTGTTGAACCTTCAAGCTTGACTACTAATGAAGCTGCAGTTGTAGCAGGACAAAAAGAGGTAACACTTAAAGTTCCTCATGATGCAGGGATTGCCTACATGCGCTATACAAATACTGCAGGTCAAACAGTTGAGATTCCAGTCAAACGTGACAATGCCTCAGCTGCATGGACATCACAAAAACCAGAAGTAGCGATTGTCAAATCAGTTGACAACGGTAAGTTCCAAGATACGATCGTCCTTACAATGGCTGACAAGATTGCAGGTACAGAAGTATCAGCTATCTCAAACGTAACCGATGGTGGCTTCTCAAGTGTAGCTGGTTGGCAACCTCGTGGAGTAGAAAACCAAGCTCCAACTATTGCATCAGCAGTTGAAGGAAACACAAAAACTGTTCAACAAGGTGCTCAACTTGACCTTGCATCTCTTGTGACAGTAGCAGATAAAGAAGATGATGCCCAAGCAACACTAGGAGATAAGGTTCATGCTGAAGTTGTTTCAGTAAATGGTAATACAGCAACTAAGACAGTTGATACAAATACCCCAGGCACTTATACAGTTAGGTATAAAAGCTGTTGATAGCCAAAAATAAAGCGTCAAACGAGACGATTGATGTTACTGTAGTTGTAAATCCTGCACGTGCAAATGTAGCTCCAACAGTAGAGATTCCATACTCTAATAAAGATACTAAAGAAGTTTATGTATATTCTGGAGAAGAAAACTCATTTGACATTAAATTCAAAGATGATAGCGGAAAAATTGCGAGTGCCACTGTAAAACAAGGTGGTAACAGAGCGTTTGATGATGTTGCAGGTGAAGAAAATACTATCAATACTCAATATGGATTTAAAGCAAATGTTATCAATGCTGAAACTCCAGCGACAGATGCTACCCCAGCGGTAATCACTTATAGAGGTACCCCAGCAGCAACAGATGGTTTGAGCCAATCTGACTTTGATGCAGCAACTAAGGGAGATAAAGCACCAGGTATGGTTTTAGGATGGCGTTATGCAACAGCAACTGACACAGATGGTGCATTTATTGAGAATAAAGCCGTAGGAAACCCAACTGACCCAGGTGCATTCCGTGTCATTCTTAAAACACAAGCTCAAAAATATGACATTGCAACTCCAACTGAAAAAGTTACTGTAGCAGATCCAGCTAATGTAACAGATGCTGACTTAGCTAAAATCAAAGAGAAACTTCAACTTGAGTACTCTCAAAACAACGATGATGCTAACTTAGCAGACAAAAAAGGTAAAACTGTAGCTGATAAAGATGCTAAGATTCAATCAGTAGCAAAAGATGCCGAAGGAAATCTTGTTGTAACCTATGCAGATGGTTCTCAAGAAAAAAGAGCTTTATCAGATTTTTGTAAACGTAGCTCCAAAAAGTTGAACTTCCATACTCAAATCAAGAACACAAACAAATCTATGTTTATACAGGTGAAAAACACTGATTTAACATTCAAAGGTACAGATGAAAAAAGAAATTAAAGATCTTTACCTACGAGGACCTGGAGATACTAAATGGAATAATGCAGCAGGTTATGGATTACCAACAGGTAAAGTTGAAAAATGGTGCGGTAGCTGGCGAAGGATCAGTCTCTGACGATAAGAGAACAGCTACTATCAAAAATGACTGGGGTTACTAACCTAAATGCAGGTCAAAAATGGACAAGCTTTGTTGTTGCCAAGGACAATAATAATGCAGAATCAACTACTGATTTTTAGAGCATTAGATAAAAAAATCCAAATGCAACTCAGACACCAGGATATGCTCTATTCATCGTTAAATCTCAAACAGATAAGTACGATATTGCAACTCCAGCTCCAGCTGATAAAGTTGAAGTAGCGGATCCATCTAATGTAACAGATGCTGAATTAAAAAAATCAAAGAAAAAACTACAAATTGAGTACTCTAATAACAATGATGATGCTAACTTAGCTGACAAAAAAGGTAAAACTGTAGATGCTGAAGATGCTAAGACTAAGATTAAATCAGTAGAAAAAGATAACGCTGGAAATCTTGTAGTAACATATAAAGATGGTTCTATAGATACAAAACCATTATCAGAATTTGTTAAAGATACAACAGCACCAGCTAAACCAGTTGTAACAACAGATCTAACAGGTAAAGCGGGAACTAAAGATCCAGTTGAAGTAACAGCAGAACCAGGATCAACAGTTAAATTACTAGACAAAGACGGTAATGAAATTGGAAAAAGCTGTAGCAGGAAAAGATGGTAAAGCAACAATCACACCAACGAAAGATATTCCAGCCGGAAAAGTAACAGCGACAGCAACAGACCCAGCAGGAAACACATCAGTACCAAGTGAACCAAAAGTTGCGACAGATACAACAACACCAGATACAACAGCACCAGCTAAACCAGTTGTAACAACAGATCTAACAGGTAAAGCGGGAACTAAAGATCCAGTTGAAGTAACAGCAGAACCAGGATCAACAGTTAAATTACTAGACAAAGACGGTAATGAAATTGGAAAAAGCTGTAGCAGGAAAAAGATGGTAAAGCAACAATCACACCAACGAAAGATATTCCAGCCGGAAAAAGTAACAGCGACAGCAACAGACCCAGCAGGAAACACATCAGTACCAAGTGAACCAAAAGTTGCGACAGATACAACAACACCAGATACAACAGCACCAGCTAAACCAGTTGTAACAACAGACCTAACAGGTAAAGCAGGAACTAAAGATCCAGTTGAAGTAACAGCAGAGCCAGGATCAACAGTTGAGTTATTCGACAAAGACGGTAACAAGATTGGAGAAGCTGTAGCAGGAAAAGATGGTAAAGCTACAATCACACCAACAAAAGATATTCCAGAAGGAAACGTAACAGCGACAGCAACAGACCCAGCAGGAAACACATCAGTACCAAGTGAACCAAAAGTTGCGACAGATACAACAACACCAGATACAACAGCACCAGCTAAACCAGTTGTAACAACAGATCTAACAGGTAAAGCGGGAACTAAAGATCCAGTTGAAGTAACAGCAGAACCAGGATCAACAGTTAAATTACTAGACAAAGACGGTAATGAAATTGGAAAAGCTGTAGCAGGAAAAGATGGTAAAGCAACAATCACACCAACGAAAGATATTCCAGCCGGAAAAGTAACAGCGACAGCAACAGACCCAGCAGGAAACACATCAGTACCAAGTGAACCAAAAGTTGCGACAGATACAACAACACCAGATACAACAGCACCAGCTAAACCAGTTGTAACAACAGACCTAACAGGTAAAGCGGGAACTAAAGATCCAGTTGAAGTAACAGCAGAGCCAGGATCAACAGTTAAATTACTAGACAAAGACGGTAATGAAATTGGAAAAAGCTGTAGCAGGAAAAAGATGGTAAAGCAACAATCACACCAACAAAAGATATTCCAGCCGGAAAAAGTAACAGCGACAGCAACAGACCCAGCAGGAAACACATCAGTACCAAGTGAACCAAAAGTTGCGACAGATACAACAACACCAGATACAACAGCACCAGCTAAAACCAGTTGTAACAACAGACCCTAACAGGTAAAGCGGGAACTAAAGATCCAGTTGAAGTAACAGCAGAACCAGGATCAACAGTTAAATTACTAGACAAAGACGGTAATGAAATTGGAAAAAGCTGTAGCAGGAAAAGATGGTAAAGCAACAATCACACCAACGAAAGATATTCCAGCCGGAAAAAGTAACAGCGACAGCAACAGACCCAGCAGGAAACACATCAGTACCAAGTGAACCAAAAAGTTGCGACAGATACAACAACACCAGATACAACAGCACCAGCTAAACCAGTTGTAACAACAGACCTAACAGGTAAAGCAGGAACTAAAGATCCAGTTGAAGTAACAGCAGAGCCAGGATCAACAGTTGAGTTATTCGACAAAGACGGTAACAAGATTGGAGAAGCTGTAGCAGGAAAAGATGGTAAAGCAACAATCACACCAACGAAAGATATTCCAGCCGGAAAAGTAACAGCGACAGCAACAGACCCAGCAGGAAACACATCAGTACCAAGTGAACCAAAAGTTGCGACAGATACAACAACACCAGATACAACAGCACCAGCTAAAACCAGTTGTAACAACAGACCCTAACAGGTAAAGCGGGAACTAAAAGATCCAGTTGAAGTAACAGCAGAGCCAGGATCAACAGTTAAATTACTAGACAAAGACGGTAATGAAATTGGAAAAGCTGTAGCAGGAAAAGATGGTAAAGCAACAATCACACCAACGAAAGATATTCCAGCCGGAAAAGTAACAGCGACAGCAACAGACCCAGCAGGAAACACATCAGTACCAAGTGAACCAAAAGTTGCGACAGATACAACAACACCAGATACAACAGCACCAGCTAAACCAGTTGTAACAACAGACCTAACAGGTAAAGCGGGAACTAAAGATCCAGTTGAAGTAACAGCAGAACCAGGATCAACAGTTAAATTACTAGACAAAGACGGTAATGAAATTGGAAAAGCTGTAGCAGGAAAAAGATGGTAAAGCTACAATCACACCAACAAAAAGATATTCCAGCCGGAAAAAGTAACAGCGACAGCAACAGACCCAGCAGGAAACACATCAGTACCAAGTGAACCAAAAGTTGCGACAGATACAACAACACCAGATACAACAGCACCAGCTAAACCAGTTGTAACAACAGACCTAACAGGTAAAGCAGGAACTAAAGATCCAGTTGAAGTGAATGCAGAGCCAGGATCAACAGTTGAGTTATTCGACAAAGATGGTAACAAGATTGGAGAAGCTGTAGCAGGAAAAGATGGTAAAGCTACAATCACACCAACAAAAGATATTCCAGAAGGAAACGTAACAGCGAAAGCAACAGATCCAGCAGGAAATGTATCAGAACCAAGTGAACCAGCGAAAGCAACAAGAGATACAGAAGCACCAGCTAAACCAGAAGTTAAGACAGATTTAACAGGTAAAGCAGGAACTAAAGATCCAGTTGAAGTAACAGCAGAGCCAGGATCAACAGTTGAGTTATTCGACAAAGATGGTAACAAGATTGGAGAAGCTGTAGCAGGAAAAGATGGTAAAGCAACAATCACACCAACGAAAGATATTCCAGCCGGAAAAGTAACAGCGACAGCAACAGACCCAGCAGGAAACACATCAGTACCAAGTGAACCAAAAGTTGCGACAGATACAACAACACCAGATACAACAGCACCAGCTAAACCAGTTGTAACAACAGATCTAACAGGTAAAGCGGGAACTAAAGATCCAGTTGAAGTAACAGCAGAACCAGGATCAACAGTTAAATTACTAGACAAAGACGGTAATGAAATTGGAAAAAGCTGTAGCAGGAAAAGATGGTAAAGCAACAATCACACCAACGAAAGATATTCCAGCCGGAAAAAGTAACAGCGACAGCAACAGACCCAGCAGGAAACACATCAGTACCAAGTGAACCAAAAGTTGCGACAGATACAACAACACCAGATACAACAGCACCAGCTAAACCAGTTGTAACAACAGACCCTAACAGGTAAAGCGGGAACTAAAGATCCAGTTGAAGTAACAGCAGAGCCAGGATCAACAGTTAAATTACTAGACAAAGACGGTAATGAAATTGGAAAAAGCTGTAGCAGGAAAAAGATGGTAAAGCAACAATCACACCAACAAAAAGATATTCCAGCCGGAAAAGTAACAGCGACAGCAACAGACCCAGCAGGAAACACATCAGTACCAAGTGAACCAAAAAGTTGCGACAGATACAACAACACCAGATACAACAGCACCAGCTAAACCAGTTGTAACAACAGACCTAACAGGTAAAGCGGGAACTAAAGATCCAGTTGAAGTAACAGCAGAACCAGGATCAACAGTTAAATTACTAGACAAAGACGGTAATGAAATTGGAAAAAGCTGTAGCAGGAAAAAGATGGTAAAGCTACAATCACACCAACAAAAGATATTCCAGCCGGAAAAAGTAACAGCGACAGCAACAGACCCAGCAGGAAACACATCAGTACCAAGTGAACCAAAAAGTTGCGACAGATACAACAACACCAGATACAACAGCACCAGCTAAAACCAGTTGTAACAACAGACCTAACAGGTAAAGCAGGAACTAAAAGATCCAGTTGAAGTGAATGCAGAGCCAGGATCAACAGTTGAGTTATTCGACAAAGATGGTAACAAGATTGGAGAAGCTGTAGCAGGAAAAAGATGGTAAAGCTACAATCACACCAACAAAAGATATTCCAGAAGGAAACGTAACAGCGAAAGCAACAGATCCAGCAGGAAATGTATCAGAACCAAGTGAACCAGCGAAAGCAACAAGAGATACAGAAGCACCAGCTAAAACCAGAAGTTAAGACAGATTTAACAGGTAAAGCAGGAACTAAAAGATCCAGTTGAAGTAACAGCAGAGCCAGGATCAACAGTTGAGTTATTCGACAAAGATGGTAACAAGATTGGAGAAGCTGTAGCAGGAAAAGATGGTAAAGCAACAATCACACCAACGAAAGATATTCCAGCCGGAAAAGTAACAGCGACAGCAACAGACCCAGCAGGAAATGTATCAGAACCAAGTGATGATGCGACAGCAACAAGAGATACAGAAGCACCAGCTAAACCAGAAGTTAAGACAGATTTAACAGGTAAAGCAGGAACTAAAGATCCAGTTGAAGTAACAGCAGAGCCAGGATCAACAGTTGAGTTATTCGACAAAGACGGTAACAAGATTGGAGAAGCTGTAGCAGGAAAAGATGGTAAAGCTACAATCACACCAACAAAAGATATTCCAGAAGGAAACGTAACAGCGAAAGCAACAGATCCAGCAGGAAATGTATCAGAACCAAGTGAACCAGCGAAAGCAACAAGAGATACAGAAGCACCAGCTAAACCAGAAGTTAAGACAGATTTAACAGGTAAAGCAGGAACTAAAGATCCAGTTGAAGTGAATGCAGAGCCAGGATCAACAGTTGAGTTATTCGACAAAGATGGTAACAAGATTGGAGAAGCTGTAGCAGGAAAAGATGGTAAAGCTACAATCACACCAACAAAAGATATTCCAGAAGGAAACGTAACAGCGAAAGCAACAGATCCAGCAGGAAATGTATCAGTACCAAGTGAACCAGCGAAAGCAACAAGAGATACAGAAGCACCAGCTAAAACCAGAAGTTAAGACAGATTTAACAGGTAAAGCAGGAACTAAAGATCCAGTTGAAGTAACAGCAGAGCCAGGATCAACAGTTGAGTTATTCGACAAAGATGGTAACAAGATTGGAGAAGCTGTAGCAGGAAAAGATGGTAAAGCTACAATCACACCAACAAAAAGATATTCCAGAAGGAAACGTAACAGCGAAAGCAACAGATCCAGCAGGAAATGTATCAGTACCAAGTGAACCAGCGAAAGCAACAAGAGATACAGAAGCACCAGCTAAACCAGAAGTTAAGACAGATTTAACAGGTAAAGCAGGAACTAAAGATCCAGTTGAAGTAACAGCAGAGCCAGGATCAACAGTTGAGTTATTCGACAAAGACGGTAACAAGATTGGAGAAGCTGTAGCAGGAAAAAGATGGTAAAAGCAACAATCACACCAACGAAAGATATTCCAGCCGGAAAAAGTAACAGCGACAGCAACAGACCCAGCAGGAAATGTATCAGAACCAAGTGATGATGCGACAGCAACAAGAGATACAGAAGCACCAGCTAAACCAGAAGTTAAGACAGATTTAACAGGTAAAGCAGGAACTAAAGATCCAGTTGAAGTAACAGCAGAGCCAGGATCAACAGTTGAGTTATTCGACAAAGATGGTAACAAGATTGGAGAAGCTGTAGCAGGAAAAGATGGTAAAGCTACAATCACACCAACAAAAGATATTCCAGAAGGAAACGTAACAGCGAAAGCAACAGATCCAGCAGGAAATGTATCAGTACCAAGTGAACCAGCGAAAGCAACAAGAGATACAGAAGCACCAGCTAAAACCAGAAGTTAAGACAGATTTAACAGGTAAAGCAGGAACTAAAAGATCCAGTTGAAGTAACAGCAGAGCCAGGATCAACAGTTGAGTTATTCGACAAAGACGGTAACAAGATTGGAGAAGCTGTAGCAGGAAAAAGATGGTAAAGCTACAATCACACCAACAAAAGATATTCCAGAAGGAAACGTAACAGCGAAAGCAACAGATCCAGCAGGAAATGTATCAGTACCAAGTGAACCAGCGAAAGCAACAAGAGATACAGAAGCACCAGCTAAAACCAGAAGTTAAGACAGATTTAACAGGTAAAGCAGGAACTAAAAGATCCAGTTGAAGTAACAGCAGAGCCAGGATCAACAGTTGAGTTATTCGACAAAGACGGTAACAAGATTGGAGAAGCTGTAGCAGGAAAAGATGGTAAAGCTACAATCACACCAACAAAAAGATATTCCAGAAGGAAACGTAACAGCGAAAGCAACAGATCCAGCAGGAAATGTATCAGTACCAAGTGAACCAGCGAAAGCAACAAGAGATACAGAAGCACCAGCTAAAACCAGAAGTTAAGACAGATTTAACAGGTAAAGCAGGAACTAAAAGATCCAGTTGAAGTGAATGCAGAGCCAGGATCAACAGTTGAGTTATTCGACAAAGATGGTAACAAGATTGGAGAAGCTGTAGCAGGAAAAAGATGGTAAAGCTACAATCACACCAACAAAAAGATATTCCAGAAGGAAACGTAACAGCGAAAGCAACAGATCCAGCAGGAAATGTATCAGTACCAAGTGAACCAGCGAAAGCAACAAGAGATACAGAAGCACCAGCTAAAACCAGAAGTTAAGACAGATTTAACAGGTAAAGCAGGAACTAAAGATCCAGTTGAAGTGAATGCAGAGCCAGGATCAACAGTTGAGTTATTCGACAAAGATGGTAACAAGATTGGAGAAGCTGTAGCAGGAAAAAGATGGTAAAGCTACAATCACACCAACAAAAGATATTCCAGAAGGAAACGTAACAGCGAAAGCAACAGATCCAGCAGGAAATGTATCAGTACCAAGTGAACCAGCGAAAGCAACAAGAGATACAGAAGCACCAGCTAAAACCAGAAGTTAAGACAGATTTAACAGGTAAAGCAGGAACTAAAAGATCCAGTTGAAGTAACAGCAGAGCCAGGATCAACAGTTGAGTTATTCGACAAAGACGGTAACAAGATTGGAGAAGCTGTAGCAGGAAAAGATGGTAAAGCTACAATCACACCAACAAAAGATATTCCAGAAGGAAACGTAACAGCGAAAGCAACAGATCCAGCAGGAAATGTATCAGTACCAAGTGAACCAGCGAAAGCAACAAGAGATACAGAAGCACCAGCTAAACCAGAAGTTAAGACAGATTTAACAGGTAAAGCAGGAACTAAAGATCCAGTTGAAGTGAATGCAGAGCCAGGATCAACAGTTGAGTTATTCGACAAAGATGGTAACAAGATTGGAGAAGCTGTAGCAGGAAAAGATGGTAAAGCTACAATCACACCAACAAAAGATATTCCAGAAGGAAACGTAACAGCGAAAGCAACAGATCCAGCAGGAAATGTATCAGTACCAAGTGAACCAGCGAAAGCAACAAAAGATACAGAAGCACCAGCTAAGCCAGAAGCAGGAAACAACATTAACACACCAGCAGGTAAGGTAGAAGTTAAAAGATCCAGCTAAATTAACAGATGAAGAAAAAAAGCAAAAAGTTAAGAAAGCAGTAGAGGATGTAAATCCAGGATCTAAAGTTGTAGTAGACGATAAAGGAAACGCAACAGTAACAACACCAGCAGGTAAGACAGCAGTAATTCCAGCAACAGACTTAACTAAATCACCAGAAGAAGCAGCTAAGCCAGAAGCAGGAAATGACATTAACACACCAGCAGGTAAGGTAGAAGTAAAAGATCCAGCTAAATTAACAGATGAAGAAAAAGCAAAAGTTAAGAAAGCAGTAGAGGATGTAAATCCAGGATCTAAAGTTGTAGTGGACGATAAAGGAAACGCAACAGTAACAACACCAGCAGGTAAGACAGCAGTAATTCCAGCAACAGACTTAACTAAATCACCAGAAGAAGCAGCTAAGCCAGAAGCAGGAAACGACATTAACACACCAGCAGGTAAGGTAGAAGTTAAAGATCCAGCTAAATTAACAGATGAAGAAAAAGCAAAAGTTAAGAAAGCAGTAGAGGATGTAAATCCAGGATCTAAAGTTGTAGTGGACGATAAAGGAAACGCAACAGTAACAACACCAGCAGGTAAGACAGCAGTAATTCCAGCAACAGACTTAACTAAATCACCAGAAGAAGCAGCTAAGCCAGAAGCAGGAAACGACATTAACACACCAGCAGGTAAGGTAGAAGTTAAAGATCCAGCTAAATTAACAGATGAAGAAAAAAAGCAAAAAGTTAAGAAAGCAGTAGAGGATGTAAATCCAGGATCTAAAGTTGTAGTGGACGATAAAGGAAACGCAACAGTAACAACACCAGAAGGAAAAACAGCAGTAATTCCAGGAGCAGACGTAACTAAGTCAGCAGCAGATGCAGATAAAGCAAATGCAGGAAATGCAGTAAACACACCAGCAGGTAAGGTAGAAGTAAAAGATCCAGCTAAATTAACAGATGAAGAAAAAAAGCAAAAAGTTAAGAAAGCAGTAGAGGATGTAAATCCAGGATCTAAAGTTGTAGTGGACGATAAAGGAAACGCAACAGTAACAACGCCAGAAGGAAAAACAGCAACAATTCCAGGAGCAGACGTAACTAAGTCAGCAGCAGATGCAGATAAAGCAAATGCAGGAAATGCAGTAAACACACCAGCAGGTAAGGTAGAAGTAAAAGATCCAGCTAAATTAACAGATGAAGAAAAAAAGCAAAAAGTTAAGAAAGCAGTAGAGGATGTAAATCCAGGATCTAAAGTTGTAGTGGACGATAAAGGAAACGCAACAGTAACAACACCAGCAGGTAAGACAGCAGTAATTCCAGCAACAGACTTAACTAAATCACCAGAAGAAGTAGCTAAGCCAGAAGCAGGAAACGACATTAACACACCAGCAGGTAAGGTAGAAGTTAAAGACCCAGCTAAATTAACAGATGAAGAAAAAGCAAAAGTTAAGAAAGCAGTAGAGGATGTAAATCCAGGATCTAAAGTTGTAGTAGACGATAAAGGAAACGCAACAGTAACAACACCAGCAGGTAAGACAGCAGTAATTCCAGCAACAGACTTAACTAAATCACCAGAAGAAGCAGCTAAGCCAGAAGCAGGAAACGACATTAACACACCAGCAGGTAAGGTAGAAGTTAAAAGATCCAGCTAAATTAACAGATGAAGAAAAAAAGCAAAAGTTAAGAAAGCAGTAGAGGATGTAAATCCAGGATCTAAAGTTGTAGTAGACGATAAAGGAAACGCAACAGTAACAACACCAGCAGGTAAGACAGCAGTAATTCCAGCAACAGACTTAACTAAATCACCAGAAGAAGCAGCTAAGCCAGAAGCAGGAAACGACATTAACACACCAGCAGGTAAGGTAGAAGTTAAAGATCCAGCTAAATTAACAGATGAAGAAAAAGCAAAAGTTAAGAAAGCAGTAGAGGATGTAAATCCAGGATCTAAAGTTGTAGTGGACGATAAAGGAAACGCAACAGTAACAACACCAGAAGGAAAAACAGCAGTAATTCCAGGAGCAGACGTAACTAAGTCAGCAGCAGATGCAGATAAAGCAAATGCAGGAAATGCAGTAAACACACCAGCAGGTAAGGTAGAAGTTAAAGATCCAGCTAAATTAACAGATGAAGAAAAAGCAAAAGTTAAGAAAGCAGTAGAGGATGTAAATCCAGGATCTAAAGTTGTAGTGGACGATAAAGGAAACGCAACAGTAACAACACCAGAAGGAAAAACAGCAACAATTCCAGGAGCAGACGTAACTAAGTCAGCAGCAGATGCAGATAAAGCAAATGCAGGAAATGCAGTAAACACACCAGCAGGTAAGGTAGAAGTAAAAGATCCAGCTAAATTAACAGATGAAGAAAAAAAGCAAAAGTTAAGAAAGCAGTAGAGGATGTAAATCCAGGATCCCAAAGTTGTAGTGGACGATAAAGGAAACGCAACAGTAACAACACCAGCAGGTAAGACAGCAGTAATTCCAGCAACAGACTTAACTAAATCACCAGAAGAAGTAGCTAAGCCAGAAGCAGGAAACGACATTAACACACCAGCAGGTAAGGTAGAAGTTAAAGACCCAGCTAAATTAACAGATGAAGAAAAAAAGCAAAAAGTTAAGAAAGCAGTAGAGGATGTAAATCCAGGATCTAAAGTTGTAGTAGACGATAAAGGAAACGCAACAGTAACAACACCAGCAGGTAAGACAGCAGTAATTCCAGCAACAGACTTAACTAAATCACCAGAAGAAGCAGCTAAGCCAGAAGCAGGAAACGACATTAACACACCAGCAGGTAAGGTAGAAGTTAAAAGATCCAGCTAAATTAACAGATGAAGAAAAAAAGCAAAAAGTTAAGAAAGCAGTAGAGGATGTAAATCCAGGATCTAAAGTTGTAGTAGACGATAAAGGAAACGCAACAGTAACAACACCAGCAGGTAAGACAGCAGTAATTCCAGCAACAGACTTAACTAAATCACCAGAAGAAGCAGCTAAGCCAGAAGCAGGAAACGACATTAACACACCAGCAGGTAAGGTAGAAGTAAAAGATCCAGCTAAATTAACAGATGAAGAAAAAGCAAAAGTTAAGAAAGCAGTAGAGGATGTAAACCCAGGATCTAAAGTTGTAGTAGACGATAAAGGAAACGCAACAGTAACAACACCAGCAGGTAAGACAGCAGTAATTCCAGCAACAGACTTAACTAAATCACCAGAAGAAGTAGCTAAGCCAGAAACAGGAAACGACATTAACACACCAGCAGGTAAGGTAGAAGTTAAAGATCCAGCTAAATTAACAGATGAAGAAAAAAGCAAAAAGTTAAGAAAGCAGTAGAGGATGTAAATCCAGGATCTAAAGTTGTAGTAGACGATAAAGGAAACGCAACAGTAACAACACCAGCAGGTAAGACAGCAGTAATTCCAGCAACAGACTTAACTAAATCACCAGAAGAAGCAGCTAAGCCAGAAGCAGGAAACGACATTAACACACCAGCAGGTAAGGTAGAAGTTAAAGATCCAGCTAAATTAACAGATGAAGAAAAAGCAAAAGTTAAGAAAGCAGTAGAGGATGTAAATCCAGGATCTAAAGTTGTAGTAGACGATAAAGGAAACGCAACAGTAACAACACCAGCAGGTAAGACAGCAGTAATTCCAGCAACAGACTTAACTAAATCACCAGAAGATGCAGGTAAAGTAAATGCAGGAAATGTAGTAAATACACCAGCAACTAGAGTGTTAGTTGGAGATAAAGCTAAATTAACAGATGAAGAAAAAAAGCAAAAGTTAAGAAAGCAGTAGAGGAAGTAAACCCAGGATCTAAAGTTGTAGTGGACGATAAAGGAAACGCAACAGTAACAACACCAGAAGGTAAGACAGCGACAATTCCAGCAGCTCAATTAGTTAAAGATGCTAAAGATGTTGCAGCTAAGAATAATGGTGAAAAACATCAACCTTGACTTCGAAAAAAAGAAACAGTAGCAGACTTCAATAACTTAACAGATGCAGAAAAAGAAGCTGCAAAAGCTAAGATTAAAGGAGCAAATGCAGATGTAGTAGAAGTTATCTTCGACAAAGCAGGAAATGCAACTGTAATTACTAAAGATGGTAAAGTTTACACAATCGCAGCTAAAGATATCTTTAGACAAAAAGAAGTTCCAACATTACCAGGAAAACCTGCTAATAATGGAAACAATGGTACTAACGAGACAAACGGAAATTCTAATGCACAAGGTACAAATACAAAAATTAGGACAACGTTTAGCTAACACAGGTACAACTGAAACTAATACTGGATTAGCAGGATTAGGATTAGGAATCCTAGGTGGATTACTTGCAGCAGCAAGACGTCGTAAAAAAACGATAAAAAAACTAATTTAAAGTTTATGATAAATCTTTAAGTATAGTTAAAAAGTCCTCGATATTTTCGGGGACTTTTTGAGTACGACGGGCATGTCGTACATCTGGGGTGAAAGTCCCAAAGGGCACCTGCTATCGGTGAACCTGTTAGCGACTCCCAAGCCTGACTATCGTAAGCGTCCAATAACAAGGTATCTATCTTCTGAACATAACTGTAAATGTCAATATAAAAAAAGTAAGCGTCCAATAACGAGGTATATTGAATAAAAGTTCTTCGCTTAGTGCGGAGAGCTCTTTCTTATCTACAAGTTTCTTGTATATTTTTATTCCATGGCAAATAAGCCTCTAGAATCTCATTTTTTTCTAAAGTGTCTTCATTTGGTAAATTTGTTAATAAATGATTCATGTATTTTTCTGGATCTAATCCATTTCGTTTGGCAGTTTCGAGTAAAGTCATTATGATAGCACTAGATTGAGTTCTTCAAAAACTTTGGGAGAATAACCAATTCTTTCTTCCTATTACCAATGATTTTATCGCTCGTTCTGCTAAATTATTCGAAAGAACAAGATTCCCATCTTCCAATATCATTCGAAATGTTGATTCATATTTCAAACTATAGTCTATAGCTTTTCCTAATTTACTGCCTGGTAGTACCGAATGCTCGCGACACCAATCAAAAAAATTCATCCATAATTGATTTCATTTCTTCTTGTCGTTTTTTTGATATCTCTCTTCTACTGGTAAGGAATCCCATTCCTGTTCCAATTGAAATAGTCGGTTACAATAGTTCAATCCCTTTGCACTTAAGGAAGTAATATTATTCTTAGGATTTGCTTCAAAAAATTTTCTTCGTATATGTGCCCAACACCCTACTAACTTGGCATTTTTTTGCTTGGCGATAAGCTCCCACATATCACAATGAATATAGCCTGAATAATCCCCTAAGACTTCTTTTACTACTTCACCACTTCGACTTTTATCGTGATAATACAGCGTAATCCCTGCTTTTTCTTGTTTTCCTGATAAGAATGTCCAGTAATAGGTAAGTGGAGTATCGTTTTCTAACACTCGATAACTTGTTTCGTCTGCGTGAATATAGGTTTGTTTTAATAATATTTCTCTAAGTAGGTTGTATAATGGTTTGAAATAATACTCACTAACTTTTATATGCCAATTTGTCAGTTCTTTTCTCGTAATTGGTAGTCCCATTTTGTTCCAGTCAGCTTCTTGTCGATAGTTCGGCACTTTTAATTGATACTTCTGATAAATTGTATGTGCAATAATAGTACTTGATCCTAAGCTATGATTTAAAGGAGCTTTTGGAACAGGCGCTTTAATGATTTTATCATTAGTCCCGTTTTCACTACAATGGGGACATTTGTAAGCATGTTGAATACGATCTACACGTTTTAATTGAGCTGGAATAAAAAAACTAACTCTTTTCGCTTTAGACATGACCCAATTTCTTTTTAAAAGTGTGTTGACATTCTGGGCATACGCAAGCTTTTTCCTAATAATTCGTGATGAACCAATTCTGGCGTGAATTGTTCTAAGATATCTTGACGTTTACCCTGTGCTTTTTTTCTTGTATAAGTAATAGTTTCTACTTCTACAGCCGTTTCTGAGGTTTCTTCTTGAGTTATTTCTTCCACATCAAACAAACTTATTTGATTTGGGTTTCCTTTTTGTTTTTTTCTGAAGATTTACCGAATAATTTTTTTCTTGAAAAAAATTCTAACTGTTCTTTAAGAAGGCGATTTTCATGTTCTAACAGTTCAACAGTTTTATTAAATTTTATTTTATCTTCTTCGTATTGATTTGAAATTTTTTTAAATTCACTTAATACTTTTTTTCAAGTGTCACTGTTTCATTAGAAATCATAAAAAAATACCTCCTCTTTTATTTGACTCTATTATACTATAAAAGGGTAATATTTTCAGTAAAAAAACATCGGCGGTTAGTATCTTTTATTTTTTTGGATAAATGGAAAATCCTTTTTAATAACCATTCCACTTGTTCATCAGATAATTCTTTAACTTCTTTTTTTCATTAGAAGGCCAACTTAACTTTCCGTTTTCGAATCGTTTGTAGAGTAGCCAAAAACCTTCTCCATCCCAATAGAGTGCTTTAAATCTATCTTTTTTTCCACCACAAAATAGAAATACTTGTCCTGAAAAAGGATCTAAGTGGTAATGATGTTGAATCCAATAAGCGAGAGAATCAATACCTTGACGCATATCAGTTTTACCACAAACAATAGACACTTGTCCTAACTTATTTAACGGAATCGACATGATGCATCACTAGCTCCAATATCAATTTTAATTGTTCTTTATCAGCAGAATCGTAAAGCACCCATTCCATTTTCCCCTTACGTAGCTTCAGTATAATCGCATTAGATTTCCCTTCTTTTTTTGATGAATAGTCAACGTTTAATGGTACAATTTGTTTTGACATTTTATTTTCCTCCATTCCTTCTTTTATGTTTTTATTATAAAGGAAGTTATGTTCAGAAGATAGATACCTTGTTATTGGACGCTTACTATAAAAATGTACAAAAGTGACAAAATAAAAATGTACAATTATTCAAAACTAACATGATCTTTTAGTCGATAAGAATTACCTATAATAGGTACTACATGGGCATGATGAAGCAGTCTATCAAGTATAGCTGAAGCCACTTTGTCGTCACTAAATAATGTAGCCCATTCAGAAAAAGGAATATTAGATGTGGCTATTATACTCTTCTTTTCATAACGTCGGTCTATTAATTGAAATAATAACCTCTCATCACCTTTTTTTCTAAAGGTAAATAACCAATTTCATCTATAATCAATAATCTATACTTTGAATAGTGTTTTAATCGCTGCTCTAACCTATTTTCAGCTAGAGCGGCTTTTAAATTGGCTATTAAATCATGACATTTTATAAAGTATGTTGAATATCTAGAGCTTGCTGCTAATCTTCCAATCGCTGTTGCTAAAATGAGTCTTTCCAACACCACTATTGCCTATAAATATTAAATTTTTATTATTTTCTATAAAAATTTAAACTAGCTAAGTTCCTTATTTCTAATTCATTTATATCAGAATTGAATGAAAAAAATCAAAAATCGTCTAATGACTCATTATAAGGAAAAATTAGCTACTTTAATCATAGATTCTTTTTACATTTTGTTTTTCACATCTACTTCATAGTCTGTTAGTTTTAATAGAATATCTATTACCGACATTGTTCTATTTTTGAGTTAATTCTATTATTTCATCTAGTCTGTGGTTGAATTGCTTTTAAATTAAGATACTCTAAATTCTCTTTTAATCTAGTATAATTAGATCTATTTGTTATCATTGAATCGTTCTCCTATTACAGCTAGATTTCTTTTAGTTTGTTCTTTTAATCTTTTTTTCATCTATATCATTCCAAGTGTGTTTAACAAATTGCTCATAATGAGCTTCTTTATAATTTAATTTTTTCTCACTTATTAAAATGACTTACTACCAATTTCATGTTACCATATAGGTATAAATAATTATCTTCTACTTGTAGATTTAGTTTCTTACCTATATATTCAATTGGTACTGAATATTGATTGGACTTGTAAGAAATCATTGCTTGTTTATTTACTTTTTACTTGTAGGGTTGTTATTTTATAGCGATTCCTTATTCTCTCATGTGGTAATGGTAGTAAGGAATCTTTTTTTCTTTTTGTAAGCTGATTATTGGAATCTCTCTTGTTGTTTGATGCACTTGTAGGTTCCATCTCATCATTATTTTATTCACCAATTCTACTAACTCTATATAATCTAACTTACCATTATAAGCGTATATTTCATCTAGTAATTTTACTATATTTTTCTACTTTACCTTTTTGTTTGTGGTCTGTACGCTACATGGTTTCAATTCAAATCCCATCTCTTTTGCATATTCTTGAAACTTTATATTAATTGCTCCAGATGTCTTAACAGTTCGCGCTTTATCCATTGTAGTTTTCTATATTATCACATACAATTACTTTTGGAACTCCTTCAATATGTTCTAAACATTCAGTTACACATGAAATTAATACATCTTGATTTCTTGAAAGTGTTACATGAAATATTTTATATCTTGAGTATGATAAAAACCATACAAAAATACATTTAAAGACAATTTTTTTCTCCATATTTAGTTATGAATTTCACATCTTCTTTCCAATCTATTTGAGCTTGTTCTCCGGGCATGGTTTCTACTCTGAGTATAGCTTTAGAATTCTTATGTGATTTGTTTTTAAAGTAATCATTGTATTTTTGGATTCTTTAATAAATAGGCTCTAAATGCGGAATAGCCGATATTTAATTCTGTTTGGTCTACCAAATATTGCCAAAGTATTCTTTTTGATTTGAATATTTGTATAGATTCTTCTCCTAATAATTTATCTAATAGATCAGTGTATTCATCAATTTTTTTGATGGCTTATTTCTTGTTTGTTTTGTTATTCCTTGGTAATAATGTCTTTTTATTGTACGTCTATCTTTCTTTAAAACTCTAGCTAATTCACTAAAGTTAGGTTTCAAGTTAAACACCTCCATTTGTTTTCGTAGATTTTTCTAAATCTGATAGTTGAGTTATTTTTTTATATTTTTGTTTATTTTTAGGTTTACGTACATATATTTCTCTCTTTCTTTTTATATGCACTATTATAACCTATTTGTACATTTTTATTTTGTCAAAACTGTACATTCTTATTTTTATCATTTTCACATAACTTCCTTTTATAATAAAAAACATAAAAAGAAGGAATGGAGGAAAATAAAAATGTCAAAAACAAATTGTACCATTAAACGTTGACTATTCATCAAAAAAAGAAGGGAAATCTAATGCGATTATACTGAAGCTACGTAAGGGGAAAATGGAATGGGTGCTTTACGATTCTGCTGATAAAGAACAATTAAAATTGATATTGGAGCTAGTGATGCATCATGTCGATTCCGTTAAATAAGTTAGGACAAGTGTCTATTGTTTGTGGTAAAACTGATATGCGTCAAGGTATTGATTCTCTCGCTTATTGGATTCAACATCATTACCACTTAGATCCTTTTTCAGGACAAGTATTTCTATTTTGTGGTGGAAAAAAAGATAGATTTAAAGCACTCTATTGGGATGGAGAAGGTTTTTGGCTACTCTACAAACGATTCTGAAAACGGAAAGTTAAGTTGGCCTTCTAATGAAAAAAAGAAGTTAAAGAATTATCTGATGAACAAGTGGAATGGTTATTAAAAAGGATTTTCCATTTATCCAAAAAAATAAAAAGATACTAACCGCCGATGTTTTTACTGAAAAATATTACCCTTTTTATAGTATAATAGAGTCAAATAAAAGAGGAGGTATTTTTTTATGATTTCTAATGAAACAGTGACACTTGAAAAAAGTATTAAGTGAATTTAAAAAAATTTCAAATCAATACGAAGAAGATAAAAATAAAAATTTAATAAAAACTGTTGAACTGTTAGAACATGAAAATCGCCTTCTTAAAGAACAGTTAGAATTTTTCAAGAAAAAAATTATTCGGTAAATCTTCAGAAAAAAACAAAAGGAAACCCAAATCAAATAAGTTTGTTTGATGTGGAAGAAATAACTCAAGAAGAAACCCTCAGAAACGGCTGTAGAAGTAGAAACTATTACTTATACAAGAAAAAAAGCACAGGGTAAACGTCAAGATATCTTAGAACAATTCACGCCAGAATTGGTTCATCACGAATTATTAGGAAAAGCTTGCGTATGCCCAGAATGTCAACACACTTTAAAAGAAATTGGGTCATGTCTAAAGCGAAAAGAGTTAGTTTTTATTCCAGCTCAATTAAAACGTGTAGATCATATTCAACATGCTTACAAATGTCCCCATTGTAGTGAAAACGGGACTAATGATAAAATCATTAAAGCGCCTGTTCCAAAAAGCTCCTTTAAATCATAGCTTAGGATCAAGTACTATTATTGCACATACAATTTATCAGAAGTATCAATTAAAAGTGCCGAACTATCGACAAGAAGCTGACTGGAACAAAATGGGACTACCAATTACGAGAAAAGAACTGACAAATTGGCATATAAAAGTTAGTGAGTATTATTTCAAACCATTATACAACCTACTTAGAGAAATATTATTAAAAACAAACCTATATTCACGCAGACGAAACAAGTTATCGAGTGTTAGAAAACGATACTCCACTTACCTATTACTGGACATTCTTATCAGGAAAAACAAGAAAAAGCAGGGATTACGCTGTATTATCACGATAAAAAGTCGAAGTGGTGAAGTAGTAAAAAGAAGTCTTAGGGGATTATTCAGGCTATATTCATTGTGATATGTGGGGAGCTTATCGCCAAGCAAAAAAATGCCAAGTTAGTAGGGTGTTGGGCACATATACGAAGAAAAAATTTTTTTGAAGCAAATCCTAAGAATAATATTACTTCCTTAAGTGCAAAGGGATTGAACTATTGTAACCGACTATTTCAATTGGAACAGGAATGGGATTCCTTACCAGTAGAAGAGAGATATCAAAAAAACGACAAGAAGAAATGAAATCAATTATGGATGAATTTTTGATTGGTGTCGCGAGCATTCGGTACTACCAGGCAGTAAATTAGGAAAAGCTATAGACTATAGTTTGAAATATGAATCAACATTTCGAATGATATTGGAAGATGGGAATCTTGTTCTTTCGAATAATTTAGCAGAACGAGCGATAAAATCATTGGTAATAGGAAGAAAGAATTGGTTATTCTCCCAAAGTTTTGAAGGTACCAATCTAGTGCTATCATAATGACTTTACTCGAAACTGCCAAACGAAATGGATTGGATCCAGAAAAAAATACATGAATCATTTATTAACAAATTTACCAAATGAAGACACTTTAGAAAAAAATGAGATTCTAGAGGCTTATTTGCCATGGAATAAAAATATACAAGAAACTTGTAGATAAGAAAGAGCTCTCCGCACTAAGCGAAGGGCTCTTATTCAATATACCTCGTTATTGGACGCTTACGAAAGAGCTCTCCGCACTAAGCGAAGGGCTCTTATTCAATATACGTAAGCGTCCAATAACAAGGTATCTATCTTCTGAACATAACTTCCTTTATAATAAAAAAACATAAAAAGAAGGAATGGAGGAAAAATAAAAATGTCAAAACAAATTGTACCATTAAACGTTGACTATTCATCAAAAAAAGAAGGGAAATCTAATGCGATTATACTGAAGCTACGTAAGGGGAAAAATGGAATGGGTGCTTTACGATTCTGCTGATAAAGAACAATTAAAAATTGATATTGGAGCTAGTGATGCATCATGTCGATTCCGTTAAATAAGTTAGGACAAGTGTCTATTGTTTGTGGTAAAACTGATATGCGTCAAGGTATTGATTCTCTCGCTTATTGATTCAACATCATTACCACTTTAGATCCTTTTTCAGGACAAGTATTTCTATTTTGTGGTGGAAAAAAAGATAGATTTAAAAGCACTCTATTGGGATGGAGAAGGTTTTTGGCTACTCTACAAACGATTCGAAAAACGGAAAGTTAAGTTGGCCTTCTAATGAAAAAGAAGTTAAAGAATTATCTGATGAACAAGTGGAATGGTTATTAAAAAGGATTTTTCCATTTATCCAAAAAAATAAAAAGATACTAACCGCCGATGTTTTTACTGAAAATATTACCCTTTTATAGTATAATAGAGTCAAATAAAAGAGGAGGTATTTTTTTATGATTTCTAATGAAACAGTGACACTTGAAAAAGTATTAAGTGAATTTAAAAAAATTTCAAATCAATACGAAGAAGATAAAAATAAAAATTTAATAAAAACTGTTGAACTGTTAGAACATGAAAATCGCCTTCTTAAAGAACAGTTAGAATTTTTTTCAAGAAAAAAATTATTCGGTAAATCTTCAGAAAAAAACAAAAAGGAAACCCAAATCAAATAAGTTTGTTTGATGTGGAAGAAATAACTCAAGAAGAAACCTCAGAAACGGCTGTAGAAGTAGAAACTATTACTTATACAAGAAAAAAAGCACAGGGTAAACGTCAAGATATCTTAGAACAATTCACGCCAGAATTGGTTCATCACGAATTATTAGGAAAAAGCTTGCGTATGCCCAGAATGTCAACACACTTTTAAAAAGAAATTGGGTCATGTCTAAAGCGAAAAAGAGTTAGTTTTTATTCCAGCTCAATTAAAACGTGTAGATCATATTCAACATGCTTACAAATGTCCCCATTGTAGTGAAAACGGGACTAATGATAAAAATCATTAAAGCGCCTGTTCCAAAAAGCTCCTTTAAATCATAGCTTAGGATCAAGTACTATTATTGCACATACAATTTATCAGAAGTATCAATTAAAAAGTGCCGAACTATCGACAAGAAGCTGACTGGAACAAAAATGGGACTACCAATTACGAGAAAAAGAACTGACAAATTGGCATATAAAAAGTTAGTGAGTATTATTTCAAACCATTATACAACCTACTTAGAGAAATATTATTAAAACAAACCTATATTCACGCAGACGAAACAAGTTATCGAGTGTTAGAAAACGATACTCCACTTACCTATTACTGGACATTCTTATCAGGAAAACAAGAAAAAGCAGGGATTACGCTGTATTATCACGATAAAAGTCGAAGTGGTGAAGTAGTAAAAGAAGTCTTAGGGGATTATTCAGGCTATATTCATTGTGATATGTGGGGAGCTTATCGCCAAGCAAAAAATGCCAAGTTAGTAGGGTGTTGGGCACATATACGAAGAAAATTTTTTGAAGCAAATCCTAAGAATAATATTACTTCCTTAAGTGCAAAGGGATTGAACTATTGTAACCGACTATTTCAATTGGAACAGGAATGGGATTCCTTACCAGTAGAAGAGAGATATCAAAAACGACAAGAAGAAATGAAATCAATTATGGATGAATTTTTTGATTGGTGTCGCGAGCATTCGGTACTACCAGGCAGTAAATTAGGAAAAGCTATAGACTATAGTTTGAAATATGAATCAACATTTCGAATGATATTGGAAGATGGGAATCTTGTTCTTTCGAATAATTTAGCAGAACGAGCGATAAAAATCATTGGTAATAGGAAGAAAGAATTGGTTATTCTCCCAAAAGTTTTGAAGGGTACCAATCTAGTGCTATCATAATGACTTTACTCGAAACTGCCAAACGAAATGGATTAGATCCAGAAAAAAATACATGAATCATTTATTAACAAATTTACCAAATGAAGACACTTTAGAAAAAAATGAGATTCTAGAGGCTTATTTGCCATGGAATAAAAAAATATACAAGAAACTTGTAGATAAGAAAGAGCTCTCCGCACTAAGCGAAGTACCTTTATTCAATATACCTCGTTATTGGACGCTTACCAATATACCTCGTTATTGGACGCTTACTGACTATCGTGAGGTAGCGGGGAGAGGAAGGGATAGCGAAATCGTGGCTCTACGAATAGAAACGTGATAATAAGGCGTATTGGGTGGATAAGGTGGCCCAAAGCACTAAAGTCCAAGAAGATAGACGTAGTCCCAAGTACGTAAATTGCGAGAGTAAACGAGGAAAGATGTACGACTTATCCCGTGAGGTCTTGTCGAGGGAAACCTAGTAACAACGAACGACAAGAAGTCAGCCGATTCCATAGTAGCGAGGAAACTTCTGTAATGGAAGTGGAGCGAAGGGATGAACAAACCAAACGAAGTAGACCAACTTTGATTGTAACTGTAAAGCCAGGTCTGATAGAGCTGAAAGTTAAGACGTATACACTAATAGAAAGCTCACAAGTATAAGACGACTTACAGGAGAGCGAAACGAGAAAGGAATACAAATACATGTCAAAATTACTAGATAGAATACTTGGAGAAAGCAACATGATAATTGCATTACACCAAGTAAAAACTAAAGAAAGGTTCAGGCGGAGTTGACGGAATAGAAATAGAAGACATTGAGGAATACATCCAAAAACAATTGGAAGAGAATCAAGAGTCAAATAAAAAGAAAGAAAAATACAAACCGCAACCCGTACTACGAGTAGAAATACCAAAAATCAAACGGAGGAACAAGAAACCTAGGAATACCAACGGTAATGGACAGAATAATCCAGCAAGCAATAGCACAAGTGTTAACACCAATATGTGAACAGCACTTTTCAGAATACAGCTACGGATTTCGACCAAATCGCTCATGTGAAACAGCAGTAGTCAAACTATTAGAATACCTAAATGACGGCTACGACTGGATAGTAGATATAGACTTAGAGAAATTCTTTGATACAGTACCACAGGACAAACTAATGACCTTGGTAAACCAAATAATACATGATGGAGATACAGAATCACTGATAAGAAAAATACCTACAAGCAGGAGTAATGATTAATGGAGGAAAACACAAAAACATTAGTAGGAACACCACAAGGAGGGAACTTATCACCACTACTATCAAATATTATGCTCAACCAACTGGATAAAGAATTAGAAAAGAGAGGACTACACTTTGTAAGATACGCAGATGACTGCATAATAACAGTAAAAAAAGCGAATCAGCAGCGAAAAAGAGTAATGTACTCAGTAAGTCGTTTTATAGAGAAACGCTTAGGACTAAAAAGTCAACATGAATAAAAACGAAAAATAGTAAGACCAAGCAAACTAAAAATACCTAGGGTTTGGATTTTGGAAAAACAAAAAGGAGAATGGAAAAAAGTAGGCCACACGAAGAAAGTGTTCAGAAATTCAAAAAGAAAACTGAAACAACTAACATCACGAAAATGGAGTATCTCACTAGTAGATAGAATAATAAAATTAAATCAAGTGATAAGAGGATGGATAAATTACTTTTCATTAGGATTTATGAAAAACTGCGATGACGAAAGTAGATGAACACCCTACGAACAAGAATTCGAGTAATAATTTGGAAACAATGGAAGAAGAAATCAAGACGACTTTGGGGATTATTAAAATTAGGAGTCCCTAAATGGATAGCAGATAAAAGTATCGGGATGGGGTGACCACTACCAATTTATAGCACTTAAATCGGTACTAAAGCAAGCAGTATCAAAAACCAGTCCTTGCAGAGCAAGGACTGGTCAGTTGTCTTGATTACTACTTAGAAAAGCATGAATTGAAGATTGGTTTGAACCGCCGTATGCCGAACGGCACGTACGGTGGTGTGAGAGGGACTAGAAATTACTCCTACTCGATTTTTTGTAAAATTGGCTGTAAGCGGTAAGCGTCCAATAACAAGGTATCTATCTTCTGAACATAACTTCCTTTTATAATAAAAAAACATAAAAGAAGGAATGGAGGAAGATAAAATGTCAAAACAAATTGTACCATTAAAACGCTGACTATTCATCAAAAAAAGAAGGGAAATCTAATGCGATTATACTGAAGCTACGTAAGGGGAAAATGGAATGGGTACTTTACGATTCTGCTGATAAAGAACAATTAAAAATTGATATTGGAGCTAGTGATGCATCATGTCGATTTCGTTAAATAAGTTAGGGTAAGTGTCTATTGTTTGTGATAAAAACCGATATGCGTCAAGGTATTGATTCTCTCGCTTATTGGACGCTTACGAACAAAGTTAAGGAAGAACAAAAAAATCTTAGGTATTCGTGTAGATGAAAGACAAAAACATATTGATAACCGTGAAAAAAATTAGTCATTTGAAATAGATACAGTTCAGGGGAAAAAAAGGGGAAAGTACATGTTTACTAACCTTAACAGAAAGAAAAAACAAGAAAAAGGTATCGTAGTATTAATAGATTTCAAAGACAGTGAATTTGTTAGATATACATTAAATAAAAATAATAAAAAGAATATCCAAAGGCATTATAAAATCCATAACAGTAGATAACGGAGTTGTTTTTTTAGTTGATTTGTTTCTAAAAAAATGAGAATGGGAATTTACGGGCATTCCTAAGATTTTTACTAGAAAATTTTTCTGTCTAATTTAATATTGACATTTACCTTTCTTTTTCTACTCTTTCCGTAATAATTTTTACTATATCCGATGAGTCTTTTTTTATAGACAAAAGTATTGTCAATTTGATAGAATTAGGGTGTAAGCGTATACTTTATAAATAAGTTTTTAATAATTTATTTATAACTATTTAATAGCAAAAAAATGATAAAAATTTAATTTTTCTATGAAATTTTCTATGGAATATTAAAAATTATCGTCGATTTTGCATGTTTATATTTATTTAATTTAGGAGGTAATACATGGTAGGAAAAAAATAATCACTATTTAAGAAATACCAAAGATGGTACAAAGGTAGAGTCGTATTCTATCAAGAAGTTTAAAGTAGGTGCAGCATCAGTAGTAATCGGTGCGAGTATTTTCTTTGGTGCTGGCGCAGTAGCTCAAGCTAGTGAAGAAGTATCAAACAACACAACAGCGGATAATACAACAAACGCTGGAGCTAAAGAAAATGTTCCTACTGCACCAGTAGCGACGGCACAGCCAGTAGCTAAAGAAACTACTAAAGAAGACGTGGCAGCAGGATTAGCGGCAAAATTAGGCGGAGAAACTGCACAAGAAGTTAAAGCTTTAGACAAAACTAAACTTGAAAACTACATCGCAGAAATCGAAGCAAAACTTGCAGATGGAGCATATGCTAATAAAACAGAAGAGTCTGTTGCGGTATTAAAAGCAGACTTAGAAGCTGCAAAAACTACATTAGCAAACGCAACAACTCAAGATGAATTAACAAAAAGCTTACAGTAAATTAGTAACTACAGCTAACACTAAATTAAAAAGCAAAAACCTGTAGAGAAAAAGAAACTCCAGAAGTAGACACTACTAACGGACAACCAACTGTAGGTAAAAAAAGCAGAGAATACAGAGCCAAGTGCAGCTAATTCACATGCCATTTCTGCAAATGCCGAAGAAGGTTCAGGTTTCAGAAGAAACGATTCAGGTTCTCCTCAAGTTACAAACACTGTGGATTATAGAGATGCATCATATACACACCGCCGTGGTGTAACATCTTCAGATTCTACTTTATCAGGTACTGGGACTAACGGTAAAAACTGTAGTAGTGACAGTCGCAACTCCAGGAGGAGCTACAAAAAAACCTATGAAACAGTAGTAACTAATGGAAAATGGACTGTGAATTTAGAAGCACCATTAAAATCTGGTAGAGATCCATTCAATAAAGGTGAAGATGAAACTAAGATTACTGTTCAATACAAAGGTGAAAAATAATAAATTAAACGATGATACACGAGTTTATCTTGGACGTCCAAAAATTTGTTAATGATACAGTAGTTGCAGGACAAAAAAAGAAGTATTGGTAAAAGTTCCGAAAGATACGGAAAAACTTATGGGTAGGATTCGCAGGTTCTGAGGACCGTCAAATTGTTATGAATGGAGGAAATAATCCGCAATCTCAAGATACATCAACACTAACTGCAGCTATGGCAGCTACTCAAGACGATCCTATCTTCAATATAGTAAAATTAACATTCCTTAAAGACGTAATTAAAGAAGGCGCTAACGGAATTAACTTGCAAGGGAATTCTGGTTACAGTGCAGCAGGAGGAGCACAACCTGGAACAACAGAAGTAGCGGAAGCAAAACGTTTATCGTTAACTGCAACTAATGAAGCACCTACAATTGCAGCAACAGATAACGGAAGCGATGTAGTTGTAAGAAGAGGTGCAGAATTTGATATTGCAACTTTAGCAACTGTAGCAGACAAAGAAGATGATGAACAACTTACAGTTGGTGATCCTGTAACAGCTAGACTCGTGTCTGTTAATGGAACTGCTGCAACAACATTCAGTACTGCAACAGCAGGTGAGTACACATTAGTTCTTAAAGCGGTAGATAGCCAAGGTAAAGACTCTGCAAATACTATTACTAGAAAAAGTAATTGTAAGAGAAAAACCAAGCACCGACAGTAGAGATTCCATACTCTAATAAAGATACTAAAAGAAGTTTATGTATATTCTGGAGAAGAAAAACTCATTTGACATCAAATTCAAAGATGATAGCGGAAAAAAATTGCGAGTGCCACTGTAAAAACAAGGTGGTAACAGAGCGTTTGATGATGTTGCAGGTGAAGAAAATACTATCAACACTCAATATGGATTTAAAGCAAATGTTATCAATGCTGAAACTACAGCGACAGATGCTACCCCAGCGGTAATCACTTATAGAGGTACCCCAGCAGCAACAGATGGTTTGAGCCAATCTGACTTTGATGCAGCAACTAAGGGAGATAAAGCACCAGGTATGGTTTTAGGATGGCGTTATGCAACAGCAACTGACACAGATGGTGCATTTATTGAGAATAAAGCCGTAGGAAACGCGACTGACCCAGGTGCATTCCGTGTCATTCTTAAAACACAAGCTCAAAAAAATATGACATTGCAACTCCAACTGAAAAAAGTTACTGTAGCGATCCAGCTAATGTAACTGATGCTGAGCTAGGCAAAATCAAAGAAAAAAACTTCAACTTGAGTACTCTAATAACAACGATGATGCTAACTTAGCAGACAAAAAAAGGTAAAAACTGTAGCTGATAAAGATGCTAAGATTCAATCAGTAGCAAAAAGATGCCGATGGAAATCTTGTTGTAACCTATGCAGATGGTTCTCAAGCTAAAAAAACCATTATCAGAATTTGTAAACGTAGCTCCAACAGTTGAACTTCCATACTCAAATGAAGCTAATAAACAAATCTATGTTTATACAGGTGAAAAACACTGATTTAACATTCAAAGCAACAGATAATACTGCTGTTAAAGATATGTATGTACGTGGTCCAGGTGGTATTGGAGAGGATAATACGGCAAGATACGGTTTCACAACAGGAAAAATAGAAAATTCAGCTGTCACGCATGGTGATGGTACTGTATCAGGTGCTACAGCTACTATTAAGATGACAGGTGTTACAACACTTACAGCTCCAAACAGATGGACAAGTTTTGTTGTTGCTAACGACAATGATAATGCACCATCAAATACAGATTTTAATGCGTTAGATAAAAATCCGAATGCAACTCAGACACCAGGATATGTTCAATTTATAGTTAAAAATCAAACATCTAAATACGATATAGCAGCTCCAACTGAAAAAGTTGCTGTAACAGACCCAGCTAACGTAACGCAAGATGAGTTAGATAAAAATCAAAGAAAAATTACAAATTGAGTATTCTAATAGTAATGATGATGCTAACTTAGCAGAGAAAAAAGGTAAAGCTGTAGATGCTGAAGATGCTAAGACTAAGATTAAATCAGTAGAAAAAAAGATGCTAATGGAAATCTTGTTGTAACATATACAGATGGTTCTACAGATACAAAAACCATTATCGGAATTTGTAACTCTTGATAAACAACCTGCTATCGCTGAGGTTAATAAAAGCAGCTGAGAAGCAAATTGAGGCTATTAATAATAACACAGAAGCAACTAAAGAAGAAAAAAAGATGCAGCAATCGCTAAAGTAAATGCTGATAAAGAAAAAGCTCTTGCTGATATAGCAAAAACCTGAAGTTACAACAAAAGATGCTCTTGATAAAGCTCAAACAGCAGGAACTGATGCAATCGCAAAAGATAATCCAGTAGTAGCGAAGAAACCAGCAGCTAAGAAAGCAGTTGAAGATGCTCTTAAAGATAAAGTAGCTGCAATTGACGCACGTGAAGACTTAACTCCAGCAGAAAAACAAACAGCTAAAGACAAAGCAGCAGAAGAAGCTAAGAAAGCAAAAGACGCAATCGATGCAGCAACAACAGATGCAGCAGTAGACACAGCTAAAAACAGCTGGTACTGGAGAAATTGCGAAAGTAAACCCAGTAGCGAAAGAAGCAGCTAAGAAAGCAATCACAGATGAATTAGCTAAGAAAGAAGAAGCAATCAACGGACGTGCTGACTTAACTGACGAAGAAAAAAAGCAGCAGCTAAAGCAGAAGCTAAGAAACTGGCAGATGCACAATTAGCAGAAATTGCAAAACAACCAGATAATGCAGAAACACCAGAAAAAAAGCAACAGAAGCACAAACAGCAGTAAATGGTGCAAAAAGATAAAGGTGTAGCAGATGTTAAAGCTGTAAATCCAGAAGCGGCTAAGAAACCAGAAGCTAAGAAAGCAGTTGATGACGCTCTTAAAGCTAAAGTAGATGCAATTGACGCACGTGAAGACTTAACACCAGCAGAAAAAAACAAGTAGCTAAAGATAAAGCAGCAGAAGAAGCTAAGAAAGCAAAAGAAGCAATCGATGCAGCAACAACAGATGCAGCAGTAGATACAGCTAAAACAGCTGGTACTGGAGAAATTGCGAAAAGTAAACCCAGTAGCGAAAGAAGCAGCTAAGAAAGCAATCGCAGATGAATTAGCTAAGAAAGAAGAAGCAATCGACGGACGTACTGACTTAACTGACAAAGAAAAAGCGGCAGCTAAGAAAGATGCGCAAGATAAAAGCTAAGGAAGCAACAGACGCTATTAACGCACAGCCAGATAATGCAGAAACACCAGAAAAAGCAACAGAAGCACAAACAGCAGTAAATGGTGCAAAAGATAAAGGTGTAGCAGATGTTAAAGCTGTAAAACCCAGTAGCGAAAGAAGCAGCTAAGAAAGCAATCGCAGATGAATTAGCTAAGAAAGAAGAAGCAATCAACGGACGTACTGACTTAACTGATGAAGAAAAAAAGCAGCAGCTAAGGACGACGCAAAAGCGAAAGCAAAAGAAGCGACAGATGCAATCGATGCTCAACCAAGCAATGCAGCAACACCAGAAGAAGCAGAAAAAGCACAAACAGCAGTAAATGGTGCAAAAGATAAAGGTGTAGCAGACGTTAAAGCTGTAGACCCAGCAGCGGCTAAGAAACCAGAAGCTAAGAAAGCAGTTGATGATGCTCTTAAAGCTAAAGTAGATGCAATTGATGCACGTGAAGACTTAACTCCAGCAGAAAAACAAGCAGCTAAAGATAAAGCAGCAGAAGAAGCTAAGAAAGCAAAAGAAGCAATCGATGCAGCAACAACAGATGCAGCAGTAGATACAGCTAAAAACAGCTGGTACTGGAGAAATTGCGAAAGTAAACCCAGTAGCGAAAGAAGCAGCTAAGAAAGCAATCGCAGATGAATTAGCTAAGAAAGAAGAAGCAATCGATGGACGTACTGACTTAACTGACAAAGAAAAAAAGCGGCAGCTAAGAAAGATGCGCAAGATAAAGCTAAGGGAAGCAACAGACGCTATTAACGCACAGCCAGATAACGCAGAAACACCAGAAAAAGCAACAGAAGCACAAACAGCAGTAAATGGTGCAAAAGATAAAGGTGTAGCAGATGTTAAATCTGTGAACCCAGTAGCGAAAGAAGCAGCTAAGAAAGCAATCGCAGATGAATTAGCTAAGAAAGAAGAAGCAATCAACGGACGTACTGACTTAACTGATGAAGAAAAAGAAGCAGCTAAGGACGATGCAAAAGCGAAAGCCAAAGCAGCGACAGATGCAATCGATGCTCAACCAAGCAACGCAGCAACACCAGAAGAAGCAGAAAAAGCACAAACAGCAGTAGATGGTGCAAAAGATAAAGGTGTAGCAGATGTTAAAGCTGTAAATCCAGAAGCGGCTAAGAAACCAGCAGCTAAGAAAGCAGTTGATGACGCTCTTAAAGCTAAAGTAGATGCAATTGACGCACGTGAAGACTTAACACCAGCAGAAAAAACAAGTAGCTAAAGATAAAGCAGCAGAAGAAGCTAAGAAAGCAAAAGAAGCAATCGATGCAGCAACAACAGATGCAGCAGTAGATACAGCTAAAGAAGCAGGAACTGGTGAAATTGCAAAAGTTAACCCAGTAGCTAAAGAAGCAGCTAAGAAAGCAATCGCAGATGAATTAGCTAAGAAAGAAGAAGCAATCGACGGACGTACTGACTTAACTGACAAAGAAAAAAAGCGGCAGCTAAGAAAGATGCGCAAGATAAAGCTAAGGAAGCAACAGACGCTATTAACGCACAGCCAGATAATGCAGAAACACCAGAAAAAGCAACAGAAGCACAAACAGCAGTAAATGGTGCAAAAAGATAAAGGTGTAGCAGATGTTAAAGCTGTAAACCCAGTAGCGAAAGAAGCAGCTAAGAAAGCAATCGCAGATGAATTAGCTAAGAAAGAAGAAGCAATCAACGGACGTACTGACTTAACTGATGAAGAAAAAGCAGCAGCTAAGGACGACGCAAAAAGCGAAAGCAAAAGAAGCGACAGATGCAATCGATGCTCAACCAAAGCAATGCAGCAACACCAGAAGAAGCAGAAAAAGCACAAACAGCAGTAAATGGTGCAAAAGATAAAGGTGTAGCAGACGTTAAAGCTGTAGACCCAGCAGCGGCTAAGAAACCAGAAGCTAAGAAAGCAGTTGATGATGCTCTTAAAGCTAAAGTAGATGCAATTGATGCACGTGAAGACTTAACTCCAGCAGAAAAAAACAAGCAGCTAAAGATAAAGCAGCAGAAGAAGCTAAGAAAGCAAAAAGAAGCAATTGATGCAGCAACAACAGATGCAGGAGTAGACACAGCTAAAACAGCTGGTACTGGAGAAATTGCGAAAGTAAACCCAGTAGCGAAAGAAGCAGCTAAGAAAGCAATTGCAGATGAATTAGCTGAGAAAGAAAAAGCAATCGATGGACGTACTGACTTAACTGACGAAGAAAAAGCAGCAGCTAAGAAAGATGCACAAGATAAAGCTAAGGAAGCAACAGACGCTATTAACGCACAGCCAGATAACGCAGAAACACCAGAAAAAGCAAAAGAAGCACAAACAGCAGTAAATGGTGCAAAAGATAAAGGTGTAGCAGATGTTAAAGCTGTAAATCCAGAAGCAAAAGCTAAGCCAGAAGCTAAAAAAAGCTATTGATGATAAATTGGCTAAGCAATTAGAAGATATTGCTAATACTCCAGATGCTACTGATGAAGAGAAGAAAGTTGCAGCAGATGCAGCAAAAGCTCTAGCAGATCAAGCTAAGAAAGATATCGACAATGCTAAGAAAGATGAAGATGTTAAAAAACTTCAAGATGAAGCTAAGGATGGAATCGAAAAATCTGTACCAGTTGTTGAAGATAAACCAAATGCTCGTAAAGCAATCGACGAAGAAGTAAAAAGCTAAAAAAAGCAGAAATCGATGCTCGCGACGACTTGACTCCTAAAGCTAAGGAAGTATTAAAAGCTAAAGTAGATAAAGTTGCAAAAAAAGCTAAAGAAGCAATTGATGCAGTAAGTAGTGTAGTTGATGTTAATACAATAGAAGAAGCTGATAAGACGGCTATTAGAGCAATTGGAGAAGTAAACAGACCAATTGATAAAGTATTAGTAAAAAGATCCAAGTGCATTAACAGATGAAGAAAAAGCTAAAATCTTAGAAGAGGTTAAGAAAGTTAATCCGACAGCTAAAGAGGTTAAATATGATGAAAATGGAAAAATCGAAGTAACAACAGAAGCTGGCGATAAAGGAATTATCAATCCAACAAAATTAGTGAAAACTGAGGACCAGTTAGATAACGGTAAAGGTGGGAATGATATTAATAAACCACTTGATAGAGTTATTGTAAAAGACCCATCGAACTTAACTGACGAAGAGAAAGCTAAGATTGTTGCTAAAGTTGAAGAGGTAAATCCAGATGCTATAGTAACGATAGATGAAAATGGAACTGTTTCTGTTTCTACTCCAGAAGGTAAAACTTCGGCAATTCCAGCATCAGAATTAGTAAGAACTAAAGAAGATACTGCTAAACCAGATGCAGGAAATAGTAAAATTGTTAAACCAGCAGACAAAGTAGCCGGTGAAGCAAATGATCCGGATGATCAAGCTAAAGCAGAAGAAAAATTAAGAGAATTAAACCCAGAAACTAAATCTGTTAAATTTGATGGAAATGGTAATGCGACAGTTACACTGAAAGATGGAACTACTGCGACAATCCCATCAGAAGATTTATTCAAATCAGAAGTAGATGAAACTAAACCAAATGCAGGAAACGACATCGTTAAACCAGCAGACAAAACTGTAGCTGCTAACCCAGACAAACTTACAGATGCTGAGAAGAAAGCGATCGAAGATAAAGTTAAAGAAGTAAACCCAGGTGCAACTGTAGTAGTAGACGACAAAGGAAACGCAACAGTAACAACACCAGAAGGTAAGACAGCGGTAATTCCAGCAACAGACTTAACTAAATCACCAGAAGAAGCAGCTAAGCCAAATGCAGGAAATGACATTGTTAAACCAGCGGCTAAGACAGAGGTTAAAGACCCAACTAAATTAACAGACGCTGAGAAGAAAGCAATCGAAGACAAAGTTAAAGCAGTAAACCCAGGTGCAACAGTAGCAGTAGACGATAAAGGAAATGCAACAGTAACAACACCAGAAGGTAAGACAGCAGTAATTCCAGCAACAGACTTAACTAAATCACCAGAAGAAGCAGTTAAGCCAGAAGCAGGAAATGACATTAACACACCAGCAGATAAAGCTGTAGTAAAAGATTCAGCTAACCTAACTCCAGAAGAGAAGAAAGCAATCGAAGACAAAGTTAAAGCAGTAAACCCAGGTGCAACAGTAGCAGTAGATGATAAAGGAAATGCAACAGTAACAACACCAGAAGGTAAGACAGCAGTAATTCCAGCAACAGACTTAACTAAATCACCAGAAGAAGCAGCTAAGCCAGAAGCAGGAAACAACGTAAATAAACCAGCAGATAAAGCTGTAGTAAAAAGATCCAGCTAACCTAACTCCAGAAGAGAAGAAAGCGATCGAAGACAAAGTTAAAGCTGTAAATCCAGAAGCTAAAGTTGTAGTAGACGATAAAGGAAACGCAACAGTTACACCAAAAGATGGAGAACCAGTAGTAATTCCAGCAACAGACTTAACTAAATCACCAGAAGAAGCAGCTAAGCCAAACGCAGGAAATGACATTGTTAAACCAGCGGCGAAGACAGAGGTTAAAGACCCAGCTAAATTAACAGACGCTGAGAAGAAAGCAATCGAAGACAAAGTTAAAGCAGTAAACCCAGGTGCAACAGTAGCAGTAGACGATAAAGGAAATGCAACAGTAACAACACCAGAAGGTAAGACAGCAGTAATTCCAGCAACAGACTTAACTAAATCACCAGAAGAAGCAGCTAAGCCAGAAGCAGGAAATGATATTAACACACCAGCAGATAAAGCTGTAGTAAAAGATCCAGCTAACTTAACTCCAGAAGAGAAGAAAGCGATCGAAGACAAAGTTAAAGCAGTAAACCCAGGTGCAACAGTAGCAGTAGACGACAAAGGAAATGCAACAGTAACAACACCAGAAGGTAAGACAGCAGTAATTCCAGCAACAGACTTAACTAAATCACCAGAAGAAGCAGCTAAGCCAGAAGCAGGAAACAACGTAAATAAACCAGCAGATAAAGCTGTAGTAAAAGATCCCTGCTAACCTAACTCCAGAAGAGAAGAAAGCAATCGAAGACAAAGTTAAAGCTGTAAATCCAGAAGCAAAAAGTTGTAGTAGACGATAAAGGAAACGCAACAGTTACACCAAAAGATGGAGAACCAGTAGTAATTCCAGCAACAGACTTAACTAAATCACCAGAAGAAGCAGCTAAGCCAAATGCAGGAAATGACATTGTTAAACCAGCGGCTAAGACAGAGGTTAAAGACCCAGCTAAATTAACAGACGCTGAGAAGAAAGCAATCGAAGACAAAGTTAAAGCAGTAAACCCAGGTGCAACAGTAGCAGTAGACGATAAAGGAAATGCAACAGTAACAACACCAGAAGGAAAAAACAGCAGTAATTCCAGCAACAGACTTAACTAAATCACCAGAAGAAGCAGCTAAGCCAGAAGCAGGAAACGACATTAACACACCAGCAGATAAAGCTGTAGTAAAAGATCCAGCTAACTTAACTCCAGAAGAGAAGAAAGCGATCGAAGACAAAGTTAAAGCAGTAAACCCAGGTGCAACAGTAGCAGTAGACGACAAAGGAAATGCAACAGTAACAACACCAGAAGGTAAGACAGCAGTAATTCCAGCAACAGACTTAACTAAATCACCAGAAGAAGCAGCTAAGCCAGAAGCAGGAAACAACGTAAATAAACCAGCAGATAAAGCTGTAGTAAAAGATCCTGCTAACCTAACTCCAGAAGAGAAGAAAGCAATCGAAGACAAAGTTAAAGCTGTAAATCCAGAAGCAAAAAGTTGTAGTAGACGATAAAGGAAACGCAACAGTTACACCAAAAAGATGGAGAACCAGTAGTAATTCCAGCAACAGACTTAACTAAATCACCAGAAGAAGCAGCTAAGCCAAATGCAGGAAATGACATTGTTAAACCAGCGGCTAAGACAGAGGTTAAAGACCCAGCTAAATTAACAGACACTGAGAAGAAAGCAATCGAAGACAAAGTTAAAGCAGTAAAACCCAGGTGCAACAGTAGCAGTAGACGATAAAGGAAATGCAACAGTAACAACACCAGAAGGAAAAAAACAGCAGTAATTCCAGCAACAGACTTAACTAAATCACCAGAAGAAGCAGCTAAGCCAGAAGCAGGAAACGACATTAACACACCAGCAGATAAAGCTGTAGTAAAAGATCCAGCTAACTTAACTCCAGAAGAGAAGAAAGCGATCGAAGACAAAGTTAAAGCAGTAAAACCCAGGTGCAACAGTAGCAGTAGACGATAAAGGAAATGCAACAGTAACAACACCAGAAGGTAAGACAGCAGTAATTCCAGCAACAGACTTAACTAAATCACCAGAAGAAGCAGCTAAGCCAGAAGCAGGAAACAACGTAAATAAACCAGCAGATAAAGCTGTAGTAAAAGATCCAGCTAACCTAACTCCAGAAGAGAAGAAAGCGATCGAAGACAAAGTTAAAAGCTGTAAATCCAGAAGCTAAAGTTGTAGTAGACGATAAAGGAAACGCAACAGTTACACCAAAAGATGGAGAGCCAGTAGTAATTCCAGCAACAGACTTAACTAAATCACCGGAAGAAGCAGCTAAGCCAGAAGCAGGAAATGACATTGTTAAACCAGCGGCTAAGACAGAGGTTAAAGACCCAGCTAAATTAACAGACGCTGAGAAGAAAGCAATCGAAGACAAAGTTAAAGCAGTAAACCCAGGTGCAACAGTAGCAGTAGACGATAAAGGAAATGCAACAGTAACAACACCAGAAGGTAAGACAGCAGTAATTCCAGCAACAGACTTAACTAAATCACCAGAAGAAGCAGTTAAGCCAGAAGCAGGAAATGACATTAACACACCAGCAGATAAAGCTGTAGTAAAAGATTCAGCTAACCTAACTCCAGAAGAGAAGAAAGCAATCGAAGACAAAGTTAAAGCAGTAAACCCAGGTGCAACAGTAGCAGTAGACGATAAAGGAAATGCAACAGTAACAACACCAGAAGGTAAGACAGCAGTAATTCCAGCAACAGACTTAACTAAATCACCAGAAGAAGCAGATAAGCCAGAAGCAGGAAACAACGTAAATAAACCAGCAGATAAAGCTGTAGTAAAAGATCCAGCTAACCTAACTCCAGAAGAGAAGAAAGCGATCGAAGACAAAGTTAAAGCTGTAAATCCAGAAGCTAAAGTTGTAGTAGACGATAAAGGAAACGCAACAGTTACACCAAAAAGATGGAGAACCAGTAGTAATTCCAGCAACAGATTTAGTTAAATCACCAGAAGAAGCAACTAAACCAAACGCAGGAAATGACATTGTTAAACCAGCGGCTAAGACAGAGGTTAAAGACCCAGCTAAATTAACAGACGCTGAGAAGAAAGCAATCGAAGACAAAGTTAAAGCTGTAAATCCAGAAGCTAAAGTTGTAGTAGACGATAAAGGAAACGCAACAGTAACAACACCAGCAGGTAAGACAGCAGTAATTCCAGCAACAGACTTAACTAAATCACCAGAAGAAGCAGCTAAGCCAGAAGCAGGAAATGACATTAACACACCAGCAGATAAAGCTGTAGTAAAAGATCCAGCTAACTTAACAGATGCTGAGAAGAAAGCAATCGAAGACAAAGTTAAAGCAGTAAACCCAGGTGCAACAGTAGCGGTAGACGATAAAGGAAATGCAACAGTAACAACACCAGCAGGTAAGACAGCAGTAATTCCAGCAACAGACTTAACTAAATCACCAGAAGAAGCAGCTAAGCCAGAAGCAGGAAACAACGTAAATAAACCAGCAGATAAAGCTGTAGTAAAAGATCCAGCTAAATTAACAGATGCTGAGAAGAAAGCGATCGAAGACAAAGTTAAAGCTGTAAATCCAGAAGCTAAAGTTGTAGTAGACGATAAAGGAAACGCAACAGTTACACCAAAAAGATGGAGAACCAGTAGTAATTCCAGCAATAGACTTAACTAAATCACCAGAAGAAGCAGCTAAGCCAAACGCAGGAAATGACATTGTTAAACCAGCGGCGAAGACAGAGGTTAAAGACCCAGCTAAATTAACAGACGCTGAGAAGAAAGCAATCGAAGACAAAGTTAAAGCAGTAAACCCAGGTGCAACAGTAGCAGTAGACGATAAAGGAAATGCAACAGTAACAACACCAGCAGGTAAGACAGCAGTAATTCCAGCAACAGACTTAACTAAATCACCAGAAGAAGCAGCTAAGCCAGAAGCAGGAAACGACATTAACACACCAGCAGGTAAGGTAGAAGTTAAAGATCCAGCTAAATTAACAGATGAAGAAAAAAAGCAAAAGTTAAGAAAGCAGTAGAGGATGTAAATCCAGGATCTAAAGTTGTAGTAGACGATAAAGGAAACGCAACAGTAACAACACCAGCAGGTAAGACAGCAGTAATTCCAGCAACAGACTTAACTAAATCACCAGAAGAAGCAGCTAAGCCAGAAGCAGGAAACGACATTAACACACCAGCAGGTAAGGTAGAAGTTAAAGATCCAGCTAAATTAACAGATGAAGAAAAAAAGCAAAAGTTAAGAAAGCAGTAGAGGATGTAAATCCAGGATCTAAAGTTGTAGTGGACGATAAAGGAAACGCAACAGTAACAACACCAGCAGGTAAGACAGCAGTAATTCCAGCAACAGACTTAACTAAATCACCAGAAGAAGCAGCTAAGCCAGAAGCAGGAAACGACATTAACACACCAGCAGGTAAGGTAGAAGTTAAAGATCCAGCTAAATTAACAGATGAAGAAAAAAAGCAAAAAGTTAAGAAAGCAGTAGAGGATGTAAATCCAGGATCTAAAGTTGTAGTGGACGATAAAGGAAACGCAACAGTAACAACACCAGAAGGAAAAAAACAGCAGTAATTCCAGGAGCAGACGTAACTAAATCACCAGAAGAAGCAGCTAAGCCAGAAGCAGGAAACGACATTAACACACCAGCAGGTAAGGTAGAAGTTAAAGATCCAGCTAAATTAACAGATGAAGAAAAAAGCAAAAGTTAAGAAAGCAGTAGAGGATGTAAATCCAGGATCTAAAGTTGTAGTGGACGATAAAGGAAACGCAACAGTAACAACACCAGAAGGAAAAAAACAGCAGTAATTCCAGGAGCAGACGTAACTAAGTCAGCAGCAGATGCAGATAAAGCAAATGCAGGAAATGCAGTAAACACACCAGCAGGTAAGGTAGAAGTAAAAGATCCAGCTAAATTAACAGATGAAGAAAAAAAGCAAAAAGTTAAGAAAGCAGTAGAGGATGTAAATCCAGGATCTAAAGTTGTAGTGGACGATAAAGGAAACGCAACAGTAACAACACCAGAAGGAAAAACAGCAACAATTCCAGGAGCAGACGTAACTAAGTCAGCAGCAGATGCAGATAAAGCAAATGCAGGAAATGCAGTAAACACACCAGCAGGTAAGGTAGAAGTAAAAGATCCAGCTAAATTAACAGATGAAGAAAAAAGCAAAAGTTAAGAAAGCAGTAGAGGATGTAAATCCAGGATCTAAAGTTGTAGTGGACGATAAAGGAAACGCAACAGTAACAACACCAGAAGGAAAAACAGCAACAATTCCAGGAGCAGACGTAACTAAGTCAGCGGCAGATGCAGATAAAAGCAAATGCAGGAAATGCAGTAAACACACCAGCAGGTAAGGTAGAAGTTAAAGATCCAGCTAAATTAACAGATGAAGAAAAAGCAAAAGTTAAGAAAGCAGTAGAGGATGTAAATCCAGGATCTAAAGTTGTAGTAGACGATAAAGGAAACGCAACAGTAACAACACCAGAAGGAAAAACAGCAACAATTCCAGGAGCAGACGTAACTAAGTCAGCAGCAGATGCAGGTAAAGCAAATGCAGGAAATGCAGTAAACACACCAGCAGGTAAGGTAGAAGTTAAAAGATCCAGCTAAATTAACAGATGAAGAAAAAAAGCAAAAGTTAAGAAAGCAGTAGAGGATGTAAATCCAGGATCTAAAGTTGTAGTAGACGATAAAGGAAACGCAACAGTAACAACACCAGAAGGAAAAACAGCAACAATTCCAGGAGCAGACGTAACTAAGTCAGCAGCAGATGCAGGTAAAAGCAAATGCAGGAAATGCAGTAAACACACCAGCAGGTAAGGTAGAAGTTAAAGATCCAGCTAAATTAACAGATGAAGAAAAAGCAAAAAGTTAAGAAAGCAGTAGAGGATGTAAATCCAGGATCCAAAGTTGTAGTAGATGATAAAGGAAACGCAACAGTAACAACACCAGAAGGAAAAAAACAGCAGTAGTCCCAGCGGCAGACGTAACTAAGTCAGCGGCAGATGCAGGTAAAGCAAATGCAGGAAATGCAGTAAACACACCAGCAACAAGAGTGTTAGTTGGAGATAAAGCTAAATTAACAGCTGATGAAATTGAAAAAGTTAAAGAATCAATTAAAGCAGTAAATCCAGGATCAAAAGTTGTAGTAGACGATAAAGGAAACGCAACAGTAACAACTGAAGATGGTAAGACAGCAACAATTCCAGCAGCTCAATTAGTTAAAGATGCTAAAGATGTTGCAGCTAAGAACAATGGTGAAAAACATCAACCTTGACTTCGAAAAAGAAACAGTAGGAGACTTTAATAACTTAACAGATGCAGAAAAAGAATCTGCAAAAGCTAAGATTAAAGGAGCAAATGCAGATGTAGTAGAAGTTATCTTCGACAAAGCAGGAAATGCAACTGTAATTACTAAAGATGGTAAAGCTTACACAATCGCAGCTAAAGATATCTTTAGACAACAAGAAGTTCCAACACGACCAGGAAAAAGTTGTAGTGGAAAAATCCAGCTAAATTAACAGATGCAGAAAAAAAGAAGCTATTAAACAAGCATTAATCGATGCAAATCCAAAACTTAAAGATGCTGAGATCACAATTGCTGATAACGGAGAAGCAACAATTGTTTACCCAGATGGACAAAAAGTAGTAATCCCAGGAAGCGATTTAGTAGAAGCTAAAGCGGCTAATAATGGAAGCAACGGTAATAGTGCAGATGGAAATTCTAATGCAGGAGCAGGAACTGATGCAAATGCAGGAGCAGACGCAACAAACGGAAATTCTAATGCACAAGATACAAATGCTAAATTAGGACAACGTTTAGCTAACACAGGTACAACTGAAACTAATACTGGATTAGCAGGATTAGGATTAGGAATCTTAGGTGGATTACTTGCAGCAGCAAGACGTCGTAAAAAAACGACAAAAAAACTAATTTAAAGTTTAGAATAAATCTTTAAATATATAGTAGAAAAGTCCCTCGATATTTTTTTCGAGGACTTTTTCAGGCTGTTGACAAATGCAAAAAAAGTAAGCGTCCAATAACAAGGTATCTGTCTTCTGAACATAATAAAAAAAGATAAAAAGAAGGAATGGAGGAAAAACAAGATGTCAAAACAAATTGTACCATTAGACGCGTACTTTCTACTGAGGAGGAAAACGAAAATAACTTCCACATTTTAATAATGTTAGAAAAATTCATAGAGACTCTATTATATTTTTAAATCTCCTGATTATAAGACAACTAACGATACTAAAAATAAATACTTTAGGAAAGATATGTTTCTATTTATTCAACGCATAAATAACGAATATTCCCAGGGTGAAGATAGATTTGATAGAACTTGTAATTCAATTAATATAAGTGAATTTACACATGATGCTAAAAATAATTTTTAACAAATATATATAGTAATGATATTGAACAATTTACTTCTTTTCTTAAATAATAGTAATTTATCTTTACCTGATTTTATCAATAATAAATAAAAAAACAAGATAAACACAATGCATTTCCACTATATTTCCAACCCTAATTTAATGACAATTCAAGCTAGATATTGTATAATGAAAAAGCACGCTGTTAGGGAGTGACCCAAAAGTCCTAAATTTTAAAAAAGTGTATATGATAATTCATAGACGCAGTGGTTTATTGATATCTAAATTCGCTTTATAAAAGCTTTTTAGATATCTAATAAACTCAGGGTGGGTGACTCAACAAAAATCTTGTTTCTCCGAAATCATGATTTTTGAGTCACTCCCTTACATTTGTTATTAAATAGTTTAAAGGAGAATTGATATTGAATAATTGGAAATTTATCGTTGCTTTCATCGGAGTATTCGTAGTATATGAAATACTCGTAGCACTGATGTGGCAAGGTTTAAAATGGATGATTTCACCTTTTGTTTCACCTAAGGTTAAATTAGCTATTGGTATTATGTTATTTATCATTGCTAACTTTTTCTATCATAGCTTATATGTTAAGATTAGGCGTACCTTGGATAAATTATGGAAATATTTGGTACTTTTTATTTCTTAAATGGTGCTGTAATAGGTGTTATTTTATTAGCTACTAAGTTACTACTGAAAAATCTTTAAATTAAATCTTACTCAAGGACTTAGTTTAAGCATAACTACTCTATACTTAATAGGTATGACTGCTCTTGGACTATTTTGGGCATACTCACCTACTGTTATTAATAAGATTATTAAAGTAGATAAACACCTTGATAAACCTGTTAAAATTGCTATGGTATCCGATCTTCATCTTGGGGCATTTTTCTCAAATTCTCAACTTGAAAAACTAAACAATATTGTTGATAAAGAGAAGCCAGATGCTGTAGTTATCGCAGGAGATCTTATGGACGATGATATGGTTATGTATAAAAAACGCAATATGCAAGAAAATCTTAGCAAATTAAAAGCTCCTCTAGGAGTTTATACTACGATGGGAAATCACGACCGTGATGCACTAGAAATAGTCGATGAAGTTAAAAAAACAGGGATAATCCCACTGTTTGATGAAAATATCACACTTAATAACGATATTACATTAGTGGGTCGTAAGGATAAGAGTGTCAGTCGCGATAGACTTGATACTGCTGAACTTCTTAGGAGTGTTGATTTAAACAAGACAATTGTTCTTATCGATCATCAACCTGATGCTGTAGATTATCACGCTACCTTGCCTATAGATGTTCAACTCTCTGGGCATACTCACCGCGGACAACTATGGCCGTTAAACTTCATCACAGATGTAGTGTATACTCTAGATCATGGCTATGCGAAGATTAATGGTAAACATTTCTTCACTTCTGCAGGTTATGGTTTCTGGGGGCCACCTTTTAAAACTACAGCTCGTAGTGAAGTATGGTTGATTACTATAGAAGGAAAAATAATTAATAGCAGAAACTCAACGATCCGATTCATAAATATCGATTCGTTGAGTTTCTTGTTTTTCCTATCTATTTTTTTTGAAAATCTCTATTAATTTTTTCGCATCTTTTCCATTTAAAAAATATGCTTTTCTAAGCGCTGCAATGTTAAATGCATCATCTTGGCTTAAGTTTATAACCTTTTCTAATTCCTTTTTTTATAAGATGCGTTTTGGAGTCTTTCAAACGCCTCTTTGCTCTTTTCATCACGCTTTTTTTATCTTGTCTCTTGCGTTAGCAATCATCGCATAAACAAATATAAATCCAAGCATAATGTACACTGTATTCATGTTCATCGCAATTACTTCCTTTAAATTATTTTTATATATTAATTATATAAGTTTTGTATGCGATTGTAAATAGCTCTATTATTAGTTTAATAATATTTTCTCTTTTACATGCTGTTTTATTTATGTGTTTCTTTTTCTACGGTTATATTGTATAATCTAATAGTAGTATAAAACATATATAGAACGTATGTGACAAAGAAAGGATGTAAAAATGAAATTCATTGATAATATAGATATTAATCAATATATAGATTTTATCTTACAAAATGACTACTGTACCATTTTTCAATCTCCTGAATGGACTCAAATAAAAGATAATTGGGATTTTAAACGTGTTGGAGTTGTGGATGATAATAACAATCTATTAGCGACTGCACAAATACTTATAAGAAAAGGTATGTGGTATCTACCTAGAGGTCCACTATTAGATTACAATAACATAGAATTACTTAACTATTTCTTAGAAAAATCTAGCTAAATATGCTAGAAAGAATAAAGCTAAACTTGTAAAAAAATAGATATACCTAAACCCTTAAATAATGAAAGATTAGAAGTATTTAATAAAGAATCAGAAAAATCTAGTAGATAAAAAAATATTAAATGCCTTTAAATCGAACAAATTCTCTCATCGTGGCTTAACTATGAAAATGAGTGATACTATTCAGCCTCGTTTTAACGCTGTAACGATGTTAGAAGATTTCCCTGAGAAACTCCCTAAGCACACTAAACGTTTATTAAAAAGATGTAGATAAGCGTTTTGTAGAAGTTAGACAAGTTGAAATAGATAAGTTAGATGACTTAATGTTTGTTTTAGAATGTACTGAAAATAGAAAAAAATATTTCTTTACGAAACAGAGATTATTTTAAAAAAAGCTTATGGAATTATATAAAGAACGTGCACTTGTTTATATAGCGTATCTTGATATTGCTAATGCATTAGCTAAGACTAGAGAAAAAAAGAAACTCTAGAACAAGAAATACTTAAACTTGGCGAAAAATATGCATAAGAAAAAGAAAAAAACTTTGGAAGATCAATTTAATTCTACAAAAAAACTAATTGAATTCTTCGAAAGTTTCAATAGTACACAAGAAGAAATACTTTGTGGAGTTATTTCTATCGCCTATGGAAAAAAATGCTGAGATGCTATATGCAGGAATGAACGATAAATTTTCTAAAAATTCCAGCACAATATAAAAACATATGTTGATAGCATGTTAAAAAAATGAAAGAACTAGGCTGCACTACTGCCTCTATGGGAGGTATCGAAGGTGATTTAAACGATAACCTTTTTAGCATTCAAATCTAATTTCGCTCCTAATATTGTTGAATATTACGGAGAATTCGATTTAGTAATCTCTCACACATTCAATTTAATGTACAACTATGGATTACCATTAAGAAGAAAAATTATTGAAATTAATCAAAAGATAAAAATTAAAAAGAGCTGTTCTCTTTTTGTAATTTTTATCGAAATTACTATTGAGTCAGCTCTTTTTTTATTATATTTTTTTTAACGAATTCAGATTTTAGTTTCATAGCACCGAAACCATCAATTTTACAATCGATGTTGTGGTCCCCATCAACTAATCTGATATTTTTTTAACGCGAGTTCCTTGTTTTAATGTAGAAGAACTACCTTTAACTTTTTAAATCTTTAATTACAGAAACTGTATCTCCATCTTGAAGTACATTTCCATTAGCATCGCGATAAACTTTTTTTCCTCTTCTGCTGCCTCTTCTGCTGAACTAGCATCTTCTGGTGACCACTCATGAGCACACATTGGACACACTAGCATATTTCCATCTTCATAAGTATATTCACTTTTTACATTCTGGACAATTAGGTAATGTCATTGTATTCCTCCATAAAATTTCATATTTGTACAAAAAGTTATTATACCATAATGAGAAACAATATCAAAACAATATCAAAAAAATAATTTTCCTGAAAAACGTTGATATTATAACGATTTAAAGCGTAATTCATCTTCTTAAAAAAATTTTTTTTTAAAAAAATCGTCTACTTTTTGTAGGCAAAGTGCTTGAAACTTTGAAAAAAACTAGGAGTAAAAATATGAATTAAAGAGTTATCATTCTATATTAAATAGCGATTATTCTAAAAATATAAATATAAACAATAAAATTTAAAAACAAAAGAGGAATCAAATTATGGTTAAATATGATTTATTAGTAGTAGGATTCGGTAAAAGCCGGAAAAAAACTTTAGCAGCAACATTTGCTAAAGAAGGGAAAAAAAGTAGCAGTAGTTGAAGAAAGTAGTGCAATGTACGGTGGTACTTGTATCAATATCGGATGTATTCCAACTAAAAAACTTTAATCGTAGCTGCAGATAATAAAAAAAGACTTCGCAGAAGCTAAAGCTACAAGAGATGCTGTTGTTTCTAAACTTAACGCTAAAAACTTCGCTATGTTAGACAACAGTCCAAACATTGATGTTTACACAGCTCACGCTAAATTCGTTTCAAACAAAGTAGTAGAAATTTCTGCTAACGGAGAAACTAAACAACTTGAAGGTGAAATCGTAGTAATTAACACTGGAGCTAAAAATAATGTATTACCAATTCCAGGGTTAACAACATCTAAAAATGTTTACGATAGCACTGAATTCCAACAATTAGAAAAAGCTCCTAAAACTCTAGGAATTATCGGTGGAGGTAACATCGGATTAGAATTCGCTAACCTTTACGCTCGTCTTGGAGTTAAAGTTACAGTAATCGACTTCGCTCCTGGAATCTTAGGAAGAGAAGACAAAGATATCGCTGAACTTGCTCAAGGATACTTAGAAGAAGCAGGAATCGAGTTCAAACTAGGAACTGCAACAAAAGAAATCCGCAACAACGGAGAACTTGTTGTAGTTGATACAGAAAAATATGGTGAGTTAGAATTTGAAGCAGTATTACACGCAACTGGACGTCGTGCTAACACTGAAGGATTAGGATTAGAAAACACTGATATCGAATTACGTCCAAACGGAACAATCGTAGTTGACGAGTTCTGTCAAACAGCTGTAGAAAATGTATTTGCAGTTGGTGATGTTAACGGTGGATTACAATTTACTTACGTATCATTAGATGACTTCAGAGTAGTTAATGGATACTTACACGGTAATAAAGAATACACAACTGCTGACCGTAAAAACGTACCTTACTCAACATTCATCTCTCCAGCATTATCTCACGTTGGATTACACAAAGAAGAAGCTGAAGCAGCTTATCCTAACGTTGCAGTAGCATCATTACCAGTAGCTAACATGCCAAGAGGAGCTGTTAACCAAGATCCACGTGGATTATTCCGTGTAACTGTAGATAAAGACACTAACTTAATTCTTGGAGCTACTTTATTCGGTAAAAACTCAGAAGAAATTATCAACCTAATTAAAATGGCAATTGATAACAAAATTCCTTACACTTACATCAGAGATCAAATCTTCACTCACCCAACAATGGCTGAGAACTTAAATGATGTATTCAAATTAATCTAATAACTACAAAAAAAGCTTAAAAATCTCAATGATAATTTGAGGTTTTAAGCTTTTTCATTATTTTACTAGGGATTTCTTCTATATAAAAAGTATAAAATTTTCAAATAATGGTAAATTCCCAAAGTAAGTTCCAGTAAGAAATTAAAGTGGAAGTTAAGTTGGGAAAAAAAGGAAAAATAACAATAAAAAAATATTCCCAAGGTAACTTCCGGTATAAAACAAGGAAGCTTTACTTTGGGAGTTTTTTTCAAAAGGAATCAAAAATAAAAAAAGCATGACAAATAGACCTGCAAATCACTATTCCCAGGTTAAATTCCAGTTATGCTGAAGTTAAGTTGAGACTTTTCTAATAAAAACATTTCGTTGTAAAAAAATAACTATATTACTATTTCATAAATAATTTAAATTTATTTGTTTGTATCCTTAATTTCTTTAGCCAAGAAAGGTTTAAGTATTACCTCATTGGCAGGTATTTTAAAAAAATACCTAGTAGGTTAGCTATATGTTCGCCGAAAGTAAAAAGAAAAAAAACTTCATAAGCTGATTTTTCCGTTCAAATACTTTCTCTTAAGTGAGTTAATATGTGATATAATAGTATTAACATCACTTTGTGTAAGATCGTCAAATGAGGATCCTTTAGGTAGTATTTCACGCAAGGTGGTGTGATTTTTCTATCTTACCTTTTTCCCAAGAAGAATTAGGGATTACAGAAAAAAATAATTTTTAAGTTTTTTTATCAAAAATCATATTCGATTTCTTCAACTTTAGAAAATTCACTACCATTATCTGTCAAAACAACAGGAAAAAAATATCAGAAAAGTGTATATTATTCTGATAAAATTTTTTTCTTTTAGATTATAAAGTTTAGAAGAAACTTCGCTAGAAGTATTCGAATCTAAAAGAAGAGCGAACATAAAAATTACAAGAAGATACATTAAAGGTAAGTAGAGTTTTACCACCACGTTTACCAATGACAGTATCCATTTCCAAGTGAAAAAGGCATTGCAGATTCATTCATAAAAATCTAAGAAGTTAATATAAGCTCTACCGGACTTTAGATGTTTAGGTATAGCTTCTTTATTAACTTTATTTCGTTTTCTAAATTTAACAATACGTTTACAATCAACAGAATCAATAGAAAAAAATATCCATTATTCACATATCGATACAAAGAAGATTTAGAAACAACTAAGTTATTACTATGCATAATATGATAGAAAGATTGTCCCTTAGAAACACCTTTTAGAAATTATTTTATCCATTTTATAAAAATTCTTCTTTATCTAAGACAACAGCTCTTCTTGGTTCGACAAGATTTTTCTTGATAATTAAGTTGAGCCTTTTTTTTGCATAGTAGAAACGTTTATCAAAAACCACAATCTCTTCTTTTTAAGTTTACAATTATTACAAACATAAGGAGGTTTGTTTAGAAGAGCACAATTAGCTTTGATTAATTTTTCCGTCAAGAGTTTTGGTAACTACTTCGGTATCTTTATATTGCAGATTACGTTTAATTTCTTTAGAAATAGTAGTAGGATCTTTATCAAGTTCTATACCTATACTTCTAAAAAGTTTTACCTTTAGAGATTCCTTCTTCAATGTCTAAGCGATCATAATATGTTAAGTGTTTGTTTTTTTGTTTGTCATAATATTAGATTCCTTTCATTCAACGAAAAGTCTCATATTATAATATACACCAAAAATAAAAAAAGAGGAATTGTACTTATTAAAAAAATTAGTTTGACACTGAGCCTCTGATGGTGTGGTTCATAATGTGGGAAAAAGTGGCACTGCCACATTTTCCTCACAGGAAACCACACCATCTCTCAGTATAAAACTAATTTTTACGAAGTATAAAAGATAGAATCAAGATTTTTTTAAAAAAACTAAAAATCTATTTAATATTATAAAGAGAATTTAAAAATAACGTAATAAAGTTAGATAAATATCTTTTTCATAATTATTTAGTTTCAACTTAAGTTCCAGTTAAAAAAATAGTTTCAGGTTAAATTCCAGTTTTTTTATTTGAACTGGAATTTACTTTGGGAATTAACAATTTTTCAAATAATTCGAAAAAAATATGCTTCAACCCCTTTACAAACAAACATTTTTCTTGTATAATGTACACATGTCTTTTTAAAAAATACAATAAATAAATAATAAAGGAGATCGGACAATGAGTTTATATAAAAGAATTCCATTAATTGCAAAAACTTATTATAGCTGTAACATTAGGGATAGTTTTAGGAAGTACTCTATCAACACCAATCATTAGAGTTTTTCGTTACATTCTCATCAATTTTCAGCTCATTCTTAGGATTCACAATTCCACTTATTATCGTTGGATTTATCGTACCAGGTATTAGCCAAGTTTCTAACAACGCTGGTAAATTACTTGGATTATCAACAGGAGTTGCATATATTTCTACTATTATCGCAGGAACATTTGCATTCCTAACAGCTAAAGCTGTATTACCAAACATTTTAGCTAATGCCGCACTACAAACATTCAAAAAAATCCAGAGGACTTAATGTTAAAAACCATTTATCGAGTTTAAAATGACTCCAATTTTTGATGTTACTACTGCATTAATTATCTCATTCATCTTAGGAATCGGGATTTCTGCAACACAATCAGAAGGACTTAAACAAGGATTCGCAGACTTCGGAGAAATCATCGAAAAATTACTTGCTACAGTAATTATTCCACTTCTTCCTTTCTACATCCTAGGTGTATTCATGAACATTACCGCTTCTGGTGAAGTATTTAAAATTTTAAAAATCTTCGCTATGGTATTCGTTCTAATTATTATCTTACACTTTATTATTATCCTTGTTCAATATACTTTTGCAGGTACAATTAACAAGAAAAATCCATTCAAGATGCTTGTTAACATCTTACCTGCTTACATGACAGCGATTGGTACTCAATCTTCAGCTGCTACTATCCCAGTAACACTAAGAAGTACTAAAAAAATGGGTGTTGATAAAAACATCGCGAACTTCACAATTCCATTATTTGCTACTATCCACTTATCAGGAAGTACAATTACATTAACTACATGTGCATCTGCAGTATTCTGGTTACAACACGGTGCTGCATTCCCATCAGCGGCAGTAATGGTTAAATTCATTCTTCTTCTTGGAGTAACAATGGTAGCTGCTCCTGGTGTTCCAGGGGGTGCAGTTATGGCTGCTCTTGGATTACTACAATCAGTTCTTGGATTTAATGAAATCATGTTATCACTAATGATTGCATTATACATCACTCAAGATAGCTTTGGAACTGCATGTAACATCTCTGGAGATGGAGCTTTATCAGCAATCGTTGATAGATTAAATAGAATTTTTCTTCAAAAAAAGGCGAAGAACAAAAAAAGCATAAAAAATTATCCCGCAAACATAAGTTTGTGGGATTTTTGGGTACGACGGGCATGTCGTACATCTGGGGTGAAAGTCCCAAAGGGCACCTGCTATCGGTGAACCTGTTAGCGACTCCCAAGCCTGACTATCGTGAGGTAGCGGGGAGAGGAAGGGATAGCGAAATCGTGGCTCTACGAATAGAAACGTGATAATAAGGCGTATTGGGTGGATAAGGTGGCCCAAAGCACTAAAGTCCAAGAAGATAGACGTAGCCCAAGTACGTAAATTGCGAGAGTAAACGAGGAAAGATGTACGACTTATCCCGTGAGGTCTTGTCGAGGGAAACCTAGTAACAACGAACGACAAGAAGTCAGCCGATTCCATAGTAGCGAGGAAACTTCTGTAATGGAAGTGGAGCGAAGGGATGAACAAACCAAACGAAGTAGACCAACTTTGATTGTAACTGTAAAGCCAGGTCTGATAGAGCTGAAAGTTAAGACGTATACACTAATAGAAAGCTCACAAGTATAAGACGACTTACAGGAGAGCGAAACGAGAAAGGAATACAAATACATGTCAAAAATTACTAGATAGAATACTTGGAGAAAGCAACATGATAATTGCATTACACCAAGTAAAAACTAAAAGAAAGGTTCAGGCGGAGTTGACGGAATAGAAATAGAAGATATTGAGGAATACATCCAAAACAATTGGAAGAGAATCAAGAGTCAAATAAAAAGAAAGAAAAATACAAACCGCAACCCGTACTACGAGTAGAAATACCAAAAATCAAACGGAGGAACAAGAAACCTAGGAATACCAACGGTAATGGACAGAATAATCCAGCAAGCAATAGCACAAGTGTTAACACCAATATGTGAACAGCACTTTTTCAGAATACAGCTACGGATTTCGACCAAATCGCTCATGTGAAACAGCAGTAGTCAAACTATTAGAATACCTAAATGACGGCTACGACTGGATAGTAGATATAGACTTAGAGAAATTCTTTGATACAGTACCACAGGACAAACTAATGACCTTGGTAAATCAAATAATACATGATGGAGATACAGAATCACTGATAAGAAAAATACCTACAAGCAGGAGTAATGATTAATGGAGGAAAAACACAAAAACATTAGTAGGAACACCACAAGGAGGGAACTTATCACCACTACTATCAAATATTATGCTCAACCAACTGGATAAAGAATTAGAAAAAGAGGACTACACTTTGTAAGATACGCAGATGACTGCATAATAACAGTAAAAAAAGCGAATCAGCAGCGAAAAAGAGTAATGTACTCAGTAAGTCGTTTTATAGAGAAACGCTTAGGACTAAAAAGTCAACATGAATAAAAACGAAAATAGTAAGACCAAGCAAACTAAAAATACCTAGGGTTTGGATTTTTGGAAAACAAAAGGAGAATGGAAAAAGTAGGCCACACGAAGAAAGTGTTCAGAAATTCAAAAAGAAAAACTGAAACAACTAACATCACGAAAATGGAGTATCTCACTAGTAGATAGAATAATAAAAATTAAATCAAGTGATAAGAGGATGGATAAATTACTTTTCATTAGGATTTATGAAAAACTGCGATGACGAAAGTAGATGAACACCTACGAACAAGAATTCGAGTAATAATTTGGAAACAATGGAAGAAGAAATCAAGACGACTTTGGGGATTATTAAAATTAGGAGTCCCTAAATGGATAGCAGATAAAGTATCGGGATGGGGTGACCACTACCAATTTATAGCACTTAAATCGGTACTAAAGCAAGCAGTATCAAAAACCAGTCCTTGCAGGGCAAGGACTGGTCAGTTGTCTTGATTACTACTTAGAAAAGCATGAATTGAAGATTGGTTTGAACCGCCGTATGCCGAACGGCACGTACGGTGGTGTGAGAGAGCTAGAAATTAAACTCTACTCGATTCTATAATAAATACGGTTGATAATAAATATTGTAAGCATCCAATAACAAGGTATCGAGAAATATTCCCTAACGCTGAGATAATAATAGATAGATTCCATATGATTCAAAAAATATTAATAGAGAATTAAACAAAGCTAGAGTAAAACTAATGAATTAATATAAGAATAAAAAAAGGCTCTACTTATACTATTCTAGAGAATTTCTGGAAAGTAAGATTAGAAGATAGAGATAAAAGTAAATTCAACAAAAAAACATTTTTATTCTAGAAGCTTTTAAAATGCTATGTAACTAGAAAAAGAGGTATTAGATTATATATTAGCTATAGATTATGAATTTACAGCTAGCTATGAGAGAGTATATGAGATAAGAGAAGCTATTAAAGTTAAAGATTTTATAGAATTAGAGAAGTATATAGATATGGATACTAGAGGATTATCTAAAGGTGCAGCTAATATGAAAAAAAGCACAAAGAGTATATGCTTAACGTTGTTAAATATGCGTATTCAAACGATCCATTAGAAGGATTTAATAATAAAAATAAAAATTACTAAAGAGAGTATCTTATGTATATTCTAGCTTTTAGTAATTTCAGATCACGCATTTTAATTATGTCTAGATTATTTGTTTCTGAATATAAAAAAATAATATCAAACTTAATGAAAGTAAGGGGAAAATCTAAGCAACAAACTGCTGCCTAGATTTCTAGAGTGATTTTTTCTATGCCCCGAACTTTACAAAGAGCCAAGAAAAGAATTTTTATCAATCTTTTCTTGGCTTTTCTTTATGCTTTTGGGTCAACCCCACAGATCATTTCTTAAGAAATCATGATTTTTTTGAATCGCTCCCAGTCTTGTGTTCTTAGAATAAGGAAATTGAAATTTTACCAGTTCTCTATCTTGGAAAGGATATAAAAAAATCTTTTTAAACTGATGTGTTTTCTTAGTGAAAGACTGTGAAATTTTTTTGATATAATATAAAGAATCAACTGGTAGATGATTTTTTTATTTGTCTAGAAAAAAAGAGATATTTTTTTTAAAAAGACTTGCAGGTGAGAACTAAGGAAATTTACATACATATGTAATGTTTGATAGAAACTCACTCTATCCTCATCAATAGATAAACAGAAATAAATTAAATAAAAGGAGAAACAGATGCCTGGAAATTATTCAACACGTGAATACCGTGAAAAAAATTATACGATGATCTTCATGTTAGATCGAGAGATACAGCGATTTTGATGTGTGCAATTTTTATTGCCTCTATCGGACTAAATATGAATTCAACAGCTGTTATTATAGGAGCCATGTTAATTTCACCTCTCATGGCACCGATTGTTGGACTAGGATTAGGTTTAGCTATTTTTGACACTCGTTTAGTCAAGCAAGCTCTAGGGGTTTTACTTACTCAAGTATTGGTCAGTTTACTTGTATCGACTCTGTATTTCTGGATTACTCCCTTATCTTATGCAAGTAGCGAGTTGATTGCACGAACTTCTCCAACGATTTGGGATGTCTTAATTGCTATTGCCGGTGGGATTGCTGGTGTGATCGGTTCAAGGAAAAAAGAAGCAAACAATATTGTGCCAGGAGTAGCCATTGCTACAGCTCTGATGCCGCCTATCTGCACTGCCGGCTATGGTTTAGCTAATGGAAATATACGATTTTTATTTGGAGCTCTCTATCTTTTCTTGATTAACTGTGTCTTTATAATGCTAGCCAACATTGTTGGAGCAAAAAAATTTTTAATCAGAAAATCTCCCTTTAACTTCATTTAAAGAGCTAAACATTAAAAATGAAAATTGGGTTGATATCTTTGATTGTATTATTGGTTGTTCCAGCCAGCTATTCGGCAGTTACTCTGACGATAGAACAAGCGCGAAAAAGAAGGTGTTAAACAGTTTGTAGGAAAAGAATTTGCCAATCATACGGTTATCAATCAAGTCTACAAGTCAAGGGACAATGAATTGATCTTGACAATTGTTGGTGACCCGATTTCAGAAGAAGAATTAGAAACAATCCACCAAAAACAAGCCTCTTACGGTATTCAATCTGTTCAATTGAAAGTTAATCAAGTTCAGAATTCGACAAAAATTAGATAGTGAAGCGACCAAGGAATTTTATGAAATTATTAATAAATATATCGATCAAAAACTATCTGAAAAAAAGATTCACAAAAAAAGATTTTGTAAAAAGAAAATGAAGCAGACAAGGGTTAAGGATATTCTATATCCTCAATCCTTGTCTTTTTAGTTTGATTTTTTTAGAAACAGTAGGTCTTTTAGTATAGCTCGCCCAATAACTTTGAAGGTTTCATTGCGTTCTAAGCCTAATTGGATATCATTACGATATAAAAGGGTAAGATATTTATGTGTTATCATAGTTGGTCTTATTTCTAATTTAAATGTTTCACACTTAATTACAACGTAAAAAAATCATTTCAGAGTAGTTTCCACTTTGATTAGGTAGGTGAAAGTTACGTTGAGAAGTTACTTAGATAATAAGCTGTTTATAATGAGTTGCCAAAGTATATAAAGAAAACAAGAAAATCTGTAGATAATACAGATCTTATGATTGAAATAAATAAGATTATAAGTAATTATGTTGAAATTTAACGTTTACTTTAGAAACTGTTGAATAAAAGCACCCAGGAAATTAGATTTCCTGGATGCTTTTTTTATCTATGTAATTATTTACCTAATTTTTTTCTAAGTGTTTAGCTAGGCGTTCGTTAACGAAATCCCAGTTTACAACACGGAAGAATTCTTTAATATAGTCTGGACGACGGTTTTGGTAGTTTAGGTAGTATGCGTGCTCCCAAACGTCTAATCCAAGGATTGGAGTAAGACCTGTTAAGTATGGAGAGTCTTGGTTAGCTGTAGAAGTAACTACTAATTTACCTTCTTTGTCTAAAAGCTAGCCATGCCCAACCACTACCAAATCTTGTAGCAGCTGCAGCTGAAAAGCTCTTAACGAACTCTTCGTATCCACCAAGTTCAGCTTCAACTTTTTCTTTTACTAATCCAGCGAATTCAGAAGAATCTGCTTTAGTTAGAGATTTCCAGAATAGGCTGTGGTTGTGGTGTCCACCACCGTTGTTGATAACAGCTTGACGAATATCAGCAGGTACGTTATCAATGTTTTTTAATAAACCGCAGATGCAGTTAGCTTCGAATTCTGGGTGTTTTTCTAAAGCTGCGTTTAAGTTGTTAACGTAAGCAGCGTGGTGTTTGTCGTGGTGAATTTCCATAGTTTTAGCGTCGATAACTGGTTCTAAGAAATCGAATCCATAAGGTAATTCAGGTAATTTAAATGTCATAGTAATAATCCTCCTGGGGGTTTTTTATAAATATATAATAATTATAAGAAAAAAATATTAAAAATAAACAACAAAAAAATGCTTACAAAAAAATTTTTTTCTCGATTAAAAAAACTATTTTTACTAGATGTAATAACAACTAATTTAGATTAATTAAACACTTGAAATAAGTGGATTTGAAAAGTCTATAGCATTATAATAAATATGCTCGTTTTATAATTTTTTTAATGGCTATCTATGGACTAATTTATAAAAAAATTTTTATACAATAGTATTTGCATGAATTATTTTTAATCATGATAGGAAATTTATAGCTATTACGCTTTAATTTTTTTAATAGTTTAATAGTATAATTATAGTTGGAAAAAAATTGTATAGATAAATGATTCGAATTGTAATCGAAAGGAATTTGATAATGAAAAATAGGAATAGATAAAATTGGTTTTGCAATGCCAAATTATTATTTAGATATTCGTGATTTAGCCGCAGCGCGTGGAATAGAGCCAGATAAATTTACAAAAGGTTTATTACAACTTGAAATGAGTATTCCACCAGTTTCTCAAGATATTGTAACTCTTGGAGCACAAGCTGCATATGAAATATTAGATAAAGATGATTTAGAAAAAAATTGACATGATTATCGTAGGAACTGAGTCTGGAATTGACCAAAGTAAAAGCTTCTGCGGTATTTATTCATGGTTTACTAGATATTCAGCCATTTGTACGTGCTATTGAAGTAAAAAGAAGCATGTTATGGTGCAACGGCAGCATTAGATTTCGCAAAAAAATCATGTAATGAATAATCCAGAGTCAAAAGTACTGGTTATAGCTAGTGATATAGCGAAATATGGTGTTAAATCTTCTGGAGAATCGACACAAGGTGCTGGAAGCTGTGCAATGTTAGTTAGCAGCAATCCAAGAATTTTAGAGTTCAATAATGATAATGTTTGTTTAACTCGTGATGTCATGGATTTTTGGCGCCCTAATTACTCACACTATGCATTTGTTGAAGGAAAATTCTCAACAGAACAATACCTTGATTGTTTAACTAATACTTGGGGGAGATTTGTTGAAAAATCTAAGAAAACTCTTAATGATTTTTCTGCAGTGTGCCTACATTTACCATACCCTAAATTAGGATTAAAAAGGTTTAAGTTTATTATTAGAACAAGCTGAAGAAGATAAAAAAGAAGAATTACTTGCTCGTTTTAATGAATCAATTTTATACAGTCAACGTGTAGGTAATATTTATACAGGATCATTATTCTTAGGACTGTTATCTTTACTTGAGAACAATACTACTCTAGAAGCGGGTAATAAGATTGTATTATATAGCTACGGAAGTGGTGCTGTTGCGGAAGTATTTAGTATGACATTAGTTGATGGTTATAGAGAACAATTAAGAAATAATCGTTTTGAAGATTTTGATAGTAGAACACATATTTCAATTGATGAATATGAGAAAAATGTTCTTTAGAGATACCACAGTTGACGAAGAAGGAAATCTAGATATTTCTGATATTCAAGATGAAAGCAGATTTATTTTAGAAAAAATTGAAAATCACAAGAGAGTTTATAAAAAAACAATTTTTAATAGAGGGAACTATGGAAAAAATTTGGAGTGGATTTTATAAGAAAAATATTGATGAGCGCTTAGAGGTCATTAAACAAGCTGATATTTTAAGTGAGGAGTATCTTGAACTTCTTAAAAATAACAAAGTTTTAGACTTCGATACAGCTAACAACATGGTAGAAAATGTAATTGGAACTTTTTCATTACCTTTTAGTGTTGTGCCAAATTTTACTGTTGATGGGAAACAGTATGTAGTACCATTTGTTACAGAAGAACCATCGGTAGTTGCAGCTTGTAGTAATGCTGGGAAGATAGTAGCGAAATCAGGTGGCTTCAAAACAAAAATCCTTGATAGAAAAATGATTGGTCATGTTGCGTTATACGATATAGCAGATACTACTGCAGCTGTAGAGCGTATTTTGCAGAGTAGAGAACTCCTTTTAAAAACAGCTAACGAAGCATATCCATCTATCGTAGCTCGTGGTGGTGGAGCTTGTGATATTGATGTCAAAGTTCTATCAGAAGAGGGTGTAGATTTCGTAGTTGTTTACCTTATCGTTGATACTTTAGAGGCGATGGGAGCCAATATGTTAAATACTATGCTAGAGGCGCTTAAAGTTTCGTTAGAATCATTAACTGAAGGTGTAGCTTTTATGGCGATTTTATCGAATTACGCGACACGTTCACTAGTTATTGCTGAATGTTCTATTCCATTCGAAAACTTAGGAGAAAATGGAGAGTATTTAGCTAAAAGAATTGAGCTTGCGAGTAAATTTGCAAAAGCAGATGTCTATAGAGCTGCTACCCATAACAAAGGTATCTTCAACGGTATAGATAGTGTTGTAATAGCGAGTGGCAATGACTGGCGAGCAATAGAAGCGGCATGTCAAAGCTATGCAACTAAAGATGGTAACTATAAAGGGTTATCTACTTGGCGTTGTGATAAAGAGGCTAAGGAACTTGTTGGAGAAATCACGTTACCTATGCCAGTTGCCAGTGTAGGTGGATCTATCGGAATCAACCCTACTGTAAAAGTAGCTAGAGGATTATTAAACAATCCAGATGCGAAAAACATTAGCGAGTATACTCGTTTCAGTAGGTTTAGCTCAAAAACTTAGCGGCGCTAAAAGCGTTGGTAGGAGATGGTATACAAAAAGGTCATATGAAATTACATGCTAAATCTTTAGCGATTTTAGCTGGAGCTACTAATGAAAATATTGAATTAATAGTAGAAGAGTTAAGAAATGAAAAACATATGAATCTAGCCAGTGCTAAGAAAATAGTAGAGAAATTTAGTAAGTAAAAAAATAGAAAGTAACTAGGTTGAGAAATATCCTAGTTGCTTTTTTTACTTTTTGTTAAATTCGGAACATGAAGAAAATGGAGCTATAGCTATGTGATATTTTAGTACTTAACTTTTTGTTCGCTGTTGAATTTTTTTGATAGCATGAAGTATTAGAAGAATACGAGGGATCGATCCAAAAAGTCCTGGAATTTAACAAGGTGTATATGAGAACTCATAGACGCAGTGGTTTATTGATATCTAAATACGCTTTATAAAAGCTATTTAGATATCTAATAAACTGTGCGGGAGTGACTCGACAAAATCACGATTTTTGAGTCACTCCCTCTTTGTTCTTTTAATATAATTCGAATCTTTCTACGTAGTACATAGTTCTATTAGCTCCGCTAGCATAATTTTTATTGTTTAAGCGAAGTGTCATCATACCAACAGGTTTTCTTGTGGCAACATTTTCGTATGGGATAAGAACGCTATCACCTTTAATATTCCATTTTTCTACTGGCATAAAAGATTGCATCAGTAGCACCGCCGTAGCCAATATCACTTTTTGCTAAGAATACTTGATCTTTTGCGAAGTACACTACTTTATTTTTTTGTGATTCATTAATTTTTCTAAGTTTTTCTTTATTATAATCAGCAACATGATTATTTAATTTGACAAATTCAATTTCTTTATCGTTTTGTAATCTTTGTAATACATCTTGTTTTTTTGGAATGTTTGAGCGTTATATGTATTTAGTAAATCCAATACTTTAGTTAAGTTTATTTGTTTTACTACATTGTCGCTACCATCATTACTAGCAATGTATCTTACAACATTGGCAGTGCTGCTTCCTTGTAAGTTTAGCATACCATAAGCCATAGGTTGCAGAATTTCTCCTGCTTTTAGCTAAATTATGTTTATAAGCTTGAGTATTATTGTCTTGAATATTTTGTTTAGATGGAGTAGTTACTTTTTGCTGTAACTTTTTTTGTTTATATCTTTATTAGTATTGTTATTATCTTTAATATTGTTGTTATTATTGTCATTTTTGAGCAACACGTTCAACTTCTTTTTGTAAATCAGCTAAAGAAGTTGGGTTTTCTTCTGTAGTTTTCACTTCAGTAGTGTTAGTATCATTAGTATCTACTTTTTTTTGCTACTTTATCTGTACATCCTGTTAATAATCCAATTCCTAAAAATAAATATACCTGTTGTTTTTAGAAGTTTGTTCATGTTTTTTTCACCTTCTTTTTTTATAACTTCTTTACACTTATATTATACATTTAAAAAAATTACAAAAAAATCAATATTTTATTACAAAAAAATATTACAATTATATTACAAATAAATTTAAGGATTGTTACAAAAGTGAAATTTCAATAAATATAATCTTGTGTAGACAATATTTGAACAACGCTAGTTTTTTATAGTAAAAATATACTAGAAAAATCAAAAATTAGGAGATATTACACATGAATAGAGTTGCTATTGTAAGTGCAAAAAAAGAACTGCTATAGGAAGTTTTGGAGGGAGTTTAAAAAGATATTTCCGCTACGAAAATTGGTGGAGAGCTAGTAAAAACAAGCATTAGAAAGTATAAATCTTAATCCAAATCTAGTTGATGAAATAATATTCGGTAATGTTTTACAGACTGGTTTAGGACAAAATGTAGCACGTCAAATCGCAGTTAATGCAGGTATTCCAAAAGAAAAAAGTGCCTTTGTTGTAAATAAAGTTTGTGGATCAGGGACTGAAGAGTGTTGTTCTTGGTGTGCAATCAATTTTATTAGGTGATAATGATGTAGTAGTTTGTGGTGGTGTTGAGAACATGAGTGCAGCACCTCACTATACGAAGAATGCTCGTTTTGGACAAAAATTAGGAAGTTTTGAATTAGAAGATACTATAATAAATGATGGTCTTACAGATGCTTTTGAAAACTATCATATGGGTATTACTGCGGAGAATATTGCAGAACAATACAATATAACAAGAGAAGAACAAGATGAATTTGCTCTTTTAAGTCAGAAAAAAGCAGCTACAGCTATTGAAAATAATCAGTTTGCTAATGAAATAGCGCCGATAGTTATTAAAACTAGACAAGAAGAAATTATTTTTGACACAGATGAATATGTTCGTCCAAACGCAACATTAGAAAGTTTAGCTAAATTACGACCATCCTTTAAAAAAGATGGAACTGTAACGGCAGGTAATGCATCAGGAATTAATGACGGTGCAGCATGTGTTATTTTAATGAGTGAAGCTCGCGCGAAAGAGTTAGAATTAGAAGTTCTTGCTTATATTGACGGTTATGCTTCGGCAGGATTAGACAATAAGGTAATGGGCTTAGGTCCAGTTCCAGCAACGAAAAAAGTACTAGAGAAATTGAGTTTAAACATAAACGATATAGATTTATTTGAAATGAATGAAGCTTTTGCTGCGCAATCTATAGCTGTAACTCGTCTATTAAATTTAGATCAAAAATAAAGTTAATACGCGTGGAGGAGCTATTTCACTAGGACATCCAATCGGGGCTAGTGGATGTCGAGTTTTAGTTACTTTAGTTCATGCGCTAATAAATGATAATAAGGAAAAAGGTGTCTGTTCGCTTTGTATAGGAGGAGGACAAGGTATAGCTATGGTGATTTCTAGAAAATAGTTATATGATTTATATAAAAAAATATATATCTAAAAAAAGCTGAATATCTCATTGAAATTAAAGTTATTTATAAAAAAATAATTGTTTATTAGTGAAGAAAGTGTTAAAAATAGATAAGTGATTATTTTTTTAAGGAGAAATATTGTGAATAAATTCATAAAAGAACATGGACAAGTTATTTTTGTGGTTTATCTTCTTAGTATTTATGATAATATCGCTTAGTATGGTATTTACTCACGGTATTGGTTATGCTAGTATTGTATTCATGTTAAGCTTTGTATTATTGTGCCCGCCTATTGTAAAACTTATTCAACGAAAAACACGTTTGAAAAAAGTAGTTTTAGGAGCTGTGAGTGCATTAGTAATGACGTTAACAATGTTAATGACTAATCACTTTAGTGATGCTAAAAAAAGAAGAACAAAGAAAAAAACTTTCCAAGAGAAAAAAAGAAGAACGTGATAAAAAAATAGAAGAACAGTCATCAGAAGAGAAAAAAAGAAGATAACTCTGGTGAAAAATAAAGAACAACAACAAGTTCTTCCACCTCCTGCTTCTAAGAAAAAAATAGATGAAGAGAATGGAACGAAAAAAATGAGACCGTTCAATTAGCTCAAACACAACCAAACAAACAACAACCTAGAAAAGTGGTTGTAAGAGCTAGTAAAAAGAGTGGAGTTTATTACACACCGACACATCCTTCTTATAACAACGTTGCAGCAGGGAATCTACTAGTCTTCAATTCAGAAGAAGCCGCTCAAAGAGCAGGTTATAGAAGAGCTGCATAATTAAAAAGGACTGACTCAAAAAAATCATGATTTCGGAGAAACAAGATTTTTTTGAGTCAATTCTTTTTCCTATTGCTTTAATGTGTAAAAACAAAGAGAAAATTCCGAATTTATCACTATAGATATTGACGAATGGGAATTCATAATAAATTATAGTTATAGAGTGGAAGAAGGATATGAAAAAAATCATTGTAGAAATTAACAGAAAAAAAGATGGGACTGACCCAAAAAGTCCTAAATTTTAACAAAGTGTCTGTGAGAACTCATAGACGCAGTGGCTTATTGATATCTAAATTCGCTTTACAAAAAGCTTTTTTTAGATATCTAATAACCTAGTGCGGGGGGCGACTCGACAAAATCGATTTCTACGAAATCACGATTTTTGAGTCGCTCCCTATCCTAAGTCTAACTTTTTGGGGTCAGATCGATTATCGTCTTTTTTTAATTTCTTTTTATTAGTGGTATTGATAAAAAGTATTGTTATAAGTATTATCTTTAAATCTTTACTTTGAAAAATAAAAAAATATAAATTTATTGAATACACTGCTATTAAACTTATTATATATAATTTTTTTGATTTCATATTTTTTTATCCCCCTTTAAAAACTAAAGTAATATAATCCCGAGTTTATCACTTTAGGAAGAAAAAAATAATAGACAAAAAAACCAGAAATACCAAGGTGAAAAAGTCTATTATTTTTTTTATTTTTTTGTATTGTTGTAAACGGTTATCTGTGATATAATATAGATATGGCATTTATAAAAAGTAACAAAAAAACAGAGAAGGCAAACAACACGTATATTTGGTAGAAGGATATCGAGAAGGAGATAAAGTAAAACAACGAACAATTCATACTTATGGAAGACTAGATAAACTTGAACAAGAAGAATCGGGAATTTTAGAAAGATTAAAAAAAGAAGCTAAAGAGGGAAAAATTTAACAAAGATAGTCATATTGAAATAACATATGATTTAAATGCTCCTATGAACGAACCAGACAAAAATATATGGTTGGAAAAATAATAGATTCTATATTCAAAGAACTTAAGATCGATAAATTTTTTTAGAAAAGTATGAAGACAAAAAAAGAAGTGACAAAAATATCAGATATCCTAAGACTACTAACTATACAAAGAATACTAAAAACCAAACAGTAAAATCTCAACCTATAAAGCTCAAGAAGAACTTTACGGTAATTGGGATATTAGCTTAAATAGTATATACAGAAGTTTAGATAAATTAGATAAAAATAAAAGAAGACTTACAAATTCACCTTCATAAAAGAAATCTCAAAAAAATAACTAATAGAACTGCAAACTTAGTATTTTATGATGTAACGAACTACTACTTTGAAACAGACAGTATAGAAAAAAATTACAGCACAAAGCTAAATACGATGAATTGTCACAAGAAAAAGCTAGAAAAAAAGAAATGAGACGAAAAGGACCAAGTAAAGAACATCGTCCAGAACCAATTATACAGCTGGGGTTATTTATGGATACAAACGGAATACCGATAAGTTATAAATTATTCAAAGGAAATCAAACAGATCCAATAACTTACCTACCAGCGATAGAAACAATAAAAAAACAATTCGGAATAGAAAGATTAATAGTAGTGGCGGATAAAGCTATGAATAGTTCAAAAAAATGTAAGTTATATGTCCGAAGGAAATGACGGATGGGTATTTTCACAAAAAAACATAGAGGAAAAAGAGGAGCACCTAAAGATATACAAAAACTTCATATTAGAAGATGAAGACTGGGAAGTGAATGAAGAAATGACATTCGCTAAGAAATCATTCATAAGAGAAAGAAAAAAATAGAAGGTAAGAAAGTAAAAGAAAAAAAGTATTAGTTACTTGGAATAAGAAATACGCTCAAAGAGAGCAAGCAAGACGAGAAGGCGCACTAGATTACGCAAGAAAAATTAACACAACCCCAACTTTATAGAATGACAAGTAAAAAAAGGTGGAAAGAAATATTTAGAAGTAAGATTAGTAGATCCAAAAAAACAGGAGAGATTCTACCTTACAAACCAACAATAACATTAGATGAAGACCAAATCAATTTTGATGCACAATTTGACGGGATAAATGTAATAGTGACAAGTGAATTAACAATGTCAGATGAAGAGATAATATCAGCTTACGGAGAGCTATCAGAAATAGAAGATTGTTTCAGAGTGACAAAAAAAGCCAATTAGAAACAAGACCGGTATATGTAAGAACTCCAGAGCATATACAAGGACATTTTTCTAACATGTTTTTTTAGCGTTAATACATGTTAGATTATTACAGTATAAAAACAAATAAACAAATGAGTTCAGAGCGAATAATAAATGCGTTGAAAAACAGCAAAAGTCAACAAAAATTAAATCAAGGATATTACAGATTACAAGAGAGTGAAGATATGAAATTATTAAACAAGTTACTAGGAATAAAAATGGGAAAAAAAGGAATAGTAAAACACGAAGAATTAAATAGGTATCCTTTATAATTCGTGTACAACAAATTCCCCGAAAAACAACCGCTATAAACACTATTGTACCAAGTGTTCATAGCGGTTTTATGTTGTTTCTAAGTGATAAACTCGGGATTAAACTTATTATATATAATTTTTTTGATTTCATATTTTTTTATCCCCCTTTAAAAACTAAAGTAATATAATATATGTATTTGCAACTACATATAAAGATTAAAAAAAGATAAATTTATCTAAGGTATTACAAGTACAAAAATATCATAAAAAAACAAGATGAAAAACAAGATGAAAAACAAGATGAAAAACAAGATGAAAAAAACAAAGAGAAAAATATAGTGTAGAGCGGAGTAGTTTTTCAAAAAAATAAAAAAACGTGTTTGGGGAACACGTTTTTTTATGAACTAAATTAAGTTCTAAGCAATTTCTTGCATGTTTATATCTAATCTTATATACAAATAACAAAAGAGTTTTTTTCAACTCTCTAAAGGGAGAATGGCTTGCCTAGGGAGCGACAAGCCACATTATGAAAAAAATTAAAAAGTTTTATTATCTGTTAATATCATAAAGAATTAACCGAAATATTGGTTTAAACAAAAAAATAATTTCAAACTTAAAAGGGAGAAACGACAAGTGTCGTTAAGAATGAAATATTATTACTTTTTGTTCAGATAATCATTATATATCTCTTACTTAAAAATATACTTAAAATTTTCTAAGTTTTTTTAAAAAAATGAAATTTGTTCGTTTGTTTTCATTTTTAATTCAAAAATTTATAGTTTCCCTATCATTTTTAGCTAAATAGTTGTTAATTTGAGAAAAAAACTTTGCTTCCAAAAAAAGCCACGATATGCGGATAGTGGACTTGGATGAGCTGATTCAATAATTTTGTGTTTTGAAGAATCAATTAGTTTATTTTTTTGCTTCTTGCATAAGTTCCCCATAAAAACAAAAAAACTACATTTTCATTTTTTTCTGAAATATTTTCAATTATGTAATCTGTAAAAATTTTTCCCAAATCCCATTTTACTATGACTTGCTGGAGAATTTTTTTCTACTGTTAGAACAGCATTAAGTAAAAAAATACACCTTGATTGAACCAAGATTCTAGGTTTCCTGTTTTTTTGCTGGTTTAATACCTAAGTCATCATGTAGTTCTTTGTAAATGTTAATAAGACTTTTTTTGGAAGTGGTACGCCATCATTTACTGAAAAAAACTTAACCCACATGCTCGATCAGGGATTATGATAAGGATCTTGTCCTAATATTACGACTTTAATATCTTTTTAATGGTAAGTCGAAAAACTCTAAAAAAACCTGTTCTTTTTGGCGGATAGATAGTTTTAGTAAGACGTTGTTCGTCAATTTTTTTATCATATTATTTAGTTCATCTATTTTTTTGGATAATTATTGAATATTTCTTCCCAACTGCTGTGCATATAAAAACTCCTTTGAATAACTACTTGTTATAAAAAGTATAACACAGTTAAATTTATATTAAAAATAGTTGTGATTGAACTTGTCTAGGACATAATGCTTTTGGAGTATGATATAATGTTATTAACAAATACTTAGGAGGAATATGTATGAAATTAGGTTTTATCGGTGTAGGAAATATGGGTAAAGCTATCTTAGAAGGATTACTTCGAAGTGGTAAGGTTAGTAGTACTGATGTTTTTGTGAGAAATTCTTCGGATAAAAGTACTAGAAATGTCGCTGAAGAAACAGGTGCTGTATTCTGCAAAAGTCTAAAAGAAGTCGTAGAAAAACAGTGATATTGTATTTTTTTAGGGGTGAAGCCATATTTAGTAGGAACAGTGCTGGATGAAGTGAGCCTTAGATTGAAGGATAAGATTGTTATTTCAATGGCTGCAGCTGTCGAAATAAATGATTTAGAAAAGAAAATTCCAGAGATTAAAATAGTTAGAATTATGCCGAATACACCCGTAAAAATAGGGAGTGGTGTAGTAGGTGTTACATTTAACTCTTTAGTGGCAGCTGAAGAAAAAACATTAGTATTAGACCTCTTAAATAATTTAGGTATTGCCGAGGAAATATTGGAAAAAGATATGGCGGCTTTAACAGCTTTAAGTGGTTCTGGTCCTGCGTATGGATATTTATTTATAGAAGCATTAGCTGATGGAGCTGTGTTAAATGGATTAAAGCGTGATGCAGCCTATAGACTTGCAGCAAGTACAGTTTTGGGTGCTGCGAAGATGGTGTTAGAAACTAAAGAACACCCAGGTAAGTTAAAAGATGATGTATGTTCACCAAGTGGAAGTACTATCGAAGCTGTGAGAGTTTTAGAAGAAAAGAATTTCCGCAGCGCAGTTATAGAATGTGAAAAATCCTGTTTCGATAAACTAGATAGAATGAAATAGAATATAAGAGTATGATTAAAGGTTGACCAAAAGTCCTAAAATTTAACAAAGTTCATATGAGAACTCATAGACGCAGTGGTTTATTGATATCTAAATTCGCTTTATAGAAGCTATTTAGATATCTAATAAACTGTGCGAGGGTGACTTGACAAAATCGGTTTTTACGAAATAACGATTTTTGAGTCACTCCTTTTTATTTATTTAATTCATCTGTTAAGTTGTAAAGTTCATCTACTAGGTGCCCAACATAAGCGATAGCTTCTTTAAGTGGTTCATCAGTACTTACATCACAACCTGCAAGTTTAGAAAGATCTAGTGCTGACATGCTACTTCCTTTAGAAAGAACATTTAACCAAGTGTCGGCATAAGAACTGTCATTATCGATCTTATTAGCGATAGCTGTACCGATTGTTAACCCTGCAGAGTAAGTGTATGGATATAGTCCCATGTAGTAGTGAGGTTGTCTCATCCAAGTAAAGATCTGCACCTTCATTAACTACTAAACTATCTCCGAAGAACTCTTCCATAACGTTGCGTTTTACTTCAGAAAGAACATCAGCAGTTAACATTTCATTGTTATCTACCATTTTGTAGATTCTATCTTGATAAACAGCTTCTAAGTAGTGTGTTACCATATTGTGGAAGTATGTTCTACTAATCATGTTACTGATAACCCAACGTTTGAAACGAGCATCAGTGTTAGTTTTTAGTAGGTAGTTAGATACAATAACCTCATTACAAGTTGATGGAGCTTCAACGAAGTAAAGTGGGCAATCGTTATTTAACATTGTTTGGTGTTTTCCTGTACTCATGAAGTGATATGCATGTCCAAGCTCGTGAGCAAGAACGAAAACTTCATTCATTTTTCCAGTCCAAGAAAGTAGGATAAATCCAGCTACATTAGGAACTGTTGCACAGAATCCACCAGTACTTTTCCCGATGTTTTGAGGGAAGTCAGTCCAACGTTTGTCATAACTTTCATCAATCATTTTAACGTAGTCTTCACCAAGAACACCAAGTGCTTTTTTTAAAGGTAAGAACGAGATTCGTCGATAGTCATATCAACTTCAAAATCTGGATCTAGGTTGATTTTACAGTCTGCAAACTGCATATCTTCAATTTTGTGTTCGCGAGCTAGAAGCTTAATGTAACGTCGGATATGAGGTGCTAAATCTGTCATAAGAGTACGGATTTGACGATCATATAGTTCGCGGTTACCATCTTGAGCGGCTAATAGGTAATCGATAACACTATCATAACCACGCATTGTAGCAAGCATTTTTTCTTTTTTGATTTGTGAAATATACTCGTTTGCTGAAGTGTTTTTATAAGCATTTAATGTTTTATAAAAACTTTTTGCAGCGTTACGGCGCACTTCAGTATCGTTATCCATTTCATGTAAGTTTTCGTATAGTACGAAGCTATTTTCAAAAGTTTTTTTCCATTTGCTTCAAAGCTGTCGAATTGCATATCTTCATGTTTAGTTACCTCATATAGATTGTAGTAACCAGGAAGACTCTCGTAGTTTGCGATTACTTGTTCAGCTTCTTTTGATAAAGTATGTTTTTTCTCCTGAACGATTTTTTCGAAGTAATATTCTAAATCAGGACGATAGTTTTTCACGAAATCTTTAATGAATTGTTCATCTAGTTCTACAAGTTCAGTATCGAAGAAACTTAAATTCCCCGCCCATAAAGTAGAAACATCTTCAAATAGTGTTACATTTTGTACTACATTGTCATTAAATCTATCTACCGCCATTGGTAATTCAGCGTAGTGAGAAAGTTTATAAAAATTCTTCATAAAGTTCTTCGTATTTTTTAACGGCAGTATCTAAAGTAGCGTAATCCGCTAATTTCCCTTCGTAAGTAGCCTTGAAATCTAAGATTTCTTTTTTAATATTCCCAAGGCTCGCTTTAAAATCTTCATCAGTTTTGTACAGAAGAGTCATATCCCAAGTATATTTCTCTTCGACTTCATTTCTTGGTATTAATTTCATTTCAGTCATAGTTTACCTCCTGTGTAATTAAGTCGAATTATATCGATTGATAGTTGCCTATGAGCAACTTAATAATAATTATAATACATAAATGTAGTTTGGTAAATATAAAAAAATGTGATATATTGTTAAAAAAATCTAGCCAACTCAAAAAGGTAAGCTAGATTTTTGTTATTAATCAAATTTTTATTTCATCTATTTTGTCAATTTTTTTCTAGTGATTGAAATCTCACCTTGTGTGTCTTTTTAAAAATTGATTCCATTAATGTTTTTGGCAGTAGTGTATTCAAGTTGACTCATAGAGTCTTTTTTTCTTTTTCTAGTTGTTTTTTTAGCCATATCTTCTATAAAATGATTTTTAAATCAAGGGTAATTGTTAAGACTTCATTTGTAGTAGTATCTATTGTTGCGATAAATGATAGAGTCATGTTTGAAAGGTCTCCAGCTTCTTCACTAGAAAAAAAGTACCTGGATTTAGGTAAAATTTATTTCCGATGTCCGATAGTTTTATTTTTTTCCACTAAAAAGTTAGTTTATTATCTGATTTTTTTCATAGTTTTTTTATCAGTTATAGTGTTAAAAAAAGTGTATTTCCATTGAAAAAAATACTTGGATTGCAGATAAAAACTTCTAAATCGTCTGTAATTATACCGGGAACTAATTTTCCATTTTCAACATTGAATTTATCGTATCCAGAATTGTTTTTCTTAAGGAAAATATATTCTTCTTTTGTTGTAGTTTTGCCTAGTTCAGTTTCTTGCTCTGAAAATTTCTTTAAAAAACATTGCCACTATCGTCTATTTTTAATATTAGATAATACGTTAACTGAGTAACCCTCTGCCATAAAAATTAGATTTAATGTTAACCTTAGTATCTAACTCTAAATTTTTTTCTTTTGAAAAGTTGCTAAGGGATGTTTTAACAATTTCTTCATTTGACAATTCTTTTTTTACTTCTTGTGCTGTAGGTTGATTTGCATTTTTATTTTGTGAGCAGCCTAGTGTTGTTCCGGCAAGAACAGCAATAGCGAAAGATAGTAATAGTTGTTTTTTTCATTTTATACCTCTTTGATGTATTTTTATTAACCAACATAATTATAACTTAAAAAAAGATTTTTTTATGTAAATAAAAGATCTAGGAAAAATTCAGTATATATTATAAAAAAAGTTTACTAGTATTTTTTGATGTATAATTTTTAATTAGTAGATTTATTAAAAAAAGCGAGGTATCTTATGAAAAATAGCAGTAGTAGGTGGGGGAATAGTAGGAGCTACATGTGCTTATTATTTGTCAAAAAGAACAAAAAAATGAAATAGTAGTTTTTTTGATTATGGTTTGGGTCAAGCTACAAAAGCATCCGCTGGGATTATAAGTCCGTGGTTTTCTAAAAGACGTAATAAACCTTGGTATAAGATGGCGAGACTAGGTGCGGATTTTTATTTGAAATTAGTTAGAGATTTAGAAGCTGATGGCTATAATACTGACTTTTATTCACAATGTGGAGTATATTTATTGAAAAAAAATGAAGATAAGCTACCTGAGTTAAAAGAACTTGCTGAAAGTCGTAAAGAATTATCACCGATGATAGGAAATTTAGAGATAATCTCAAAAGAAGAGGTTCGAAAAATCATTCCTAGCTTCGATAACAATGGAGATGTATTGTACGCGAGTGGTGGTGGACGAGTAGAAGGAGAGAGATTCGTTAATACTTTACTTACTGCTTCGAAAGCTAATGTCGTTAGGGAAAAAGTTAGTCTAAAGGTTGTGGGAGATAAATACGAGATTAATGGACAGGTTTTTTTGATACTGTTGTTCTTGCGACTGGTGCGTGGTTAAAAGATATATTAGAGCCTCTTGGTTTTTATGTTGATGTTCGTCCACAAAAGGGTCAACTAAGAGATTATAAAGTTTCTGATGAAAATACAGGATCTTATCCGGTTATTATGCCTGAGGGTGAATTGGATATTATTCCATTTGAAAAAGGCGTTGTTAGTGTTGGAGCGACACATGAAAATGACATGGGTTTTGATTTAACTGTTGATAAAATGCAACTTGACGCTTTTGGTGAAGAAGCAGAGAACTTCTTAGGTGAATTGAAAAATTCAGAAATAATAAATGAGCGTGTTGGAATTAGAGCCTATACTAGTGATTATTCTCCGTTCTTTGGGGAGGTTCCGACATTAGAAAATGTTTATGCGATTAGTGGTCTTGGTTCTTCTGGTTTAACTACAGGTCCGATAATTGGTTATAGTGTGGCGAATATAATTTTAGGAAATGACATAGAATTAGATCCGCAAGACTATAATATTGCAAACTATATAAAAATGGAAAATAGTTAGAGCATTCTTTAGTAGTATATTGTTGGTTTTTATGAAATCTGTAAATAAAAATATAAGATGTTTTATAATAACGATATTGTAATTTTTGATATAAGTAAAATAATAATTCTAAAAAGTTTGAAGCAGATTCAAAAGTTCTAAATTTTTTTAACAAAGTTTATATAAAAACTCATAGACGTAGTGAGTTTATTGATATCTAAATTCGCTTTATAAAAAGCTTTTTTTAGATATCTAATAAACTGTGCGGGGGTGAACTTGATGTGTACCCAAAAATTCTGGACACATATATATTTAGTTTAGACAAGTGGATGTTATCCTGTATTGTACAGGTGACATCCATTTTGTTTTTGATTGAATTCTCTTGTTATTGTAATAATCTATATATTCATCTACAGCTTTACTAAATTCTTCAAATGACATATAATTCTTTTTCATAACCATAATATATCTCCGTCTTCATTCTTCCAAAAAAATGATTCCATGATACTATTATCATAACAATTTCCCTTTCTAGACATGGATTGAATGATTCCGTGTTTTTTTAACTCACTTCTATAGTGTGAATGTTGATATTGCCATCCTCGATCTGAATGCATAATTAATCCTTCTGTTTTTTTGAAATTTATTAAATGCTTTTTTTCTAACATCCTTTTTTTATCTGATTTAAATTTGGATGTAACGATAAATCATATGATATTATTTCATTTGTATGCATATCTAGAATCGCTGAAAAAAATAGCACTTTCCCCATGAAAAAAATTGAATTGTGATACATCTGTAGTCCATTTCTGTAATGGGGCGGTTGTACTAAAATCTCGATTTATTATATTATTAGCGACTTTTCCTATTGTTCCTCTATATGAATGATATCTTTCTTTAGGTTGTTTCCCTTTCAATCCTTCTTTTATGCATAAGACTTTGTACACGTTTATGATTTACTTTAAAAACCTCTATTAATTAACTCATTGTGAACCCTACGGACACCATATAGTCCTTTATTTTCGTTAAAAAAATAATTTTTAATTTCTTTTTAACACTGGCTCATTACGAATAGCTACAACATCTACTTCTTCTTTATTTACTAAATAATAATATGTTGATCTCGCCATTCCTATTGCTTGTAAAAGACATTTTAATTGATATCCTTTTTCTCTAAGTTCTTTGATAATCGCTGCTTTTTTTCGCCTTGAGTTGCGCAGTCCCATTTTTTTCCCGCCTCAAGGCTATTAATTTTTTTATTATTTCTGTTTCCGCTTTAATATTTTTCGTTTTCCGTTTTTTTATAAATTGATTTTTCTTCACGTAATCTAATTAATTCTTCTCTCTCTGACTCTTTTTAATGGTCTAGGACTTCTATTTTTGTTTCATGATAGGTACCTTTCTTGGTCTTCCTTTCTTCTCATCTACAAGTCCATTATAACCTTTTTTTCCTTATATTTTTTTGAACCCAATTATATAATATCCTATAATTAATTCCATTCTCTAGTGCAACGGAATTATATGAATAACCAGCTAAAATTTTGGAAACTAATACTAGTTTTTCTTCTGGATTCCACTTCTTATTTTTCGTTTTATGTTGTAAGACGCCTACGCCTAATGAATCAACCATTCTTTTCCATTTCCTAATAGTATCTCTAAATTTTCTAGTGGTTATTCCATTAGGTGTATCTGGATATTCCCCTCTTTCATACATCTCAACACATTTTACTTTAAATTCAAAACTATAACGCATAAAAAATACCCCTTTCACTGGTTTGTCCAGTAAAAGGGGTACATATCAGTTTCTTAAGAAATCACGATTTTTGAGTCACTCCCTTTTTCTTTTTATAAAAAAATTGGTACAACAGTTGCATTTTATGATATAATTAAATGTGGACTGTTGTACGCATTAGATGTTGTTTTTTTGCGTGCTAACGATATTATTAATCAAAGGAAGGAGATTATTTATGATAGCTGAATACTTATCAGGAGTAAGTACTCTAACACTAATTATTCATTTATTGGATATATTATTAGTTTGGTTCTTAGTTTATAAATTACTAAGTTTATTAAAAAGGTACTCGTGGTATGCAACTTGTTAAAGGTATATTAATCGTTATTGGATTGAAAATATTCTTTAACTTTATTGGATTCAAAAACGATGACATATATATTCGAACAAGTAGTTACTTGGGGAGTTCTAGGAATAATGATTATATTTCAACCAGAATTAAGACGTGCTCTTGAATACATAGGAAGGGTACAGCTATCGAATATCTTCAATATTAATTATAAAGATGTACAGAAAAAAATCTACTGAACATATAATCAAAGCTGTTGTTGATTCATCAAGACATATGGCAAGACGAAGAGTGGGTGCACTTATAGTTTTAGAAAATAACACTGGACTTGATGAATATGTGGAAAGCGGTATTACAGTCAATGCCGAGGTAACAACTGAACTTATAGTTAATATTTTTATTCCTAATACACCTTTGCATGATGGTGCAATGATAATTGATGAAAATAAAATTCGTGCTGCAAGTTGTGTACTTCCTCTATCGGATAATAGGTCTATAGCTAGTAGTTATGGAACTAGACACCGTGCAGCTTTAGGGTTATCTGAAGTGACAGATGCTATAGTAATTGCTGTATCAGAAGAAACAGGGAAAATTAGTGTATGTCAAAATGGAATTTTAACTTCAGATTTTTCGACAGAAGATTTAGCGAAATATTTAGCTAAAAACTGGAAACAGCAAGATAAAATAATTAAATAAGAGGTGATATTATGCAACTAAAAAGAAAAATAATAAGTTAAAGTTAATATCATTTTTTTAATAGCAATACTATTGTTCTTATCAGTTAATGAGAATTTCAAGAACTTCTCAGTTCTCGGAGGTGATACGAACGATAATGCTACTGCGTGGGTTAGTGATATTCCACTTGAAGTTGATTATGATAAAGATAAATTGTATGTGGTAGGCATTCCTAATACTGTATCTGTGAAATTAACTGGATCACAGACAAAGGTTCAAAAAGAAAGTGTCACTAAGAACTTTAAAGCGAAGTTGAATCTTAGAAATGCTCAAATAGGTGATGATCAAAAAGTTAAGATTGAAATAGATGGCTTGGAAAAAGGTGTAGATGGTACTGCAGAACCTTCTACAATAACGATATCTATTAGAGAAAAAGCGACTAGAGAGTTTAGAGTTACGCCAATAGTTAAAAAAGAGCGACTATTGATTGGATATGAAGTAGATAAACTTAGCGTTACGAATGAAACTGTTAAAATTTCTGGAGCAATCGAGAGTCTTAATAGAATAAATGAGGTTCGAGCTGAGAGCGATACTCGCACGAAAATTAATAGAAATACTAGAGAAGAAGCTAAACTGATAGCTTATGATAGTGATTATAATAAAATAGAGGATATTCAAATAGAGCCAAGTTCGACGCTTATGAGTATTGAACTAAAAAATATCGAAAAAGAAGTCCCATTAGAAGTAAATACTATAGGTAGTTTACCTTCGGGATTTGAATTAGTTAGTGCTACTGCTGATGTTGCTAAGGTGACGATTAGAGCAGAGAATGCTAATGAATTGGCGAAAAATTAATGAAATGTTCGTTGATGTTGACTTGAGCGATGTTAAAGAAGAGACAGAAGAGCGTAGTAATTTGAAAAATATATCCGAAAGAAAAATATAAGAGTAGCGACAGATACGCCGATTGTTAAAGTAACGATCAAGATAAGGAAAAAATAAAGATGACAGACAAAAAATTGATGTTTTTAGCTATTAATATGCTTATAACGGTTTTCAGCTTAGCTATAATAATAGGAACTATGTTTATAGAAAACCAAAGTGTTAAAAAAACAGCCATTTTTGTGGCGATTACGATATTAATAGTTCAGAAGTTAGTAGAGATAAAAGTAATTGAAGAAACTCGAAAAGTTAGTATTGTTATACTACTTATAATTATTGCAGCTGCAGGGTACTTCGGTTATAGATTATATTAAAATATAAAGAGCTTGGGGGAAGATTTGGAAACCTGATTAGAATTCATGTTTTTAAATCGCCCCCCGCAAAGTTTATTAGATAAGCACAAGCTATTACTTCGTAGCATATTTATTTAAAAAAACTATTGCGATATAATATGTAGTTAAGTTTTATCTTGATTATATAAATTAACCCCTTTGCTCATTAATGAATTAGTAGGAGATGTTATGGATAAATTATTTTCATCAAAAAAATATATAAATCATAGATTTAAGCTGATTATGGCATTGGATTTATTGACGGTAATATTTGGAGTAGTAGCATCTATATTTTTTTAGGTAAGGCTTCGGATCCATTTTCTATGTTGAATGACCATCACGTAGAAATAACCGAATTTTTAGTGATTTCACTTGTGGTTTATACAATTAGTTTTTATTCATTTGGTACTAATAAATCACTATGGTCTTACTTAGGTGTAAATGAAATAGTAAATATCTGTTTCTCAGTAGTGCTAGGGGATTTAATCACTAGTATTTTATATCAATATATGCTACCTGATACATTTTTCAAATGTTAGATTTGCGATTTTTTTCACCGTTATTAATAATCGCAGGAATGATGTTTATAAGAATGCTTTATCGTGCTTTAAGAGAAAGAGAAGCGGGTAAATATGGAGCTAATTCTTATAAGAATACATTTATAATAGGTGCAGGAGACGCGGGTTACATTTTATTAAAAAGAATTGTCTAAAAAAATAATATTTTCCGTGCGAATGTAGTTGACATTTTATCGATGATAATAGAAAAAATTCTGTAATTAGTGGAGTTTCTGTTGTTGGAACAACGTATGATATGTTGAATCTTATTCCAAAAATATGAAGTAGAGCAGGTATTTTTAGCTATTCCTTCAATTGGTGCATATGATAAAAAAATAGAATATTAAACGTTCTAAAAAGAAGCGAATGTTACTGTTAAAGTAATGAGTTCAGGTATTGCTGTAGAGGACGGGGAAAGTATTTCTAAACACTTAAAAAGACGTGTCTATCGAAGATTTATTAGGACGTGGTGAAGTGAAACTGTCTCAAGGTGAGATTCGTTCATATATTAAAGGAAAGAGTATTCTTGTTACTGGTGCTGGTGGTTCAATCGGAAGCCAGATTGTTAGAGAAATATTCAAATTCAAACCTAGTCAACTTGTTTTAGTAGATGTTAACGAGAATGCATTATATATGTTAGAACGTGATTTAGATTTTGAAAAAAATCACATAGTAAAGAATATGAGGATATACAATATATTTCTGAAATAGTAAGTATTCGAGAGAAAGCTGCTTTAGCTGAGGTGTTTGATAAGTATAAACCTGATGTAGTGTTCCATGCAGCAGCGCATAAACATGTGCCTTTAATGGAACGTCGCCCACAAGAAGCTATAAAAAAATAATGTTTTTGGAACGAAAAATGTTATGGATGTGGCGATTGAAAAAGAAGTAGAAAGATTTATTATGATTTCTACTGACAAAGCGGTAAATCCAACGAATGCGATGGGAGCTTCGAAACGTTTAACAGAGATTATCTTACAATCAAAAGGTAATAAGTATAAAACGAAATTTGCTGCGGTTAGATTTGGTAATGTACTAGGTTCTAATGGTTCTGTAATTCCTATTTTTAAAGAACAGATTAAAAAAGGTGGACCTATCACTATTACGCATAGAAATATTATTCGTTACTTCATGACGATTCCAGAAGCGGCACAATTAGTGCTACAAGCTGGGTATTATGCAAGTGAAGGGAGATTTTCCTATTAGACATGGGAGAACCCGTAAAAATAATAGATCTTGCGACAAACTTAATCAAACTATCAGGATTAGAACCATATAAAGATATCGATATCGAAGAGATCGGTCTAAGACCTGGTGAGAAAATGTATGAAGAGTTATCACTTGATTACGAAAGTAGTGAGAAAAACTGATAACCAAACGATCTATAAAAAAATACAACTTTAGACATTGATGTAGATGAATTAGATAAAAAAATTAAATGAATTAAAAATCAATGCTAGGACATTCAACAAATGAAGAAATACGTAGCAAGTTATTTGAAATAATAAATTGTTATAATGGATAAAGGGAGGGCGATTCAAAAGTTATTTTGAATCGCCCTTTTCTAGCCATATAAGGGAGTTTGTAGTATAGCTAGTGATAGAGAGTGTATATTTTATTTTTTTCTACATTTTTTTAGTTTTTTTATCTATATAGTTATTTATAACCAACGCTAACCCTATAGGTAATTCCATATAGATAAGTTTGAGTACAAATAATAAAGTTTTGTATTTTTTTGTTCAAAGTCAGTACTAACTGCATTATCTAAGATTAATAATAGTGCAGTACCAAATAAAAAAATAGAATACTAGAGATATGTAAAAATCTTTTTTTTGAGTTTTTTTCTGCGTTTAACATAGTAACCTCCCTGAAATCGCGTATTACGTATTCGCTATGAATGGGGGAGTGACTCAAAAAAATTATAATCTCTTAAGAAACAAGATTTTGTTGAGTCACTCGCTAGCTAGTTTTTAGATAGTGTTATTTTTTTATTTTTTTCTGCGGTTTTAGTTTTTTTATCTATATAGTTAGTTAGAATCCAAGCTAATACTATAGGTAAGATTGAACAAAAAAATATTTGAACACTGATATTATGGTTTTATATTTTTTTGTGTAAAGTCTGGATTAACTACTTCATCAAGCAAGAAAATGATTATAGGACCAAATAAAAAAACATAGAATACTACAAATATGTAATATCTTTTTATTTTTTTACGTTTACCATAGCAACCTCCCTGAAATCGCGTATTGCGTATTTACTATTAATATGGAGTGACTCAAAAAAAGTACGATCTTTTAAGAACCAAGATTTTGTTGAGTCAGCTCCTTTAGTAACTTTTAACATAACACAAAAATATTAAAAAAATAAAAAGACTGATAAAATCATTGTTTTTTTATGGTATAATAAAGGTTAATGATGTTATTTTTTTAGAGATAGTTAACATAACATTACTTAAAAAGATTATATAATGATTAAGTGCTGATTTTAAAAGAGTAAATTTTTTTGAGGTTGGTATTTTTTTATAACTTCGGTTCTATATATTATTTGAAGGATGTAATATTGTGTTGTAGTTGTTAAATTAATACTCTTTAAGTTATAATAATATTGTAAGATATTGAGAGGACGGGGAGTATTTATGGAATTTAGACAGTTAAACTATTTTGTTACAGTTGCGAATAAGAGAAGTTATTCTTTAGCGGCAAAGGAATTATTTGTTACGCAACCTACATTAACGTTAGCAATAAAAGAAATTGGAGAAGGAATTTAATACTACTTTATTTGAGCAAAAATAATAGACGTTTAGAGTTAACAGAAAGTGGGCAAATGCTTTATGAAAAAAAGGTATTGTTTTATTGAAATCATACAATAATTTAATTGATGAAATGAGTGCATCTAGTGAAGAAAGTAGAGAAGTGCTGAAGGTAGGTTTAACAGTATTATTTGCAATTCAATACATGGAAGAAATATCGAGTTTTATAGCTAGACATCCTAAAGTTGAGTTGAGTTTAATTCAACATGGTTCTAAACAACTACAAAGGATGGTTGCTAATGGAGATCTAGATTTAGGATTACTTTCTTTTCCACAGTATGAGAGAGGCATTGTTATGAAACCTATTGAAAGAAAAAAAGGCTTCGTATGTTGCTGCGATTGTAGTTCCTTCTAATCATCCTTTGGAAAATAAAAAAGAGATTACTATTGAGGATTTAAAAGATGTGAGAATAAGTTCACTTACAAAAAATTATGTCCTAGGAAATGAAATTTATGTGAAGTGTAGGGAGAGAGGTTTTGAACCGAATATTGTTTTTGCCGATGATAACTGGACTGTTCTTGTTAAGAGTATAGAGATATTTGATAGTGTGGCTATATTGCCTGCTGAGTTCGAAGATATTAGTCAATTTCAAAATACGAAGTGGATACCGTTAGCGGAAAAGATGGAGTACAAGGTAGGAATTGCTCATAAAAAAGACGAAGATATTTCTGAAATAGGAAAATTGTTTATAGACTACATACTTTCGGAAAAAATTAAGAAAAAGTAAAAAATATAGAAAAAGGTAGTGACTTATGAAAATAGATTTATGAGCCACTACCCTTTTTGTAGACCATACATAGAAGTTTAAAGTATAGTAGTTCTATTTTTCGAAAATATTATATTTTTCTTCGTTATTAAGAACTCTCAGTGCGCCTGATGCTAGAGCCTGCATTTCTTTTTCACCTGGGATAATGAATAATGGAGCGATGAATTCAACTCTTTCTCTAACTTTATCTGAGATAAAAATTAGAACGCGCTATTCCACCGGTAAGTATTATAGCGTTCACTTGTCCTTTTAATACTGTAGCTAACTCACCTATAGCTTTTGATATTTGATATGCCATCGCTTCTAATACAAGTTTTGCTTTTTCATCACCATTATCCATAAGTTCATGGATTTTTCTTGCATCATTTGTTCCGAAGTATGAGACAAGCCCTCCTTTTTTACGAGTCAGTTCTGTCACTTCCGATTTAGTTTTTTCATAGCATAAGTTAATATATTGTTTAAGTGGAATACCTCCTGTACGTTCGCTAGAAAACATTACTTCATCATCAGAAATAACATCGACCATGCGTCCATTTTCATGTGCACTAGCACTAGAACCGCCACCAACATGAACTACTATAAAGTTTCCAAATTTGTATGGGATATTTAACTTATTAGCCACATCATAGGCTACAGCTCGCATATTAAGTGCGTGGCCGACACTTTTTCTATCGATTAGGCTTGAACCAGAGATACGAGCAACATCATTCATTTGATCGACGGTAACAGGATCATATATGAAAGAAGGCGCAGACTCAACACCAAATTTTTTTTCCGCAACACTCTTAGCAAGTGATGCTCCTAGGTTAGAGGCGTGTTCTAATAAGGCCCTATTTTTTAAACAATCTATAAGATTCTCATCTACAAGAATAGCCCCAGCATCTACTGGTGGAAGAAGCCCCCCACGACCTACAACTGCATCAAACTTGTGATTAGGTATCTTCTCTTTAATTAGTGATTCAATATCAGTTAATCTAAGTGACAATCGATCGAAGATATTATTGAATGGCTTTTAGTTGTTCTAAAGAATAGGTAATCTCATGTGAGAAGATTTCTGTAGTATTTTCATAGTATGCAACCTTAGTAGAAGTTGCACCTGGATTAATAACGAATATTTTTTTCATATTAATTCTCCTTGTCTGCTAGCAGTGCTAGAATTAACGAGTATTTTTTTCGGTATCAGAAGCGGAGCGTGATGTTAGTACGATTGGAACAGTTGCTCCAAGTATCAATCCAGCCATTTTGGCTTCTGCCATTAGTATTAGTGATTTAGAAATACCGTTACCAGAAACTATGTCAGGAACTACTAGAACATCAGCGTCACCTTGGATATTCCCTGCATATTTTTTCTCTTGTGCAATATTTTTATCAAGAGATATATCCAAAGATAATGGTCCCTCAACAATTAGTGTTTCATTATTTTTGAAGTATTTAGAGATTTCATCAGCTTCTACCGAAGATTTTTTTGTTTAGGGTTAACCGTCTCTGCAGCAGATAATAGGCTGAATTTTATTTTTTCATAACCAAGAGATGTGAAAATCTTAGAAGTTTCTTCGATTATTTTTATTTTCTGTTCTTCAGAAGGTTCAAGAATCATTCCGCCATCGGTTATACCTAAAAGTTTATTATATTTTGGAATATCTAATAATGCTAGGTGGAAAAAGAACGGAACTTTTTTTAATTCCTGTTTCTTTATTTACTACTTCTCTTAAAAGTGTTGAAGTAGGAAGGTTTCCTTTCATGATAAAGTCAGCTTTCCCCTCTCTAACTAACTCTATACCTTTTTTTGCAGCAGATACATCATCTTCTATATCTATAATTTCAAAAATCATTGTTTTTTTAGTATTTATATCTAGTAATAATTCATCTATTTTTTTCTTTAGAATCTATTAGAATAGGTATTAAATAACCTTTATTAGCAAACTCAAAAAAACACTATGAAGAGCATGGTCTTGAGCAGCTTTTTACAACAACGATTGTTTTAGGTTTAGTTATTTTTTTGTTTTTAAAAAAATGTCATCTAGTTGATTAAAAACTTTCTAACATAACTTTCTCCTTTCTTTTTGAAGAAAGAAACAGAGAAGTTGAACATCCCTGTTCTTTCTTTAAAAGTTAAATTTTAGGAATGAATTGCTTTTTTTAGAATAATATCGGCTGCTTCAACTACGACTTCATTAAGAGAAGGGTGTCCATGGATGGTTAGAGAAATATCATCAACTGTCAGTCCTTGTTCTACGGCAAGTGCTAATTCCGCAATTAGGTCACTGGCACCAGGCCCAACGATGGCTGCGCCGATAATTTTATTAGTATTTTTTTATTGCGACAATACGGACGAATCCTTTACTTTGAGAAATCGATAAAGATCTTCCGTTATGTCCAAATGAATATTGTCCAGTTACTACTTCATAACCTTTTTCTTGTGCTTGAGTTTTTGTATATCCTACGAGTGCTATTTCAGGTGTAGTAAAGCAGACTGTTGGGATGGCAAAGTAGTCGACTATTGCAGCTTTATCCCCATTTAATACTTCAGCAGCAATTTTTGCTTCATACATTGCTTTATGAGCTAATGTAGGGACCTTCTACGATATCTCCAATAGCGAATATATGTTCTTTAGTCGTTCTACGTTGTTCATCAACTTTAATTAATCCGCGATCTGTAACTTCAACGCCCGCGTATTCTAAGCCAAGTTCATCGAATTTTTGCTTTTCTACCAACGGATACCAAAAACATAATCTGATTCTATAGTAAAATTCTTTTCCATCAACAGAGTAGTTCGTGATGACAGAATTGTCAGTGTTTTCTGCGTTATTAGCAGTGGCATTCGTGATAATTTCTACACCTTTATTTTTTTAGTTCTTCAATTACTACATTGGCTATATCATCTTCAAAAAAACTCGTAAAAATTTTTTTCTGTTCCTTCAATGATAGTAACTTTTTGAACCAAGTGAAGCATATGCTCCAGCTAATTCAATACCAATATACCCACCACCGATAACAACTAGTGATTTGGGTACTTTAGTAAGATTTAAAAATTTCAGTTGAACTAAGTATGCGATCATTAAATTTAAATCCTTTAATTTCTATCGGTTGTGTTCCAGTTGCGATAATAGCTTCTTTAAAATGATATGTATTATTGTGGAATTCGTCTAAAATTGCGCTGATAGTTTTATCGTCTATAAAGTTAACCTCACCATAAATTATATTAACACCATCAATAAGCCTTGAACACCTTTGTGTAAAGTTTCTACAACTTCTTCGTTTTTCCAACGTTGCGTCTCAACAAAGTCTATTTCTGCATTATCAACTTTTATTCCACGAGTTGACTTTTTTTATTTCTTCAAATTGATGACCTACAGATATAAGTGCTTTTTGAAGGGATACAACCACGATGTAAACAAGTTCCGCCCACTTTTTTTCTTTCTCAAATAGGGTAACTTTTTTTTACCTAGTTGAGCTAATTTAATAGCTGCGACGTAACCACCAGGGCCACCACCAATGACAATAGTATCTAATTCTTGAATAAAAATTTCCTACTACCATAATTATCCCTCCACTAACAATAAATCAGGCTCTGCTAAATATTCTTTGACTGTATTTAGTGCGCGTTGTGCTGTACCACCATCTACAATTCTGTGGTCGAATGAGAATGAAAGTTTAAGCATTGGGACAAGTTTTGGTTGTTTATTTTCATCTGGGATAAACGTTTCTTCGAAACGTCCAAATCCTAGTATAGCTACTTCAGGTTGATTGATAATTGGAGTAAATCTCAAACACCGCTAGTAGCAATTGCTCCAACATTTGTAATAGTCATAGAACCATTTGTTTGTTTATCTCTTCCTAATTTACCAGCATGAGCAAGAGCTGTGTTCTCATCTAGTTCACGAGCTATTTTGAATAGACTCTTGAAGTTAGCATCCTTAATGTTTGGTACGAATAAACCATGTTCGGTATCGGTTGCAACACCAATATTAATGTAATTTTTATATATTATCTCTAATTTTTCGTTATCTACAGAGGCATTTAACTCTGGGAATTTTGCAAGAGTGGCTGCCACAGCTTTTATGAAGTATGCTGTGTATGTAAGTTTAATATCTCTGTCTTTTGCTATTTGTTTCATTCTATTTCTATGTTCAACAAGTTTTTCAACATTTACTTGATCTAGAACTGTTACGTGAGGTGAAATAGCTTTACTATTAACCATTGCACGTGCAATAGCTTTTCTAATATTAGTCATCGGTATTCTTGTAGTATTGTTAGTACTATTTGAAGGAGTAGGTTCAAATTTAGGAACTGCTGCCACCTCAGTTTTTTCGCTAATAACTTCGTTTGTAACTTGTGGTTTCTGTACTGGTGAAACTTCTTTAACAGTACTGTTATTAAGGTAATTTTCAATATCTTCGATTGTAACCAGGCCACGTTTACCAGTGGCAGGTACTAGTCTAAGATCGACCCCTTTATCTCTAGCATATTTTCTTACTCTAGGGATGGCCAATAATCTAATATCAACATCAGATGAATTATTTTGTTTTTCTACAGGTTTAATAGTCTCGGTAGCAGTATTATCTTCAACTTCGGCAGATTCTTGTTCCTCGTGTTTTTCTACATTTTGATCTGTTTCAATATCAACAATAACTGAACCAACCTTAGCCATTTCCCCAACTTTTGCATAAATTGTTTTAATTGTTCCAGAAACAGGAGACGGCAGGGCAACAACAGCTTTATCACTTTGAATTTCTACTAGAATATCATCTTCTTTCACTGCTTCTCCAACTTTAAAACCCCATTGAATAATTTCACTTTCATGAAGTCCTTCTCCACTATCTGGTAAAAATAAATGAATAAATCATATTAAGTCCCTCCATTCATTAAAAAGTCATAGACTTCTTTAACTTTATTAACGATGTCTGCTGGAGTAGGTAGCCAATATTCTTCAGCTAAACCAAATGAAAATGTAGTATCAGGAGAAGTAACTCGTCCAACAGGTGCATCTAGATACATAAATGCACGTTCAGAAATTTCTGATAGAAGTTGTCCAGCAATCCCAGCTTGGCGTTGAGATTCTTGAACTACTATCACACGTCCTGTTTTCTTAACAGAAGATATAATAGTTTCCATATCGACAGGAGAGACAGTTCTAAGGTCAACAACTTCAACAGAGATACCTTCTTTTTCTAATTGTTCAGCTGCTTTTAAGCTATAGTGAACCATAAGACCGTATGTAATGATTGAAACGTCTGTTCCTTCTCTAACAACGCTTGCTTTGTCTAATGGTACACGATATCCTTCGTCTGGAACTTCACCTTTAATTGAGCGATACATTCTAAGATGTTCTAAGAATATGACTGGATCGTTACTTTCGATAGAAGAAATTAATAATCCTTTTGCATCATAGGGATTACTAGGAATTACTACACGTAGTCCAGGAATTTGAGCTAAAATTCCGTCTAAGCTATCTGAGTGTAATTCAGGAGTATGGACAGGTCCTCCGAATGTAGAACGTATAGTAACTGCCATGTTTCGAGTATTTCCTGAACGATATCTAAAACGAGCTAATTGAGAGTATACCGCATCGAAACCTTCTAAAATAAAACTTAAAAATTGAATTTCGGGGATAGGTCTAAATCCTTCAGCAGCTAATCCAATAGCAAGTCCCAAGATACCTGATTCAGCTAAAGGAGTATCTAATACTCTTTTTATCTCCATATTTTTGCTTGTAAACCATCTGTAATCCTAAAAAAACTCCACCGTTAACCCCGACATCTTCACCGAATATTAAAGTTTTTTTTCATCAGTTTTTAATTTGTAATCAAGTGCTTCTGTGACTGCTTGCGCAATAGTTTTCTCAGACATATTAGTTCGCCTCCCTTTGTTTGTATATTTCGATTTGTTCTTTAATGTTTTGGGTAGGAATTTCAAACATATTTTCTAAAAATGTTGAAACTTTTTGTTTTTCAGCTTTGTTTATTGCAACCATCGCTTCTTTAATTTGACGTTTTACATCATCGATTGTTTCTTCTTCTATTTCGCTATTCCATAATCCTTTTTTCTCAAGATATTTTCTTAATCGAATTAGTGGATCTTTTTTTCTGCCATGATGATACTTCTTCATCAGTACGATAACGAGTTGGGTCATCTGACATAGTGTGTGGTCCTAGACGATAAGTAAATGCTTCGATTAGAACAGGTCCATGTTCAATTGCATATTCACGTGCTTTAGATACAGCGGCATACATTGCCAATGGATCCATACCATCTACTTTTATACTAGCGATACCAGCAGCAACCCCTTTTTGTGCCAGTGTTATTGCCTTAGTCTGTTTAGATATAGGAGTAGAGATACCATAACCGTTGTTTTTGCAAAAATAGTAATTAAAGGAGCATTATACACTCCAGCAAAAATTTAATCCTTCATAGAAGTCCCCTTGAGAAGATCCACCATCTCCACAAAATGCTAGTACAACATTTTTTTCACCTTTTAGACGTTTTCCAAAAGCAACACCAGCAGCATGTGGCATCTGTCCACCTACAATAACTTGAGGAGAGAAGGCGCATAATGATTCAGGATATTGGTTAGCTTTTAAATGCCCTTTATACCATAAAAAAGCTTGTTCTATTGTTAAGCCGCGAATAAGTAGTGGAGGAATATCGCGATAGGTAGGAACAAGAAAATCATTTTTTTCAAGGGCGAACGTTGTCGCTAATTGACTAGCTTCTTGACCACCGGCAGGTGGATAGTTACCTAGAGCTCCTTGTCTATTTAAAAATAATTACTCTCTCGTCATATGTTCTACCGAAAAACTAGAACTTTCATTAATTCCACTAGTTTTTTTCATCACTAATATCAGGAAACAAATCTGGATTAGTAACTTCACCATCTTCGTTTAGAACTTGATACATAGGAAACAATTCAGCTGGTTTCTTTATTGAATCTTCGAATGTAAATGGTCCTTGTTTAACAATTTTCATAATTTATCACTCCTTAAATTTTTGTATTATTGAAAAACGATTTCTATACTTTTAATTATAATGGATTTACACAAAATTTACTAATTGTATTTTTTTATAGTAATATTAAAAAAATTTATATTAATCAATTGTTACTTAATGATACAGATTAATATTCTTGAGGATATAGCTTTGAATTGTCTTTGATATTTCAATAGATGAATAGAGTGTGGTATAATATTTAAGTGAAACAAATAGGAATGATTTACGAGGTTTGAACTATTGAGATTATATAGTTTACATCTAAGTTGATAGTGAGGTGATTGAATGAGTAAAGTTTCAGGTAAGGTAACAAAGGTTGAAAGTAAAGGACTGTACATAAAAACTAGAAAATGGCAAAGATGCATTTTTTTACCAAAAAGAAAAATATGTTTATTGGAAAAAAAGAAAAAAAGTTAGAGGAAATTTTTTTCCGTTGGTTTTTGTAATTAAAGCTGAGGAGAAAAGTACAAAGGATTCTTTAGTGATCTTAACACAAAAAAGAGTTAAAACAAGCTGAAGGTGATAAGAAAAAAAGTAGAGAAAAACCCTAAAGAAAAAAACAGAATAAAAAAAGAAAAAAATAAACCGAAGACACCGATTAAAAAAAGAAGTCAAAGAACAACCAGAGGCTCAGAAAAAAAGCAAGAAGTACAGGAAGAAAAAAAGAAGAGCCTAAGCAAGAGACAAAAAAACTCTAAAAAGATTTGAAAAAAACTTCAATTCATAGGTAATATGAAGATCTCTGTAGGAAAAGGTAAGAAGAGTAATATTACTGAGCTGTCTGAGGAAAAAGAAGAGAAAAAAGAAATTCCACCAGCACCAGAAGGACTGCTAGAAGATATAATTGCGACTACAAGGCAAGCTGAAGATAAGTTTGAAAAAATCAAGAAAGAACTTCAAGAAAGAGGTTATCTAGATGGACATTAATATTTTATGGCAAAAAACTGATAAAATAGCACTGGGTCTGTCAGGAGGAGTAGACTCTATAGCTTTATTTCATCTACTTGTCACTAAGTATAAAGAGAGTTATAAAGAACTAGTAGCATTTCATATAAACCATGGATTAAGAGAGCAGTCTTATGAAGAAGCCGAGTTCGTAGAGAATTTTGTCAAAAACTACAATGTTAAGTTCTACAAAAAAGAGCTAAATATGAAAGATTTAGTAAGAGATAGTCACACATCAGAGGAAATGCTCGCAAGAAAACTACGTTATGATGCTTTTGAGGAGATGTCTTCATTAGAAGGTGGTGTGAAGTTAATAACTGCTCATCACAAAAATGATCAGGTAGAAAATATCCTTATGAGACTACTTAGTGGACGTAGTATGGATTATAACTTGATGATAAAAGAGAAGACGACTATAGGAAACTTAGAAGTCTATCGCCCATTATTAAATGTATTAAAAGCAGACCTTGAGCAATATGCCGATAAAAATGACTTAATATACTATGTAGATTCAACAAACTTCGACACTGATTATACTAGAAATAATATAAGGCATAACATTGTACCATTGTTAAACGATGTAAATGCTGCAAGTTTTGATAATTTAATTAATTTTTTTCTAGTTATTATCAAAAATATTAATACTGAATTGAAAAAAATAAAGTATTGGAAGCTAAAAAAATAACTATGTGATTTCTCTAGAAGAAGATAAAATTGAATTAGCTAAGATAAATTTATTGGAAAAATACCAAAGAAGAAATTTATTTCTTGTTAAGAGATATATTAGCAAATAATTTTTGGTATTTTTTTGATGTGAAACAAAGGGCGCTTTTTACAATAATAGAAGACCTAAAAAAAGTAGAAATACCAATAAAAGTTATGATTTGAAAAAAATAATTTAAAAAAATTATTAACGAATATGATAGTATTTATGTTCATAAAAATCGAAAAAAATGTTATAATGATAAGATAGAATTAATAATAGATGAAGTGGATATTAATAAAGTTTATACATTTCATCAGAGTAATTTTCTAATAACAACAACTAACAATTCATCTGAGGTTGGATTCAATAAAGAAGATTTACCCTTGATAGTTACAACTAAGAAGGACGGCGATCGAATTCAAAGAGGTAAGGTTAGCAAAAAACTTTCACGTCTTTTTATCGATGAAAAGATTCCTAAGGAACTTAGGGACACTCTTCCAGTAATTCGTAACAAAGATGGGATTTTAGGAGTTTTAGGAATAAATACTAAAGTCAACAAAAAAATAAAAAAATATGATTATTACATAAACACGAAAGGATAAAACAGTGGAAAATTTATTAAAAGATATCGAGAAAGTTCTATTTACACACGAGGACATCGTAGTTGCTAGTAAAAGAATCGCTAAACAAATTGAAGAGGATTACAAAGATAAATGTCCTGTTCTAATTTGTACATTAAAAGGGGCATTACCTTTTATGGCGGAGCTTTTTAAAAACATATTGATATTCATGTAGTTACTGACTTTATGGACGTATCTAGTTATCACGGAGGAACTGAATCTTCTGGTGTAATCAAAAATCAAAAAAAGATTGCGGAATGGACATCGAAGGACGTCACGTAATTATTGTTGAAGATATCGTAGATACAGGAAGAACGCTTAAGGCTCTTATCGAAAAACTTAAAAAGAAAGAAAAAGTTGCTTCAGTAGCGTGCGCTTCATTAGTAGATAAACCAGAAACTCGTGTAGTTGATGTTGAAGCTGATTACATCGGTATAGTTTCACCAAATGAATTCTTAGTAGGATTTGGTTTAGACTATGATGAGAGATATAGAAACTTACCTTATATCGGTGTTCTAAAAGAGGAAATTTATTCATCATAATATTTTAATCAAAAAAAGGTCAAAAATATTAGTCAAATTTTTAGTTACATATGTTAAAAATAAATTAAGTTTAGAAAAAAATGATAGGAGGAAGATTGTCTATATGAATAATAAAAAAAGGCAAAACCCCATCCTTGGTATGCTTGCGCTAATCGTAATCGCGATTGGATTATTTGCTTACTGGCAACAAGATTTTACCTGGGACAACTGAAAAAAATAGACTATGCTAAGCTTGTTCAGACTATTAAAGATGACAAGGTTAAAGAAATAAGTCTACAAAGAAAAAGATGAAAAACTACAATGTTAAAGGTACTTATACAGATGGCAATAAGAACTTCGAGAGTGTAGTTGCAGCATCTGATTCTGAAGTACAAAAAAACAAATTAATGAAAAAAAGCTAAAGATGGGAAACTAAATGTAGTAGAATATAAAACCAGCTGAAAAAAACTGGTGCAATTTTATCATTTTTTTAGGTAACATTATTCCATTTATCTTAATGATGGTACTTTATTAGTTTTTCTTTATGTCACAAATGCAAGGTGGCGGCGGAGGTAAAGTAATGAGCTTCCAAAAAAATCTAAAAGCCAAAAAAATCGATGGTGGAGAAGCTAAAGTTACATTTGCTGATGTAGCTGGAGCTGATGAAGAAAAAAACAAGAACTTGCAGAAATGGTTGAGTTCTTAAAAGATCACCGTAAATTTACTAAGATGGGTGCTAAAAATTCCTAAAGGTGTCCTACTTGAGGGACCTCCAGGGACTGGTAAAACTTTACTAGCTCGTGCTGTAGCTGGAGAGGCGAAAAGTACCATTCTTCTCAATCTCAGCGATCCGACTTCGTTGAGATGTTCGTAGGGGTTGGGAGCAAGTCGTGTTCGTGACCTATTCAAAGAAGCTGAAAAAAATGCGCCATGTATCATTTTTTTATCGATGAGATTGATGCTGTAGGACGTAAACGTGGAAGCGGAGTAGGTGGAGGAAATGACGAACGTGAGCAAACTCTTAACCAACTTCTTGTTGAAATGGATGGATTCGATGGTGAAAAAAAGGTATTATCGTAATTGCAGCTACTAACCGTGCTGACGTATTAGATAACGCCCTTAGAAGACCAGGTCGTTTTGACAGACAAATTAAAGTTTCTACACCTGATGTAAAAGGTCGTGAAGCTATTCTTAAAGTACATGCTAAAAATAAACCACTTGCTAAAGGTGTTGAACTTCGTTCATTAGCAGAAAAAACTCCAGGATTCTCTGGTGCAGACCTTGCTAACATTCTTAACGAAGCAGCTTTATTAGCAGCTCGTGAAAACAAATCTAGTATTGATAAAGAAGATCTAGATGAAGCGATGGACAGAGTAATCGGTGGTCCAGCTAAACGTAGTAGAGTATACACTCCAAAAGAAAAACGTTTAGTAGCTTACCACGAAGCAGGTCACGCAATCGTAGGTATGGTACTTGATAGTGCTGATAAAGTGCAAAAAGTTACTATTATCCCACGTGGTGATGCTGGTGGATATAACTTAATGATTCCGGAAGAAGAAAAATACTTCCAAACTCGTACAGATTTAATCGATAAAATTTGTGGATTACTTGGTGGACGTGCTGCAGAGCAAATCTTCTTTAACGAAGTATCTACAGGAGCACACAATGACTTCGAACGAGTAACAGCTATTGCTCGTGCGATGGTTACAGAATACGGTATGAGTGAAGCTGTAGGTCCAATGCAAGCTCCATTCCACGATCCATATGGTGGACGTCAACTTTCAAGTATCGGTAACTATTCAGAAGAAATGCTGAAAGAAATCGATAAAGAAGTTCGTAAAATTATTAATGAATGTTACTCAAAAAGTTCTTCACATTATTGAAAACTCACAGAGAACAATTAGAACTTATTGCACAAACACTTATCGAAGTTGAAACAATCGATAGAAAAAGAAATCGTTGCTCTTTACCAATTTGGAAAAAAATGCCAAAAAGATTTAGATGAAAGAGAAGCAGAACAACTAGATAAAGTAGTTAATAAGAAATATTACGAAGAACAAGCTCGTAAAGCCAAAAGAAGAAGCTGAGAAAAAAGCTCAAGAAGAGGCTCAAAACGAAGAAGATAACGTTGAAAAGGTTGAAGAAAAAGACCTAGAAGACGAAAAAAATCAAAAAGAAAAAAACAGAAGAAAAAAACCTTCTAACGAAGAATAAAAAGAAGGATCTATAATAAATGGGGTTGACCCAAAAGCATAAAAGAAAAAGCCAAGAAAAGATTGAGAAAAAAATTCTTTTCTTGGCTTTTTGAATAATTTTTGAGAAAAAAATTCTAAAAAATGAAAAAAATATTTCCCAATAAAAATTAGCTAATCCTCCCTGTTTTTATCAGGTGTTTTTGCTAATTTTATTAAATTATGGGAAATAGCGTGCAGGGCAAATTCGACCCTCACATTTTCAATTCCTCGAAGGGAAAATCTTGTGAACGCCAAGTTCTGTTTTAAATTACCGAAGAAACTTTCGATTTCTATCTTTCTTTTTGAGTATATATTTTTAGTTTCTTCGTTTTCTAAAAAGTAAATATCTTTGTTTCGCTTTTTAACTCTTCATACGTTGGATTATATAGTATTGTTCTATTACCTTTTTGCTTTTTGTACATAGGTGTTTTTATTGGACAATCACTACAGTCTTCACATTTGTATTGTTTGAAATTTCTTTTTATATCCGTATTTATCAGTTCTACTTATATTTTTTTCAAAAATCTACATATCTATTATTTGCGCATACGAAACTATCACTAAATACATCATATTTCCAGTTTGATGAGTTTTTTTATGTCTTTTTTTGTATTTGTTCATCTGTTCTTTTCTCATCATATTATATGGTATTAGTGCCTGATAATTATTTTTCTTCGCAGTAAATATAGTTTTCTTCACTTCCGTATCCTGCATCAGCTACTATTGTTTTTTTGGTTCTATTATTCCTTGTTCTTTGATATTTTCTATATGTGATTGTAATGTTCTTACATCTGTTGGATTTTTGATGTATTGTAAAGCCTAATACATATTGATTGTGTGTGCCTACCTGTATATTATATCCTGCTTTTTAATTGCCCATTTTTCATATGGTCTTCTTTCATTCTCATGAATGTTGCGTCTTTATCTGTTTTTTTGAATAACTATTTCTATCTTTTAATATTTCTAGCTGATCTTCGTATTTTCGTAGCCTTGGTAGATAATCTTCTTTTTATTTTCTTTGTTATCTTATTGATTACTCGCTTTCTATTTTTTTGGGATTTCTTGTATTTCTTGTTCTTCTTTTTATTTCTTCTAATACTTCTACTATTTGCTCAACTTCTTTAGATCCTAGATTGTCTATATCTTGTAGTATTTCTTGTGATAACTCTTTTTAAGTCTGATAATCCTTTTTACTGTTTCTTCTTGTTTTAATTCTTCTTCACTCAAGTTACTTGCTTCTTCTAGAAATTCTGTTATTTTTTTCCGTTATTTTTTTCTTTTGTATCTTTGTGTTGATTTTTTTCCATACAAATGTGTATTTATTCGCATTTGCTTCTACTTTTGTTCCATCTAGATAATATATACTAGGGTCTATAAGTTCTGCGTCTATCAATCTCAGTACTATCGCTTTAAATACTTCTTCTATTAATTCTTTTTTTCTACTGAAATCTATTTATTGTACGAAAAATCTGGTGTTTGTCTTGCAGCTAACCATATCATTGGAAGGTTTTTCTTTGCATAGTTTTTTTCTATTTTTTTCTTCCGCTTGTCACTTTATTTATATATGCATAGATTATTATTTTCAACATCATTTTAGGATGATATGAACATCTGCCTCCACCTTTATATGATTGTCTTAGTATTTTTTTCATCTATTCCTTCTACTACTTGATTTATTAATTTTTGATATGTGATTTTCTTCTATCCAATCAGTTATATCCATTGGCATTTGTAGTTGATTCATGTTATAATTCTTATAGGTAACTTTGTTACTCATTTATATCATCTCCTTTGATTTTTTTGGTTTTTTTGGTTATACTATTATTATATCATGGGGATGATTTTTTTGTTTATTAATTTTTAAAAAAAGAAGTACCGAGTTTTTTTCTCGTTACTTCTTTTTTAATGGTCTTTTGGGTCACTCCCATTTAAATTTATAAAAAAATAGAAAAAGAATGTAAAAATTCCTCTATAATTTAAGTATGAGCAAAAAAATCAAGAAAGGAAATTTACATTCATATGTGTAATTATAGCAAATCTCTTAAAAATAACGCTACAAATAACTGACAAAAAAATATAAAAAAATTCTAGATAAAACAGAGGAAATTGAAATAAATGGTTGTAAGCATCTCATTTATTATGGAGTATTGGAAGCTTCATCTAACTCTTGTCCTTATTGTAAAGAATGTAAGATAACTAACAATGGCTATAGAAAAAGTAAAGGTTAAAAATTCCTGCTATTTCTGATAAACCAGCTATCTTGTATTTAAATAAACATCGTTTTATATGTAAAGGTTGTCGCAAAATCCTTTACAGCTGAAACTACTGAAGTTAGGAAGAATTCTAATACCTCTAAAAAAATCTACGAGCTGGTATTATTAAAAAGGTTATCTAAAGAGAATACTTCAAAAAGAAATAGCTGAATCTTGTTCTATATCTACTAACACTGTATTAAGAATACAATGCGATCTAGCTAAAACTCTAGAAAGACCTAAAACTTTACCTTATTATATGTGCTTTGATGAAGTTTCTTCTACTTCTGATAGTATAAGTAAAATGAGCTTCGTATATGCAGATGCATTAACTCATAAAATACAAAAATATACTTCAAGGAAGAACTAATAAGATTATAAAAAGACTACTTCTTATACTATTCTTATCAAGAACGTTGTAAGGTTAAGGCAATAGTTATTGATATGAATTCAGGTTATAAAAAGTATCATCAGAGAACTTTTTCCCTAATGCGAAGATAGTGATCGATAGATTCCATATTATTCAGTTAGTTAATAGAGCTTTTAATAAATATAGAGTTTCATTTATGAACAGTATTAAAGATAAAAAAATAAAGAGTTATACAAACAATTGAAATGTTATTGGAAAAAAACCTTCTTACTAGTTATGATGAATTAGATAATGGTATCCACAAGAAGTTTAAATACTTTAAGTACATTACTACCGAACAAGATATTGTCAACTACATAATTAAGCAAGATCCTCAACTTTATAAATGTTACTGGCTTATCCAAGACCTTAGAGAAGCTCTTGAAAAAGATGATTTCGATAGATTTAAAGCTTTTAATCAATGATAAATCTACTCTACCTAGATATATGTTTACAGCTATTAAAAACACTTAGAAAATATAAAAAGACAGATTAAGAATACTATGTACTACAATGGACTATCTAATGGACCTCTAGAAGGAATTAATAATAAAAATTAAAGTTATCAAGCGTATTTCTTATGGTTATAGGACTTTTAATAACTTTAAAGCTAAAAATACTCCTTGTATTCAGCCTATTTACACCGGCAGAGACTAATAAGAAACCTATATATTCTAAAGAAGAGCGTCAAGCTATTCTCACTAAAAAAAGAAAGAAATAAGATTAAAAACGAAAAAAATAGGAAAAAAAGCTATACTACTTAATATAGCATAGCTTCCTCCTAATTTTCAAAAATCAACCGAATTTGACAAAGAACCTAAAAAGAAAAACCCTGGATTTGAAATTAACCAAATTCAGGGTTTTTGTTATACTCTTTTGAAAAAGTTATTATATCGGTGTTTAGATGATATTTATAATCTAAAGTGAGCGATAAATGAGCGATAAATGAGCGATAAATTATTATTTATGATATAATAATTAAAGGAAGTTGATAGGAGAAAAGCTATGAAACCACCATTTACCATTACAAGTACTATTCTTAATTATCTTATAGAGATTTCTAAAGCATTAGGAAATCTTGAAATAGAAACAAAGAAAAAAATTTACATTTAAGAAAAAGAAAAATAGAATAAAAATCTATCCACTCATCTTTAGCGATAGAGAATAATAGTTTATCAATAGAACAGATTACAGCAATTATCGATGGAAAGAGAGTTCTAGGAGATCCTAAAAGAAATAAAAAGAAGTAAAGAATGCGTATGAAGTTTATGAAAAAAATATTAAACTTGAATCCATATAGTGAGAAAGATTTTTTTACTTGCTCATAAATTATTAACTACAGAAATAGTGGGACAATCTGGAAAAATATAGGAATTCAGATGTAGGGATTTTTTTGATGAACAGGGGAATATGGTTCATCTAGGAGCAAGACCCCAGTTTATTGGTCATCTAATGGGAGAATTATTTGACTGGGGACGTGAAGATGATACTCCAGAACTTGTAAAGAGTTGTGTATTTCACTATGAAATAGAGATGATTCACCCTTTTGAAGATGGAAATGGTAGAATGGGAAGGTTATGGCAAAATGTTATTTTTAGCTAATTGGAATCCATTATTTAGTTGGATTCCAATTGAAACTATAATATAAAAAAATCAACAACAGTATTATAAGGCTTTTAGCACAGGCAGATAGAAACAATAATTCAACAGTGTTTATTGAATTTATGCTAGGTGTTATATTAGAGACTCTATTGGCGTATAAGGAGTCTGATGATAAGACAAAAAGAACTGTCTAAAAGCAGAACAAGATGTTTTTTTGAAAAAAATAAAAGAATACTTGAAAAAAATGAGAAATATATTACTGTGGCAATAGCTTGTGAATTAATCGAAAAGTCTAAGCCAACAGTTAGAAGATATATTTCGAAATTTGTTGAGTATGAGCTATTAGAATCTCATGGAGAAAAATAAGGATAGAAGATATTCGTTGAAAAAAATAAATAAAAAAAGATATCAGAGAGAAGTATGAAAAATAGATGCTAGATTCTATTAATGCTCTGATATCTTCTATTTTTATTTGATTTTTTTCTCGTAAAGAAGTGTACTGTTGAGATTACTATTGCAAGTATAATTATATAAATTATTTGAGAAAATACTAAGGGTGCAAAGTGATTTTTCAAGATAAATATATTAACTCCTACACCTATAATTGCAGCGATACTTAACATAGAAAGTAGTGCAACTTTATATTTGTTAAGAGGTAAGCTGACTTTGGCAACCATGCATAATCCATTTATTAACGCAAGAAGGAAACAGATGAATTTCGCTTGTGAATTGTCTGTGATAGCAAAGTTTGTCAGTAGTACTGTAGCTACTAAAATACCACCACCGATCGTAGCGTTTATCAGTATGTCTTTCATGAAGTTATTGCTTACTTTGTCCTTATTCGCTTCAAAAGTTAGGAAGAATGATGGGATACCGATCGTTATCGCTGAAATTATCGTGAACTGAATCGGTATAAACGCAAATTCCAAGGCGAAGATTACACTAAGTATTGAGAAGACAATCGAGAAGAATGTCTTTGTTAGGAATAGTGAAGCTACCTTTTGGATGTTATTAATAACACGACGACCTTCCATAAGTATATCGTAGAATACTCCGAAGTCATCAGTTAAAAATACGATGTTTGATACGCTTTTTGCTGCGCTAGTAGCACCATTCATAGCAAAACTAATATCAGCTTTTTTAAGGGCAAGGACATCGTTAACACCGTCTCCGCTCATAGCAACAGTCTTTCCAGCTTTTTGTAATACGGCAACCATTCTTTGTTTTTGTTCAGGGGTAACACGTCCGAAAATATCGTTCTCAAGAACAGTTTTTTCGAAATCCTCGTCAGTTACTTTAGTCATATTGATAGCCTTAGCATCTTCTTTGAAACCAGCTTTCTTAGCAACACTGTACACTGCGATATGATTATCTCCACTGATTATTTTCACTTCAACACCTTGTGATTCGAAGTACTTGAATGTTTCTTTTGTGTTTTCTTTAATTTCATCCGATAGAACTACATGTCCCACAAGTTTCATATTAGTAGGGATGTTTGTACTGTCTTCAGTATAGGCTAGCGATAAAAATTCGATAACCTTCTTTTTTTAGATTCTCATAATATTCATCCATTTCAGATGAGAAGCCTAAAAATTCATATGCTCCCGAAGAAATATGTTCCACCATTTTTTTAGTTTTATAAATGAATATTTATTTTTTTACTAGAAAAAAAGCTCCTAATTCTTCTATATCCCATTGTTTTTTTGCATGTTAGATGATTCTTTAAAGCTCTAGATGTCGCATTTTCATCATCGAAATATGCAAGATAACTTGATAATTTTTTTCTGTAACTTCATCATTAATTTCTACAACGTTCATATTACCTGTAGTGATAGTTCCTGTTTTATCAAAACAAAGAACATCTACTCTAGCAAGAGTTTCCACACAGTATAATTCTTGAACTAGAACTTTCTTTTTAGCAAGTTTCATCGCAGCAACCGCAAGAGAAACACTGACAAGAAGGATTAAACCTTCAGGAATCATACCTACTAAAAGTACAGCACTTCGTAAGACTATTTCTACATAACCACGTCCCAGACTAGCACCACGCATATATAACATAATTGCGACAGGTACTAATAGAATAGATATAACTTTTTAAGATTTTATCCATATAGTCACGAAGTTTCGATGGATATTTTTTTAAATTCTTTAGTACTTTTTAGCAAGCTTATTAATATAGCTATCTTCACCAACAGCAATAGTTCTTACTAAACAACTACCACTAACTACGTTACTACCACTCATTACTTTATCATTAGTAGTCTTGAAGATATTGTCACTTTCACCAGTTAACAGTGATTCATCAACCTCGATACTACCTTCGATGATTTCAGCATCAACAGGAATCTGATCACCGAGATTTAAGTGTAGATATTCTCCAAGGACGATTTCTTCAGAATTTATATTTATTATTTCATTATCACGGTTTACTCGGTATTTACTTCTACCTAGCAAACTGAGCTTTCTCAAGGGCATTTTTTTCGAACGAACTTCTTGAAAAAAATACCAATTGCAGTATTTATAGTAATTACACCTAAAAAAACAACATATTTTTCAAATCTAAGTGTTGTAGCTATAAATGCTGCTAAAAACTAAGTTCATAGCATTGAAAAAAAGTAAAAAAATATTAGAAAAAGATAATTTCTTTTTGTAGTTTTATAAGGTTTTATTTCACTAATATTTTTCGCTTTAGTTATTTCTTCACTAGTTAAATATTTCATTCTACCTCCGCCATAACTATATTTTTTTTAATTAGTTTCTATTTTATCACACTTTAGTATAGTTTGGAAAAATTAAAGGATGATGTATTAAAAAAATATAGTGGTAGCCGTGGTTAACTGATATTAAGCCTATTAGAAAAATAATAAGGAATAATTAAAAAAACATTATATCTATTAGTTAATTTTTACTTGTATATCTGAAAAATTAATTTTGATTTTCAGAAATTATATGTTAAAAATATAGAAATATACTTTAAATATACTTAAAAAAAGATAGGAGATGAAGAAATGACGCTGGCTAAGAAAAACAGCAGTAAGTGTGCTAAGTGCAGCATTACTACTAGGAAATATCAGTACATTTAATTATGGAGTACCATCAAAGATAACATTAGCTCAAGAAGAAAAAAAGACGAGCTATCAAATGTTTCAAAAAAAGTGAAGAACATAAGTTCCAGAATGATGATAAGGTAAAAAGTTATTGTTAAGTTAAAAGGTGATATTGATCCCTAACAAGTTAAAAAAACAAAAAGAAGGAATTAAGGAAGTTACAGAATCAACAAAAAGCACCTAGAGAAAAAGGCATTAAAAAGATATTAAAGATAAAGGTATCGAGTATGAAAAAAACTGTTTGAGTACGATACATTGATGAATGGTTTTGCCTTAGAAACTACATTTTCGAATGCTAAAAAAATTCAAGAGTTAGACTTTGTAGATACAGTTGAAATGAGTGTTAGCTACAATAAACCAGAAAAATGTAGCGAGCGAAAAAGAGAAGAAAGAAAGCATGGAAACTAATGATTTTTTTCTAAAGCATTAGATAGTTATAATCTTATTAATATACAACCTCTTTGGAATAAAGGATACAGAGGCCAAGGAAAAGTTGTCGCAGTATTAGATTCGGGACTCGATCCGAATCATCCAGTGCTTAGATTATCTGATAATTCAAAAATCTAAATATAAATCTAAAGATGAAATTGAAAAAAATAAAAAAAGAAGCGGGTATAGACTACGGTAAGTGGTATAGTGAAAAAATTACCATTTGCATTTAACTATAATGACTGGAATAATGATATTAAACAAAGTGCATATAAATCACATGGTATGCACGTTGCTGGGACTGCAGTAGGTAATCCTAAGGAGAAATTCACAAATGGTGATTACGTAACAGGTATAGCACCTGAAGCACAGTTAATTTTTTTATGCGTGTATTCTCAGATACTAAAAAAATGCTGGAACAGAGTCTTATATTTATACAAAAGCTATAGAAGATGCTATTAAATTAGGTGCAGATACTATAAATCTAAGTTTAGGTTCACCAGCTGGTTCAGTAGTAGAAGTAGGTGATGGTTTAGTTCGTGCAATGGATGTTGCGAAAAAAGCCGGGGTTAATATAGTCGCAGCGGCAGGGAATAATGCATTTTTTGCTAGTGGACAAACAAACCCAAGTGCAGCTAATCCTGATTATGGAACTGTAGGAAGACCATCGGTTTCTGAAGATGCGATTTCTGTAGCGAATATAAGCAACAGTGTTCTTAACAGAGAAATAGCGAATATCGAGCAGCTTAAAGATAATGCTGATTTTGATAATGGAAAAATGCCAATTTTTAGCTATACTAAACAATTTGAGAAAAAAGCATATGACTATGTATATGTTGGAGTTGGTAAAGCAGAGAACTACGCTGACAAAAGATTTAACTGGGAAAAATCGCCCTTATTCAACGTGGTGGTAATAGCTTTGAAGAAAAAGTTAAATTAGCTAAACAGTACGGAGCAGCTGGAGCGGTAATCTACTTCAATGAAGGAGACACAATCTACAACTTAACGTTAAATGGACAAGATAAAGATTTCCCTGTAGTAACAACATACTATAAATTTGGTAATGAACTTTCTACTCATGAAGGGGAATATAAAATAACATTCAATGGAACATGGGATAAACAAGATAATCCTAAAAAAGGTGAATTCGATGAATCTACTGGTTGGGGAATGAGTGTTGATGGTTACTTAAAACCTGACGTAACAGCGCCAGGAGGAGATATCTTATCATCTTATAATGATGGAAGATATGGTCTTGATAGCGGAACAAGTATGGCTTCACCACACGTTGCAGGTGCTATAACTCTTGTGAAACAAGTATTATCAGAAAGATTCCCGAACTTAAGTGCAGAAGAAATTCAAGGTTTAGCGAAGAGATTAATCATGAGTACAGCAAATCCTCAGGTATACTCTGATGGTTACACAACAGCATATAGATCACCACGTCTGCAAGGTGCAGGTCTAATTGATGCGAATAAAGCAGCATATGGAGATCTTTTATGTGACTGGAGAAAAACAACTACGGAAGTGTCTCTCTAGGAAATGTTGGAGATAAATTTACTTTTAAATTAGTATTACACAATCTATCAGATAAAGCTCAAAACTTACAATATGCAGCTCACCTTACTACAGATAACTACTATGGTGAAGATGCTGGGATAGATTGGAATGGTAAACTTACAATGACACCTAAGAAGTTGTTGACGACTGATTGGGCTACTGTAGAAGTTCCAGCAAAAGGTGAAAAAGAAGTAGAAATTACTGTTGATGCTGCAAGTTTCAAAGAAGAACTAGAAAAAGTATTCACTAATGGATATTATCTAGAAGGGTTTGTAACTTTCTATGATGAAGAAAGTGCATTAAAAGCTAATATTCCATTTGTAGGATTTAAAGGTCAGTTCCAAAATCTACCTGTACTAGAAAAACCAATTTATTCTATGAAAAATGGAGAAAAACCAACATATGAGTACGGTTATACTTCAAATCCTAATAACTGGGACTCATTAACAGATATGAACTTCACAGGAATGTTAACAACTTATAAAGAAGATAAAAAAGATAAGAGAACACTAGCAGGAGCGTATGTTAATCCTGTTACTGGAGAAAGATTCTTTACTGATAAAATTTTCTTCTCACCAAATGGTGATGAGAATTATGATGAAATAGGAATGAGAGGGGTATTCTATCGTAACTTCGAAAACTTAAAACTTTCAGTATATGCTAAGGATGATGTAGAACGTAAAAAACCACTTTACCAAAACGGTAATGGTTCTGGTAATAAAAACTTTTACAATAACACAAGTAAGAAGTATACATCATTAACTATGACAAACTGGAAAGGTGTTGACAATAACGGTAATCCTCTTCCAGATGGAGAATATCAATATGTAGTTTCTTATAGTGCAGCAGTAAGTGGTGCAGATATGCAGGAGACAACATTCAATGTAGTAATTGATAGAAAAGCTCCAAAAATCACAGGTGCTAACGGTGGTTACTATGATGAAGCAACTCGTAAATTCACACCATATCCAGTACTAGAAGATGGAAGTGGAGTATTCTACAAAAAATTAAGCTATGGTAAAAATACTATTGCAGCAAATGAAGATGGAAGTTATACAATTCCAGAAGGCGTAGAATTAAAAGATCTTACTTTTGAAGTGAAAGACTTTGCAGATAATAAGGACAGTATTAATTTAGCAAATGTTGATGGTAACGGTAAAGGAAGCCTAGAAGTAGAAGCTAAGAAAGGTGATGGAACTGGAAACAATTCACGTCGCTTGCGTTACAAGATCACTAATGAAAAAGGTGAAATCGTAGGGGAAGACTTCTCTAGAAATAAACGTACATACCAAGCATTACCATTCGGTAAATATACTGTTGAAGTAGTAATGGTAGATGGAGAGTACAAACTACTTACACCATCAAGAGTTGACTTCGAAATAACTAAAGATAAACCAACAAAAGAGGTTGAATTTAGAGTAGATGAAATCAGCAGAAATGCTACAGAAATCAGTTTCGACAAACAAGTTCCAGCAGGAACACAAGTTTATGTAGTAGCTCAAGATGGGACTAAAGTATTACTTCCAAAAAGTTTATATGGAAAAAATGCCTTCCAGAAAAACTTAGAAAATGGAACATATACAATTCAAATAGTAACACCTGAAGGATACACTCCAGCGGAAAAACAATTTTTGAATTAGTAGTAAAAGATGGTCATAATAAGAAACAAGTTGTTCTAAATGTTGCAGAAAAAGTAGCAAGTGTAGGAACAACTGAAAACTCAAAAGCACAAGGTACTGTAGATTTCACTGAGAAAAAACTTTATAATAATTACAAACTTGTCGTAACAGAACCAACTGCAGAAGAAAAAAAGCAAATATTCAAAAAAACAATTAACAGCAGGTAATGTAGACTTAAGCAAATATGATGTTGAATACTTTGGAATTCATATTATAGACGCAACAGGAAAAGAAGTTAAAGTTCCTGGTGATAGAACGGTAACTTTAGATTTAGCGAAAGCTCCAGAGCGCTTCTTCTATGAAAAAGATGGAAAATTAACAGCTGTAAACAGTGTTAATTATGCAGATGGTAAGCTTACGTTTACTACTGATAGCTTCAGTAACTTCGTGGCATTAACTCCAAAAAATGCTCCAGCTGAGAAAAAAGCGGAAGTGAATAAAGCAGAGCTTAAAAGAGCGGTAGAAGCGGACAAAGCGTTAGATGAAACTAAAGAGTATAAAAATGCTACTATCGAAGCTAAAGGTGCGTATAATAAAGCATTAGAGGCAGCTAAGAAAGTTCTTGAAAACGAAAATGCAACTCAAGAGGAAGTAAACAGTGCAGTAGCAAGTCTAAATGAAGCTAAAGTAACATTAGCTAATTCACAACAACCAGAAGTGAAAAAAAGAAGTAGATAAAGCTAAATTAATCGAAAAAAATTAAAAAGAAACTGAAAAAAACTTCAAACTGAGGTTAAATTTAAAAAAATGCAGGACAAGATAAAAAAAGATAACTTCGTAAATACTATAAAAAGAAGCGACAGCAGTTCTTGATAACAAAGATGCAACTGTAGAAGAAGTTAAAGCAGTGTTAGAAAAAAATTACAACAAGCTGAAAAATGTTCTTGACGGTAAAGAAGTAGAAGTTCCGAAGAAAGAAGAGACAAGACCAGCGGCTGAAGAACCTAAGAAAGAGGAGCCAAAAACCAGCAGCTGAAGATTCTAAGAAAGAAGAGGTAAAAACCAGCGGCTGAAGAACCTAAGAAAGAGGAGCTGAAACCAGCGACTGAAACTCCAAAAGAAGAGCCGAAACCAACACCTGAGGAACCTAAGAAAGAAGAAGGCAACAAACCTCAACCTGAAACACTAAAAGTAGATAAGAAAAAACTAAATGAACAACTAAGTCATTTAGCAGAGGTTAAAGAGAAAGATAGTTTTGAAAGTGCAAGTTCAGAAGATAAGAAAGCTTATTTAGATGCAGTTCAAAAAGCACAAGAACTATTGGCTTCAGCAACTGCTACTCAAGAAGAAGTAGATAAAGCATTAGAAGCATTAAAAGAAGCCGAGAAAAAAGTCTATAAAAAATCAATAAAAGACATTCTAGGTGGTTTTGTTGGAAAAGAAGCTAAGAAGGAAAATACATTTAATGTAGATAAAGATTTCGGAAAAGTTCCAAAATCTAATTCATTATTAGCAAAAACAGGATTAGATAATAGTGCGACAGCTTACGCTGGAATAGCAGTTCTAGCCTTAGTAGGATTAACTGTTTATGTAAAACGTCGTAAACAAAAATAAGATAAAGTATATCGACTTCAAAAATTAGAGTTTATGCTCTAATTTTTTTGAAGTCGTATTTCTATGTTAATGAATCACTGTATCTATGAGTTTGTATAAAAAAACTTTTTTTAAAAATCTGGAGCTTTTTTTGTTAACTTTTGAAAAAAATTATAGCATACCTCAATTATAGACACATGTTTAAGTAAGGTATATAATAATAAGTGACCTGGAGGAGGTATTTAGAATATGGAAAAAAACTAGATTATTTAATAAAAAAACACTAAATTCAGAAATAGAAATACCGGAGACGGAACAAGAAAAAGAAAGATTTATTTAGATCCTTAATGAACACGTGGAAAGTGTCGGAGTTACCGAGTGAATTCTATGAAGTTCAAGATGAGTATCTACAAGATATTCTAAATGCTAAAGGAATAACAAGATTAGAAGATTTAACTGAAATCGATGAAAATATTTACCTATGGCAAGGCGATATTACAACATTGAAAGTAGATGCAATAGTTAATGCGGCGAACAAGGCTCTATTAGGATGTTTAATTCCTCTGCACAGATGTATCGATAATGCCATTCACACGCAAGCAGGACTACAACTTAGAAAAGAATGTGATGATATTATAAAAGCACAAGGAAGTTTTGAAAAAACAGGGCAAGCTAAAATAACAGCAGGATATAACTTGCCAGCTAAACATGTTATTCATACTGTTGGGCCAATAATATATCGTATTGTTGAAGATGATGATAAGGAACTACTTGCATCATGTTATAGAAACTCTTTAAAACTTGCTTTAGAGAATAATCTTAAGAGTATTGCTTTTTGCTGTATAAGTACGGGGGAATTTAGGTTTCCAAATGATCTTGCTGCTGAAATAGCGGTAGCTGAGGTTAAGAAATTCTTTAGAGAAAAATCCTACTGCTGACTTAAAAAGTAGTATTCAATGTGTTTAAAGATTTGGATAAGAAGTTATATGAAGAATTGCTAGGTTAAGAAAAACCAAGAGGGAGTGACTCGACAAAAATCGTAATTTCGTAGAAACAAGATTTTGTCGAGTCATCGCCGTCTTTTTTTATGTATAGAAAATATGATATAATAGTAAACGTAATAGATATTGTAAAAAGTAGCGAAAGAAGGGGAATAATTAAACTAAACTAACTAGAATCAGATAGTTAGTTGAAAGTTTATTGAGAAATAAGAGATGAATAGAATAAGAAAAAAAGCATAATAGAATATTTAAGGAAAGTTTTATTGAATATAAGTTAGAGAGTTTTGAAATTAGTAAAGAGGAACTGTCGGAGAAAAAAAGCGAAGATACAAGATTTTATTAATTTCATTAAATCGGGAAAAAAATAAAAGATTACAACGAAGAACAGCTTCAAGCTAGATTTGCTACTGAGGTCTTTGAAAAAAACTCTAGGTTATAAAAAAATAGTTTTAACGAAACTTGGGAATATGAATTAGAAAGAAAAAAACCGATGTGGATGGACAAAAAGCCTGACATAGTTTTAGGAGAATTCACTTCTGATGAATCAAAAAGTTATGGCTGTAGTCGAGTTGAAAAGATTTTTAAATACTATGATTTAGATAAAAAAACAAAAACCGTGTAGGTGATAAAAAGAACACCCGTTGAGCAAGGATTTGGATATGCTCCTAAATTTGGAGGGAATTGTCGTTGGGTTTTTAATAAGTAATTTCAATGAAATTCGTTTATATGATAAGAATGATGAAAAATCAATACGAGAGATTTTATATTGAAGACCTTGAAGATGATTTTTGAGTTAAAAAGATTTTTTTATACTTATTATCAAAAAGAAAATATTCTTGATAGAAAAACTAGATAATTTAATAGATTTAAAAAAATTAAAGAAGAAGAAAAAAATTGAACGTGAATTTTTATACTAAGTATAAGACAATACGAAGTAAGATAGTTTCACAGGTTATAGAAGATAATAGAACATATAACGCTGATGTACTTATTGAGAAATCACAGAAACTACTAGATAGATTTTTTTGTTCATAGCTTTTTGTGAGGATAAGAATATAATACCAGCGAATAGTTATAAAAACTATGGTACTTAGTTCTAATGAGAATGTAACTAAACATGAATTATTTACTATGTTGTGTAGGAATATTGATAAAGGGAATAAGCAAAAAAAGGAATTAATAAATTCAACGGTGGTTTGTTCAAATATGATGAGATATTAGATGATTTAGTGTTAGATGATGTTATATTCACAGAACTAATAACACTTGCAGACTATGATTTTTAATACTGATGTCGATGAGAATATTCTTGGGCGTATTTTTGAACAGAGTATTAGTGATTTAGAAGAATTAAAAAATGATGCTTTAGGTATCGAGACAGATAAGAAAAAAGGTAAGAGAAAGAAAGACGGTGTGTTTTATACACCTAGTCGTATAACTAGAGGAATAGTTGAAAAAAATCTATCGGAGAATATCTTAATGATAAAAAAACTTGAATTAGGTTATGAAAAAGTTACCAGAACTAACTGATGAAAGTATAGAAACACAACGTGGTTTAAGTGCTAAGGCTGAAAAAAACATCTGGCTTTTTGGCGCGAATATCGTAGTAAAGTATTAAGTATTAAAGTTATAGATCCTGCGTGTGGATCTGGAGCATTTTTAATCGCAGCATATGATTACTTGAAAAAAGAACTTGATGAAATTAATGATCGTATAGCCGATCTTAAAGGACGTACGCAAGAACTTTTTGATGGTGATGAGATGTATGATGCCAGTCTTGAGAATGAATATTTAATCAAATGTTTATATGGTGTTGATTTGAATCCTGAAAGTGTAGAGATAAGTAAATTGTCACTATGGCTTAGAACATTAACTAAAGACAAACCTTTAACAAATCTAGATGATAATATTAAGAGTGGGAACTCAATTACAGAATTTGATTTTTCATGAAGAATTTTCAGAAGTCTTCGCAAAAAGGTGGCTTTGATGTAGTCATTGGGAACCCACCGTATGTAAGACAAGAAAGTCTTAAAGATATAAAGTCAATTTTAGAAGAAAAAAATATGCTACTTATATAGGAACGGCAGATCTGTATTGTTACTTCTATGAACTTGGAATTCGACTTTTTAAAAAACAGGTGGTGTTCTTGGGTATATAACGTCTAATAAATGGCTTCGAATTAATTATGGTAAAAAAATATTCGAAAAAAATGTTAAATGAATATTATATTATTGAAATAGAAGATCATGGAAAAGTTAAAATGTTTGTAGATGCTGGTGTTGAAACAAATATTATAATAGTTAAAAAAAGACAAATCGTCAAAAATCCACAAGTTAAAATTGTCCTGACTGAAGAAAAATAATAAAAACATTTGAAACTAATCAGAGTAATTTTTAATGAAGAGGGATATCTCTTTTTGGATAATAGGCTATTAAAGGTAAAGGAAAAGATTGATACTATCGGTAAACCATTAGGAGAGTGGAATGTAGAAATAAATCGTGGTGTATTAACAGGACTAAATGATGCATTTATAATTGATAAAGAAAAAAATATAATGAATTAGTAAAAAAAGATCGTAAAAAAATAAAGAAATCTTAGTTCCTGTTCTTCGAGGAAGAGATATATCAAGATACGATATATCCTATTCTGATTTATATTTAATTAATACGCATAATGGATATAAGAATACGCATAATAAAAAGTATACGAGCGATAGATATCGAAGATTACCCAATACTTAAGCAATATTTAAATGAATTTGAGCCTACTTTATCTAAGAGATTAGACAAAGGTTTGACACCCTATAATCTAAGGAATTGTGCATATTTAGAAGAATTTAAAAAAAGGAAAAAAATAGTATATGGAAAAAAATTAGTAAAAAAATGTCAATTTTTTTCATATGATAATTTTGGATACTCTATGTTAGATACTTCTTTCTTTATAACAGGAGAAAAAAACTTAAGTATCTTATAGCGATATTAAATTCAAAAATTAATAGATTTTTTTCTTATTTAAATTTTTTTATGCAGGAAAAAAATGCTGGCAGGTGGAACAGAGTTCAGAAAAAAATATATGTTATTAATTCCTATAATTGCTCCCAACCCAAGAACAAGAAGAATATCTTACAAATTTAGCTGATAAAAATGTTAGAGAGTAAGGAGAAATTATCTAAGCTAAATAAATTGTTGGGATTAGCAGTAAACGATAAAAAAACTATGAAATGCAATTAGAATTAAAAAGAAAAAAATAGAAGAGTTAAATGAAGAAATCCTAGATACAGATTATGTTATTGATAGTTATGTCTACGATATGTATGGTATAACTGCAGAAGAACGAGCGTTAATTGAAGGATAAAAATTTTTAGATAAGGTAAGGAGTATTTATGCCGAAAAATAATAGTTCACAGATTTCTATTTTTTTATAGATAAATATGTTAAATTTAAAAATCTTTAATAGTTCCTATAGTATAGATTATAAAGAAGATGAGTTTACATTTTTTTGACTTTAAAAAAATGTAGTTGAATCTAATCTAAAAGTATTGGAATGAAAAAGAGTTCAAAAATCAGAAATGTGTAAAGAAATTCGAAGTAGTTGGAATGAATTAAATGATAAGATTAAAGTACTTATGAAATATTTAGAGGAAGAAGACGAATTAACTAAAGATAGACTCTATAATTTTATGTATTATAATTTTTTTCAAATAATTATAATGTCGTACAGAATGATATGAGAGTATATGGATTTTTCATTGCCTAGTCCAATAGATAAAGACAATGGAATATCTGTGATACGTATATTTATTGATTATTATATAAATAGTTGAAATTTAAAGATAATTTATCTACTGCTATAAAGAATTATGTTTATATTGAAAAAAATAAGAGTTATATTGGGCAATATTTAAACAGCACAAATGCTTATTATTTTTTTACCAGCGTTTTTGTCTTGAATAAAGAGATAAGAAAAAGAAGAAATGCCTTTTAATAATTTTTCAAGAAGAGGTTGTGAAACCGGTAAGTGAAAAAAAGTAGAGAAAAATAGATTCACAAATTAATGACAAATTTAAAAGAAACAACTAATCTTATTGAAGAAAAAAAGATAAAGATATTATTAATTTATTCGATGAGCATAAAAATGAAATAGATGAATTTAAGACAAAAAAATTAATGAGTGGAGAGATAATAAAGAAAGACAAATAGATATATTGGAAGAGACTTATAAAAAAATAAATTGCAATTAGAAGCTCCTGAAACATTATGGGAGAGGAGAGCAGCCAAATATAGGAAAAAAATCAAGCTGGTGGACGGGTGGTTTGTTGATTTTTTTATAGTAGGATTGTTAGTATCGGGTGGTTATTTTGCTGACGAAATTCATGATTATGTACAAGAAATGGCAAAAGGAAATACCGTTTATTTCAAAAATCTTTTATCTATGTTGCGTTAATATCTTTTCTAATATATATTATAAGAATTATTATTAAAATTATAATTTCAAGTCAACATATGTCGATGGAATATGAACAAAAGGCGGCTTTTAACAAGATTTTATCAATCATTAATTCAAGATGGAAAAAGAAGTAGATAAGGAAGAAAAAAATTAATAATTTTTTTAATGCTTTATTTAGAAAAAAACAGACACAGGATTAATTAAAAAGTGATAACGCTAATGATACTGATGCATTATTAAGCCAATTTTCTAAATTAGTGAAGTAGTTAAAGTTATATTTATAAGTAATAGACCTCAAAAAAATCATTTGAATCTTGAGGTCTATTGTTTTTTTATAAAGTTATTACATTCTGAAAAATAAGATGTTGTATATATTATCTAACAAAACTTTTTGATTTAAATATAGATTTGTGTTAAAATAAAATCATAAAAAGAGAGCCGTTTTTAAAGACGGTGACCTTAGTTATTAAGTTATGAAATAACCATCTTAACCGGCCAAAGTTTAAAGATGGTTATTTTTTTCATCATATAAGTAACAATAGCTACAACTAAGGTCAAGAGTGCAATTACAAAAAATCGCAAAAATCTACCATTAGTTGGATAGCTTCGTACGTAGACATTTTCTACTCCTTTCTTCAAGATTTTTAGTGTATGCGAGCATAGCACCATCCCCTTTCATATAGAAGTAGCCACCATCTTTATCGGAAGTATTAAACTCCCTAACTTCTCTCTCCAGTTTTGATTATATCAGAAAAATAAAAATGGGTTACAAAGAAAAAAATGAGGTGATTTAAAAAAATATTTTTAAGACTAGTTATAGGTTACGAATAACCACCTATATAATTTCTCAAATTTCCTAAATAATTCAGTTTAAATTTTACTTGTGTTAAAATGAATTTATAAAAGAGAGCCATTTGCACTGATTTTACTAATAATTTCTTAACTTACTACGTTCGTAGAAATTATAGTAGTCGTAGTATAAATTAGTCGTAATATTTTTTTCTTCAGTCTGTGACTTTGGAAAAAAATTACGACTAACTTAAAAAGACGGTGACTCGTGTTTAAGATTATACTAAATAACCATCTACTCGAGTAATAGTACCCAAAAATTTGGACAAATTTTGGAGTACTATTTATTATGAAATTAACAGATGAAAATAGGATAGAGATGTATAGACTTAAGAAAGAAGGATACTCATACAAGGAACTATCTAAAAAAAGTTTGAAATTGATCCTAGTAATGTGAAGTACATGGTGAAACAGTGCTGATCAAGGGGAAAAAAATAATTACTATCCACCAGAATTGAAATTAGATAATAATGCTAAAAATAAAAAAATATACAATTTGGTCTAAATAAAAAAATATACAAAAATAATATAAAAAAATATTCCCATATAGTTTATACTCATAGTAAAAAAACAATTATGAGGGAACAAATGGAAACTAACATTATTGGAGAATTAAACAATTTGAAAGAACGAGATATAAAAACCAAATTTCAGTGAATTAAGTAGGAAATACGGATTACATAGGCATACAATAAAAAAATACTGGGATGAGGGAGGAAAAAAATAATAAAAATCTAGAAATAAACCTAGTGTTTTAGATAAATACAAAGAGGAGATAGAAGAAATACTTAAAGAAGCTGGAGTAAATAAAATAGGTGCATATGAATTTTTTTAACATATAAATATGGAAATATCTGTACTTATAGCAATTTTTAAACAATATACGCTAAAGCATAATATAAAAAAAGAAAAAAAGCACAGACTGCACACGTTAGATATGAAACTCAACCAGGATATCAAATACAAGTAGATTGGAAAGAGAGTTTAAAAAAATAGAAACGAAAAACAGGAGAAATTATAAAATTCAATCTATTCGCAGCCACACTAGGATACTCAAGAAAACATGTATTTATAATCTCAAAAAAACAAGAACAACAGAAGACGTACTCAGATGTCTTATAGAGACATTTAAATACCTAGGAGGTGTCCCTCATGAGATACTTACAGATAATATGAGTTCATTAGTAACTATATTTAAACATGATAAAAAGGAAACATCCAGAAGTATTAGCGTTCGAAAAAGATTTAGGAATTAAAAATCAAATTTTTGTAAAGTTAGAACACCTGAAACAAAAAGGTAAAAGTAGAATCAGCAAATAGGTTCGTGAATAGAATAACAGCATTTAATAAAAAAATAGAAAAACGAAGAAGAGTTATACGCTATAGTTAATCGTATAATGAAGAACTCAAACGAACAGAACAATCAGACAACTAATCTACCACCTAATGTGTTATTTAAAAAGAAAAAAAGAATACCTCCAACCATTACCAAATAAATGTTTACTAGATGACTACACACTACCAATATTTAGTCAAAAAGTACCAAACACACTATTAGTAAATTATAAAGGTCGAGGATATTCTGTACCTAAAAAAAGTTTATAGACAAAAAAAGTAATACTAAAAACCATTTGAAAATAAACTATACATTTATTATAACACGGAATTAGTCACAATACATAATATAACAAATCAAAAAAATGAATTATAAAGAAAATCATTACAAAGAAGCCTTGGCAAGTAATTTTTTTATAATAGCGAAGAATATGACATGAAAAAAACTAGCTGAAGAAAATTTAGAATTATTTAAGGAGTTAAAAATATGACTAATTATACACGATTATTATCAAATTTAGAAGAATTACAATTAAATAGAATCAAAGATAATTTAGATGAACATATAGGAAGGATAAATAACAAAGAACTAGATTATATTGAGAGTTTGCATGAACTAACAAATTTAGAAATACAAGCAAGAGAAGATAGAGCAACACATGCTTGTGTAAGAGTAGCAAACTTCCCTTACAGAAAAAGAATTAAAGGATTTTTGATTTCTCATTCAATCCAAAGATTAATAAAGAAAAAAATACTAGATTTTTAAGCATTTGAGATTCATAGAAAAATAAGGAAAAATATACTATTTCTTGGTGTCCCTGGAGTAGGTAAGACATTTAGCCACCTCTATAGGTATAGAGGCGGCTAAGAATAGGAAAAATTACTTACTTTATAAATTGTCATGATCCAATATTACAATTAAAACGAGCAAAACTTGAGAATAGATTAGAAACTAGATTAAAGTTTTTTTCAAAAATACAAAGTTCTCATTATAGATGAGGTAGGGATATCTACCTATTGATAAAGAAGGAGCTAATCTATTATTCCAACTTATAAATAAAAAGATATGAGAATAGTTCTACAATAATAACTACAAATAAACCTTTTTTTCAGAGTGGGGAGAAGTATTTGGAGATAGTGTGCTAGCTAGTGCTATATTAGATAGACTACTACATCATTCTCATGTGATTAATATTGTTGGATCTTCATATAGATTAAAAAGATAAAACATTTCTTAAATCTACTAACTAATTTAGACTGGTTGTATAATTTTATTTTTGTCTTTTTTTGTATATTTTTTTACATTGACATTAACATTAGATATAATCAATGAGGTTTTTAATATTAGGACATTCTATAAAAATCTACTTTATTAAAGTACGCATTACCAAATCCTGCTTTACTTAGTAATTGGATTTCAAAAATTTAAAGAAAACGGGTATAATATACTAGAGAAACTGAGAGGAAGAACTAGTAAAATGAAAAAAATAATAATAAAAAAAGATAGAAAAAAATGTTATACAGATGTAACTCAATTCAAGATTTGAGAGGATAGAGTATATTTAGCACCTATAATTGATGGATATAATGCAGAGATAATAGCGTACAGTGTTTTATTTTCACCTAACATGGAACAACATGAAATGTTATCGCAACTTCAAAATGAAAGATACGATGGCATGATACTACATAGTGATCAAGGTTGGCAATATCAACATATTGAATATAGACAATTCCTTAAAGTAAAAGGAATTACACAATCAATGTCTAGAAAAGGCACATCAGTAGATAACGCATTTATGGAATCTTTCTTTGGAGTTTTAAAATCTGAGATATATTACGGATTCGAAAAATACTTTCAAGAATAAATATGAATTAAAAAGAAGCCATTATAGATTATATAAAAGTATTATAATGAAGAGAGAATAAAAATTGAACTTAGGTGGATTAAGTCCTGTAACTTACAGAAGAATGAATAGAAACTAATATAAATAAAAAGAAACTTTCATTCCCCTTTATAGTTTAGATTTTCCTCCTATTTAATCAAGAACAAAAGTTTACGCCTTTTAAAAAAATCCTTGACTAAATAGTTTGAAAAAAATTTAAAATAACTGTAGGGAATGAAAGTCACTAAAAAAAGTAATAAAATTTACTGACTTTAAAGTTTAAAAACACTAAACAAAAAAATAACTTAATATTTTGTCCAACTTTTTGGGTACAGTACCAACTCATTATGAGTAAAGATACTTCTTATATAAAAAAATAAAAAGAGGAGTAAGAATTACTATCAATTTTGTATATTTTTAGATTAGGAGATTTGTAATTTTTTTAATTAATTTTTAGTAAATGGGAGTACGATTATAGTATAAATTTACATAAGGGTGTAATATAATAATTTAAAGATAATGGAGGATTTTCCAATGAAAAAACATAGCATTTTAAATGATCCGTTCCTTAATAAAGGAACTGCCTTTACACAGGAGGAACGAAAAGAACTAGACCTTATTGGGTTATTGCCCCCTTATATTCAAACTATTGAAGAACAAGCGGCACAAGCCTATGCGCAAATGCAAACAAAAGTAAACAATTTAGAAAAACGTCTATTTTTAATGGAGATTTTTAATACAAATCGCACGCTTTTCTATTATTTATTCTCTCAACACTTAGAAGAGTTCAATCCAATTGTATATGACCCAACAATTGCAGATACTATCGAGGGTTATAGCGATCTTTTTGTTGAGCCACAATATGCAGGATATCTAGATATTAATCATCCTGAAAATATAGAAGAAACCCTTAAAAATGCAGCAGATAACCGTGATATACGTCTAATAGTAGTTACTGATGCAGAAGGTATATTGGGGATTGGAGATTGGGGTGTTAATGGAGTAGATATTTCTGTAGGTAAACTTATGGTCTACACAGGAGCGGCAGGAATTGATCCTTCTATGGTTCTTCCGTTAGTTATTGATGCAGGAACAAATCGTGAGGAATTACGTAATAATCCGAATTATCTAGGTAATCGTCATGAACGTGTACGAGGGGAGCGCTATTATGGGTTTATTGATCAATTCGTCCAAACTGCTGAACGTTTATTCCCTAAACTTTATTTACATTGGGAAGACTTCGGGCGAATGAATGCGGCGAATATACTGGAAAAATATCGAAAAAACATCCCAACATTTAATGATGATATTCAAGGGACAGGTATCGTAACTCTAGGAGGTATTTTTGGAGCTATGGATATTACAGGTGAAAAATTAGTTGACCAAGTATATCTTTGTTATGGTGGGGGAACTGCAGGTGCAGGAATTGCATCACGTGTACTACGTGAGATGGTAAGTCAAGGGTTATCTGAAGAAGAAGCATATGAACGTTTCTTTATGGTAGATAAACAAGGGCTTCTCTTCGATGATATGGATGATTTAACTCCTGAACAAAAACCGTTTGCTAAAAACCGTGCTAATTTTCCAAATGCTGATAAATTAACAGATTTATTAGAAGTTGTTAAAACTGTTAAACCAACTATTCTAGTAGGAACTTCGACACAGCCGAATACTTTTACTAAGGAGATAGTCGAAGCTATGTGTCAAAATACTGAGCGTCCATGTATATTCCCGTTATCAAATCCTACTAAATTAGCAGAAGCGTCTGCAGAAGATTTGATTGCTTTGGTCTGAGTGGTAAAGCGTTTGTAGCAACAGGTATTCCTTCTGATAATGTTATATATAAAGGTGTGGAGTACATTATTGGTCAAGCTAACAATGCCCTTATATATCCTGGGTTAGGGCTTGGAGTGTTAGCATCAGAAACTAGCCTTTTAACAGATGAAATGATTGGTGCAGCGGCACACTCATTAAGTGGAATTACAGATATTACTAAACCTGGAGCTCCAGTGTTACCTCCGTTCAAATATGTTGCAGATGTTTCTATTAAAGTAGCAGAAGCGGTCGCTAAAAAAGCACAAGAACAAGGATTGGCTCGAGCTCAAGAAAAAGATATGGCGAAAGCAGTTCGAGATTTTAAATGGATTCCAAAGTATAAATAATTAAAAAGAAGTATCTTAGCTCATTATGAGTAAAGATACTTCTTTTTGTTGACTTAGTTTCGAGAAAAAAATATTGTAAGAAAAAGTTGATTTTATCGAAAAAAATCAACTTTTTCTACTACTATTCCTATATACAAGTATATGTGGTATAATATATATGAGGTGGCAAAAAAATGATAGTTCAAGTATACACAAACAGAGGAAATAAATATGTAAGAGTAGTTCATTCATATCGAGATCCAGAAACTAATAAACCAAAAAAATGAAAGTTATAAAAAAATTATGGAAATCTAGAAAAAACTACTAAAAACAAGATAAAAAAACTTCCTAGAAAAAAATTAGAAAAAAAGAAATCAAAGAAAAAAATGAAAGATTAAAAAGAAAGCACCATAGATAAAAATAAAAAAATCGAGACAAATAATTTTTGAAAAAGAAGGTTTAGTACGTAAAAAAACTATGGATATTTAGTATACGAGAAGATATGGCAAGAACTGGGAATAAGTAGATGGATAAAAAGATATAAAAAAACTAGAAGTAAAATAGAAATTGAAGAAATACTAAAACAACTGGTATTTCAAAGACTACTCACTCCATCATCAAAGAAATCAGCATATGATCATAGAGAAAATTATGTAGATTTTTCGAAATGATTTGATTTTTAGAAGATTACTACAGAGTTTTTAGATATAATTTATGATGAAAAAGAAAAAAATTAGAAAAAAACATTTAAATAGCACACTCAAGAAAAAAATTTAACAGAGAATTAAATGTAGTATTATACGATGTAACTACATACTACTTTGAATCAGTTAAAAAAAGACGAAATAAAAAGGCTTTGGATTTTCTAAAGATAATAAAAGTAAATCAAGTACAAGTAGTTATGGGATTATTAATTGATAATAACGGAATACCAGTTGGTTACGAACTATATCCAGGTAATACGAGTGAATTTAGTACACTATATCCCGTCATAAAAAGATTTAAAAAGAAAAAAATATAAATTAAAAAAAGTAATAGTAGCCGCAGATAGAGGACTTAATTCTGGTAAGAATCTACTTTTATTAAAAAGAACTAGGATTAGATTATGTCATGGCATATAAGCTAAAAAGGCGCTAAGAAAGAAATAAAAAGAAAAAAACTATTTGAAGATGGATATACAATAGAAAAAGAGTTTAAATATAAACTTATAGAACATGTAAAAAGAAATTCGAGTTGATGGTAAAGTCGAGAAAAATACAAGATAATCTACTTTTTAGGATATTCTGAAAAAAAGAGATAAAAAAAGATAAAGCTGATAGACAGAGACTTCTAGATAAAGCTGACAAGCTACTAAATAATCCATCCATGATGAAGCAAGAGTTAAAAAAAGGTGGTAAGAAATTTATAAAAAGTAACTAAGGGGAACTTAGATATAGAATTAGATGTCAAACAAATTGAAGAGGCAGAAAAAGATGGATGGATTCTTCGCTATAGAATATTCACAAAAAAAGAGCTCACGGGAAGAGAAGTAAGAGAAATATATGGAAGTCTATGGAAAATTGAAGATAGTTTTAGAGTGTTAAAAAACTAATCTTGAAGCTAGACCAATATTCGTATGGAGTGAAAAAGAGAATAAGAGCTCACTTTTTTTAATCTGTTATTTAGCTTTAGTAATAGAAAGATATCTTGAGAAACTTCTAAAAAGATAATAATGTAAATTTATCGACAGCCAAAAATACAAGAAGCAATAAGAAATACAACGTTAGGAAGTGTTGAGACATTAATGGGAGATTATTATATAAAGGATGCAGAATCAAAAGAGTATCTTGATATAATTAATTCTGTAAAGATGAATAAAAATTCCTCTTGTAGGATATGTTTCTGATATAAAAAAATGTATATAGGAAAATTATGCCAATTTCACCCTGATGAAACGCTATAGCTACGCCTTTCATCAGGGTTTTCTTGTGTCTGAAACTGTCAAAGTCGGGATCTTAACTCATTATGAGTAAAGATACTTCTTTTTAAAATATAGATTTGTAAAAATTCTCCCCAGGCATGCATACTCTTAATAATAGGGTCTAGAGTTTTGCCTAAATCTGTAAGTCTGTATTCGATGCGAGGTGGCACTTCTGGGGAAACTTCTCTTTCTATAATTCCTTTCTCCTCTAACGAGCGAAGGTTGGCAGTTAATACTTTTTGGCTGACTCCATTAAGTGATTTTTTTAATTCTCCAAAACGTTTAGTACCGGTAAATAAATCTCTTAAAAATTAGTATTGTCCATCTGCAAAAAAATCTGTGTTGCTTTTTACTGCACGTTTCCAACCTTTATATAGTTTTTCTCGTTCTTCTTTTTTCATAGTAGGAACGAATAGTTTCCCTGCGGTGTTTAGGTTTTTTAGTTCATCCAAGTTTTTCCAGTAACCAGTAGCAAGACCTGCTAAAAATGCAGCACCAAGTGCAGTGGTTTCTAGATTTTCGGCACGGCTACTTTAACACCTAGTATATTAGCTTGGAATTCTAGAAGATAATCGTTGTTAGCAGCTCCTCCATCAACTTTAAGAAGGGGTATTTCTACATTCGCATCAATTTTCATTGTATCGATAATATCGCGTACTTGGTAGGCGATAGATTGTAACGTAGCTTTAACCAGATCTTCTTTTGAAGTAGCACGTGTTAGACCAAAAATAGTTCCACGAGCATTTGGATTCCAATAAGGAGCACCTAATCCTGTGAAAGCTGGCACTAGATATACTTCGTTGTTATTTTTTTAGAATTGTATGCTAATGATTCTGTTTCAGATGATTTTTTAATTAAACGTAAACCATCTCGTAGCCATTGAATGGCACTTCCTGCAATAAAAATAGATCCTTCTAAAGCGTAATAAACTTTTCCATTTATTCCAAAACCAATAGTTGTTAGCAGGTTGTTTTTAGAAAGTTCCATATTTTCTCCAGTATTCATGATGATAAATGAACCTGTACCATATGTATTTTTTTATCATTCCTTTATCAAAGGCAAGTTGTCCGAAAAGAGCAGCCTGTTGATCTCCTGCAAGCCCACTAATTGTAACTTCGCCACCATAGAAATGATAATCTATAGTTTTTCCGTATACTTCTGAATTAGATTTTACTTCAGGTAGTAGCGATTCTGGTATATTTAGAATTTCTAAAATTTCTTTATCCCAAGTTAAATCTTTGATGTTAAATAGCATTGTTCTAGCTGCATTTGTATAGTCGGTAACGTGAGTTTTCCCACCTGTAAGCTTCCAGACTAGCCATGTATCGATAGTTCCAAACAGTAGTTCGCCATTTTCAGCTCGTTGTTGAGCTCCAGGAACATTATCTAAAATCCAACGTATCTTAGTGGCTGAGAAATATGCATCAACTACTAACCCAGTCTTTTGATGTATCATGTCTTTATAATCATCGTTAACAAGCTTATTTGCTATATCAGCACTTTGTCTACTTTGCCAGACTATTGCATTATAAATAGGTAGCCCAGTATTTTTATCCCAAATTACAGTCGTTTCACGTTGATTTGTAATACCGATACTGTCTATTTGATTTGGTTTTATACCACTTTCGATAAATGCTTCTGCGATTACTGATTGAACAGAGTTCCAAATTGCATTAGCATCATGTTCAACCCATCCAGACTGAGGGAAAAATTTGAGAAAACTCTTTTTGACTACTCGCTATTATTTCTGCATTCTTATTAAAAATTATCGCCCTAGAACTAGTAGTACCTTGATCTATTGCCATTATGTATTTTTTTCATACTCCACCTCAAAAAAATTTATGTCACTAATATTATATCACTTTCTAATAATGTTTAAAAAGTTGAAGACAATGTGTAATTGTATATTGAAAGTGGGGGATAGAGCAAAGAGAATAGATTATTACATAGCGTATTATTAGCGTTTTTTTCATGTTTTTTTCTTATAAAAATAGAGAATGATAGTTTTTTTAAATAATTTATTATAAAAACAAAGGAGGAATACAATGAATAGTTTACACAAATCTTTAACAGCATTATTAGAGAAATTAGAGGAAAATGGGATTTTAAAAAAAGAAAAAAATTAATACAGTAGCTCTTAAAAACAGAGGAACTTGCGAAACATATTCGCGATCGTTTCGCTAAAGAACACGTGGATTTAGAAATTCGTAGACTTTTAGAAAAAAAGTACACTATGCAAATACTTATGAGGATAAAGTACTTAAAGAAACAGCATTTTTAGTTGATGAAATTAGTGAATATATGTTCAAACTTGAAGTAGCTAATCGTGATTTTTGTAGTTGGGTACTTCAATACATTAATTATCAATCCTGCTATAGAAGCAACAGAATACAACTTTGTATTGATGGAAGTAGAAAGTCTAATCGAAAATAGCTTCTTAGAGTTACCTGAAGAAGAGGAATAATAATGAAAATTTTAATTCCGACAGCTAAAGAACTAAACAAAAAAAGCAACTCCACAAGAGTCGTTTGAACTTAGCGAAAAAAAGTAATGAAATAGTTGCTGAATTTACTAAACTTAGTGTCTCACATTTAGCTAAAGTTTATAAAAATTAAAGAAGATAAAGCGACAGAAGAATTCTCTCGCTGGCAAGATATAAAAAAACAACACAGCAAAAAAAGTTATAAAGCATTAGATTTATTTAATGGCCTAATGTATAGGAACGTAAATCGCGATAATTTTGATGAAGCCGATAAAGAGTATGTAGAGAAAAAAATGTATTTATTACAACGTCGTTATATGGTGTAATTGGTGCTTATGATTTAATCCAAGAACATAGACTAGATTTTTTTACAAAATGTAAAAAAATCTCAGGAGAGTCTTTAAAGAATTTTTGGCGTGCTAGTTATGATGAAAGCATAGAAGATGAAGATTTTGTTGTTTCATTATTATCTAGTGAATTTGAAGAAGTATTTTCAAAAAAATCAAAAAGAGAAATTTATTAAGATTAACTTTATGGAAGAAAAAGAAGGAAAGTTAAAAAGTACACTCTACGATTTCTAAAAAAAGCAAGGGGTAAATTTCTAACAGAACTTGTAAAAAAATAAAGTTTCATCAATAGAAGAAATGAAAAAAATAAAAATTCGATGGATTTGAATTTAGTAAAGAACATTCAGAAGAAAAAGTATTAGCTTTTTATAGCTAAGAGATAAGATAAATAAGGTAGAGTATACTATGAAAGGAAAAAAATAAAGAGGATAAAGGAAGATGAAATTAGAAACAAAAAAACCAGTAAATTATATTATGGGTTTCCTGTAATATTAATAGGATATAAAGATAAAAAAATGGAGATACAATGTGACAGCTTGTAGTTCATCATATTCTTTAGGTGATATGATTACAGTTGGACTTAGAATAGATAGTAATGCGGTATATAATATTAAAGAATATGGAGAATTTACTGTGAATGTCCCTTGCCAAGAGATTTTTAAGCAAGGTAGAGATTGCTGGTTTCCATTCAGGTCAGAACAAAATTGGAATGGCAGATATGACGTATGATCCAGCAAAAATATATTGATGCACCGATAATGGATGAATGTATTTTGTCACTTGAATGTAAAGTAGAAAAATATTTCAGAATATGGGAAATATACGAATTTTGTAGCTTCGATAAAAACGCAGAGTAGTCTGTGAGAATCTTTTAGACGAAGAAGGAAATATGAAATATACACAGTTTAACCCAATTTACTTTATGGGTGATGATAATAAGAGAGTATATCGATATTTTAATGAACAAAGTAAAAAAATTATGGAGAAAAATATGGGATGTTCTTCAGATGAAGATGAGTATAATCCACTTTGCGGATAATATCGATTGAACAGAACTAGAAATATTGAGGAAAGGAGGATATTAGTATGTATTATAATTTGCAGGTGCATAGTGCCTATGATCTTTTGAACAGTACTATAAAGTATGAAAGTCTGTTTTTGAAATTAGCTAGAGATAATCAAAAGAGTGTTGTTATCGTTGATCCGAATATGTACGGGGCGATAAAAAGCACATAAAAGAATCTAAAAAGGCTGGAATTAACCTTATTCAAGGATTAGAAGTAAACCTAGGATATGGAATTGGTTTTCTTAAATTCAACATACTGTGTAAGACTGAGAAGATGTTCTATAAATTATTAGAGATTTCTACTAAGTTTATGAATGGAGAAGAATGGACTATAGAAAACTTTTCTAGTGAGATGAAAGAATACAGTGATGATTTTGTTTTTAATAGTTGTTGATGAACTTAGAGATAGTATGGAGTTTTCTTATCTAAGCAATCTTTTTAGCAATTATGATTTTTTTACTTCGGATTTAATGAAAGTTTTCAAGTAAGTCCATATAGTTTTTTTATGAAAATGTTGTTTATACGAAACCTAGCTTTTTATCTTAATAAAGAGAACTATCAGCAAGTCATTGTTAGTCGTGCTATTCGCGATAATAAAAAAATTAAATATACAAGAACTGACAACTATTTCAGGAGATGAATTCGTAAGAGAACAGAAAGATTTTGAAGAAATATTAGCACTAGGTGATGAAGAATTGCATTCGATTTTTTTAAAAAAAGTCATTTGAAAAATCAGCAAAATATTGTTGATAAGTGCCAATATGAATTGAATTTTTTTCAGGGTATCATCTTCCTAAGTATGTTTATGGAGAAAAAAAGAAGATATATATTCTAAGTTTTCTTCTAAAGAGTACCTACACTACTTAGTTCAAAAAAAGGTGTAAAAAGAAAAGCTAGTAGGTAAAGACTTATATCTTTATAAAAAAACGCTATAGTTATGAGCTTAAGATTATTGATGAGATGGGCTTTAATGATTATTTCTTAATTGTTTATGATTTTGTGAAGTATGCGAAAGATAATGGAATCTTAGTAGGGGCAGGACGTGGTAGCGCTGCAGGAAGTTTAGTTTGTTATTTACTAAATATAACTGAGGCGGATCCACTTGAATACAATCTTCTGTTTGAAAGATTTTTTTAAACAAAGAGCGTATATCTATGCCCGATATTGATATTGACTTCCAAGATACTAGACGTGATGAAGTTATAAAAATATGTAGAAGAGAAGTACGGTCAGGATAAGGTTGCACAAATTATTACTTTTACTACATTTCAATCGAAGAGTGCTGCAAGAGAATCGGCTAGAATATTGCAGTTTGATGAACAGACTTTAAAATTTATTAGTAGTAATATTAGCTCGACGAGAACATTGAAAGAATGTTACGAAATGTCGGAAGAGTTAAGGGTGTTTATTAATCAGAGTAATATTAATAAACGTTGGTTTAGCATAGCACTGAGTTTAGAAAACTTACCGAAGAATCCATCGGTGCATGCAGCCGGTATAGTAATAAGTGATGATAAACCGCTAGTTAACTATGCTCCACTTGCTGAATCAAATATGACAAAATACTTAACGCAATGGACGATGGATGATGTTGAGAGTGTTGGTTTATTAAAAATAGATTTCTTAGGTATTAGATATCTTACGATGGTATCGAGTATTGTTGAAGAGATAAGAAAAGAAAATCCAACATTCGATATAATGAAGATAAATTACCAAGATCCTAAAGTGTATGAATTATTTGCTAAAGGTAAGACAGAGGGTATCTTCCAGTTTGAATCGAGTGGGATGAAGGAGAAATTAAATCTATTAAAACCTACCGAATTTAATGATATTGTCGCGATGAATGCTCTTTATAGACCAGGGCCAATGGCTCAGATAGAAGTCTATGTGCGTAGAAAGAATAAAGAAGAGCAGGTAGTATATCCGCATCCTCATCTAGAGAAAATATTAAAAGACACTTACGGGGTAATAGTTTATCAAGAACAGATTATGCTGATTGCGGTAAACTTTGCTCATATGAGTTTGAATGAAGCGGATAATATGAGAAGAGCAGTAAGTAAAAAGAAAAAAGAAGACTTAGAGTATTATGGACGTATCTTCGTAGAAAAGAGTGTTGCTGCAGGATATGATCTGCAAGTTGCCAAGAAACTTTTTGACCTTATTGTAACTTTTGCGAATTATGGTTTTAATAAAAGTCATGCTGTTGTATATAGTATGCTAGCTTATCGCTTGGCGTATTTGAAAGTTTATTATACTAAGTACTTTATGACAGCTTTATTAAATAACGTAATTAGTAGCGAGAAAAAAATTAATGAGTATAAACAAGAGCTTAATAATCTAGGAATAAATCTAGTAAAAACCTGATGTGAATAGAAGTTTATCGAATTTTAGTGTTTACAAAAAAATGATATTGTGTTTGCGCTAACTGCGATTAAGAATGTTGGATATAGAAGTGGATATGAAATTGTACAAGATAGAATAAATTTCGGACGCTATTTAGATATAGACGATTTCCTAAAACGTATGAATAAAAAAGTAGATTATCAGGCGGCAGTTTCTTTAGTCAAGGCAGGAGCAATGGATACTTTTGGTTATAATCGAGCTACATTAATGAAGAAAGTAGATGATTATTATTCAGATAATAGGCAGTATATAAATAATGTTCGAGTTGCTTTATCTGCTGAAAGTGGATTAACATTGAAAGTCGAAGAGGTAGAAGATTATCCGATTACTGCTAGGATACAAATGGAAAAAAAGAAGTGACGGGAACGTACTTTTTTTAAAACATCCTGTTCAAGTTGAAAAAGAAAAAAATATTCTTATCTACCATTGCAGTATATAGGAGCTGATGTTAGTGATAGTTATGTGGAAATAATAACGAGAAAAGAAATCAGGACTAAAAATGGGGACTATATGGCATTTTTAACTGTAAATGATGGAAAGAATGATTATGATGTCACGGTGTTTCCAAGTGTTTATAAGTATGCTAATGTATTTATAAAAAGTAGGAAGTTTTGCTGTTATGACATTGAAAAAAACAACTTAGAAATGGTAGAGAGCAATATATCTTAGAAAAAAATTGCAAGTCTTAAAAAAATTATAGAGAGTATTGTTTAAGTAATATAAAAAAATCATTTACACTATAGTTGATGAAGAAATATTAACGCTTTTAAGTGAGTATAAATCAGATGCAGGTAGAGTTAAGGTTGTAGCACTACTAAATAACGATTCTAATAGAGGTAAAAACGATATCAATTAAAAAAACGAACAAGATTTTTGTTCAGAATTTTTTTTGAAAAGTTTCCAAGAAAAACGTATCAAAATAACTTATATCTAAAAAAACAAAAAAATATTCAAACAAAAAAATAAAACAAAAATTATGTTTTTTTACTAGAAAAAAATAACAAAAAAATATGATATTGTTGTTAGGTAAATTAAAAAAATAATTATTAACAAATTACGAGGAAGGTAAGACTACATGAAAAAAATCGCAGTTTTAACAAGTGGTGGAGATGCACCAGGAATGAACGCAGCTGTGCGTGCCGTTGTAAGAACAGCAATCTATAATGGATTAGAAGTTTATGGAGTATATCAAGGATACAAAGGATTAGTAGAAAACAACATTAAAAAACTTGAGGTAGGAGATGTAGGTAACATCATCAACCGTGGTGGAACAATGCTTTACTCAGCTCGTCTTCCAGAGTTTGCTAACCCAGAAGTGAGAAAAGGTGCTATTAAAAACTTAGAAGCATTAGGAATTGATGGATTAGTAGTAATCGGTGGAGATGGTTCATACCGCGGAGCTATGGCTTTAAGTAACGAAATGGATATCCAAACTATCGGAGTTCCTGGAACAATCGATAATGATATTTGTTGTACTGACTTTACAATTGGATTCGATACTGCACTTAACACAATCGTTGATGCTATTGACAAAGTTCGTGATACAGCATCAAGTCACGAGCGTGCATTCATTATTGAGGTAATGGGTCGTAATGCAGGGGACTTAGCACTATTTGCTGGTATCGCTGGAGGAAGTGAAAGTCTTCTAATTCCTGAGAAAAAAGAAGATATCGAAGAAGTTGTTGCTCGTATTAAAGCGGGTGAAGACCGTGGTAAAAAACACTCAATCATCGTTCTTGCTGAAGGTGTAATGGGTGGACAAGAGCTAGCTGCAAAACTTAAAGAACTTACTGGAGAAGAAGTAAGAGCGACTATCTTAGGGCACATCCAACGTGGTGGTACTCCAACAGCTCAAGACAGAGTATTAGCATCTCGTTTAGGTAACTATGCTGTTCAATTATTATTAGCTGGTGAATCAGGACGTGCAGTAGGTATTCAAAATAACAAACTAGTAAGTACTAAATTCCAAGATGTATTTAGTGATGTTCACAATGTAGACCTTTCAATCTACGAAGTTTCTAAACAACTTTCAATTTAATATAAAAAAACGTTTTCTTTATATAAAAATAGTATTTTTCAAGAAAATATTTGAAAACATATTGAAAATAAGTTAAAATAGTAAAAGATAAAAAATTAAGAGGTATATTTATGATACAGAAAAAAACTAAAAATAATTTGTACAATTGGACCTAAATCAGAAGATAAAGCAAAACTTACTGAAATGGTAGAATTAGGAATGAACGTATGTCGTCTTAACTTCTCACACGGTGACTATTCAGAACACGGAGCAAGAATTCAAACTATTAAAGAAGTAAGAGAAGCTACAGGATCTAACTTAGCTATCCTTTTAGATACTAAAGGGCCTGAAATTAGAACTAATAACATGGAAAATGATGCAATCATGTTAGAAACTGGAAAAGATGTTATCGTTTCTATGACAGAAGTTCTAGGAACTCCAGAAAAATTCTCAATCACATACGGAGAATTAGTACACGACGTTAAAGCTGGAGACACTATTTTATTAGATGACGGATTAATCGGATTAACTGTAAATAGCGTAGATGTTGAAGCAGGATTAATCTACACTACAGTACAAAATGGTGGAGTACTTAAAAACAAAAAAGGAGTTAACGTTCCAGGTGTATCTACAAAATTACCAGGTATTACTCCAAAAGATGAAGAAGATATCCGTTTCGGATGTAAAAATGATATTGACTTCGTTGCTGCTTCATTCGTTCGTACTAAAGAAAACGTACTAGAAGTTAGACGTATTCTTAAAGAAGAAGGATGTGAACATGTTCAAATCATCCCTAAAATCGAATGTCAAGAAGCTATCGATAACATCGATGAAATTATCGAAGTATCTGATGGTATCATGATTGCTCGTGGTGACCTTGGGGTTGAAGTACCAGCAGAAGAAGTACCAATTATGCAAAAAGACATCATTGCTAAATGTAATGCAGCTGGTAAATTTGTAATCACAGCTACTCAAATGTTAGACTCAATGCAAAAAAATCCACGTCCAACACGTGCTGAAGTATCTGACGTAGCTAACGCAATCTACGATGGAACAGATGCAATCATGTTATCAGGAGAATCTGCAGCAGGTGCTTACCCAATCGAATCAGTTCGTACAATGGCTACAATCGCTAAACGTACTGAAGAAATGCAAGATTACTCTCGTATCTTAAAAGATCGTTCTAAAAAAATCGTTTCTAGAGATATTACAAACGCAATTGGAGTATCTGTAGGATATACAGCTCTAAACTTAGATTTACACACAATCGTAACTTATACTGAATCAGGACAAACAGCTAGATTAATTTCTAAATACCGTCCAAACGCAGCTATCTTAGCTGTAACTCCAAGTGAAAAAGTTGCTCGTGGATTAAGCTTAGTATGGGGGTGTAGATGCTCAAATCTCAGAACAAGTTAAATCAACTGATGAAATGTTAGAAACAGCTAAAAAAACATCGCAGAAACTTCAGGATATGCTAAAAAAAGGTGATGCTATCGTAATCACTGGTGGTATCCCAGTAAATACTTCAAGAAGTAACGTTGGATCAACTAACTTCTTAAAAAGTTTCAGTAATCGACTAATATGAAATAAAAATTAAGAAGAAGTAGGATTAATTCTTATTTCTTCTTTTTTTTCTTTTATAATATATAAAGATAATTATAGTATAATGTTGAATATAAAATAATACGTTAGAAACAAAAAAAGAGGCCCGTAATGGACCACTTTTCGTTATATAAACACAAAAATAAAAAAATTTAGGGTAAATTGTTATTTTGTAGTAATCGGAATTGCTTCCGACATTAAATTAAAAGTTTATTGTTAAATAAATTTAACAATCGAAAGGAAATTATGACTATAACGAGTATAGCCGTAAAAAAATGGAAGAAAAATATATACTTCCACAGTTTTAAGAACAATCTAGACGATTGTATGAGGTATATAGACATATCCTCTTTTATCTATTAACTCATATAATGCTTATCATATGCTATTAAGAAATTTTTTTCAAAATTTATGTTTAAGATGATATGGATTTTTTTGAAGAACTTCTGAAACGATATTTTAGTAATAATTAATATCAAAATGCAACAAATAGTATAATCGAAAAAAATATAAATAATATTAATTATACTAAGATATTTTTAACGATAAAATTATCCTACTAACTGCTTATATCTTTATTTTAACAAAATGTCGATGGTTGTCAAATGAAACAAGTTTTTTTAAAAAATTTTTTTAATAGAATATTTTTTTATATATTTAATCTTGTATATACAATATTAAACGCTATTAAATAAAGGAGTAGTAAAAAAATATTTAGGTTATGCAAACTTACAGATAATATTATTAGAGTAATTGTAAAAAAATATAAAAAGGGAAAAATTGATAAAAAAATTACCAATTTTATCCCTTTTTATTTATTAGGTATATGAATTAACGTATATATTTGAATCGTAGTTAATTATCTATTAACAATATTAGGAGAATCTCCAGTAGTTATCACTTCTACTGCAGCATTTAAAAGTTCTTCTACAAGATTCTTAACTGCTGTTTCAGTATAGAAGGCAGTATGTGGTGTGTAGACGATATCATCTCTATCGATTAACTCCTGCATTAATTTGTCGTCAAATTCTTTATTTGAGAAGTCTTTAGGAACGTAATTTCCCTCGTTTTCATATACGTCAAGACTAGCTCCTAGTAGTTTACCGCTGTCAAGTGCACGAATAACAGCTTTAGTATCAACAAGAACACCACGAGCTGCATTGGCGAAAATAGATCCGTCTTTCATTTTACTGAAGAAATCATCATTTACCATATGAGTATATTCTTTTGTAGCAGGGACATGGATTGTAACAACATCAGATTGAGCTAATAATTCATCGATGCTATCAACATAATCTAATACCTCACGAGCAGCATCAGAAGGGTACAAATCATAACCTATAACTTTACATCCTAATCCTTTGAATAAAGTTGCAGCTTGTCTACCGATATTTCCTGTACCTAAAACCCCAACAGTAAGTGTTCTAAGCTCTCGAGAAATTATATTTTTTTATTCCATGTAAAATCATGCTTTTCAACGTTATTTAAAAATTTTTTTCTAATATTTCTACTTATATATAATACAGTTGTTACGACATGTTCAGCAATTGCATTAGGTGAGTAACGTGGAACGTTTGTCATGCTAATTCCTAATTCACGCATGTATTTTATATCATAGATATCGAATCCAGCCATTCTGTTTGCGATAACTTTTACACCTTGCTCTTTAGCGTAATCATAAACTTCTTTTTGCAAATGGTCTATTTTGGAACATTACTGCTCCTTGTTTTCCATCTAATAGGTGTTTTGTTTCTGCTTGAAGTTCACCTTCGTGCAGATCAACGTCTACCTCTGGATGTTCTTTTAACCATGCGTCAACAAATGGTCTTTCATCTTCTCTCAAGTTAAATAGTGCTAATTTCATAATAAAAATCTCCTTTTTAATTTTTTTATATTTTAACTGAATATTAGATTGTGAAAATGCAATAAATAAGTATTAATTGTATCTAATTTTCAGTTAAAAACATAACGGTATTAAAAAGTGATAACACATAAAAAGATAGCGTTTACAATTCTTATTTTTAACAGAAAAAAATAGATTATGTCAATAGGGAATAAATAATAATACAGAAAATATATTTAATAAACATAATCCTATATGGATACTTATATAGAGGTGTTTGTTATGAAATATATAATGAAAGCATAAATTAAATGCATATTTATTTAAATTAAGAGATAATTTAAATTTTTTTAATTATTAAATATTATTATATTAATTAAAAATCGTGATTATAAAAAAATTTTTTTATTTAATACTACAGTTGGTATAGTGTCCTATATAACAATCAACAACTATTTAGAAAAAAATTCTAAATAGTTGTTGACTTAAATATTAAGTAGCGTTATAATCTATTTAGAAAGATATCTAAATAGAATTTCAGTTCATTATATAAAGGAGTGATATACATGGGATGAGTGAAACTTTAAAGGCGATATCTGATCCGGTAAGAAGAAATATATTAGAAATGTTGAAAGAAGAGAAGAAAAAGTGCAGGAGAGTTAGCTTCAGAATTTAATCTATCTGGGGCGACTGTATCGTATCATTTAACGCAATTAAAAAAAGCAGGTTTGATATTAGAATCTAGACATAAAAAAATTTCATATACTATGAGTTGAATGCCAGTGTATTCGAAGAAGTACTAGTCTGGATCTATGGTTTAGGAGGAAAAAACGATGAGAGTAGATAAAAAAAGTTTGTTTCTAAGTGTTGGTATTTGTTTATTGCCGATATTAATAGGAGTTTATTATTTTAATGTATTACCCGAACAAATAGCTGTACATTTCAATGCTAAAGGAGAGCCGGATAATTTTGTGAACAAAAACTTATGCAATTATTGATATTCCTATATTTTTAGCGATAGTTCAGGTCATAATTTCTCTAGTAGTTGATTTTGATAAAACGCCTAAAAAAGGTGCAATAATAATTAAGGGAATTATACCTTTGATAAGTGTTATAGTCCAAGGTGGATTAATAGCGTATGCCCTAGATAATAATTTTAATGTGATACAATTAACGATTTTTTTGTTATTGGAATAGTGTTTATTATACTTGGTAACTATCTGCCTAAAAAAAGAGTTTTTGGGGAAAAATACAATTTCAATCTTTTTGGTTTAGAAAAAAAGGTGTCAATGAGCAAAAAGTGATTAGAGCTTACGCACTGCATATGACCTTTAATGGAGTTGCTATATTCATTAGTGGATTCTTTAGTTCTGTAGTAGCGTTAGTTTTAATAGTTATTTTTGCAATTACCTCTACGCTTTTACCTTTTTACTTGGTTAAAAAGTATAAAGGTTAGTAACTTACTCTATTATTTTTTTTATGTGCAACAAGTCATATGATAAATTAATAAGTTTTATAAAAAGTAAGAGAAAAATAATTAAGGTAGATTATATAATTAAATTAGAGTGAGTTTGTTTTTAGGTATAGAAAAATATCATTTCAGGTAATAAAATGAACTAAACTAAGAAATCTTTGACATAATAAGAATGTAAGTAATGTTGAGTACAAGTTTTATAGAAATCTCGAAAGATTGAGAGTGACTCAAAAAGTTCTAAATTTTATAAGAATGTATATTATAACCTATTGACGCAGTGATTTATTAATGCTTAAATTCGCTTTTATAAAAATCTTTTTAGATATCTAATAAACTTTCAGAAAGGATCGGTAAAAATCGATTTTCTAGAAATCGAGATTTTTTTGAGGTCGTTCCTTCTGCTCTAGGGATTAACTCAAAAATTTATTTTTATGTTTTGTCGCTTAGGGTATTACTTTTGGGGATTAGAAGTTTGTGTTACAATTAAAACTACGAAAATGATTTATATAAACTAATTATCATTTTCAATAAAAATTAGATTAGGAGGACATAGAGTGTTAGAACTTAAAAAAATATAGTTAAGAAGTATAATACTGGTGGTAGTGAAGTAGAAGTACTAAAATCTGTAAATATTCATTTTAGAGAAAATGAGTTTGTATCGATTTTAGGTGCAAGTGGAAGTGGAAAAACGACGCTATTAAACATTATAGGTGGTTTAGATAAATATACATCTGGTGACATGGCTCTTATGGGGCGCTCTACTAAAGAGTTTAAAGATAGAGATTGGGATAGTTATAGAAATGGAACTATCGGCTTTGTTTTTCAAAGTTATAATTTAATATCTCATTTAAGTGTTATAGAAAATGTGAAATTAGCACTATCGATTTCGGGACATTCGAATGCTGAAAATGATGAAAAGGCGAAAAAGGTACTAGTAGATGTTGGGTTAGCTGATCGTCTGTATAAAAAAACCTAATCAACTTTCTGGTGGACAGATGCAAAGGGTCGCTATTGCTCGTGCATTAGTTACTGATCCGAAGATTATTCTTGCTGATGAGCCTACAGGAGCGTTAGACAGTAAGACTAGTGTTCAGATCATGGAACTTATTAAAGAGATAAGTAAGACGAAGTTAGTTATAATGGTAACGCACAATCCAGAACTTGCAAAAGAGTATAGTGATAGAATAGTACGAGTTAAAGATGGAGAGATTCAAGAAGATACAAATCCGTATGTAGCTGAAGAGGTCGCTGATAATGGTTTTGCTTTGAAGAAAACTGCGATGGCATTTACCAGTGCGATTAAATCTAGTTTTAAAAACTTACTTACGAAAAAGTTCCGTACATTTATGACGGTTGTTGCGAGTAGTATCGGAATTATTAGTATTGGTTTAGTATTGTCTATTTCATCAGGAATGGATAAATATATTCAAACGATGCAAAATGAAAATTTATCATCTATGCCGATTATGATTAGTGCAAATCAGGTAAACTTTGGGCTTAGTGTTGATGATGATAATTCAGAAAAAGATTCTAATGGCTCAGAATTAGTACCAAAAGTCACGCCGTGATGTACATAGAAATTTATACTCAGTTGATTCATTAGGAAATGGAGAAACATTTATAAACTATATTCAAAATAATGCGAAGGATTATTATTCTGCGATTGAATTTACTCAAGGATATACAATTCAAGCGTTGACTAAAAATGCAAAAAGGTGATGTAATTGCTGTAAAAACAAGATCAAGATGCATTAGGTGATGGTATTTTTTTGGAGTATTACCAGAAGATAAGAATATGATTATGAATCAATATGAAGTGGTAAAATCATCTAAAGATAATTTTGAATATCCTAGTGAAAAATGAAGTTGTATTATTTACTGCGAAAAAAATAACGAAATCGACAAAGCTACGTTGAAAGCATTAGGTTTTGATGAAAATTCAAAAGTTAAGTACGAAGATATTATTGGAAAAAGAATTTAGCGTTATAGATAATAATAACTACTATAGAAAAAAATCGGTGATGGTTTTGTTCCACGTGATGCTGATGCTAAGATGTATGATTCGGGAACTAAGGTTAAGGTAGTTGCTATATTAAAAGCTAAAGATAGTTTTACTAGACCTCAGATGACAATCGGATATACAAAATCATTACAAAATAAGATGCTGGAAAAAGAGGCTAAATCTGATATTGTTGTTGCGCAAGAAAAGGATAAAAACTGTAAAATGTGGTAACGCGTCAGAAGATTGATGCGGATATGGTCGATCAGATTCTTGCGACAATAGGTGGAAAAATCTACACCAAGCGCAATTATGCTTTATCCAAAATCCTTCAATGATCGTGATAAAATAGCTGAGGTTATTAATAATTTTAACAAGAAAGTTTCAGAAAAATATGGTTCAGACAGCTCAGATTATCACAAATATAGTATCACGTATGCGGATATGGCGAAGCAGATGACAACAATTATGTCACAGATGATTAATACGATTTCGTTAATTTTATCAGCATTTGCGGGAATTTCATTGATAGTATCATCTATTATGATAGGGATACTAACGTACGTATCTGTGGTGGAAAGAACGAAGGAAATTGGTATTCTCCGTGCAATCGGTGCTCGTAAAAAAGATATCACAAGAATTTTTATCGCAGAAGCAGGATTAATCGGATTTATTTCCGGAGCTGTAGGTGTAGCGACGACTATGCTTCTATCTATTCCTATTAGTAGAGCTGTTGCTAAGGGATTAGAAGTAGAGAGTTTTACAGCATCATTAAATGTACAGGCATCAATCGGATTAATAGCACTTAGTTTAGTGCTAACACTTATAGCTAGTATTATTCCATCGAGAATAGCGGCAAAAAAAGATCCAGTCGAAGCGTTAAGAACTGAATAATAAATAATATGAGGAATAGTAGATTGTGTTATAATCAGAGGTTACTGAAAAAAATGTAACGTTCGGAGGTTAAAAACGAATCTAGTATTCCTTATTTTTTTATATTTTTTTACTAAGAAATTGGCTAATTTGATTCTTTTGTAAGATTGACACGTATCTTAGTTTGCAATATAATTTATATTATAGATATATTAAGTAGGAGTTTTTTTATGATAATAGGTTCGTTTATAGTTTTTGTGATATTCCTTTTTATTGTTCTTATCTGTTTTGTATTTTGACAGAAGGAACTTGTTTTTTTAGGGATATTTTTTTTATAGCGACAGGTCTAAGTTTTATTTTTTTATGTAATGACTTTTTATTACTAACCATGCACAAGACAATAGATTTTTTTATACAATTTAGGTGTAGTATTACTTGTTATAGCGGTGGTAATATTCACTTTGATTCCAATGGTGGTAGTCGTTATGTTTTTATACAATTCGTTTATGCTTATTAGAAGAGAAGGATTAAGAGTAGGGAACCTACTGAGTCTAGCTGTATTTTTCTTTCTGGTAGGCTATTTTACATATTGGCCACGTGTTGCTACCTACACACGTGACAATATTCTGTTAAATACACTTTATGTTTATGTCAGTTTAGTAGTTTTATATTTTTTTTATGTATAGCGATGTCTTATTTAGTATCTAGTGTTTTAAATTTTATTAATATCTTACCGAGAAAGATTGATTATGTAGTGGTCTTAGGTGCAGGATTGATTGGTGAAAGGGTAACACCTCTTTTAGCTAGCAGAATTAGAAAAGGGATAAAAGTTTATAAAACTAATCTTGGGAGTAAGCTAATCATGTCAGGTGGTCAAGGTCCTGATGAAGTAGTATCTGAAGCATTTGCGATGAAAAATTATGCTCTTGAGCAAGGTGTTGATGAAAAAGATATAATCTTAGAAGATAAATCTACACGAACTGAAGAAAAAATATTATTTTTTCGAAGAAATTTATTCCGGCTGATAAAAGTTTCGCTGTGGTAACGAATTATTATCACGTCTATCGTGCATTAGTTCAAGCAAGAACTCTAGGTTTTAGATGTATTGGATATGGAGCACCAACTAAGTTTTATTTCAGTCTTAATGCTTTTATTAGAGAATTTATAGGATATCTATATTTCAAAAGAAAAAAATACATGCTATAGTCCTAAGTGCGCTGACATTCTTGTTTATAGCAGCTGTCCTAGTGGAAATATATTTTTGTACTAATAATTAGAAAAAGTTAATGAATAAAAATAAAAACACATTAAAAAAACTCGAGAAAACCAACTTAATTAAGATTGGGATTTTCGAGTTTTTTTATTATTTTGAAGTAACATGATAGTTTTCTGTGTAATACTTTCCTTCTATAGATAAGTTTTTGTATAAAAGTATTTCTATCTATTTCAGTGTTTAACAGCATATTTAGTTTATTTGCAATTTCATGAGCAGAACTTAGACCTAATCCTCTATTAGTACCTTTTGTAGAGAATCCTTCTTTGTTAAAAATCTGTTATAGGTGTTCCAATGTTGTTAAAGGTATTAGATATTTGGATATCGGTAGTTTTATCGATTTGAATAATATTCATCTCGATTTTTTTTGTTGTCAGTAACTTCAAGGGATGCTTCTATAGCGTTGTCTAACAGAATCCCTAAAATTCTACTTAGTTGCATTTCATCTGTATAGAAGTCAGTTATCTCGCCTTCAATATTGATATCAATATTAATGTTATTATTTTGTGCCACTAATATTTTATTTGTAATTAAACTTTTTAAGTGAATTTACTTTTTATCGAGTTCAGTTTGGCTATAACGATATTATTGAGTTCTATATTATTGTTGAAGTTCATAATCGTGCTGTTGAAGTATTTTTTTTAGTTTTTTTCTTTATCAAAGTCATCGTTGTTGATGTAGCCATCTAATCCTAAAATTATATTATTGAAATCATGTTTGAATTTCCTAATTTCATTATTGTTTTTTTCTCTAGTGCTAAAAATATACTTCTTTTTGCTGTTCAAGTTTCTGATTTTTCGCTTTTGACTTCCGACTTAATTTTTAGTATTTTTTTACTAGATTATATGTGATTGAAGAAAAATAATATAAAAAAATACTGAAATGGTTATAATAGACATATAATATAACGGAATATCTTCTTTTTCCTAATAGAGAATATATACTCAAGTAATTATAGAATATAAGTATAAATATTATTATTGATAGTAGAAATATATGAATTTTTTTCTATATTCTTTTTATAAATATCATATCTAAATTTATTTTTTTACTTTTTTTAGTGATAATCACAGTTAAAATACAGTATACAAGTAGATCTACGAAGTTGATAAGTTCTGGTTTAATATGTATAAATATGTATAAAAAGACCTGTTACTATCTCAGAGATTTTTTTATTAAAAACTGTGATATATAAAGTGATTATTAAAATATTGAAAAATACGTACACGCATCTTGTTATATATAAATGCAAACGTAATTGGTATCGCGGCAAACATTATAACAAAAGTATCCCAGGATAGAGAAAGATGCCAGATAGATTGAAGAAAAATATTGTAATGAACAGTATATATGATTTGTTGTTGAATTTTAGAGAAAATTGGTTTTCTAATATATATAATATAGGGATTGATAATAATAGTATTTCAATAATACGTTCACCTAAAAAGTACATAATGATTTTTCCATATTTTTTTCTCCTTTGTAATTATAAGTAAAAATTTTTATCATTATTTAGATGGGTAATCAATAAAAAAATCAGTTTTAGGTATAGAAAAATATTATTTTTAGGTAATAAGTGAACTAAACTAAAAAAATCTTTGATACAATAATAATGTAGACAACGTTGAGTACAAGTTTTATGGAAATTTCGAAAAAAATTAAATATTAATATTTACTTTATAGTTTGTCGATCTAATTATAGAATTAGGTAAATTAATTACCTTAGAGATAGATAGCTATATAGTAGATTTGGAGTTGGAGGAGAAATTATGGTTAAAAACTATTATAGAATTATCTTTAAGATTTGTGGTATTCTTTATACTTATATATTTCCTAACATTTGGTTTTTACAGAGGTTAATCCAGGTATTATTCTTACGCTACTAGCAATATTTGTGATGACAGTATTTGTTCAGCTGTTTGCTTTGGTTAGAAAAACTTCCTGCTGTACATCGTGCAAAAATCGAGAGTGATAGGAAATACAAGCACATTAGTAGTAATATTACTTTTTTTGCATATATTAATCAAAAATTTTGCAGAAGCCAATTTAAAAATTATTTATGTTAAGTTTAGGTGTATTGGCTATTATTGCTACAAAGAATATTATTGAATATAAAACGTTAACTAAATAAAACTAAAAAAACATGGTGCTGGTATAATTTGTATTATTATACGGTCGCCATGTTTTGTTTTAATTATTGAAGTTTTTCTTTAATAGTTTTTTTGATTTTTTTCGTATTGCATTTTCTGATAATAGTAATTCAATGTTATTTGTAAATACTATTTTATCTTTTTCTATTTCTAATATGTTGTCTATATTCATGATGTATGATTTATGACAGTATATAAGTTTTTTTATTAAGTTGTGCAATTTCTGATAGTTTTCCATAGAATGAGTAGTTTTTGTTATCTTTTTAATACGATTGATATTTTTATGGTTTCCAAAAAGTTTCGAAGTACAGTATGTTATCTATATGGAAAAAAATAATTGTCTTGTACCTATTTTTTTATAGGTATTTTGTTAGTAGTTGGATTTGTGATTATTTCTTTTTTTATATTGACTATAAACAGCTTCTAAAACGGAGCGTATTTCTTGTTCTAAACTGTCCTTATTTTTTTTAAGATATATGCAAAAGGTGAAATCATTTTTTTGTAGGATAATGTTTTGCATGTTATCATGAGATGTGATGTAGATGAGTTTAGCGAAAGGATCCATATCACGAATTTTTTTCTACCTAGCTCAATACCGTTGATTTCATTATTTCCAAGATCATATCAAGGAAAAAAAGAAATCTATCTTTTCACTATTAATGATCTCTAATGTTTCTGTAGCGTTATTAGTTGGGAATATAGTAACGTTATCCCAATCATGAATCATAGTGTAGTTTGCGATAGTTGTATGTATAATATCAAGCATTATTTTTGTTATCTTCACATATTAAGATTTTCATGCAATCCTCCTTATTTAGATGTTTTTTTCAAGTAAATGCTATGTTCTTATAATTGATAGTATATTTAGTATACTTATAATATAGTATGATATTAATTATACTATAGAAAAATGTTTTATATGCAATAGTGAAAGGTTTTTATGTTGTTTAGGTAAGAAAAATTAGCTTTTTCAAGTAATAAATTATAAAAAAACATGAAAAGTTATGATAGAATAATAAATACAAATGGTACCGATTATAGAAAAATAAAGAGAGGAATATACCGTGGAAGTTTTTTTATGTAACATCTAATAGTAATCAATTTAGAAGTATTTCAGGAAGATGGAGTTGCTTATTTTGTAAAAATATAGTGTTGGGATGTTATGGCAGATTGTTCTAATGTAGAAGAAGTAAGGAATGATAATGGTTTAGAGGTGGAATATGAATAAATTAAAAAAATCAGAAATATTTCTTATAGTATTTCTTATTACTGGATTGTATCCTATAGAATTTGATAAAGTATGGTATTTAGTAAAGGTAGTTTGTTTCTTATTGTATATTGTACTAACTATATATAGAATAAAAAAAGTAGATGCTACAGATGAAAAAAAGTTAGAAAATAGTGAATTTATCAAAAATTTAAGGTTCTGAAAATGAATTGTAGATATTTATGGATATGTAAAATAAATTTGGAACATTATTGAAGAAACAATAGAAACTAACAAAGATTCGAAAGTAGAAGAGTGTTTTTAATAGGTGAGTCCTAGAAATTTTAGGCATAATTTCTAGGACTCATCTATCTTTATTTTTAGCTAATGTAGTGTTGATAATTTCCTTCTATAGATAAGTTTTGTATAAAAAGTATTCCCATCTATTTCAGTATTTAACAACATATTTAGTTTATTTGCAATTTCATGAGCGGAACTTAGACCTAATCCTCTATTAGTTCCTTTTTGTAGAGAATCCTTCTTTGTTAAAAATCTGCTATAGGTGTTCCGATATTGTTAAAGGTATTAGATATTTGGATATCGGTAGTTTTATCGATTTGAATAATATTCATCTCAATTTTTTTATCGTCAGTAACTTCAAAGTACTGCTTCTATAGCGTTGTCTAACAGAATCCCTAAAAATTCTACTTAGTTGCATTTCATCTGTATAGAAGTCGGTTATCTCACCTTCAATATTGATATCAACATCAATGGTATTATTTTTGTGCAACTAATACTTTGTTTGTAATTAGACTTTTTAAGTGAACTTACTTTTTATCGAGTTCAGTTTGGCTATAACGATATCATTGAGTTCTATATTATTATTGTAGTTCATAATAGTACTGTTAAAGTATTTTTTTAGTTTTTTTCTTTATCGAAGTCATCGTTGTTGATATAACCATCTAATCCTAAAATGATATTATTGAAATCATGTTTGAATTTCCTAATTTCATTATTGTTTTTTTCTCTAGTGCTAAAATATACTTCTTTTTGCTGTTCTAGTTTCTCGAGTTCTAAGGCATTCTTTTTTTCTAGTAAAATATTTTTTTCACTAAAACTATAAGTAGATATAAACAATATACTCCAAATACTATTATAATTGCTGCAGCTAAAAACATAAAGATGTTTATTCTCAAAAGAATGAGAAATTATAATGTTATATGTGATTATCATTATATAAATCGACAATATAAGTAATTTATGATACTTAGAGTTATTAAGGTATGATAATTTATTTTCTAAAAAAATATTAATTTTATTCACGCTTAATACGAATAATACTATGAAAAAAAGATTCGCTTAATATATTAACAGTTGCAAGTTCAAGGGTAAAAAAAGACGTACAAAAATTATTGAGATAAATTCAGCAATTTTTAAATAATACAATCACATAAAGTGGAATTATCGAAAGTTTAATTATATTAATATAATTTTTTTCATCTTTAAAAATAAGTAAAATAGGGATTATTACTAATGAACTATAAAATATGTTAAATAATAAAAATACAGCCAATATATACTATACTATGAATTATAAATAAGTATAAAAAGTTCTGCAGGACGCAGTATCACGTTAAAACACACACGCACTGTTATTATTATAATGAAATAGAAAAAGTGTAACAGTAGGGAGGTTATCTATTAAAGAGAAAAATCAATTCATTTGTGTGCATTATAAAACTCCTTGTTTAAAAATTCCATTATATTTTTATCATGAAAACCATTGGAAATCAAAATAATATTAGAATTCTATTTAGTTATTAAGCAAGGGGAGGTTGATTAGGGAAGCGGAGAGAAGAAACTAATAAATAAAATACTAATTTCTACTGCTATTGATAATTTTACAGCTTATCACCCCTAATAATTTCTAAATATGATATAATTAATTGAAAAAGTATTTGTGGAAGGATGTAGTGGTGTGAAAGATCATTCTTATTATATGGAGATGGCGCTAGAAGAAGCGCGGAGAGCTTATGCTAAAGGTGAAGTACCTATTGGAGCTGTTCTGGTTATTGATGGTAAGGTTGTTGCGAAGGCTCATAATACTCGTGAAGAAAATCAACAGGCATTGAATCATGCGGAGATGCTAGTTATAAAAGAAGGTTGTGAAAAACAGGGTTTTTGGAGACTTGATAATAGTTATTTATATACTACTGTAGAGCCGTGTGTTATGTGTAGTGGAGCAATTGTTCAAGCTAGAGTTGAAAATGTTATTTATGGAGCGAGTGATCCTAAATATGGTTGTTGTGGTAGTTGCATTGACTTAGTGGGTGAGAATAAATTCAATCATCAAGCTAAGGTGGTTACTGGAGTGCTCGAAGAAGAGTGTTCCATGCTAATGAAGAACTTCTTTAAGGAACTTAGAGAGAAGAAAAAGAAATAAACATTCAATATATTTATAAATTTAAAAAAATTTTTAAATTATAAATATAAAATAATTAAAGATAATAATATATAAACATAATGACGATAAAAAAACATTTCAAAGGAGTGTATCGTCATTTTTTTGTTTTAATATATAGTAATAAAATAAATAGTTACTTATTAAAAAAATAAACTTAAGAGGAAATCTAAAAAAAGACGAAAAATTTCTAATTTTTTTAACTGTTTTTTTCGCTATCATTATTAAAAAAATTTGATACAATTAACTTAGAAAGTATAGAGGAGTTTCAATGAAAATAGAAAATGTAATAAAAAAAGTTTAATCAAGAGGAAATATACCTTTGTCCAAAGTGTTTATCAGAATCTCATATAGAGGGTATCAGTCTTGTTTGCAATGAAAAATCATCGTTATGATTTTTTTCAAAAAAAGGCTATATTCATTTGATAAACAATTATAAACCGACGAAATACAGTGAAGATTTATTTAAAGCTCGTAGTGAAGTTTTTTTAGTAATAGTTTTTTTATGAAAATGTATTAAAGAATATTCAAAATTTAATTGAAAAAGTATGCTAAAGATGTTGTATTGGATATTGGTTGCGGAGAAGGATATTATATTAAGAAGTTAAAAAAACAGTATTTCCTGAGAAATATTTTTTTATGAGCTTAGATAATAGTAAGGATGCGATCGAGTTAGCTGTTAAAGAGGATAAATTGAATCCTTATATGGTGGCTAACTTAGCTAATCTTCCGTTTAAAGATGGAAGTGTCTCGTGTATCCTCAATATATTAACACCTGCTAATTATGAGGAGTTTTTTTCAGAGTATTAGGTGATGATGGATATTTGATAAAAAAATTATTCCGAATACAAACTACCTAAGAGAGATTAGAGAGTTGATTGGTGGGAAGGAATACACAAATAGTGATACTGTAAAAATTGATTGAAGAAAATTGCAAGATTGTTGACAGGATAACGGTAAGTGATACCTTCCAATTGACTAAAGAGCAAGCTGCGAGTTTTCTTAAGATGACACCTTTAACATTTTTCTAAAGAAATTACAGATTCTGATATTAATCAATTAAAAAGAAATTACGATAGATCTAGAACTTTTTAGTTTGCAAGAATTAGGTTAAGTTGCAACAGAAGGAAAATTATGAAGGAGGATAGAATATGAATACTGAAAAAAATATGATCAATATGATCAAGTTGTTGAAGTGAAAAAATATGTAAAAACCATGGACAACAAGTTGTCTTGATTTTTTTCTATAAAAGATGAAAAATACATATCTTATGAGAGAGGCTAGTATTCGCCAGACAAATTACTATTTGTGTAAGAAAGATGATAAGGTATATCTAGTGGATAGTGATAACCATAAACATGAAATAAGTTGGGTGAATCTAGATAAGTTTGTTGAAATAGAAGAAGGTGATGCAACCTATAGAAAGTATAGGGTATTAAAGTAAAATGACAATTGAATAAGAAGCCGTTAGATATAGTTTGTAAGTGTAGTACAGAAAAAAAGAGGAGAAACATTATGTACGTGGCATACGATAGTAAGGATGAAGTTTTTAATGCTTTGGATAGTGAAGTAGAAAAAAATAAAGAGTATCACTGCCCGATATGTGGGGGAAGAGTAATCTTCAAAAAAGGTGTGAAAATTCAATCGCATTTTGCTCATGCTAAAAATTGTTCTTGTGAGTTTGAAACATACAAGAAAGAGAGTAGTGGGCACCTTGAAGCGAAGAAGGATCTTTATGAGCATTTTAGAAGAAAATATCGTAATGTGGAAGTCGAACATATTTTTAAAACTGGGGAGAATGATATTCAAATAGCCGATGTATTTATTAAAGATAACAGTATCGCTTTTGAGTATCAAAGATCGGTTATTCCATTTGATCTTATTAAAGCGAGAACAAGAGGATATATGAAAGCTGGATTGAAATTAATCTGGTTAATTGATACAAACAAATTTATAAAAAGAATTGAAGAGTTATGATGGTATAAGTTATATTAGGTATGCGCCATTTGTGGATAATTTTCTAAATTATTATCAAGGAAAAGTATTCTTTTATGGTTGGGATAATATAAACAAAAAAATTTGAATTTTATCAAATTTGGGACTCATAATTTGAAAAAAACGAAATGCTGTTTGTATAAAAAAACTAGTTTGAGTATTGATGAGTTTGATGTACCACTTGATTTGAAACTACTGGATAAAGATTTAACGTCTAAATTATATCCGGAGGATGTCGAAAACTATGTCTACGAGCAAATTAAATATGATAAAACTGTAAAAAAATAAAGTATTGAGTATGTTTTATAACCAACATATAGAGTTGAATAATATACCTGAAATTATTGGTGTTAATATGTTGGAGCAAGTTCTTATTAGAACTCCACTTGTTTATTGGCAAGGGTTGATGTATAGATTTTATAAAGAGGGTAAAAGTTACTCAGAAACTTATAAGAATAATGAGTAATATTATAGAGTTTAAAGATAGTATTTATATTAACAATGTTCAACAAGGGAGATTTTTCTTAAAAAGTATTTAAAGCATACTATGCTTTATTGGTTGAGAATGAAAAGTAAGAGGATAAAACTATGGGGGAGTATAGTGGTAGTTTTACAGAAAAAGAAAAAAAGGTATTACTTTCGTTAATAGCGATTGAGAGGATTACAACACTCAAGCTACATAAAGTTTTTTTATGGATTTAAATAGTATAGAGAAGATTCTCGAATTATCTATACCTGAGTTAGCTGTATATTTTGGAGGTAATGCTGAAGAAATTTATACTAAGCTTCATAATAATATGGAGTTTGATTTTGAGAGTTATTTTGAGTTTTATAATGTAAAGTATATTTTTTGCGATGATATCTATTATCCGAAAGAATTATTTAGGATTTATGATTATCCATATGTTTTATTTTACAGGGGAAATAAAGATTTGCTTCTATTTAGAAGAAAGATATCTATAGTAGGAAGTAGAAACAATACAGCATATTCAAATGATGCCTTGCAGAGCATAGTACCATATTTAACTATGAATAATTTTGTTATAGTTAGTGGTCTTGCGATTGGTGTCGATAGTCTTGCTCATGAGGGCGCTATAAAAAGTAAGGGGTACACCATCGGTGTAATAGCTCATGGGCACAATATAATTTATCCGGAAAAAAGTTATAAACTTTATAAGGAATTGGAACGAAACCATCTTATTATATCTGAGTATTTTCCAACTTCACCTATAAGAAAATATAAATTTTTAGAAAGAAATAGGATTGTCGCTAGTCTTTCTAGTGCTCTTTTAGTAACTGAAGCGGCAAAAAGAAGTGGAACGCAAAGGACGGTGGATTTCGCCTTGGATGTAGGTTCTGATGTATTCTGCCTACCAGGAAAATTTGGCGATAAGATGAGTTATGCAATGAATGAATACATTAAAGAGGGGGCGATACTTGTAAATAAATTAGAGGATTTTGGTGAAGAATTAGGATTTTAGTGTAGATATTTGAGAGGATGATTAATATGACAGATATCTTATTTATTAATCCACTAGGTTGGGATAGATGTATTTGGGCGAGAGTCTTAGAAAATATGCCAGACCAAACCTTTGATTTTATTGAATTTACCGAAGAGAGTTTTAAATCTATATCAAAAAAAGAAATTGAGAAGGTACTATTAAATAAAATGACAAAAGTAAGAAGAGGAGGCTTTATAGTTAGTGCTTCTTATGGTACGGTCGTTTTGCTTAACGGTTTAGAGATTTTTAGTGAGTACCTTGATGGTGTTAATTTAATCATCATTGAGGGCTTAGAACCTATACCTCCTGAATCGGTGTTAAAAACATATTTTGAACCAGAGATAAAGTTCACTAGTAAAGAAGAATATCTATCAAAGACACTTAGTGTAGAAGAGATGCAAGATGAGTTTTTAGTGGAGTTAATTCTAAGAAAAACTCAAAAAAAGAAGGTAGTGAATATATGGTAAGGCCGAACTCGCGAATAGAGTATAATTATTTATCTTTATATGCGGGGGTAGATAATTTAGAACTACTAAAAAGAAGTAGGAATATTTTTTTAATAAACTTTCAGTTTTTTTCTTATTTCAAGTTAGTAGGGATGAATTATACACAAATAGAGGAATCAGATCATCTTCTTATGGTAACTAAACCACAGATGATCTTGAATATATTATTAGGGAAATAGAGAATAATGATATATTTTTATAATGGAAAAATTTGATGATGTGTAAGAGGAACACATTATTGTTGCGATATAAAAATAATTATATAAAAATGAGTAGTTAATTGAAATATTATTAACTACTTGTTATTATATATATATAAAGTATTTAATAAGGAGGGAATAAGATATTGAGAAAAATATTAGTTTATATGTTGGGATTACTAAGTATTAGTGGTATTATTTTTTCATGTATTTATTTTTTAACGGCGTCTGATAAAGAAGGAGGAATATTAAAGAAAGGATAGTGACTCAAGTGTGAAAAGACTGCGCGAGTTGTAGCTAATGGAGATATTCTTATTCATGATGCTTTGTATTATACTGCTAAAAAAAGGAAGATGGAAGTTATGATTTTTAATCCGTTTTTTGAATATGTTAAACCGTGGATAGAAGGAGCTGATCTGGCGATAGGGGATTTCGAAGGGACTATTAGTGATCGTTCTCCGCTAGGAGGGTATCCGTTATTTAATGCTCCTGTGCAAATTGCAGATACAATGAAAGATGTAGGGTATGATGTTGTCGATTTAGCCCATAATCATATATTAGATACAGGTTTATATGGATTGAAATATACGGATAAGGTCTTTAAAGAAAGAGGTTTAGATACTGTTGGAGTTCATGCAGATAAAAATCGTTCAGAAGATAAAATTCTTATAAAAGAAGTTAATGGGATCAAAATAGCGATACTAGCCTATGCTTATGGTTATAATGGAATGGATGCAAACCTTACAATGCGGGAAAGAAAAAATCATTTATCGGATCTTGATGAGGAAAAGATGAAAGAAGAAATCCAAAGAGCTGAGAACGAAGCGGATGTTACAGTAGTGATGCCTCAAATGGGGGTTGAGTATAAGATGGAACCTACAGAAGAACAAAAAGCTCTTTATCATAAAATGATTGAATGGGGTGCTGATGTAGTATTTGGAGGGCATCCTCATGTTATAGAACCTGCTGAGACTGTAGAAAAAGATGGAGATAAGAAATTTATAATATACTCTATGGGGAATTTTGTTTCTAATCAACGTATGGAAAGAATGGAGAATAAGTGGCCTGAGAGAGGTTTACTAATGGATGTTACATTTGAAAAAAAGCAAAACGACAAAACAACTGTTAAAACTGTAAAAGCTCATCCAACATTAGTTTATTCTAAACTTAACGGTAGAAATATAAATGGACTCTATTGTATGACTATAAAATTATGGTGTTAGAAGATTTTATCAATGGTGGAAAAACTTCGTGATAAATTAGATGATAAAATGAAGGAAAAAGTAGATGTTTCATATAAAGAAATAATGGAACACGTAAACTTGCAATGGTAAAAAAATATACAGTGAAGTTAGTTTAATGTTTTTTGTAAATTTTTTTGTAGAGCCTTTTTGTTTGATAATAATTCTCAAGTATAGTAAAAATTATTGAGTTAATTATTTGAAGAAGGAGGAATACTAGTGAGGAAATTTTTTTTGGTACTCTATTAGGTAAGAAAAGGCCAGAGTTTTTTGATGTAATTAAAGGAAGAAAATCGGTTAAGTATTTTAATCCGAATGTTAAAATTAAACGTGAAGAAATTATAGAAATGTTAAATGAAGCTAATATAGCTCCCTCATCGTGTAACTTACAACCCTGGAGATATATTGTTGTAGATACGCCAGAAGGTAAAGAAAAATTAGGAAGTGCTAATTATAATAAAATTCAAAATGATACCTCAGCTGCTATGATTATAGTCTTAGGAGACTTGAATCACTACGGGAAATTTGATGAAATTTACGGAGAAGCTGTCAAAAAAGGTTATATGACTGAAGAGGTAAAAGATGGTTTTGAAAAAGGAATGGGACCTCAATTAGAAAACTTGCCAACTGATAAAAACAGAGAAGGTGTATATTTTGATTGTGGATTGTGGACTATGCAGTTTGCAAATATTGCGTATGCTAAAGGATATGACACTAATATCATTGGTGGATTTATTAGAGAAAAAGTGGCTGAGTTATTTGAACTAGAAGAGAGCTTGATTCCTGTGATGCTTATAGCTTTTAGGTAAAAAAAGAAAAAGAAGCGAGACCAACTGTGAGAATGAAGGCAGAGAATCTTGTGAGATTTGAATAATAATTTTCAACTGAAGCAATTGATGCTTGGTGAGCAGGAGTTAAACTTAGATAAATAAAAAAATATATCAAAAGAGTGCTTAATCATAATTATTTGTGGTTAGTGTGCTCTTTTTTTCGTTCAAATTATTTTGAATTTTTAACTATTACATTATAAAAATAGTAGTTATATGTATATAAAAAAAGGAGATTAATGGTGGAAAAAAATTAGAGGCGGTTATTTTTGATTTTGATGGAACGATAGTAGATACTGAGAAAAGTTTACTATGAAAAATATGCGTGATTTAACAGAAAGAAGTGTTAAATGAAAAAGTTGGATAAGATGGATTATAAAAAAATGTTTCTGGAACAAACGAAGAAACGAGTAGAAAAATATTATAGTGATACATATGGTATGTCTAGTGAAGATTATGATAAGTTTGAAGCAGAAATTACAAAAGAGAATTCTAGATAATTATCATAATGCCCCAGTATTACCAGGGATAGCAGAGGTAATGGAATATCTATATAATAATGGAATAAAAATGGCTGTTGCTTCTAAATGGGAAGAGAGAACATATCGAAACAGGACTTCAACGAAAAGGTTTTGAGAAATATATTTCAGCGATAGCGACGAAAAGAAGAGGTAGTAAATCCTAAACCGGCTCCTGATATTTATTTATTAGCGGCGGAAAAATTAGGTGCAAATATAAAGAATACAGTAGCTGTTGAGGATTCACGTCCTGGCGCATTAGGTGCTGCAGCATCAGGTGCAACGTTAATATTACAAACAAAACGATATTACTAAACACATGGATTTCGATGGTGTTAATTATAAATACAAAGATGTAGATTTAGTGGAAACTAGTTAAGAAAAATTGTCGAGAAAAAAATAGTGTACAAAAATCTAGTCTAAGAGTATAATAAACTTATTAAGAGTAATCTTAAAAATCAAATATATACAGGGAGACAGTTATGTATACGTCTAATTTAAAAAAATTAAAGAAGGTTTTACTTCACATGCAACTACACCGCTGGGTGGAGAGTATAAAATATTTATAGAAGAAAGTAAAGATGGTCCTATGGATTTATTTGCTACTGCATACAATGGATGTGTTAGTATGTGTGCAAAAGGATATTTCTTCAGAGCATATGAACTAGTAGATCTAGCAGTAGAAACTGAACTAGTGGTAGATTATGATAATAGAAAAAAATTGTAGCTAATGTTCATGTAGATAGAACAGAAGAACAACTTGCATCAGGGAGATAGACAAGGGAGTATTAGATAATATTAAACTTCGTTGTAAAGTTTCGCATTTATTGTCTTCAGACTTTAGAAATTCAATATAATATTTTACCTTTAAAAATAAATTAGAAATTAGAAATACTTGGGGTGTAAAAAAACTCTAAGTATTTTTTTATTCTTAAAGAAAAAAATAAAATTTTTTTCTTCTATATAATATAGATGAAATTAGAGTATAAAAAAATAGGATATATAATGATTAAAAAAATAGAAAAACATATTCATAAATTTTTTTAAAAATTTTTTTTCGTTAAAAATACTTGCAATATATGCTATTAACCATGTATAATAATAAATGTTGGTCTTGCAAAAGACTTGCGTTGAAGCGAAAGGTTACTGACACGCCCGGCCGCTTTGCCATGGCATGGCGTGCTGGAGAACTTTCGTGGAGAAGTCGCTACTAGATAGCGGCGAATAAATGTATAGGAGGAGAAATGATGGCAAAACAAAAAATTCGTATTCGTCTTAAAGGATATGATCACAGATTAGTAGATCAAAGTGCAGAGAAAAATTGTTGAAACTGCAAAAACGTTCTGGAGCAAAAAGTTTCTGGACCAATTCCATTACCAACGGAAAAAGCAGTATACACAATCTTACGTTCAGTTCACATTTACAAAGATAGCCGTGAACAATTCGAACAACGTACACACAAACGCCTAATCGATATTATTGAACCAACACAAAAAACAGTTGACGCTTTAATCAGCTTAAACTTACCATCAGGTGTTGACATCGAATTAAAATTATAATTATAGGAGGTGACTTTCGATGACCAAAGGTATCTTAGGAAGAAAAAGTAGGTATGACTCAAATCTTCGCTGAAAATGGAGAATTAATTCCCAGTAACAGTAGTTGAAGCGAAAGGTAACGTCGTATTACAAAAAGAAAAAACAGAAGAAGTTGAAGGATACAACGCAATCCAATTAGGATTCGACGATAAACGTCCTTACGATAAAAGAACGTAAAGACCGTTTAGTAAAAGTTGCGAACAAACCTGAACAAGGTCACGCAGATAAAGCTAACACTGCTCCAAAAACGTTTCGTACGCGAAATCAGAGATGCAGAAGTTGCTAATTATGAAGTAGGTCAAGAAGTCCAAGTTGATATTTTTTTGCAGCAGGGGACTTAGTTGACGTAACAGGAGTAAGTAAAGGTAAAAGGATTCCAAGGGGCAATCAAGCGTCATGGACAAAGCCGCGGACCAATGGCTCACGGTTCTCGTTACCACCGTCGTCCTGGGTCAATGGGACCTGTAGCACCTAACCGTGTATTCAAAGGTAAAAGCATTACCAGGTCAAATGGGTGGAGTTACAGTTACTACTCAAAAACTTAGAAATCGTAAGCGTAGATGTAGAAAAATGGATTAATCCTAGTTAAAGGATGTATTCCAGGATCTAAGAAAAGCTTCGTAAAAAAATCCAATCAGCAGTTAAATCTGGTAAATAATCGGAAAAATATACGGAAGGAGGAAATTAGATAATGCCACAATTAGATTTATTTAAACAAGACGGTACTAAAGTTGGTGCAGTTGAAGCTAATGAAGCAGTATTCGGAATCGAACCAAATCAACACGTTTTTATTCCAAGCTGTAACTTTACAAAGAGCATCACTTCGTCAAGGTACACACAAAAACAAAAAGGACGTTCTGAAGTTTCAGGTGGTGGTCGCAAACCATGGCGTCAAAAAAGGAACAGGTCGTGCTCGTCAAGGATCTATCCGTTCACCACAATGGCGTGGAGGTGGAATCGTATTCGGACCTACACCACGTAGCTACAGCTTCAAAAATGCCTCGTAAAAATGCGTCGTTTAGCATTACGTTCTGCTTTATCTTCTAAAGTAGCAGCTAACGAAGTATTTGCATTAGAAAGTTTATCATTTGATACAATTAAAAACTAAAAAAACTTTAAAGAAATGTTATCAAACCTTAGCCTAGAGAAAAAAAGTATTATTCGTAGTTACTGAACTAGAAGAAAAATACTGTTTTATCAGGAAGAAATATTCAGGAGTTGAATTCGTAGAAACAACTGGTCTTAATGTATTAGATATCTTAGGAAGCAACAAAGTTGTATTCACTAAAGATGCAGTAGAAAAAAAGTTGGGGAGGTATTAGCATAATGGAAGCACGCGATATTATCAAACGCCCAGTACTAACTGAAAAAAAGTTATTTATTAATGCAAGAAAAATAAATACACTTTCCTAGTAGACACACGCGCTCACAAAAACTCAAATTAAACAAGCTATCGAAGAAATCTTCGGAGTTAAAGTTGAGAAAGTAAACGTAATGAACTACAAACCAAAATTCCGTCGTGTTGGAAGATACGGTGGTTACACTAACAAACGTAGAAAAGCTATCGTTAAGTTAGCAGAAGGACAAACAATCGAAGGATTATTCGCTTAAGAATAACAAAAACCACTAAGGAGGAAAAATGACAAATGGCAATTAAAGTATATAAAGCTATAACTAACGGTCGTCGTAACATGACATCATTAGATTTTGCAGAAATTACAACTAACAAACCAGAAAAGTCATTATTAGCGCCGCTACCGAAAAAAGCGGGAAGAAATAACCAAGGTAAAATCACTGTTCGTCACCACGGTGGAGGACACAAAAAACAATACCGTATTATTGACTTCAAGAGAAATAAAGACAACGTACCAGCAAAAGTTGCTACAATCGAGTACGATCCAAACCGTTCAGCAAACATCGCTCTATTACACTATGTAGATGGAGAAAAAAGATACATCATCGCTCCTAAAGAATTACAAGTAGGACAAATCTTAGTATCTGGTGAAACTGCTGATATTAAAGTTGGTAATGCATTACCACTAGCAAACATCCCAGTAGGGACATTAATTCACAACATCGAACTTAAACCTGGTAAAGGTGGACAATTAGTACGTTCAGCTGGAGCAAGTGCTCAAGTACTTGGTAAAGAAGGTAAATACGTATTAGTACGTCTTAAATCAGGAGAAGTAAGAATGATCTTAGCAACTTGCCGTGCTACAATCGGTGAAGTTGGTAACGAACAACACGGACTAGTAAATATCGGTAAAGCCGGTAGAACTCGTTGGTTAGGTAAAAGACCAACTGTACGTGGATCTGTTATGAACCCGAACGATCACCCACACGGTGGTGGTGAAGGACGTACTTCAATCGGACGTAAATCACCAATGTCACCATGGGGTAAACCTACTCTTGGTAAGAAAACTCGTTCTAAAAAAGCTCGTTCAAACAAATTTATCGTACGTGCTAGAACTAAATAATAAAATTAATCAAAGGTTAGTTGGTGAGGAGCAAGTGCTCTTTACCACACCCTTAAGTATGCAAAGTATCGGAAAGGAGATAACACAATGGCTCGTAGTTTAAAAAAAGGACCATTCGCTGATCACCACTTATTAGCAAAAGTTGAAAAAATGAACGAACAAGAAAAGAAACAAGTAATTAAAACTTGGTCTCGTCGTTCAACAATCTTCCCAACATTCATAGGACTTACTTTTGCAGTATATGACGGAAGAAAACATGTACCTGTATATGTGACTGAAGATATGGTAGGACACAAATTAGGTGAGTTTGCACCAACAAGAACTTACAAAGGTCACGTAGCAGACGACAGAAAAACAAGAAGATAATTATAGAAATTAGTAAAATCAAGGAGGCACATTCATGGAGTCAAAAGCAATGGCTAAGACAGTCCGCATTGCTCCTCGTAAAAGTAAGACTAGTATTAGACTTAGTACGTGGAAAAAAAGTGGGCGAAGCATTAGGAATTTTTAGAATTCACAACTAAATCAGCTTCTTTACCAGTAGCTAAAGTAATCAAATCAGCTGCTGCTAACGCTGAACACAACTATGGAATGAATGTAGAAGACTTAGTAGTATCACAAGCATTTGCAAATGAAGGACCAACTCTTAAAAGATTCCGTCCAAGAGCAAAAGGTGCTGCAAGTTCAATCAACAAAAGAACAAGTCACATCACTATCGTTTTAAGTGATAACAAATAATAAAAATTAAGAAATTATAAAAAGCTAAACTAGTTAAAGGAGGCTACAAACTGTGGGTCAAAAAAAGTACATCCAATAGGCTTACGTGTTGGAGTTATTCGTGATTGGGATTCAAAAATGGTATGCGGAAAAAAAGATTTCGCTGCTAACTTACACGAAGATTTCAAAATCCGTGAGTTCATCAGTAAACAATTAAAAGACGCTTCAGTTTCTAAAGTAGAAATTGAAAGATTTGATAAGAAAGTAAACATTTCAGTACACACTGGTAAACCAGGTATGGTTATCGGTAAAGGTGGTTCTGAAATCGATAAATTAAGATTAGAATTAAACAAATTAACTGGAAAAAAAGAGTACACATTAATGTAGTTGAAATCAAAAAAAGTTGATATCGACGCTAAATTAGTAGCTGAAAAACATTGCTCGTCAATTAGAAGCTCGTGTATCATTCCGTCGTGCTCAAAAAAACAAGCTATCCAAAAGAGCTATGAGAGCAGGAGCTAAAGGAATCAAAAACTCAAGTATCAGGACGTCTTGGTGGAGCAGATATCGCTCGTGCAGAACACTACTCAGAAGGTTCAGTGCCACTACACACATTAAGAGCAGACATCGATTACGCTCACGAAGAAGCAGATACAACTTATGGTAAACTTGGAGTTAAAGTTTGGATTAACCGTGGTGAAGTATTACCAACTAGAAAATCTGAAAAAGGAGGTAACTAATTTATGTTAATGCCTAAACGTGTTAAATATCGTCGTCAACACAGACAATCAACAAAAAAGGTAAATCTAAAGGCGGAAACGTAGTAGATTTCGGTGAATATGGATTACAAGCGACTACTGCAGCAAGAGTTACTTCTCGTCAAATAGAAGCTGCTCGTATAGCGATGACTCGTTATATGAAACGTGGTGGTAAAGTTTGGATTAAGATCTTCCCTCACATGCCTTACACTAAAAAACCATTAGAAGTACGTATGGGATCTGGTAAAGGTGCAGTAGAAGGATGGGTTGCAATCGTTAAACCAGGTAGAGTGATGTTCGAAGTTGCTGGAGTAAGTGAAGAAGTTGCACGTGAAGCTCTAAGACTTGCATCTCACAAGTTACCTGTTAAATGTAAATTTGTAAAACGTGAAGAAACAGGTGGTGAAGCATAATGAAAACAAATGAATTCAAATCAATGATTAGAGAATTAACTTCACAAGAGTTAGAAGCAAAAATCAAAGAATTAAAAGAAGAGCTTTTTCAACTTACGCTTCCAATTGGCAACTGGTCAATTAGAAAAATACAGCTCGTATTAGTCAAGTTAGAAAAATCAATCGCTCGTATGAAAACTGTTATTCGCGAAAGAGAATTAGCGAATAAATAATAATAGGAGGCAAACATGACTGAGAGAAATGATAGAAAAGTTTACGTTGGAAAAGTAGTTTCTGATAAAATGGATAAAACAATCACAGTTTTAGTAGAAACTTATAAAAAAACATCCTCTATACGGTAAACGTGTAAAAATATTCTAAAAAAATTCAAAGCACATGATGAAAAACAATGTTGCTAAATTAAATGATATCGTTAAAAATAATGGAAACTCGTCCATTATCTGCAACAAAAAAACTTCCGTTTAGTAGAAGTAGTAGAAGAAGCAGTTATAATCTAATAAAACTAGGATAAACCCTAAGAAGGAGGCAAAAAAAGCGCATGATTCAACAAGAAACACGCTTAAAAAGTGGCTGATAACTCAGGAGCAAAAAGAAGTTTTAACAATCAAAGTTCTAGGTGGTTCAGGACGTAAAGTTGCTAACATTGGTGACGTAATCGTATGTTCTGTTAAAAAAAGCAACACCAGGCGGAGTTGTTAAAAAAAGGTGAAGTAGTTAAAGCCGTAATCGTTCGTACAAAAAAACAGGAGCTCGTCGTAACGACGGTTCATATATTAAATTTGATGAAAAATGCTTGTGTAATTATCCGTGATGATAAGAGTCCCACGTGGTACACGTATTTTCGGACCAGTTGCTCGTGAATTAAGAGACGGTAACTACATGAAAATCGTATCACTAGCTCCAGAAGTATTATAATATAAAAAAAGTACAGTAAAGAAGGAGGTTAACAAGAAATGTTCATTAAAAAAGGTGATAAAGTTGTAGTAATTACTGGTAAAGACAAAGGTAAAGTTGGTACAGTAATCGAAGCACAACCTAAAAAAGATCGTGTTGTTGTAGAAGGTGTTAACATTATTAAAAAAACACGTTAAAAAAATTCTCAAGATGCACCTCAAGGTGGAATCGTTGAAAAAGAAGCAGCAATTCACGTATCAAACGTAATGTTACAAGATCCTGAAACTGGAAAAGCGACAAGAGTACGTTTCGAAACAAAAGATGGTAAGAAAGTACGTATCGCAGTAAAATCAGGAAAAGAAATATAATAATAGTTGAAGAAAGGAGGCACTATTTTAGATGGCTCGTTTAGAAGATAAATTTAAATCTGAGATAACAAAAAGAATTAATGACAAAATTTGAGTACAGCAGTGTAATGCAAGTACCAAAAAAATTGAAAAAAATCGTAATTAACATGGGTGTAGGTGATGCTGTGCAAAAACTCTAAAAGCCCTAGACAACGCAGTAGCAGAATTAGCTTTTAATTTCTGGTCAAAAAAACCATTAGTAACAAGAGCTAAAAAAATCAATCGCTACTTACAGACTTCGTGAAGGTATGCCTATCGGGAGCTAAAAGTTACTTTACGTGGAGAAAGAATGTATGAATTCTTTCGACAAATTAGTAACTGTAGCACTTCCACGTGTACGTGACTTCACGGTGTTTCTAAAAAAGCATTCGATGGTCGTGGTAACTACACACTAGGTGTTAAAGAACAATTAATTTTCCCTGAAATTGATTACGATAAAGTAAGTAAAGTACGTGGTATGGACATCGTTATAGTAACAACAGCTAACACTGATGAAGAAGCTCGTGAGTTATTAACACAATGTGGAATGCCATTCGCAAAATAAGAAAGGTGAGGTAAAAGACACATGGCTAAAAAAGCAATGGTAGAGCGTGAATTAAAACGCCAAAAATTAGTTGACAAGTATGCAGCTAAAAGAGCGGAATTAAAAGCTAAAGGTGATTACATCGGACTTAGCAAACTTCCAAAAAACTCAGCTCCAGCTCGTTTACACAATCGTTGTAGCATTACTGGACGTCCTCACGGATACATTGGAAAATTTGGAATCAGCCGTATTAAATTCCGTGAATTAGCTTACAAAGGACAAATTCCTGGAGTTAAAAAAGCAAGTTGGTAATATATTAGTAGAAGAAAGGAGGATTTATCCTAATGACAATGACAGATCCTATCGCAGATATGCTAACACGTATTCGTAATGCTAACATGGTTAAACACGAAACATTAGAATTACCTGCGTCAAATATTAAAAAGCAAATTGCAGAAATATTAAAACAAGAAGGTTTTATCAGTGATGTAGAATACATCGAAGATAACAAACAAGGAAAACTTAAACTTACTCTTAAATATTCAAAAGGTGAAAGAGTAATTAAAGGAATTAAAAGAATTTCAAAACCTGGTTTACGTGTATACGCTAAAGCAGATGAACTGCCAAGAGTATTAAACGGACTAGGAATAGCAATCGTATCAACTTCAACTGGAGTTGTAACTGATAAAGTTGCTCGTAAAAATAACACAGGTGGAGAAGTATTAGCTTACATCTGGTAATATTATAAGGAGGTGCCAATTAAATGTCACGTATAGGTAATAAAGTTATTACAGTACCTGCAGGGGTTGAAGTTAGCATCGTTGATAACTTCGCAACAGTTAAAGGACCTAAAGGTGAATTAAAACAACAATTTGATAAAGACATGACTTTCAATATTGAAGGAAGTGAAATCACAGTAGTACGTCCATCTGACTCAAAACGTCACCGTACAGTACACGGAACAACTCGTGCTATCTTAGCAAACATGGTTGAAGGTGTATCTGCTGGATTCAAAAAAGAACTTGAATTAATCGGGGTTGGATACCGTGCTCAAATGCAAGGTAAAAAATTAGTACTAAGTGTTGGATACTCTCACCCAGTTGAATTCGAAGAAATCGAAGGAATTACATTAGGTGTTGAAGGAAACACTAAAGTTAGTATCGAAGGTATTAACAAAGAAGTAGTAGGACAATACGCAGCTAAAGTTCGTGCAGTACGTCCTCCAGAACCTTATAAAGGTAAAGGTATTCGCTACGTTGGTGAATATGTTCGCCGTAAAGAAGGAAAAACTGGTAAATAATAGATAACAGAAAGGAGTGTTTCAAATATGATTACGAAACTTGACAAAAATAAAGTTCGTAAAAAAAGACACGCAAGAGTACGTGTTAAAGTTCAAGGAACTACTGAGGTTCCACGTTTAAACGTATACCGTTCAAACACAAACATTTACGCACAAATTATTGATGACACTAAAGGTGTTACATTAGCACAAGCTTCTTCATTAAAACTTGAAAATGTTTCTAAATCAAGTGTAGAAGCAGCTAAAGAAGTTGGAAAATTAATCGCAGAAGTAGCTAAAACTAAAGGAATTGAAAAAGTTGTTTTCGACCGTGGAGGATACCTATATCACGGACGTGTTAAAGCATTAGCTGAAGCAGCACGTGAAAACGGACTTGTATTCTAATAAGGAGGGAAATAAGTAGATGCGTCAAGAAGAAATCAAAAAAGAATTTGAAGAACGCGTAGTTGCCATTCGTCGTGTAGCTAAAGTTGTTAAAGGTGGACGTCGTTTCCGTTTCTCTGCTTTAGTAGTAGTAGGTGACAAAAATGGTCGCGTAGGATTTGGTACTGGTAAAGCTCAAGAGGTACCAGATGCAATCAGAAAAGCAGTTGAAGCTGCAAAACATAACTTAATTACTGTACCAGTAGTTAACGGAACAATACCTCACGAAATTATCGGACAATTTGGAGCAGGTTCAGTATTAATCAAACCAGCTGCACCTGGTACAGGGGTAATCGCTGGTGGACCAGTTCGTGCCGTATTAGAATTATCAGGTATTTCAAATATCTTATCAAAATCATTAGGTTCAAACACACCAGTAAACATGGTTCGTGCTACAATCGAAGGATTAACAAGATTACAAACAGTAGAACACGTAGCAGCTTTACGTGGTAAATCTGTGGAAGAATTATTAGGATAAGAGGAGGGAAAAAGAACATGACATTAAAAGTAACCCTAACTCGTAGTACTATTGGTCGTCCAAAGAATCAAAGAAAAGTAGTTGAAGCTCTTGGTCTTAAAAAAATGCACCAAACAGTTGAACACAAAGACAACGCTGCGATTCGTGGAATGATCAACAAAGTTTCACACTTAGTAACAGTAGAAGAAAAATAAGAATTATTAATACAAGGAGGTGCTAGTCTAAATGAAATTACATGAATTACAACCAGTTGAAGGTTCTCGTAAAGAGCGTAACAGAGTAGGTCGTGGGATTGGATCAGGAAATGGTAAAACTTCAGGACGTGGTCAAAAAGGACAAAAAAAGCACGTAGTGGTGGTGGAGTTCGCCCAGGATTTGAAGGTGGACAAAACCCATTATTCAGACGTATTCCAAAACGTGGATTTAACAATGTAAACAGAAAAGAATTTGCAGTTGTAAATCTTAACGACTTAAATAAATTTGAAGATGGTACTGTAGTATCACCTGCTCTATTATTAGAAACTAAAGTTATTAAAAAAGAACTTTCAGGTGTTAAAGTATTAGCTAACGGTAAATTAGAGAAAAAATTAACTGTACAAGCTCACAAATTCTCATCTTCAGCAAAAGAAGCTATTGAAGCAGCTGGAGGAGTTTGCGAGGTGCTATAATATATGTTTAGTGCATCACTAAATTTATTTAAAGTTAAAGAAACTCGTAACAAAATTTTATTTACCCTATTTGGGATATTCCTATTTCGTATCGGTTCATATTTACCGGTACCTGGGGTAGATGCAGATGTTCTTAAAAATCAAGATGCATCTGGATTATTCGGAATATTTAACACATTTGCAGGAGGAGCATTACAACAGTTTTCTGTTTTTGCTATGGGTATTATGCCCTACATTACAGCATCTATCGTAATTCAACTTATGCAAATGGATGTTATTCCTACATTAACTGAGTGGTCTAAACAAGGTGAAGTAGGACAAAAGAAAACACAAAAATTAACTAGATTCTTAGCAATTTTCTTAGCATTTATCCAATCGCTTATTATGTCTTATGGATTTAATAATGCATATCAAGGATTAATCAAAGATACATCAATTCTAGGATTCATTACAGTAGCTGTAGTTTTAACTGCTGGTACAGCATTATTACTATGGCTTGGGGATCAGATATCTCAATATGGTGTAGGTAATGGTGTTTCAATCATTATCTTAGCGGGTATTATTGCTCGTTTACCAATGGAATTCATTCAAATTTATGAATCTCAAATTAAAGATGCTGAAAACCTTACATTAGCAATTTTAAAAATTGTTATTGTAGCAATTATTGTAATAGGGATTGTTGCAGCTGTAGTTTATATACAAGAAGCAAATCGTAAAATTCCTATTCAATACTCTCAACAGAGAGCAGGTCGTAGAATGTTAGGAGCAAGATCAACATACTTGCCTCTTAAAGTGAATAGTGCAGGGGTTATCCCAGTAATCTTCGCTATCGCATTCTTACAATTACCTAGAACTATTGCGATATTCGCACCTAATAACGAAAAAGTTACAAAAAAATTGTATCATATTTCGATTTCAGTCATGTTCTAGGATTAACATTATACGTAGTATTAATTATTGCGTTCTGTTACTTCTATGTAATGGTTCAAGTTAACCCAGAAAAAAATGGCTGATAATTTAAGAAAACAAGGAAGTTTTGTTCCAGGGGTTAGACCAGGTAAAAAAACTGAACAATACATTACAGGTATTTTATACAGACTAACGTTTGTAGGTTCAATATTCCTAGCAGCTGTTTCGGTTCTTCCGACAATATTCACCAGCATTGCTAAATTACCAGCATCTGTTCAAATTGGTGGTACAAGTTTAATAATTGTTGTCAGTGTAGCGCTAGAGACAGTTAAACAACTTAATACTCAATTAACAGAGAAGAACTATAGAAGTTTTTATTACAGGACGAAAAAGGTGGTAAATAGTTATGATGAATATTATATTAATGGGATTACCAGGAGCGGGTAAAGGTACTCAAGCAGAGCAAATTAAAGCGAATTATCCAATTCCGCATATTTCAACTGGAGATATGTTTAGGGCTGCTATTAAAAATGAGACTCCGCTTGGAAAAAGAAGCAAAAAAAGTTATATTGATAAAGGACAACTTGTTCCTGACAGTGTAACTATAGGATTAGTTGAAGAAAGATTGAATCAAGAAGATGCAAAAGAAGGCTTTTTTTACTTGACGGTTTTCCAAGAACAGTAGAACAAGCTGAAGTCCCTCGATCAAATTTTTAGCAAAAAACTAATAGAAAAAAATCGATAAAGTATTAAATATCGATGTAGATCCAGCTATTCTGTTACCTCGTTTAACAGGTAGAAGAATCTGTAAACAATGTGGAAATACTTATCACTTGATTTTCAACCCTACAAAAGTTGAAGGTGTTTGTGATAATGATGGTGGTGAACTATACCAAAGAAGTGATGACAATGAAGAAACAGTTGGGAATCGCTTAGAAGTTAATATTAAACAAACAAAACCGTTATTAGATTTTTATAGTCAAAAAGAAGGTGTAGTTGAAAATATTAATGGTGACCAAGACATCAAAGTAGTTTTCCAAGACGTACAAAATATATTAGACAAACTGAAATAGTCAGGGAGGAAAAGTATGGCAAAAGATGTCATTGAAGTAGAAGGTTTAGTAGTAGAAAAACTTGCCGAATGCAATGTTTAAAGTAGAATTAGAAAATGGTCATATTATTTTAGCTCATGTTTCTGGAAAAATCAGAATGAATTATATAAGAATTTTACCAGGTGATAAAGTTACAGTAGAAATGAGTCCGTATGACCTGACAAAAAGGTAGAATAACTTATAGATTCAAGTAAGTTATAAACTCAAGGAGGAAATAACGATGAAAGTAAGACCATCAGTAAAAAAATCTGTGACAAATGTAAAGTAATTCGTCGTGGTGGTAAAGTATTAGTGATTTGCGAAAAACGCAAAGCATAAACAAAAAAACAAGGATAATTAATTAGGAGGTGCAAACTTAATGGCACGTATAGCAGGAGTAGATATTCCACGTGAGAAACGCGTTGTTATATCTCTAACTTATGTATATGGTATAGGTTTAAAAACTTCTCAAAAAATCTTAAAAGAAGCTGGAGTTTCTGAAGATGTGAGAGTTAAAGACTTAACAGAAGATCAACTAGATAAAATTCGTGAAATCGTAGATAACTACAAAACAGAAGGTGACTTACGTCGTGAAGTTTCATTAAACATCAAACGTCTAATGGAAATCGGATGTTACAGAGGAATTCGTCACCGTCGTGGACTTCCAGTAAGAGGGCAAAACACTAAGAACAACTCTCGTACTCGTAAAGGTCCTAAGAAAACAGTTGCGAACAAGAAAAAATAATTAGGATAGGAGGAGAAACACAACTATGGCTCGTAAACAACAATCACGTAAACGTCGTGTGAAAAAAAATATACAAAATGGTGTTGCACACATTCGTTCTACATTCAACAACTCAATCGTAACAATTACAGATGAACATGGTAATGCAGTATCATGGTCAAGTGCAGGAGCACTAGGATTCAAAGGTTCTAGAAAATCTACTCCATTCGCAGCACAAATGGCAAGTGAAGCAGCAGCTAAACAAGCTATGGAACATGGAATGAAATATGTAGATGTAACAGTTAAAGGTCCAGGTGCAGGACGTGAAGCAGCTATTCGTGCATTACAATCTGCTGGATTAGAAGTTACATCAATCAAAGACGTAACTCCAGTTCCTCACAATGGATGTCGCCCACCTAAACGTCGTCGTGTATAATATTAACATAGACAAAATTTAGGAGGTTTAACATAATGTTAGCAATAGAAAAACCAAAAATTCAAATCATTGAAGAATCATCAGATAAAAGATTTGGTCGCTTTGTAGTTGAACCACTTGAACGTGGATATGGAACTACATTAGGTAATTCATTGAGAAGAATGTTAATCTCATCATTACCAGGAGCAGCAGCAAGAAGCATCGATATTGAAGGAGTTCAACACGAATTTCAAGCAATTAAAGGTGTTGTAGAAGATGTTACTGAAATTATTATGAACGTAAAAAACATAGCGTTTGTAGTTTATTCTGAAGAAGAAAAACAAGTATCAATCAGTGTTAAAGGTCCTGCAGTTGTTACAGCAGCAGACATCGCTATCGACTCTGATATCGAAGTAGTAAATACTGATCAACACATTGCAACAGTATCTGAAGGTGGACAATTTGAAATGGTTATTTACGTTGGAAAAGGACGTGGATTTGTACCAGCTGACGGTAACAAAAAACGTGACTTACCAATAGGAGTTATTCCAATCGATTCAATTTATACACCAGTATCAAAAGTTAACTATACAGTAGAAAAAAACTAGGGTAGGTCAAAGTACTGACTTTGATAAACTAATCTTAGATGTTACTACTGATGGTTCAATTACAGCTAATGATGCTTTAGCATTAGCATCAAAAATTCTAATTTCACACTTAGAATTATTTCATGGAAATGTCTGAAGAAGCAAAAGCTGCTGAAATATTGGTAGCTAAAGAAGAAGATAACAAAGTTCAAATGTTAGAAATGACAATTGAAGAGTTAGATTTATCAGTACGTAGTTACAACTGCTTAAAACGTGCAGGAATTAACACAGTACAAGAATTAGCTAACAAAACAGAACAAGAAATGATTAAAGTAAGAAACTTAGGTCGTAAATCTCTAGAAGAAGTTAAAATTAAACTTCAAGAGTTAGAACTAGGATTCAAAGAAGAATAATACTAACAAGGAGGCACACTAATGGGTTACAGAAAATTAGGACGTACATCAGCTCACCGTAAAGCGATGTTAAGAAACTTAGTAACTGCTCTACTAGTACACGGTAGAATTGAAACAACTGTTACAAGAGCGAAAGAAGTTCGTTCATTAGCAGAAAAAATGATTACATTAGGTAAAAAAGGTGATCTAGCAGCAAGACGTAATGCAGCTAAATTCATCCAACCTGTTGCAGTAGCAACTGAAGAAGGTAAGAGTCAATTAGCTCTTAAAAAATTATTTGAAGAAGTAGCACCTAAATATGCAGACCGTAACGGTGGATACACTCGTATTCTACGTGTTGGACCACGTAAAGGTGATGGTGCAGAAACAGCTATTATAGAATTAGTTTAATAAAAATTTTTCATACAACAATAACATACTACATACACACACAACTAAACAACACATACAACAAGAATTTAAACTAATTTTTTTGGCAAAAGAGTGCTTGAAATGCGTAGGAAAAGGCTACGTCGTCTAGCTCTAATGTATCCTAGCATATCGCTAGGATACCCTTTTGTCCCTTTTAAAAAAATTAAATCTAATTATACTTTAAAAAGATTACCAGGCAAGGTAGTCTTTTTTTATTGGCTCATCAAAAAAATCGGACTGATGGAAAAAAATCAGTCCGATTAAATTATATACAAAAAGTGTAAAAAAAGCATAGAAAAAAACACAAATATCCATTATAATTTAATCGACCAAAAACTAAAGAAAGGAATATTTGTGTCATGAATAATTATAGTATAGATATAAAAAAATTACTAGGGGTAATCGATAATAATGTTAAAAATTAATGGAGTTGAAGAGGTGATTTGTTCAAAAACATGAAGATAGTCCTCTTCCTCCTAAAGTATTATTTAAAAATCGTTTATGCCAAACTTGAATACAAACATCATATGTGTGAAAAAGTGTGGTACTAAATGCAATTCTAAAGTTATTAAAAAAATGGATGTAAAACTAGCCACATTAAACTACAAAAAAATGTGGAGGTTCGAATACATATCTTCACTTAGATAAACAACGTTATTACTGTAGAAATTGTAATCAATACTCTACAGCTGAAACATCTATAACTAAAGGAAAATCTACTATCTCACTTGAATTAAAAACGAGAAGTTATATACCGATTAACACTAGAATCATCTAGAAAAATCTATCGCTAGAGAATGTAATATAAGCGATATGACTATTTATAATATTCAAAAAAAGAATTGTTTAAATCAGTAACTAAGAGACCGTCTTCTAAATTACCTGAATACTTATGTCTTGATGAATTTAGGTCAACTAATGATGTTGAAGGTCATTTAAGTTTTATTTATTGTGACGCCTTAACTCATAAAGTAATTGATATACTTACAAATCACAGAAAAAGCCACTATAGTAAATCATTTTAAATCTAGGTATCCACTAAAAAGAACGTTTAAAAAGTAAAAAAATGGTCTGCACAGATATGAATGCAGGATATATGGCTATGATTAAAGAGATTTTTCCCTAATGCCTCTGTCATTATTGATAGATTCCATATAATACAAGCTTTTAAATAATTCACTAAACAATCTTAGAATACGTGTTATGAAAAAGATTTAATATTATTTTTAAAAAGATGATACTAAAGATAAAAATTAAAGAAAAAGAACAAATTTATAAACAATTCAAAGCATATTGGAAATTACTATTAAAGCGTGAAGATGAGGTATCTATTGATGATTACGGAAAAAAAGATCATTTTAAACAATGGATTACAAGTAGAGAAATAGTAAAAACATCTTATTAACCAAGATGAAGTATTAAAGGATGCATATTATACGACTCAAATGCTTTATGATGCATTTGATGCACGTAATTATAAAGGGTTCTTTGATATTATAAACTCAAATATAAATACTATCGCTGAAGAATTCTCAGCTACATTTAAAAACATTTATTAATAATAAATCATATATTGAAAAACTCATTGAGATATAATCTATCTAATGGACCAATAGAGGGTATCATTAATAAAGTTAAAAAAATATAAAACGTACAGGTTATGGTTATAGAAATTTCTTCAGTCTTAAAGCTAGGGTTTTTAATCGTATTTAACCCTAGGATATTCTAATACTGATAGAAATGTTAAAGAATTAATTGATTATGATAATTTAGCTGCTTAAAAACTAAATTATATGATTCTCATAACTAAATCTATCGTTTCTAATATACAAATTCTTGACAAGATAAGATTCAAGAACTAAAATTTAATTTATGATGGTTAACTATTAAATTTCAATCAAAAAAATTATCTTTTTAATATCTATTTAAAAAGGGAATCATGAGCTTAAAAGCTCATGACCCCTCTCATCAGTCCCTAAATTTTGGAGACCCAAAAATCATTACGTGCAAAAATACGCAAAAAGGAACTAAATTTCTAAGGAACGAAGAGACGTAAAGAAATTTTTAGTTCCAACTGCGAAGTGACAAAGTAGAATTTGAAAAATTATGAATTGACATACGTTAGGGTACAAAGTACGCACAGTTGTCCCAAGAACGAGTGTAACGAGTGATTGGCTGACAACCACTGCGCGCGTTGTTGAGATTTCTAGAATCTTCGATTCGTAGAAATCGTTACGTGCAAAAATACGCAAAAAGGAACTAAATTTCTAAGGAACGAAGAGACGTAAGAAATTTTTAGTTCCAACTGCGAAGTGACAAAGTAGAATTTAAAAATTATGAATTAGCATACGTTACATACAAAGTACGCAAGGACGTACCAAGAAGCAAGGAGATAGCTGAAGCTGATTGAAGTACGTCTACTGCGAAGTGACAATGTAGAATTTGATGACATACGTTAGGTACAAAGTACGCAAGGACGTACCAAGAAGCAAGGAGATAGCTGAAGCTGATTGGAGTACGTCTACTGCGAAGTGACAATGTAAAATTAAAGAACCATATGGAAAAATACCACATGGTTCTTGTATATTATTATGCATCAGATCGTGCGAATTTATTTCTCATATTACAGCTTGCTGTAAATAACGCTTTATCTAGTAAATCATCTGTTTGAACTTTAAGTTCTTTAGCAATTTTATCGTTAGCTTTTTCTAGATAATCTTTAGCAGCTTCTTTAGAAACTTTAGTTTCTATAAACTCTTCATCATATTTATTAAGAAGCTCTCTTGATTGTGATTGAACTTTTAATTGATAACGTTCAATATGTGAAGCAGTATCAGCAAAATGAGCATCGCAAAGAGCTGCAATTAAGCGATTAGTCCAGTAAAAGTTTTCAGTTGTTACTTGGTTAGTTGTGTTAGCTAGGTATTCAGGTGTGCGATTAATGTTAGTGTAGAATGGAACAATTGCATTAAACACACAAGAACCAACAGCTAGCCATTGAATAGATTTAAGTTCATCGGGCATATACGGTCTTATTTGAACTAATCCCAAGAAGTTAGTACGATTTATACCGATTGGACGTAAAGTTCCTTTTTTTAACAGAATTAATGTTTTTTTAGAATATGAATCATATTCAGTTCCTTGGTAGTGGTGAGATAATCCATATTTAATATCTTCAACAGTTATTTTTTTCTCTGGTACTCTTGCCCAAGGTAAATTATCAGAGTCTGGACGATAATCAGCATTTATTCCATCGTATGTGTTTGATGTAGGATTGAAATAACGTTGAAGTATCCATGCGCGTGGTGTATTATATGTATGGTCGGCATCACTATGGCTACCAAAAGCGTGACGTGGATTAAAGTTTCCATCGATTGATAAATCTAGATGATATTTATTTATGAATTCTTTTAAATCTTCAGAACACATATATTCTTTTTTTGCTCCAAAAGCATCTTCAAAATCAAATTGATCGATACCAAGTTGGTTTGGCATAATAACATAACTATCGTCAGGAACGCGACGTGCCATCCAATGATGTCCACCGATAGTTTCAAACCACCAAATTTCGTTTTCATCTTGGAACGCAATTCCATTCATTTCATAAGTACCATATTTTTCTAACAATTCCCCTAAAAATTTAACACCTTCTCTTGCACTTGCAATATATGGCATTACTATTGTATAAATGTCTTCTTCACCGATACCGCCTACTTGTTCAGGTACATAATCATCGTCTCCTGGTTTACCAATAGCTGCTTTATATTCTACTAATGGATCAGCTCCAAGGACACGTTCATTAGAAGTAATAGTTTCAGTAGCACTCATTGAAACATTATATTCATTAGCACCACATTGTCCCCAAATACCATTATCTAAAATAGCATTAGGTACTGCAGTATAACGTACTGGATTATTAGGTAATTCAATTTCTACTTTTGAAATAACAGATTTATATTTACGAGGTTGCTCCTCTGGACTTACGTTTATGAATTTTTCGATCTAAACACTCCTGATGGTGAGTCCTCAGTACGAGCCACCATAGTTGAACCGTCGTAACTAGCATTTTTTTCCTACAAGAATAGTTGTACATCCCATAATAATTCTCCTCCTAATTTGTAAATAACTGATTTTATAAATGACGTGTAAAAAAATGTTTATTCTCGTAGAGTTTTTTTAAAAAAATATAACTTTCATGATATTTCCCCTTACTTGAAATATTCTTTAATTTTATTTTAGTACTTATAAATATTTTATTCAAGCGATATGAGGAGATATCGTAAAAAAATAATTTTTTTAAAGAAAATAAAGATTTTATTAAAAAGGAAAAAGAATAATAACAAATTAAAAAAACATTATAAAAATATAAAAAAATTATTGAAGATGAAAAAAATAGAAAAAAATAAAAATTATAAAAAAAGTATATTTTTTTATTACAATATTTATGATATAATAACCATGGTAACGATTTAAGAAAGGTTGGGAGATTAGAAAGTAGTACAGATAATCCTAAAAAAACGATATTTATTAAAAACTGTGTAATAATATATAGTTTTTTTATTTTTGACTATCTTGCTCGATCTTAATTGGGGAAAAAAAGAGATGTATGAGAAATTATTAATGAAAAACAGCCTTACTTGCGGGAAAAAAATCCTAATGGAAAAACGGCGCTGAAGTTTATAGAACAGAGGATACACTGGAGAGAATTATTAGAAAAGGTGTAGGAGAAGTTAGGACGGATGAATATTATACACATGTAACTTTAACGGGTATTTTTATAAGAATAGAAGGAATAGGGACAGATTTTAGACGTGTTGCAGATAGAACATATAACTTAACTAAAACAACAGCAGTAAATACTTTATCAAGGGCCTATACATCAGGTCAGATTAGTCTGTCGGATATGTATGATGCACTTAAAAAGAGTTCAAGCAGAAAAGAGTCCGATAAAAAAATTGGTTTAAAGTTCTTTGTTCAGGTATTCTTAGTGGAAGTATCGTATTGATATTCGAAGGAAGTTTTTGGGATGTAATTCCTGGGAGTATAGCTGGAGCAGTAGCATTTTATGTATATGTAAAAGTTATAGGATATCTAAAGGCACCGTTTATATCAGAGTATATTAGCACCTTTGCTGGAGGAGTAGCAGGTTATTTAGGATTTGCATTGTTGAATGGTCAGTCTTTAAGATTAGCTATGATAGGGGCTGTAGTGCCACTTGTACCCGGTATTACAATTACGAACTCCATGAGGGATATTATAGCTAAACAATTTATTTCTGGAACAATTCGTTTTATAGAAACATTCTGTGTAGCTTTTGCATTAGGTGCGGGAATTGTAACAGTTTATTATCTTGTTAGATTGTTAGGAGGTGCATTATAATGATGGCAGTATTAAGTCATGCTTTATTATTACTATATCACTTCGTTTTTAGTTTTATATCATCAGTTTCATTCGCTATTATTTGTGATGTTCCGAAGAAAACTTTAGCTACAGGTGGAATCATTGGTGCAATAGGTTGGTGTGGATATTGGGAAATGTGGAGTCATGGTCAAAGTGTATTCATGTCGAGCTTAGTGTGTTCACTACTTCTAGCAAATATAAGTCAAATCTGTGCGATAAAATTTAAAAATCCCTTAACAGTATACTTCGTACCTGGGCTGGTTCCAGTAGTACCAGGGGTTACTATTTATGATGCATTTAGAACATTATTATTAGACGAATACGGAAACTCTGCTAAAAATCTTTTTAAACAGCTTTTATGGAGCAGTAGGACTTGCAGTAGGAATAATAATCGCGGATTCAATTTTTTTAGGGTAGTACTAAACCCATTATTACAGAAAAAAACATAAATAAAAAAATTTAGACATAATAATTAATTAAAAAAATTTATTATTATGTCTTTTTTTATTTGTAATGTATGGTGAGGTATGGTACACTTTAAGTAGAAGATGTATGGTTGAGAGTGGTACACTTGGAAAGGAGGTTACTATGTTTCAAATTGATTCATTATCAGATAAACCGATTTATAAACAAATAGTAGATCAAATTAAGTCTATGATAAGTAAAAAAACTTATTGCAAGAGGGCGATAAATTACCATCGGTAAGAGAATTTTTCTAAAATGTTAGGGTGTCAATGTTAGTACGATACAAAAAAAGCTTTTCAACAGCTGGAAAGTGAAAAAAATAATTATAACAATTGTAGGGAAAGGCACTTTTATCACTAATAACTTTGATAGTATTATCCCAAATTATGAATTAATAGATTCTATAATTGAAGAATTGGTTAGGGAAGTAAAGATAAGGGGAATCTCGGAAGAAGATTTATTAGAAAAAAATTAAGTTAGAATTTCGAAAGGATGATTAATCATGGATAATAAGAAGATAGATGTAAAGTTAAAAAGAATTAATCATGGAATGGAGATTTTTTTGGGATTATCAGTAGAAAAAGTTATGTGAAGTGATTTCTGAAAAGCTAAAGGAGAAAAAAATTATGAAACTTGTGATAAAGAATATTAATAAAAAAATTTTTCAATAAAGAAAGTATTAAATAATGTTAGTTTTACTGTAAATGCTGGAGAAATTGTAGCACTTGTTGGTAGAAATGGAAGTGGGAAAAACAACATTATTAAAGATTTTATCAGGAATATATAGTCAAGATTCTGGTGAAATAGGAATTGAAGGCATAGATAATAAAAAAATATAAGAAAACAACTGATTTATATACCGGATAGATTCGATTATTTCAAAAAAATTCTAAAATTAAAAAAAGGTTTGTGAATTTTACAAATTAGCCTATGAAAATTTTGATGAACAATATTTTTAAAAACAGAATTAGAAAAAAATTAAATTATCACAGACTAGCAGATTATCTGAATTATCAAAAGGACAATTAGCCATTTTTAGTTTGATTTTTGGGGATTTCATGTCGAACAAAGTTTATCTTTTTAGATGAACCGTTAGACGGAATAGATGTGATAAATACTAAAATGATAGTTGACTATATTTTGGATGCTCAAAGTGATGGGATTGGATTATTAATTAGTAGTCACCAATTAAATGCTTTTAGAAAAATATAAGTGATAAGGTTGTCTATTTAGATGATGGAATTGGAATAGGTGAAGAAATTAATAAGGATGAGTATAGTAAATATCAATTAGTGTATCAAGAAAAAAATACCAGAGGAGTTACGTAGTAATCCTGATGTAAGAATTATTAGTAATATTGGAAGAGTTTATGTGGTTATTATGAGGGGAAGTTATGATGCTACTCATGACATTATTCAAGATAAAGATCTTCTTCAATATGATAAACTACCTATTGTATTAGAGGATATCTTTTTATTAAATAGTAAAGGGAAGATGAAAATGTGTAAAGATATTTTAAAAAAATCATTCGTATATACTTAAAACAATATTCAATAATGTTAATTATACTATTAATTGCTTTTTCGACATTTGCTGCTACAACTACTAATAAACAACTAAATGAATTAAAAAATGGAGTTGCAGCTTATGATTTTCAATTAACAACAGGAATAGCAAAGGAATTGGAAATTAGAAAAAGGCGCATCTAATGATGAATTAAATCAAAAAACACACGAGCTGTATAAGTTGAAAGAAGAATATCAAAAAAATTATAAAGAAAAATTTTCAAAAGAAAAATTAGCTGAGATGAAACATGCTTATGCGGTTGGAGCATATTTACATAATTTTCCAAGTTCTCCAATATGGACATTTTATACTAACAATGAGGACCTAAATGTTCTTACAGGTGGAGGAAGTGAAAAAAATACAAACAATACTTAATTGAAGAAGAACTGAATAACGTTCCTAAGTATAAAGAATGGTCACGAATGCAGCCGGGAAGCAAAGAGTACTTTGATAAACAAGAGGAATTAGATAAAGTATATCCACCAGCATTAGATATTAGTAATGTAAAAAACATTAACTTTCTTAAAAGAAAATCTAGAAGCTAGTAAAGTTAAGTTGAAAGAAACTATGTTTAGCGAAGGAACTAATATTGGTTATTATATTTTGATAACTTTAATCCCGTTATTAATCTTTGGAGTTGAATACCATACTAATTTTGGTAAATTTGTAGCGAGCTTACCTTATGAAAAAAGAGAAAGTATATTTTGCCAAAAGTAATTTTTATCATTTTTAACTTTAATAGTTACTTATATTCTAACAGGACTAGCTAATATAGTCGTTATAAGTAATAGTTTGTTAGGGGAAATTTATAACGTGACAGCGGTACTTGAAATAAATAATAAAAATATATATACTGGGAATAGAAACTTTAGTATTACTAGGAGCTATCTTATCAAGTTTTTTTGTGGAAGTATATTGAGCATAGGTGCGATGTATATTCCGGCTCTTACACTGATATATTATCCATTGGGAGTGTGGGTTGCTATAGGAAGATTGTTCTTTGTAAATTATCTTCCAGATGGACCGTTTCTTGATAATATACCAAGGATGCCAATATTTTATTATTTCGGATATAGTCCTTGGAAGAATATTATTATTTACCTAGTTATTTTTAACAATAATTATGCTGTTAGCAAGTAAGGTTTATAAAGAGCATAATGTAGAAAAAAAGAAGGTGAATTTTTTTCATAATAGAAAGAGTTTCATTAGTGGGATATTTAATATTATTAATGGGAGTATTCGCGTTCATATTGCTAGTATTAGTAGATATATTCGGTATTAATCAAGCCGTTTCTCTAGCACTAACAATATTATTAGTACCAGTTGTTCTTTGGAAATTGGTTCGAACAAAAAAATAAGAATATAAAAATTAAAAAAATAATTAGAAATCATTCTTTATTTTCCGACAATTCTATAGAGTTTTTGTAAAGTTTTTCAAGAGAAAATACACAATTTTTTTCAAAAAAACGGTTGACACATAAAAAAATTTACTGATATACTTAATAACAAGTTAATGATTCACACGTTGATAAGATAAGTAAAAAGTGAAAGATGGTAAAGAGAGTCTCGGTTGGTGAAAAGAGATCGTATTGGAAACTTTGAAAATGGTCTTTAAGTGTTAATGGTCGAATAATTAGACCTTTACGGGTGAGTACGTTATAGCTTCAGGGTATAACATCAATATATTTTTGGTGCGTACTTTTTGAGTTGATATTTGTGAGAATATCATAAAAGTAAGGTGGTAACACGTAAATTATAGACGTCCTTGCAGAAGCGTAAGCTTCTGTGAGGACTTTTTATTCTCAAAAATAATCACAAGGATACTTAACTTAATCTAATATTACAAACACTTTGGAGGAACAAAAAAACATGTCAGAATTACTAAATATCTATAAAACTTTAAAAAAACAAAAAAATGGGTAAACTTAAGCCACAAAAATTGATGAAAAATTCACCTAAATTCCCAGCACTACCTGCACTAGAAAAAAAGAAAAATGTCTTTACTTTAAAAAGATGGATTTTATGTTCAAAAAAATTCTCAGTAGTAGGTCAATATGGAACACACATTGATGCCCCAATTCACTTCGTAGAAGGTGGACGTTGGTTAGATGAAATTGAACTTAAAGATTTACTATTACCTTTATACGTAATCGATAAAAAGTAAAGAAGTAGCAGAAAAATAACGACTATGTAATTTCTAAACAAGATATCCTTGATTTTGAAGCTGAACATGGAGAAATATTACCAGAATCATTCGTAGCATTCAGAAGTGATTGGTCTAAACGTTGGCCTAGCTATGATGAAATTAGAAATCTAGACGAAAAATGATGTTCAACACACTCCAGGTTGGGGAAGAGATGCATTAGAATTCTTAATTAAAGAAAGAAAAGTTAAAGCTGTCGGACATGAAACTCTAGATACTGACTCAGGAGTTACAGCAGCTGCAGAAGGATTAATTCAAGAATATTACTTACTAGAACAAGATATTTATCAAATCGAAGTTTTAGCAAATCTTGATCAGTACCTGCAACTGGAGCGTTAATTTCAATTGCTTATCCAAACTGGACAGAAGCAACTGGATCACCAGTAAGAGTAGTAGCGATACTACCAGAAGACGAATAGTACGGTCTTTATAAAAAAAGTTTTTAGTTTATGAGAAAAAAATATGTATTAGAAAAGAGAAAAAGAAGAAAAAAAGGAGAAATAAAAAAATGTGTCAAGGATGTCAAAAATAAAGTTGTAGGAAAAAGCACCATATAGAGTAGATCACGTTGGATCGTTTTTAAGACCAAAGGAGTTAGTTGAAGCTCGTGAGAAATTCTCAAAAGGAGAATTATCACAAGAAGAATTAACAAAAAGTAGAAGACAAAGTGATTGCAGAATTAGTTGAAAAAAACAAATTGCAAATGGATTAAAAAGGAGTAACAGACGGAGAATTTCGCCGCGCATACTGGCACTTAGATTTCTTCTGGGGACTTAACGGTGTAGAACACACTCAAGCGAAAAATAGGATACCAATTCCATGATGAAACAACAAAACCAGACTCAGCGGATGTGGTAGCTAAGATTACAGGAGAGGGACACCCATTTGTAGCACATTACAAATTCTTAAGAGATTTAGTAGGAGATAGAGCAGAAGTTAAACAAACTATCCCGGCACCAGCTCAGTTCTACTTCGAGTTGATTCGTGATGAAGAACATATTGCTCAAACTTACAGTGTTTATGAAAGTAAAGAAGAGTTATTTGCAGATATTATAAAAGCTTATAAACAGGTTATAAAAAGAACACTATGAAGCAGGATGTCGTGTTATTCAACTTGATGATTGTACATGGGGAGCGATTGTTGATGATAGATTAATTAAGTTAATCGCTGAAGGAAGTGGATTAAATCCAGAAGGTATTCGTGAAGCATTTATTAAAGATTTCATAACTTTTAAATAATGGAATCTTAACAGACCTTCCAGAAGATTTAGTGGTCAACACACATATTTGCCGCGGAAACTATCACTCAACATGGGCTAGTTCAGGAGGATATGATAGTGTAGCAGATACATTATTTGGAGAAGAAAATGTAAATGCATATTACTTAGAATACGATACAGATCGTGCAGGAGATTTCAAGCCACTATCAAAAGTTGGGAAAGATAAAAAAGTTGTTTTAGGATTACTTACTTCAAAAATCTGGAAAAATTAGAAAAATAAAGAAGAAGTAATCGCAAGAATTAAAGAAGCTAGTGAATATGTGCCATTAGAAAAATATTTACCTAAGTACACAATGTGGTTTTGCTTCTACAGAAGAAGGAAATATTTTAACAGAAGAAGACCAATGGAAAAAAATAGCCCTTATTAGTGCAATAGTTGAAGAAGTTTGGGATCAAAAGTAACTAGCAGTTTATAATAAAGTAAAGACAATAAAGTCAAAAATAATAAAGTCAGAAGAGTAAAGTTAAAAGAGAAAAATAAATCAGTTAAACAAAAGGAGAAAAAAATATTATGTGTCAAGGATGTCAAAAATAAAGTAGTAGAAAGAGCAGCATACAGAGTAGATCACGTGGGATCATTTTTAAGACCTAAAGAGCTAGTAGAAGCTCGTGAAAAAAATTTTCAAAAGGAGAAATTTCACAAGAAGAATTAACTAAAGTAGAAGATAAAGCAATTACAGAATTAGTTGAAAAAAACAAATTGCAAATGGACTAAGAGGAGTAACAGACGGGGAGTTTCGTCGTGCTTATTGGCACCTTGATTTCTTCTGGGGTCTTAACGGTGTAGAACATGTTCAAGGGGAAAAAAAGGATATCCATTCAAAGGTATTGAGACTAAACCAGATACAGCAAAAAGTATCAGGGAAAAATCAGTGGAGAAAAATCACCCATTCGTAGCTCACTACAAATACTTAAGAGATTTAGTAGCTGATAAAGAAGGTGTAACTGTAAAATTAACAATTCCATCACCATCACAATTATACTTTGAGTTAATTCGTACAGAAGATCGCATTAAAGGATACGAAAAATTCTATCCAACATTCGAAGAATTAAAAGATGCGATTGTAGCAGCTTATAAACAAGTAATCGCAGACCTTTACAACGAAGGATTACGTGTATTACAATTCGATGATTGTACATGGGGAGCATTAGCTGATGATGGATTTGCGAACCGTTTCCGTGACGAGCGTCCTCTAGAAGAAGTTCGTAGAGAATATGCAGCACGTTGTTTAGCGTTAAATAATGAAGTTATCGAAGGAAAACCAGGAGACTTAGCTATTAATACGCACGTTTGTCGTGGTAACTTCGCTTCTAAGTGGATTTCTCAAGGAGGATATCAAAATGTTGAAGACGAGCTACTAGCGGGAGAAAATGTAGATGCATACTACTTAGAATACGATACAGATCGTGCAGGAGATTTCAAGCCACTAGCAAAAGTTGGAAAAGATAAAAAAGTTGTTTTAGGATTAATTACATCTAAATTTGCAGATTTAGAAGATAAAGAAGAAGTAATCGCAAGAATTAAAGAAGCTAGTGAATATATTCCATTAGAAAATATCTACTTAAGTACTCAATGTGGCTTCGCTTCTACAGAAGAAGGAAATGTGATTACAGAAGAAGATCAATGGAAAAAAATTGGTCTAATCAAAGAAATAGTAGAAGAAGTTTGGGGAACAGAAAAATAAGAAACTACTAAAATATTAATTCGAAGTTACACTTTAAATTTTCAAGTGTAACTTCAATTTATATGTTAATTCACATTATATAATACAAATTTTGACACAATGTAAACTTTGGAGTAAAATAATAATATTATTACATAATGTGGAAAAGAGGAGCTATTATGGCTAAGAAAAAAGAAATTAAAACAAATGCTATGCGATTTTTAGATGAAAATGGTGTAGAATATAATCACTTTGAATTTGATGCAGAAAGTGATGCTGCGAAGACTGGTGTAGGAGTAGCTGATATTATCGGGCGCGACCATAATCAAGTATTTAAAAACAATTATGACTACAGATGGAAAAGGTAACTACGTTGTAGGAGTACTTATGAGTGAAGATAGCATAAACTTTAAGAAGCTTGCTAAGGCAGCAGGTGTGAAAAGTTTATCAATGTTACCACTTAAAGATTTGACAAAGATTACAGGATATGTAAAAAGGTGGATGTTCACCATTTGCTATGAAAAAAACTATTCCCGACTTTTTGTAGATGAAAAAAATGTCATGAAGTTGAAACGATTATTATCTCTGCAGGTAAAGTAGGGCACTCAAGTGGAAGTAAAACCAGAAGTGTTAGAGCAACTTATCGGTGCTCAAGTAGTAGACTTCAAAGCTGAATAATATAAAAAGAACGACTTTTAATAATGATAATTGATGCATCTTATTATTTGAGTCGTTTTTTTATTAAAAGGCTTTAGCCAGTTGAGGAGGCGAAGTCTCCGAAACAAAAAAACCACCCGCTATGCGGGTGCGAGATAAAAGTTAAACAATTGAAAAAAATCATCCTTTCTTGATAAAATAAGAGTAGTTCAAGCTCTAAAAATAAAGAAAGGATGATTTTTAATTATGACAAATAAACATAATAGTTTATCGCATACAAAGTGGTTATGTAAATACCATATTGTATTTACACCTAAGTATAGACGAAAAAAATAGAATTTAATCAATACAAACGAGATATAGTAGATATAATAAAAAAAGGTTATGTCAGTATAAAGGAGTGGAAATAATAGAAGGACATATAATGCCGATCATATACATTTGCTACTATCAATACCGCCAAAAATATAGTGTATCAGGTTTTTATGGGATATCTGAAAGGGAAAAAGTTCATTAATGATATTTGATATGCATTCAAACTTGAAATACAGATACGGAAATAGAAAGTTTTGGGGCAGAAGGATACTATGTAAGTACTGTAGGATTAAATGAAAGTACAATAAGAAAAATATATCAGAGAACAAGAATCGCATGATATTGCGATAGACAAACTGACAACAAAAAGAATATACAAATCCATTCGGAAATAAGAAAAAAATAGATAAACCCGTTTAACGGGTAGCGGGCGTCAAAAATACAATAGGGCTTGAACGAATGTGAAAGCCAGCGCCTGAGGTGCGTGTTAGTAACAAAGGGTTATACCCGAAGAGAAAACCACCCTTTTTCAGGGGTGGTCATTATTTTTTAACAGAAATTAATATATATTTAGTAAAAATTTAAATGTTAAAAAAATTTATAAATTATCTCTAAAAAAATAGACAATAATTCTCTATTGTTTAGTTTAAAAAAACTTAGAAATTACAATGTTTACGTTAACATATCTTAATTGAAAAAGTATTGTAACACAATTGAAATAGTTTAGATATTCTACTGAAACTTTGTTTTGTTATACTAATAAGAGTAAGGAGGCGTGGTATGTTATTTGATACGCATGCGCATCTAAATGATGATGCTTATTTAGAAGACTTAGAAGAAACTATTGCTCGTGCAAAAGAAGCGGGCGTGAAATTAATAAACATAGTTGGTTTCGATGATAAAAAGTATAGAAAAAAAGCACTGGAAATCACAGCTAAGTATGACTTTTTATATTTAACAGTTGGTTGGCACCCAGTAGAAGCAATAGATTTCACAGAAGAAAAATATGAAATGATAAAAAAATATTGCTTTTAACAAATGATAAGGTAGTAGCAATCGGTGAGATTGGTTTAGATTATCATTGGGATAAAAGTCCAAAAGATGTTCAAAAAGAAGTATTTAGAAGACAAATTCAACTAGCTAAAGAAGTAAATAAACCGATAGTAATTCACACACGTGATGCTATGGCAGACACAATACAAATACTTCAAGAAGAAAAAGCTAGTGAAATCGGTGGGATAATGCACAGCTTTTTCGGGTTCTGTAGAAAGCATGAATATTATGCTAAAAGAGAACTTCTACATTTCATTAGGAGGTCCAGTAACATTTAAAAATGCGAAGACACCTAAAGAAGTAGCAAAAGCTTGTCCATTAGATAAGTTGTTGATTGAAACGGATTGTCCGTATTTAACACCAACACCATATAGAGGAAAAAGAAATGAACCTGCATATGTGCATTATGTAGCACAAGAAATTGCAGATCTTAAAGAAATGTCGTATGAACAACTAACAAAACAAACATTTAATAATGCATGTACGTTGTTCGGATTAGAAGATAAAAAGGAGATTGATTAATAGAATGAAATTAGGTAGAATTATTGCAGCAGCAGCAACATCAGGATTATTATTATCAGGAGCTTTCGTAGTAGCGGAAGAATATACAGGGCACAATGTTTTCGCCGTAAGTTTAGATAATGGAAGCAAAGTTGAGCTGAAAGCTAAAAAAGGAACAGTAAGAGAAGTTCTTATTGCTAATAATATTCCTTTTGGAGCAGATGATAGAGTAGAACCAGGACTAGATACAAAAGTAAACGGTGGGGAAACTATTAACATCTATAAAGCTCATGAAATAACAATCGTTGATGGTGGTACAACTACAGTAAGAAAAACTACTTACAAAAAAGTTGGAGATATCTTAAAAGAATTAAACATTACTCTTGGAGAAAACGATAGAGTAACACCAGATTTAAACAAAGAAGTGGCAACGGTTGATACTATTAAAATCGTAAGAGACGGAAAAGCTACAGAAGTTAAAAAAGAAGAAATTAAATTTGAAACAAAAGAAGAAAAAGATGATTCTAAATATGTAGATGAAAAAGTTACTAAAGTTGAAGGTAAAAAAACGGAGAAAAAGAAGTAACTTATAATGTTGTAAGAGAAAAACGGAAAAGAAATCTCTAGAGAAGTTGTTTCAGAAAAAGTACTTACAGAAGCAACAGCTAAAGTAGTTGTAGTAGGAACTAAACAACGTCCAGCAGAACAAAAAGCTTCTAGTCAAGCAACATCTTCAAGCCAATCATACTCAGCTCAATCATATTCATCAGCTGGTGGTTCAGTAAGATTATCAAATGGTAATACTGCAGGAGCAGAAGGAGCGGCAGCAGCTCAAGAGATGGCTCGTCGTACAGGAGTTTCAGCTTCAACTTGGGGAGCACATTATTGCACGTGAATCAAACGGACAAGTAAATGCTAGAAACGCTTCAGGAGCTAGTGGATTATTCCAAACTATGCCAGGATGGGGATCTACAGCAACAGTTCAAGATCAAATCAATGCAGCCACTCGTGCATACAAAGCGCAAGGTTTAGCAGCTTGGGGAATGAGATAATATAAACAAAAAAAGGCGATCAGCTGATCGTCTTTTTCTTTTTCTTCTTTTTTTGTAAGACAATAGCCTAGAGTTCTACCTATAGCACCACATACCATACAAATTATTACTACTATTGGAATATACATTTTTTTATTCCCTCCTTTTTATTTAGGTTGACTAAATAGAATTGATTTTTTTGAAATCACGATTTTTTTAAGTCACTCCCAAAAAAACACATGCTATTATTTTTTTCACTTACAACTTATCATAAATGAAGGGATAAAAACAAGTCTTATAATAACTAGAAATATATGATATAACAGAAATGATAATACGTTAAAGTTAAAAAGAAAAATCTAAGTCATAGAGGATGAACTCGTCTTTAAAGTAGAGTTCATCCTTTTTTACAACTTAGATTTTTTTAATTTTATATTCTCTTTTCAATCAATTTAAATGTTACAAAAGATATTGCAGAACAAATCACGATTGCAATTGCACTAGAGTGGAAGATATTACCAATTCCTACTAGTGGTGAAACGACACCACCTAAGAAAAAAATGGCACGAATCCAAAGAATGCAGATGCGCTACCAGCGCGCTCACGTTCTAAACTCATAGCAATAGCAGAACCAGCAGGTAATATGAAACCTAGTTTCAGTAGAAGAAGGAAAAAAATCCAGCTTCAATGAATAGGAAAGGTAACGTTAGTGTTAAAATGATTGCTAGATATATACTAACTACTAGCATAAGTGATAATCCAAGTTTGATACTATTTTTTTCTTTAAAGTTGCCAGCGCTTTTGCTACCTAAAACTATAGCAAAACCATTAAGACCAAAACACAAACTGTACATCAATGGAGTTAAATTATAGTGTGTTTGTAAGATAAATGGAGATGCAGCTATATATGCAAACATTGCAGCTAAGGCAAAACCTTGAATAATAACGAATGCAAAGAATAGTCTATTTTTCGCAACATGTACAATAGAGTAATAGGTTTTAGTTATTGGAAGGTCTAAGCGTTTTTCAACGGCTAAAGATTCATTGAATTTAAAGCTTACAGCTAATAAAATCACCCCGATCAGAGCAAGTGTAACGAAAATTCCTCTCCAGTCTGTAAGTTGAAGTAATAAACTCCCTAATATAGGAGAAAGTATAGGTGCTAATCCATTAACTGCCATAAGTAACGCAAAGAATGCCGCTAGTTCACGACCTTGGTATAAATCAGTAGAAATAGCACGAGAAATAACTACAGCACCTGCAGATGAAACACCTTGTATAAATCGTAAAACAATCATAGCATATACATTAGGGAAGATAACAATAGCAATCGTACTGATTAAATATACGACTAAGCTTATTATTAATGGATTTTTACGTCCGTATTTATCACTGATAGGTCCAATAAGCAATTGCCCTAATGCAAGACCAACCATACTACCTGTTAAGGTAAGTTGAATAGTAGAAGTATTTGCTTTGAAAAAAATTCGCCCATAATAGGAAGAGCGGGTAAATATAAGTCTGTAACAAATGGCCCAAAAAAGCCGATAAAGTTCCTAAAAAAATAGAACTAAAAAAATAATTTTTGAATTTCTTTTTAATGTCATATTGACTCCTTTCGATTTTTTTGAAATACGCTATGTATTATAGCATAAAAAAATTTTTTTCGTAAGTTTTTTTCTTTATAGAACTAAAAAAATAATTAATATGAAATTTTATATTTGTTGATAATAAATCTTAACTAAATATTTTTACTGTTTTTTTAAACGTGGTTAATTTGATTTTTTTATGCTTAATATAAAAAGATATTCACTTTATATTTTCAAATATTATTTTTGTATTCGAATTAGGGGTGTATAATGTTTTTTTATCTTCTTAAAAAAACATTTGTATCAAGGGTTTAGGTTTGTTAAAAATAAAAAGTATAAAGTACAAAAGGAGATTGTTAATATGGTAAAAAAATTCTCAGAAATTTAAGCATCCTAAGAGACTTTTGGCTTATTAATATAATGATAGCCATTCAGAGTTACGCATCATACGCAACATCAGGTTTTTTTAATATTATTTTTATACTTATTCTGTAGAACAAAGGTGGATTAGGGTTAGATAAAAACATTCGCAGGGGATGTAATGGCTTATCTAGGAACAATTGGTTCTCTTTTACCACTTCTTGGGGCATATTTAACTGATAAATATATTGGTATGCAACGTGCAATTCAGTTCGGTATTCTATTTAACTCGATAGGGACACTGTTCACTGCATTTGCTCATGGTAGATTCTACGTCTTCTTAACAGGGGTAATTATTAACTCGATTGCTGGAGCATTCTTCCGTGGTAACTTATCAGCTATTTTAGGAGAACTATATGATCGAAAAACAAGTATCTATGAAAGATGCTGCATATAGTATATTCTATACTTTCGTAAATATCGGAAGCTTACTTGGTCCAATTATCGGTGGTCTAATCTACCAAGATTGGGGAGCTACAAAAGGAGCAGATGGTAAAATCGCGGTTTACGGATTTACACCAGCGTTCTTAATGGTTTCTATCTGTTTATTTATTACATTCCTATTATTTACATTTGGTAAAAATAAATTACTAGGTGATTCAGGAAAATATCCAGTTGGTAAAAATAAACATGAATCTGCTGAAGAAAATAAAGAAGACTTAAAAGGATCTAAATATGATAAAGGTCGTTTATATGCTGCCGTTGTAATTTTTGTATTCTCTACAGTTTTCTGGTCAGCGTATTTCCAAACACAAACAACAATTACTCTTATGACAGATGAGCTTGTAAATTTAAATGTGTTAGGATTTGATATGCCGATTACTTGGTTAGTTTCATTCAACGGATTCTTATGTATAGTACTTGCTCCACTATTTGGATGGTTTTGGATGAAAAAAGCAGAAAAAAATAATGACTGGAAAGTTGCTACGAAAATGGGTTGGGGTATGCTACTAACTGGTTTAGGATTTGTATGTTTTGTACTAGGGCTTCAATCATTAGGGTGGAAAAACTAGATGGATCGATAAAAATGAGTATTTGGTATGTACTAGGTGGATACTTCGTACTAACAGTAGGGGAATTACTAGTATCACCAATTGGTATGGCATTGTTCAGTAAATTATTACCTAAAAAATTTGCCGCTATGTCTATGGCGATGTGGTATTTCACATATGTTGTATCTTCATGGATTACAGGTAAAAACAGTAGGTTGGACTGAAACTTGGGGTTATGAAAAAGTATTAACTATAATTGCAATAATTATGGGAGTATTAGGTGTGCTGCTATTTATCATAGCTAACCCACTAGAAAAAAATTATGGCTCTTGATAAAATTGGAAAAGAAGATGAAGAAGAAGCTCTAGAAGCAAAAAGAAGCTTAATTTTTAAAAAGAGAAATAAACCACTAAACTTACTGTTTAGTGGTTTATAATTTTCTAAATTGATAGTATCATCTGTGGTTATGATGTTTTTTTAAAAAATAGATTAATATCAAGATAACTCTGTTTTTTTAAAAACAGTACTATGTTGGATTTATTCCGTTTTGCATGATAAAAATATATAATCATAAGATTCTAGCGAAGATAAACCTCCGGTTTAGTAAACTCTACCATACTTCGGTTTACTCCTTTGGAGAATACAGCTACAATAAGTATAACAATAAAATTGCAAAGGAGAATGCCATATGACAAACAAATCTATGGGTGATATTATTTGTGCACTCAGAAAAGAAAAAAAGGAATGACTCAAAAAAAGATTTGGCTGATATGCTTAACATAACCGATAAGGCTGTTTCAAAGTGGGAAAGAAATATTGCTTTTCCAGATACGGCAACAATACCCAAAATTGCAGAGATCTTTGGTGTATCCGTAGAAGAGCTTATGAATGCTAAGTCAATTCATGGAAATAGACGTAAAGGTGCTCCTTACTTACTTAATATTATCTTGAAGGCTGTACCTACTGCAATGGGTATTGCTGTTGTTGTAAGTTCTTTATTAGACGAACTTGATATGAAATCAGGTTTTACAATGCTTGGTATAGGTCTTGCTTGTGTAGGTATTTATCAGCTTAAAACTAAAGAGTAAGCACAAAAAAACTCAGGCTACTGACGATTTTTTTAAAAAAATGTCGGTAGTCTTTGTTTAATAACATTAACATAGCTTATTTTTTTAATTTTTTTAAAGTCAATACTATCGACTTTGGTCATTAGTTTATTATTTATAAACCAAATCAGAGTTTGTGTATAGACTATATATGTAAAAAAATAATAATGAGGATAAAAATAGTTATTTTATTATTTTTTTAAAAAAATTATAAAATTTAATAAAAGTATAATAAGATAGATAATGCTAAAGGCAAACAATCTAGTCTTATTTTTTATCCAATTTTCATATTTTTAATTTTTAATTCGGCTCGTTTTTTTGTTCTTCAGCAGACATAAATTTTCTCCTAAAAATAATAATTAAATTATAGCAAAAATATCAAAAAAATAAGCAATTAAATATTAAATTTGGACTTTTAATAAATAATACGTTTTATTAAGGAATTAGTGTTGATAGATGTAGAAGATATATGTTATAATTAAGTTGTCATATTATGCACTAAAGGAGGCAGTATGTCATATACTAGAGATTATATTTTTGAAAAAAATTATAGAAAAAAACTACCAACATTAAAAAAATTCATGAAAAAAAGAAGATGATAGTAGTATTTTTTTATATTAGAATACAAAAAAATAATAAAGCGAAAAATAGATATTGATAGTTTTGTAAAAAAATTAGGAAATAAAAAAATAGTCTTAGTGATAAGAAAAATTGATGAGTTTATTTATTACATAGTGTCTAATTTTTGAAGTCCCCAGGAAAAAAATTTCGACATCAAATTTAAATAAAGAAGATTTGTTAGAACGTGTTTTTTTCCTGTAGTAAGGTCTATTAGCTTTAATAAAGATAATACACAAAAACTTAATAAAGCTTAATCATACTAATGAAACAGATATTTATTTAGTATATGATTTTTGAAAATGGCTATAAATTTTTTTAGATAGGAAAGTTACTGAACAACTACTTATTTCTGATGAGGAACTCTTTGATTTTTGCTAAAGGTAATTTAGAAAAAAATTATCATTGAAATATAATAAAAGATAGTGTTCAGGGAAATGATTTTTTTATTTTTTTAAATGCTAAAGATGGCTATGATGGGAACTGTATTTTTGGATGAGAAAGTATTAAATTACTTTTTATGAAAAAGATAGGTTCAGACTTTTTATGTAGGGTTGCCACATCAAGATACTTTGATAATAGCTGACGTAAAAAAATAAAAAAAGGATTAGAAATTTTACAAAAAGGTAATGGTTCATTTTTTTGCGGAAGGTTTAGTTCCAATAACAACAATTACATTTAAATATGATGGAAAAGAACTAGAGAGTTATTTTATTTTTTTGTAGAATAACTTTAAAAAAATTAAGTATAGGAGAGAGAGTCATGTTATTTTTTTACAATAAGAAAATGTTAGGAGAAACATTATTAATTACTATTCAAAGTAAAGAAGAGGTAACATACGAGGAGAAAAAAATATCACTCTAATTAAAGATGAAAAATGGTGCTTTAGTTGGGTTAAATATTTTTTTAATGTTGAAAAACTTGAAATTAGATGGAGAAGGAAGTATTGATTTAACAGAAGAACAAAAAGAGATTCTTCAAAAAAACGTTTAGAAAAAAATGGAATCAAAATTGATTTAGAGGGAAACAATGATGATTTCTTCGTAGTTGGAGAAGTTTTAAGTTGTGAAAAACACCCAGATGCTGATAAGCTAAAAGTAACGGAAGTAAAAGTTAGTGAAGATGAGACATTACAAATTGTCTGTGGAGCTCCTAATGTAGAAGCAGGTCAAAAAGTCGTTGTAGCATTAAGTGGTGCGATGATGCCAAGTGGTTTATTAATTAAAAAAATCAAAAATTACGTGGTGTAGAATCAAACGGAATGCTATGTTCAAAACGTGAATTAGGATTACCACAAGAAGAAGCACGAGGAATTTTAGTATTAGGGGCCGATACTAAAGTAGGAACTCGAGTGAAAGATTTGAATCTTAAATAAAATCTAACTTAGGAGGTGTAAAGTATGGTTAATTGGAAAAAGTGGTTTTTAGAAGAAGATGAAGATGAGATATTCGAAGAAGAGATATCGCGTAAAGAAAAGAAAGAAAGTTCTTTAGAAACTAGGGAAAGAAGAACTGAAAACAAGAGAAAAGAAAGAGTCTATTATGAAGATGAAGAAGATTTTGAAATAGACTTTAGTTCTAGAAAATCTAAGAGAACATTTGAAGAAGATGAGTTTGAATCAGATTTTGGAAACAGAAGAAAAAGAGAGAAAACTCAGGAGAAATTTGAAGACTATGAAGAAGTAAACTTGGACGACTTTGAAATAGATGAGTTTGAAGACGAAGATTATGAAGAAGACTTCGAACAAGAGAAAAATCTAAAAAAGGAACTGGATTCTTCGCTAAATTCAAGAATTTATTTAAACAAAACGATGAAGAAATAGATGATGATTTCCTAGATGAAGAGGTTCTTGAAGAAGATAAAGATGATGAGGCTGAAGATTATAAAACATATCTAGAACGCCAAAAAAACGTGAGCAAAAAAAGAAAAAAAGCTAAACTAGCTGAAAAAGAACGATCAAGAGTAGTAAAAAGAAGAAAAACTTTGAAGATTATGAAGAAGAGGAAGAATATGAAGAAGATAAAAAAAGTAGGATTCTTCTCAAGGTTTAAAGATAAATTGTTTAATGTAAGTGAAGATGAGATTGATCAAGAAGAGTTAGAAGCGGTATTAGATGATTATGAAAAAGAAGAATACGAAGAGGAAACACCAGTTAAGAAAAAACCTCAGGTATCTGTTGAAAGATTTGATTCTGAACCTGAAGAAGAACTTGAAATTGAGTTTGTAGATGAAGTTAAAGAAGAAGCTAAATTTGAAGAAATTGATATTACAAAAATATGAAGAAAAAGAAGAGAATGCTTCAGCTGGAACAGTTGCCGACTTAGGGGATGTACTGAAGAAACTTGGTGTTACAAATTCTGAAATAACTGACGTTGATATCTTTGATGAGAAGCCAACAAGAAGAAAACACCCAACGCTTGCAGCTGTTCGTACTAAGAGATTAAAACAAGATCATAAGATTGATGAACTTGGAGACAGTGTAGTATTAGGGAAGGATAGTAGTGAATTAAAAACAAGAAGTAGCCACTTCATTCAAAAGATCGTCTCAAGAGGAAACTCAAGTTCAAGAAGAAAGAGTTACTAAAAAAATAAAGATGCTCGTAAAGAATTCGAAGAAAATTTTAATTCTTTAGAAAGAAGAAGCGATAAAATCGAAAAAGATAATCCACTATACGTTAAGAAAAAAACGAAAAAAATTAGATGGTATTTTTTTGATGAAATTCGTGAAAAAGAAAGTAAAAACTCATGAGAAAGAAGCTCCAGCACTTGAAGTAAGAGAACTTGATGCGGAAGGAAGCCGTCGTGAAAAAAATTAAAAATACACTTCTGTACACGATGTTCTAGAAGGTAGTGAAGATTTATTCGAAGATGATATTGATAGAGTAAGCAAAAAAACTTGTTGGTGAAAGATTCGAAGAAGGCCAAGAATCTAGCGAAGAAGTTGAAAACTTCAGAAAAAGGTTTATATGAAGGTAAGAAATCTGAAAATACTCAAGAAAGAACAGCCTTAGATGAGCTTATTAAAACTGAAAAATATTGATGTTTCTCCAAGAAAAAGAAGAAACTCTTCCTGAAATAGAAGAACTTAATGAAAAATTTAGCTGACCTTAAGAAAGAAAAACAAGAGGAAACTTATGTTGATTTAGTTCAAGAAGCGGCTAAAAATAGAAGACATTGAAGTTGAAGATTACGAAGAAATTAAAGAAGTTAAAAAAAGATAGACTTTCTGGTTACAGTGATTATCATTTAAATGAAGATGAAATCGAAGAGTTAGAAGAACAAAAACTATCTTGAAGAATCTGTAGATTCAGTAAATATTGATAGCTTATTAAGAGAAGTATCTCCTAATAATAAGATTATTAAAAAAAGCTAATGATGTAGATAAATTTACAGACGAGAAAGTTGTTCCTAAAGAAGTAGTTGAAAAAGAGTAGAAGACGCTAAAGCTCACGAAGAAAGTGAAGTTGTTGAAGAAGTTGAACGTGGAATAGATTATACTGAAAAACTATATACTAATGATGTTTCTGAGTACTTTGACAAAGGTAATGGAACTAAGTTAGGTGAATATAAAACTGTAGATTATGGATATAGACCAGTAAGTAAAGAAAAAATTGAAAATAATCAAAAAATACTTGATGCAATTTTTGAAAAATATTCTTCATCAGGAATCTCTACATCGACTAAATCAGTAACGAATCAAATGATGAGTTCAAATACTATCACTCCTAAATCACGAAGTGTAGGTAAGTTTAAACCATCTCCAGTATATTCTTCTGTATATGGTTCAGCAACACGTAATACAGCTGAAAATTCAAATAAACCAGTTGGTATATCAACTACAGGATTATCTATAAATAATCAAGCGAGTAAAACTACACCTGAAGTAAAAATGAACCAAAAATCAGTTGAAAAACAGTAGAAGATAAAGTTTCTACAGAAAAAAAGTAATGCTAATATCTATAAAGAAATTGCCTCACAAGAAGAGACAGTTTGGAATATAGGTTCAGCAAAACGAGTACCTAAAAAAATAAGGTTAAAAAAATAAAAAAATAACTAGATAATCAGTAACAAAGAGGATGGCTCAAAAAAATCATCCTCTTTTTTTAGGATATTTTTCATTGGAAGAAAAAAATTTAGCTATAGAGCGAATTTTTTTAATATTGAAATTAAATATAAGAAAAATAAATAAGGGAGTGACTTGAAAATCGTGATTTCGGAGAAATCGATTTTGTCGAGTCAGTCCCTTGTTATTAATTTTAATCTATTACATATTGACCAGAACTTTTATTGTATTTACGATAGTTTCGAATAGAATTATTCCAACTACGTTTAACATAAGTCGAGAACGAATTTTTTTTCTGTTTTTTTGGTGCATCGTAGACTTTTTATTAAGTGATCGCTCATTTTTAGCAAGAGGTTTATTCGCAAGGCTAGTGATTGATAAAAATAGTTGCTCCGTTTTGTTTCGCAGCTAAGACGCAATCATTAATTACGTCTGTATTTCCCCCTAGAGAAAAATACTAGAATTACATCATCTTTTTGTACAGATATCAGGAATTCTTTTTAATAGAATAATGTTCAAAAATAATCATTGGCCCAAAAGATTTATAAGTTTAAGCTTTCTATTGAAATCACTCATAACCATATAACTAGAGCCACTACCTAAGCAAAAAAATACGACGTGCATTAATTATTTTATCAGCAAAAAAATATCAAAAATCATCTTGATTAAGAATAGACATAGTACGTGAAAAATTCGACGCTAAGTTGTTCTTTTAAGTTGTTAAAGGTAGATGAGGTTTCCTTATTATTTTTTTAGCTAACTCTTTGCTTATTTTTTTAAATCATATTTTAAGTCAATAAATGTGTTATATCCCAATTTTTTTACAAATGCTCGAATTACAGTAGAGGAAGAAACAAGGATTTCTTGTTTAATTTCTTTTTAGAGTAGTATGCTCAATATTATCTTGTTTCATTAGATAATCAATAGCTTGTTGTTCCGAAATTGATAGTTTATCATAGTTTTTCTTTTTAGATTCTCAAAAAAACATAAAAAAATTCCCCTATAGTAAAAATTTACTAAAGATTTTCTTTTTGATTACTCAGCATAAAAGTATCATATCATAAAATATAGAAAAAAATAAAAAGTTATATTGTTAAGGTTTTCTAGAGTTCAGTAAAAATTTTTACTGAAATAGTAATAAATTACAAAACAAGAAACTTTTAGGTGAAATCGAAAAAAACGTTTTTCAAATCTGGTATAATGTACCTATAAAAAAATAACAAAGGAGAAAAAGGTAATGGCAAAGATAAATTCGTTTCTGCTTTTTGAGCAATTCGGACGTTCGTTCTTATTACCAGTATCTGTACTTCCTGGTGCAGGTATTATTAAAGGGATTGGGACAGCCTTCAGTAATTCAAACACACTAAAAAAATGTTCCCAGCATTAAAAAAATGACATTATTCAATTTATTATGAAATTCCTAATCGTATTAGGAGATACAGCATTCAACAACTTACCAATTATTTTTTTGCAGTTGGGGTAGCTGTAGGTTTAGCAAAAACGTGAAAAAAAGGTTCTGCTGCACTTTCTGGTTTACTAGGATTCATCGTATTACATTACGTACTTAACTTCCTATTAGTACAAAAGTCACAAATTAGTAGATACTAGTAAATTATCAAGTAACGAAGCAAAAATTAGCATTATCAAATGCCATGCAGACAAAAAGTACTCGGTATTCAAACAATGGACCTTAGTGTATTCAGGGGGTATCATTGTAGGTATAGTTGTATACTTCGTCCATAAGTGGGACTGTTAAAGTTCAACTACCAACAGTTATTGGATTCTTCAGTGGACCACGTTTCGTACCTATCGCAACTATCGTAATCATGTCAGCAGTTGCAACTGGACTATTCTTCGTATGGCCTCCAGTACAAAAAGGTATCAGTGTATTATCAATCTTCATCCTTAAATCAGGACCTATTGGAACGTTCCTGTATGGTTTAGTAGAAAGAGCATTATTACCATTCGGTCTTCACCACGGTTTAAACTGGCCAGTTCGTACAACAGAACTAGGTGGAGCTTGGGAAATTGGTGGACAACGTGTAGTTGGTACAATCAACGCTTACTTAGCATCTCTTGCTGATCCAAACATCAAACATGTTGATCCAAATATCACTCGTTTCAATGGTGGTAAATTCGTTTACTTCATGTTCGGTCTTTCTGGTGCAGCTTATGCAATGTACAAAACAGCTGACGAGAAAAAACGTAAAGTTGTAGGTTCATTATTATTCGCAGCAGCTGGTACTTCATTCTTAACTGGTATTACAGAACCAATCGAATTTACATTCTTATTCGTAGCTCCAATTCTTTATGTAGTACACGCATTCTTAGCTGGTTCAGCATTATTCGTAATGCACATGTTAGGAGCAGGGGTTGCTACTCCAACTGGACACGGATTTATTAACTGGGTAATCTACGGAGTACTTCAAGGTCCTAAAACAGCTTGGTGGTTAGTACCAATTGTAGGTGTAGTTTACTTCTTCATCTACTACATCGTATTCAGATTTATGATTGTTAAATTTGATCTTAAAACTCCTGGTCGTGAAGATGGAGATGATGTTAAATTATCTAATAAAAATGAAGCTCGTGCTAAACTTGGTGTAGAAATCGCTACAATCGGTAAAGAAGAAGCACCAAAATCAGTAGACGTAGCTGCTGGTGATGATGAAGTAATGGAAACAGTACAAAAAAACACCAGAAGGAATTAGAAAACAAGCGATTGAATTAGTTAAAGCACACGGTGGACCAGATAACATCGAAGCTGTAGATGCTTGTATAACTCGTTTAAGAATTAATGTAAAAAGATAAAAAAACTTAGTAGACCAAGAACGTATTACAACGAAACTTGGAGCTATGGGATTTGCAGAAAGTGATATGCAAATGCAATCAATTTACAGATCTCATGCTAATGTATTAAAAAAATGGAAATCCAAGAAATGCTTGGTGTGGAGGAATAATTTCATGAAGAATTTGTTTGTTACAGACTTAGACGGTACATATGTTAAGAATTCAGTGTTCGTAGAACAAGAAGATTTAAAAAGCGTATCATGATGCTAAAAAAATACGGGGATTTCTCAGTTGCGACTGGGCGTTCTGTTGAAGAAATCAAATATATTGCAGAAGGCAATGATATGGATGTTACACACATGATAGGGTTTAACGGAGCGGTCGTAACAAGACAAGATGAAGTTCTTTTTGAAAAACATATTCCTACTAAAGATTTAACTGGAATATTCGAATATCTAAAGGAAAGCAAATTAATATTTGATGCTTTAGATGGAAAAACAACGTATCGGTAATTTTGATCGTGAGAAGAAAGATAGATTGTGGAACATGGAACTAATTTGTGTTGAGAATCCTTTTGAAATATTAAAAAGGAAAAAAACAATCTATAAAAATAAATGTAAGACCAACAAAAAGACCAATTAGATTATCATTACGATATAATGAAAGAAAAAAATTTCCAGAAGTAGAGATTTATAAATCAGGTTCAACACGTATGGAAATCACAGCAAAAAAATATTTCTAAAAGCTAGTGGTATAGAAGCTATCAGGTTAGGGTATGATAGAGTAATAGCTTTAGGAGACTCAGGGAATGACGTGGATATGTTCAAAGTAGCAGATATTTCATACTGTATGAACCGCGCGCCACAAGAAGTAAAAAACCAAGCTACACACGTAGTAGAAGATTTTGCAGCGGCGATAAAACATTTTGTAGAAAACTATGAATAGCAAAAAAAGAACCGGCAGAGATGCTGGTTCTTTGTTATATATTTAGTATTTCTCCAATATTTCACCTCTTACCGCTGAGATAAGATAAAGTGAACCTGTAATTAGAAGAGTTTCATCATCTTTTAGATTTGGAATAATATTGTTTAAAGCAACTTCATAATTCTCATATTTAGTGACATGAGTATCGCCAAAACTTTGAACTAGATTATCAAGATTTGATTCTTTAATCTCGATTGGAACTTTAGTTGCTGAGAATTCAGCAGGGATTGTTTTTAATTTTTCAATCATATCTTTATAATCTTTGTCTTCCAGAATACCAAGTAGAATTTTTCAATTTAGGGAATTTTTTTGCTTATCTAGGTATGCTACTAAACTATCTATTCCATCATTGTTATGAGCGCCATCTAGAAGAATATTGTCACGAATCCATTCTAAACGTCCTACCCAAACTGATTTACTTAGAGCTTCTTTTTATAACGTCATCTTCTATATCGATAATGCCACGTTTTTTCAGATTAGATAATGCTTCTAAAGCTAAAGATGCGTTAAAAGTTTGGTGTGCACCGACCATTTTAGTAGAGTAATTTACACCTTTATATGAGAATTCGTTACCTCTAGCTTCGACTTTATTCACAACGATATCTTTTTCGTTTAAAATACTTAAGCCAGCATTTTTTTCTCCTGACAGATGTCTTTTATTACATTTACTACACCTTCACAAGCAGGGTAAATCAGGACATTATCATTTTCTTGGATAATTCCACCTTTTTCATAGGCGATTTTTTCAAGAGTATCACCAAGAATCGCAGTGTGGTCTAGACCGATTTTTTTGTAATAATAGATAATACTTTTTCTTTAAAAATATTTGTTCCATCATATCTTCCACCAAGACCAACTTCCATAATAACGAAATCTGTTTTTTGCTCTCTAAAGTATAATAAAGCTACACCAGTGATGATTTCGAAGAATGACAGTTTATCACTAGGGTCTGGATTATTTTTGTCGTAAGTTTCTTGAACTAGTTTGAATAATCGATAGGCTTCTTTGTATGAAATAAAATCATCATTAACACGAATTCTATCGTTAAAACTTAGCATACCAGGACTTGTATATAATCCAACTTTATACTTAGTTTTTTTAACACATCTTTTAAATAAGAACAAGTGATCCCTTACCATTAGTACCAGCAACATGAATTACCTTAAGATCTTTTTCAGGATGGTCGAAAAGTTCAAGAATATGTTCCATTCTGTGAAGGCCAAGTTTCATTCCAGTACGTTCTATTTTATACGATGAAGTAATAAGAAGTTCTTCGCAAACACACTCAATTGCGTAGTTTACAATTTCATCTTCATCTAAAGTTAGAAGTTTTTTTCAGCAAGTTTCTCTAAACTTAACTGATTGAAAAAGCTCTAATATGTTATTTTTTTATCTTCTAAATTATTTTCTTTTAAATATTTCTCAAATTTTTATTTTACAATTCAAATTCATAAATAAACACCAACATTTCTAATAATATACACTTAATTTTATAATGTTAAAGATGAATTGTAAAGGATATAATTTGGGTGAAGGGATTTAAGTTAAAAACCAAAAAAATAAGATATAAATAATCTTTATAAATTATTTTTTTGGTTGTGTTGATTAGTAGATTTGTATAGTATTATTGAAATTAAATATGAAAAATTAAAACTTTAATTTTTAGTCTAAAGTTCATATAAGGTAAGTGGGATATAATATAAACATAACAAAAACTTAATAATATTTTTTTCATAATATACGGCTCATCGAAAGATGAGTACTTCTCCATTTCTATGGAGTATTTTTCAAAAATTTTTCAACTTTAATTTCATTTTTAATTATAGTCTAAAGTTCACGTAAGGTAAGTGGAATATAATATAAACATAACAAAAACTTAATAATATTTTTTTTCATAATATACGGCTCATCGAAAGATGAGTACTTCTCCATTTCTTGAGTAATTTTCTGAAGTTACTATAGTTGTATGCTATATCTATATATTATATTTCTTTTCCAGATTTGAGAGAATTTTTTTCTCCGTCAATAAGATTTTTTTATTTTTTTGATATCTTTAATGCCTGCTTGTAGAAATTTAGCCTCTAATCGTTCTTTATTTGTCTGGGATTGTAATTTTCTTGGAATATGATTAGATGGTTTTTTTAAAAAAATTCTATTTGTAATATACTTTATGTTGTGTTTTTTTGCATATTATCACCTCACTATAAAAAAATATACCATCATTTTTAGTATTGTCAATATAAGAAATAAATTTGACAAAAAAAGTAAATCTTTAAGTAAAAATATTTTTTTCAGAAAAATAATCATTTTTTTCAACTTTAATTTCATTTTTAATTATAGTCTAAAGTTCGCGTAAGGTAAGTGGGATATAATATAAACATAACAAAAACTTAATAATATTTTTTTCATAATATAAATGGCTCATCGAAAGATGGGCCTTTCTCCATTTTTTTATGGAGATTTGACAAGTAATAATTTTTTTAAGATATTATTAGGGTGTATTAAGAGCCTTATTGATTAAGGAGAGATACTTGAAGAAGAGAAAGCCTTATTAGTTAAGGTTAAATAAAAAGGCATATCTATTTGATATGTCTAATTTATTTAGATAGAATGAATTAGGATAACTATTTTAAAAAAATTTTTGTGAATGTTCATACTGTTAAAGGGATTAGCAAATGAAAAAAATCTAGATTTTTTTAGAAATTAAGCTAGAACAATTCTATAAAGAATGGAATAGTGTGTAAATATTTAGTATAGATGATATTTGTGAAGGTGTAGATATGGATATTAGATTTGAAAAAAAGGTATAAACAAAAAAACCATTCTCTAGTGATCTGTAAATGGTCGAATGAGAAAGGTGAAGAATTTCAAAAAGCAATGGATGGGATTAAAGGTTTCTTATCCTTTAAATTTAAATAAGATACAGAAATTAGAGAATATATTTTCTATTTTTTTCATGAAGAAGAATTTCTTGGGATAATACAAATTATAAAAAAATTGAGGGAGATAATGTGCATTTAGGGAGATTTATTTTAAATCCACAAAAAAATTAGGACAAGGTCTTGGAAAAGAATGCATTAGGATCGTTTTGTTCAGTATATTTTCGAAGATGAAAATATTGATAGTATAACTCTAACAGTATTTGATTCTAATATGATCGCTAAGAAACTGTATGAGAAATTAGGTTTTAAAAATTGATAAAGTGATAGAATGTCCAAATTTGAAGTATATTATGAAAAGAACTAGATAATTATTATTTTTTTAATTTTAGTTTCATTTTAATTATAGTTTTAAGTTTACATAAGGTAAGTGGGATATAATATAAACATAACAAAAACTTAATAATATTTTTTTCATAATATATGGCTCATCGAAAGATGAGCCTTTCTCCATTTCTAGGGTAATTTTTTTGATTTTTGAGTTTAAACTATGTAGATAATAGATATTTTTTTCATCGGTTAGTCGTAATTCTATCAAGTCCAAAGGATGAAGATAGAATGTACGAATAACACATGCTACAGAAACTAGAATTTTTTTAGGACGAAAGGACGAGAAAAATTCTTAGTTTCGAATCAGTATAATATAAATGGCTCATCGAAAGATGGGCCTTTCTCCATTTCAGTGGATTATTTTCAAATTTTTTTCAATTTTTAGTTTCATTTTAATTATAGTTTTAAGTTTACATAAGGTAAGTGGGATATAATATAAACATAACAAAACTTAATAATATTTTTTTCATAATATATGGCTCATCGAAAGATGGGCCTTTCTCCATTTTCAGAATAGTTTTTCAGGTTTTTTTCTTGAAACTTTATTTCAAAGTGCTATAATATTATTTATGAAAAAAACATCAGTTAATTTATTAGAAGGTCCGATTTTACGGGCGATGATTGCTTTTGCGATACCAATTATGATAGCAAATATTTTTTTCAGCAACTCTATAATACGGTAGATATTATGATTGTTGGTAGATTCCTTGGAGAAGAATCCCTTGCTGCTGTTGGAGCTACTGCTGCGATATTTGAGCTTGTAGTTGGTTTTGCATTAGGTATAGGAAATGGTATGGGTATAGTTATTGCTCGTCATTACGGTGCAGGAAATTATGAAAAGTTAAAAGAGTGCTGTAGCTGCCACATTTGTAATAGGAGGGGTATTGAGTATTGTGATTGCAGTATTAGGTAATTTTACTTTATATCCATTACTGAAATTACTAGGAACACCAAGTAATATCATTGATCAGTCTTATGAGTATATTTATCTTATAGTAGTATTTGTAGGTGTTACGCTTGCGTATAATTTGTGTGCGGGATTACTTCGAGCAGTTGGAGATAGTAAGGCTGCATTATATTTCTTAATTTTCTCAGCAATTATTAACACTATATTAGATACATATTTCATAGCATATTTACATATGGGTGTACGCTCAGCTGGAGTTGCAACTATTATTTCACAAGGTATTTCTGCAGTATTGTGCTTTAATTATATTCGTAGAAAAAAACACCATTTCTAATTCCAACAAAAAAACATTTTACATGGAATAAAAAAACTTTATTCTGATTTATTTAGCCAAGGTTTGGCAATGGGACTTATGTTTTCTGTTGTTTCAATTGGTACAGTAATCTTACAGACATCGATTAATGCCTTAGGTCCAGTAATTATCAGTGCTCAGACGAGTGCTAGAAGAATAATGATGTTCGCACTGCTCCCAGTAGGATCTATGAGTGCGACCATAACGACTTTTACATCGCAAAAACTTCGGAGCAAGACAATATAATCGAATAGTTGAAGGATTACGTAAGGGTGCGCTTGTTACGATAATTTGGTCAGTTTTCATCTGTATTACGTTATTTTTTTCGCAAGTCCATATTTAAATGAACTTATCACGGGAAGTAACGATGAAGAACTAATTTACCAAGCTTCGCTATATCTTAAGATTAGTTCTGTATTTTATCCATTTTTAGCGATACTTTTAGTATTGAGAAATGCTCTGCAAGGATTAGGACAAAAGATGATGCCACTAGTTTCAAGTATTATAGAAATGCTAGGGAAAAATATTATTTGTAATATTTATTATTCCAAGTGCAGGATATTTAGGAGTAATATTTGTAGAACCTATTCTGTGGGTTGTAATGGCAGCTCAATTGTACTATGCATTTAGAAAAGAACCAGTTATTCGTTCGTTGAAGAAAAAGAGTGAGTAGAAAGCTGGGAGTAGTACCCAATCAACAAAATAGAGAAGTAATTCTAAAATCATAATTTTAGGGTTGCTTCTTTTTTACTGCAAACCCCATAGTCACATGATATAATAGTAAGGTATGTAAAATAAAATGATAAGGTGACAGAATGAATAAATTAAAACAATTATTAAATGAAAAAAATATTTAATTATGGGGATATTGAATTTTACTCCGGATTCTTTTTCAGATGGGGGAGATTTTTTTATGATGTGGAAGCTGCGATAGAAGGTGTTCGTAAGATGGTAGCTGAAGGTGCGGATATTATTGATATTGGTGCTGAATCAACTCGTCCAAGTTCTACTGTAGTTAGCGAGGAAGACGAACTTGCTAGATTACAAAGTGTATTTCCAACTTTAAGAAAAATATTCCCTGATGTGTGTTTTAGTGTCGATACGTATAAGCCTAATGTAGCTGAATACATGATTGAAGCAGGAGTAGATGTACTAAATGATGTGAATGGTGCTAAAGGAAGTACTATGGCTGATGTCGCTGCTAAGTATGATATGCCAATCTTTATTATGCACAATGGTGGTGTAGAAGAAGGGCAAGAGATTGAACAAGTTGTACGTGAACTAGGCGAGAGTGTTGATATTTGCTTAGATGCAGGTGTGAAGAAAGAAAATATAATCGTAGATCCTGGAATGGGATTCGGTAAAACTGCAGAAGCTAATTTAGAAATTACACGTAAGTTAGAATTACTTAATTCACTAGGTTGTGAAATCTTATATGCGGTGAGTAGAAAGAGAACTACAGATTATGTATTAGGTGGTAATAGTAATCCGAAAGATAGAGATATAGTAAGTGCTACTTTATCATTAGAAGCGGTGAAACGAGGAGCTAGAATGGTACGTGTTCATAATGTGAAAGTTATGAAAGAAGTCCTAATAACATATGAAATAATTAATGGATAATCTAACAGAAGGAGGTTAAAAATGAAGAATACATTTGTTTATAATAATCATTTAGAAGCGAAGAAAGTTCTTAGTACGCTTGAGAGTGAATTAGAAATGTGTGATGAGTTTATTTTCAGTGTGGCGTTTATTTCAGAAAGTGGTTTAACTAGTTTACTTCAGACTTTGAAGAATTTAGAAGAAAAAAACATTCGTGGAAAGATTTTAACGACGAATTATTTATATTTTAATACTCCTAAAGTGTTAGAGAAATTGTCTAATTTAAAAAAATATCTCTCTAAAGGTTTATGATTGTGTAGAAAATAAACATGGATTCCATACTAAAGGTTATTTATTTAGACGAGGAGACTCATGGAAAGTACTGATGGGAAGTTCGAACTTAACGAGTGCTGCACTTACGATAAATAAAGAATGGAATACTTTTTTTGAGGGTGATAGGGTTCTAACGGATAACATTCTATATGAGTTTAATAGCTTATGGAAGAAAGCCAAGTCTTACTCTGAAATAAAAGATAAGTATGTTGAAGAATTCGCTAGTAATAAGGTTGAGACTGTTACTAAGAAAATTATTTCCGAGGAAATTAAACCGAATAAGATGCAAAGGAGTTTTATAGAAAATTTCGAAAAAAACTTCGTAATCAAGATAATAAGGGTCTTCTTATTTCTGCGACAGGAACAGGTAAGACATTTGCGGCTGCTTTTTGCGATGAAGAGTATAGGTGCTAAGAGATTGTTGTTTATCGTTCATAGAGAACAGATTGCTCGTCAGGCACTGGAGACATTCAAGAATATTTTTGGAACTAGTCGCAGCTATGGTTTACTTACAGGTAAGGAGAAAAATATAGAAGCGGATTTTATTTTTTCTACTGTTCAAACTATGTCTAAAGAAGATGTTTTTTTAAGAGTTTTAATGAAACTTATTTTGATGAAATTATAATAGATGAGGTTCATAGAGCAGGAGCTGACAGTTATCTTAGATTGATGGATTATTTCAAACCGAAATTTTTATCTAGGTATGACGGCAAAGTACCTGATAGAACGGATAGTTTTAATATTTATGAATTATTTAACAATAATATCGTTTATGAAGTTCGTTTAAAAGAAGCGATGGAAAATTCACTATTATGTCCGTTTCATTACTTTGGTATTAGTGATCTAGAAGTTGATGGTAAGGTTATTGACGAGCTGAGCGAGTTTTCAAATCTAGTGTCTAATGAACGTGTTGAGCATATTATAAGTAAGATTAATTATTATGGTTATTCAGGAGATAGGGTAAAAGGTCTAGTTTTCTGTTCGTCAAAAACAAGAAGCTAAGGTGCTTAGTGAAGAATTTAATAGGCGTGGTTATAATACTACTAGCTTAACAGGTGAAGACAGTCAGGAGCGCCGTGAACAGGAGATTGCTAAGTTAGTTGCGAATAATGGCGATATGCTAGATTATATATTTACCGTAGATATTTTCAATGAAGGTGTAGATATTCCTGAGGTTAATCAGGTAATTATGTTAAGACCTACGCAAAGTTCTATTATCTTTATTCAACAGCTAGGTCGAGGTTTGCGAAAATCTGTGGATAAGGAGTTTGTTGTAATAATAGATTTTATAGCCAATTATAAAAATAACTTTTTAATCCCTGTGGCTCTATCTGGTGATAATAGTTATGATAAAGATACTGTAAGGAAATTTTTATCTCAGGGGACTAGATATATTCCGGGGACATCGACTATTCATTTTGATGAAATCTCTAAACAAAGAATATATAGCGCGATAGACAATGTGAAGTTAAACACGTGGCTATTTGTTACTGATGAATATAATAAGCTGAAAAATAAGCTTGGAAGAATACCTACTTATTCAGACTTTGAGGACTATGATGCTATTGATGTTAGAAAGATTTTTGAGGTAGCTGGAAGTTATTATTCATTCTTATCTAAGAAGGAAAAACAGTTTAAATATAGTGGAAAGCTGACAAAGACTGCAGAGAATATGTTGAATTTCGTCTCTACTAATTTGATTTTTGAGTAAAAAGATAGAAGAACTTATAATTTTACGTTTGTTATTAGATGAGAAGAAGCGTAATATTCTTACAGCTTTTGAAGAAATTATGTTGAAAGATTATAATAAATTTATCGCAGATTATGAGTTGGATGTTAGTAGAAAGATACTTACTAACAATTTCGTAACTAGCAGTGTCACTAAGAAGAAGTTTCATGATTGTATATTTTTTTAGATGAGAATGTTGCTGAGATAAGAATGTCTAAAGAATTCGAAGAACAGCTACAATCAGAAATTTTTAGGGAATTATTACTAGATTTAGTAGACTATGGAATTTACAGATATAATAAATATTATAAAGATAATTTATACAAAGATACTAATTTTGTATTGTATGAAAAAAATATAGTTTTGAGGATATTTGTAAATTATTCTCATGGGGAATAAACTACGTGCCATTAGCTATAGGTGGTTATAAATACGATGAAAGAACAAAGACTTTACCTGTATTTATTAACTACGATATTGATGAAAAATTCATTTAACCGAGATTATACACATGGATTTTTACCGGATAATGGTTTTACTTCGATGTCGAAGCCGAGAAGGAATTTAGAATCGAAAGAGTGCGACTATTTCTATAATAATGAAACGAAAAATCTATCTATTTATGAGGAAAAAAATAAAGATGATAAAGATGGAGCACGAATATTTTTATTTCCTAGGTGAGATGAAGACGACAGGAGAGCCTAAATTAGTAGCTAGAGAAAGAAGCGGAGATACTGTAATTCAATTTTTTTCTATAAAAATACAGACTCCAATTCGAGAAGATATGTACGAATATTTCACGAGGGATAGGATATAAAATAGAGAGTAACTAAAAATGAATTTAAGTTCATGAGAATTTGGATTTCATTTAGTTGCTCTTTTTTTATTAATCGTGAGGAATTTAAAGTTTTATGATAAATATTTGAAATTTTCAAAAAAAGAATATATAATATATTGAAAAATTCGATGCTACTAATGTAAAAATAGAGCTAATATAGGAGGTGGTATTCGATGAATATTTTCTTGAAAAAAATAAACTCTATAGGTTATTCACTATTTCATCAGCATTTGGTAATGCTGGTAGAACGCTATTTGATATTGCATTTATTATTTATGCGACGAGTTTACCGAATCCAGAATTAGCTGTGAGTATAGTTTCGATAGCTACGACATTGCCTTATATTATCTCGTTTATCTTAGGATATTTTGCAGATCGAGACAAAAGATAAGTACAATAGAATATTATCGACAAGATTTTATCAGTTTTTATTATTTACATTATTCGCCTTAGTATGTATTTATGGAATACAATGGTGGATTTTTATTGTATTAGTGTTTCCCGAGTTTATCACTTAGGAAGAAAAATAATAGACAAAAAACCAGAAATACCAAGGTGAAAAGTCTATTATTTTTTATTTTTGTATTGTTGTAAACGGTTATCTGTGATATAATATAGATATGGCATTTATAAAAAGTAACAAAAAAACAGAGAAGGCAAACAACACGTATATTTGGTAGAAGGATATCGAGAAGGAGATAAAAGTAAAACAACGAACAATTCATACTTATGGAAGACTAGATAAACTTGAACAAGAAGAATCGGGAATTTTAGAAAGATTAAAAAAAGAAGCTAAAGAGGGAAAAATTTAACAAAGATAGTCATATTGAAATAACATATGATTTAAATGCTCCTATGAACGAACCAGACAAAATATATGGTTGGAAAAATAATAGATTCTATATTCAAAGAACTTAAGATCGATAAATTTTTTTAGAAAAGTATGAAGACAAAAAGAAGTGACAAAAATATCAGATATCCTAAGACTACTAACTATACAAAGAATACTAAAACCAAACAGTAAAATCTCAACCTATAAAAGCTCAAGAAGAACTTTTACGGTAATTGGGATATTAGCTTAAATAGTATATACAGAAGTTTAGATAAATTAGATAAAAATAAAAGAAGACTTACAAATTCACCTTCATAAAGAAATCTCAAAAAAATAACTAATAGAACTGCAAACTTAGTATTTTTATGATGTAACGAACTACTACTTTGAAACAGACAGTATAGAAAAAAATTACAGCACAAAGCTAAATACGATGAATTGTCACAAGAAAAAGCTAGAAAAAGAAATGAGACGAAAAAGGACCAAGTAAAGAACATCGTCCAGAACCAATTATACAGCTGGGGTTATTTATGGATACAAACGGAATACCGATAAGTTATAAATTATTCAAAGGAAATCAAACAGATCCAATAACTTACCTACCAGCGATAGAAACAATAAAAAAACAATTCGGAATAGAAAGATTAATAGTAGTGGCGGATAAAGCTATGAATAGTTCAAAAAAATGTAAGTTATATGTCCGAAGGAAATGACGGATGGGTATTTTCACAAAAAAACATAGAGGAAAAAAAGAGGAGCACCTAAAGATATACAAAACTTCATATTAGAAGATGAAGACTGGGAAGTGAATGAAGAAATGACATTCCCTGACTTTGACAGTTTCAGACACAAGAAAAACCCTGATGAAAGGCGTAGCTATAGCGTTTCATCAGGGTGAAATTGGCATAATTTTTCCTATATACATTTTTTTATATCAGAAACATATCCTACAAGAGGAATTTTATTCATCTTTACAGAATTAATTATATCAAGATACTCTTTTTGATTCTGCATCCTTTATATAATAATCTCCCATTAATGTCTCAACACTTCCTAACGTTGTATTTCTTATTGCTTCTTGTATTTTGGCTGTCGATAAATTTACATTATTATCTTTTAGAAGTTTCTCAAGATATCTTTCTATTACTAAAGCTAAATAACAGATTAAAAAGTGAGCTCTTATTCTCTTTTCACTCCATACGAATATTGGTCTAGCTTCAAGATTAGTTTTTAACACTCTAAAACTATCTTCAATTTTCCATAGACTTCCATATATTTCTCTTACTTCTCTTCCCGTGAGCTCTTTTTTTGTGAATATTCTATAGCGAAGAATCCATCCATCTTTTTCTGCCTCTTCAATTTGTTTGACATCTAATTCTATATCTAAGTTCCCCTTAGTTACTTTTATAAATTTCTTACCACCTTTTTTTAACTCTTGCTTCATCATGGATGGATTATTTAGTAGCTTGTCAGCTTTATCTAGAAGTCTCTGTCTATCAGCTTTATCTTTTTTTATCTCTTTTTTTCAGAATATCCTAAAAAGTAGATTATCTTGTATTTTTCTCGACTTTACCATCAACTCGAATTTCTTTTTACATGTTCTATAAGTTTATATTTAAACTCTTTTTCTATTGTATATCCATCTTCAAATAGTTTTTCTTTTTATTTCTTTCTTAGCGCCTTTTTAGCTTATATGCCATGACATAATCTAATCCTAGTTCTTTTAATAAAAGTAGATTCTTACCAGAATTAAGTCCTCTATCTGCGGCTACTATTACTTTTTTTAATTTATATTTTTCTTTTTAAATCTTTTATGACGGGATATAGTGTACTAAATTCACTCGTATTACCTGGATATAGTTCGTAACCAACTGGTATTCCGTTATTATCAATTAATAATCCCATAACTACTTGTACTTGATTTACTTTATTATCTTTAGAAAAATCCAAAAGCCTTTTATTTCGTCTTTTTTTAACTGATTCAAAGTAGTATGTAGTTACATCGTATAATACTACATTTAATTCTCTGTTAAATTTTTTTTCTTGAGTGTGCTATTTAAATGTTTTTTTCTAATTTTTTTCTTTTTCATCATAAATTATATCTAAAAACTCTGTAGTAATCTTCTAAAAATCAAATCATTTCGAAAAATCTACATAATTTTCTCTACGATCATATGCTGATTTCTTTTGATGATGGAGTGAGTAGTCTTTGAAATACCAGTTGTTTTAGTATTTCTTCAATTTCTATTTTACTTCTAGTTTTTTTATATCTTTTATCCATCTACTTATTCCCAGTTCTTGCCATATCTTCTCGTATACTAAATATCCATAGTTTTTTTACGTACTAAACCTTCTTTTTTTCAAAAATTATTTGTCTCGATTTTTTTATTTTATCTATGGTGCTTTCTTTTTAATCTTTCATTTTTTTCTTTGATTTCTTTTTTTCTAATTTTTTTCTAGGAAGTTTTTTTATCTTGTTTTAGTAGTTTTTTTCTAGATTTCCATAATTTTTTTATAACTTTCATTTTTTTGGTTTATTAGTTTCTGGATCTCGATATGAATGAACTACTCTTACATATTTATTTCCTCTGTTTGTGTATACTTGAACTATCATTTTTTTGCCACCTCATATATATTATACCACATATACTTGTATATAGGAATAGCAAAGTAGAAAAAAAGTTGATTTTTTTCGATAAAATCAACTTTTTCTTACAATATTTTTTTCTCGAAACTGTCAAAGTCGGGAAAAAAATGTAAGTTATATGTCCGAAGGAAATGACGGATGGGTATTTTCACAAAAAAACATAGAGGAAAAAGAGGAGCACCTAAAGATATACAAAAACTTCATATTAGAAGATGAAGACTGGGAAGTGAATGAAGAAATGACATTCGCTAAGAAATCATTCATAAGAGAAAGAAAAAAATAGAAGGTAAGAAAGTAAAAGAAAAAAAGTATTAGTTACTTGGAATAAGAAATACGCTCAAAGAGAGCAAGCAAGACGAGAAGGCGCACTAGATTACGCAAGAAAAATTAACACAACCCCAACTTTATAGAATGACAAGTAAAAAAAGGTGGAAAGAAATATTTAGAAGTAAGATTAGTAGATCCAAAAAAACAGGAGAGATTCTACCTTACAAACCAACAATAACATTAGATGAAGACCAAATCAATTTTGATGCACAATTTGACGGGATAAATGTAATAGTGACAAGTGAATTAACAATGTCAGATGAAGAGATAATATCAGCTTACGGAGAGCTATCAGAAATAGAAGATTGTTTCAGAGTGACAAAAAAAGCCAATTAGAAACAAGACCGGTATATGTAAGAACTCCAGAGCATATACAAGGACATTTTTCTAACATGTTTTTTTAGCGTTAATACATGTTAGATTATTACAGTATAAAAACAAATAAACAAATGAGTTCAGAGCGAATAATAAATGCGTTGAAAACAGCAAAGTCAACAAAAATTAAATCAAGGATATTACAGATTACAAGAGAGTGAAGATATGAAATTATTAAACAAGTTACTAGGAATAAAATGGGAAAAAGGAATAGTAAAACACGAAGAATTAAATAGGTATCCTTTATAATTCGTGTACAACAAATTCCCCGAAAAACAACCGCTATAAACACTATTGTACCAAGTGTTCATAGCGGTTTTATGTTGTTTCTAAGTGATAAACTCGGGTTTATGGAATACAATGGTGGATTTTTTTATTGTATTAGTGTTTGTAAATGTAGTTGCAGATATTCTAGGTGGTTATAATGGCTATTTATCAATGTCGATTAATACTAGGTTAGTGCGTAAAGAACAATTAAGTGAAGCATTGGCATTTATCAGTTCTATAAAAATATACAATCTCTCTTGGTGGAAAAAGCTGTTGGAGTATTCGTTTTAGAACTTTTTAAGTTATAATTACTCATACTTTGGTATGTTGAATGCAGCGCTATTCTTGATAGCATTTTTTTAATATTGGCAAAAATATAAAAAAATACGATGAAAGCAACAATTGGAAGTTTTTAAAGTTGAGAATACAGAGAAAGTGAGTACTAAAAGATTTTTTTAAAAAGATACTATTGAAAAACTTTAAAAATACTCCGTGAGATAAAGAAAAATTTATAACTTTGTTATACTATTTTTTTAGGGATGAACTTTTATTCATCTGCGATGTTCGCTTTACTTCTAGTAATTTTAGTAAAAAAATGAGACCTTACTATTTGGGAATGTAGCCTATACTATTACTTTATTAGAAATAGTGGAAGTAGTTAGTACAATTGTCGGAGGAGTCTATCAAATTAGTTTTTTTATAAGAATATGAGTTTGAAAAAAATAATGCTATATTAGAAATAATTTTTATTCATTATGTATGTAGGAAATCTATTGATACTCCAAAAATAAATTTATACTTATTATTTTAACTGTAATAATAGGTTACTTCGCAGGAATATCGAATCCAAAAACTAGATGCATTGATTTTACAATCAGTTCCTGAGGAAAAAAACAAACGTCAATATATAGTATTTTTTTAGTACGGTTATTACTATTTCAGTACCAATAGGAACAACAGTTATATTATTCTTCGCGAATGCTATTAGTGCATCATTTGCGCTATATAGTTTATTACTATTATTAGTTATTATCTTGATATATTCATTCAAAGTTAAAGAAAATAAAAATAACAATCCCCATAGATTTTGTCTAAGGGGATTGTTTCTATTTTTAAAGGCTTTAGCCAGTTGAGGAGGCGAAGTCTCCGAAACAAAAAACCACCCGCTATGCGGGTGCGAGATAAAAGTTAAACAATTGAAAAATCATCCTTTCTTGATAAAAATAAGAGTAGTTCAAGCTCTAAAATAAAGAAAGGATGATTTTAATTATGGCAAATAAACATAATAGTTTATCGCATACAAAGTGGTTATGTAAATACCATATTGTATTTACACCTAAGTATAGACGAAAAAAATAGAATTTAATCAATACAAACGAGATATAGTAGATATAATAAAAAAAGGTTATGTCAGTATAAAGGAGTGGAAATAATAGAAGGACATATAATGCCGATCATATACATTTGCTACTATCAATACCGCCAAAATATAGTGTATCAGGTTTTATGGGATATCTGAAAGGGAAAAGTTCATTAATGATATTTGATATGCATTCAAACTTGAAATACAGATACGGAAATAGAAAGTTTTGGGCAGAAGGATACTATGTAAGTACTGTAGGATTAAATGAAAGTACAATAAGAAAAATATATCAGAGAACAAGAATCGCATGATATTGCGATAGACAAACTGACAACAAAAGAATATACAAATCCATTCGGAAATAAGAAAAAATAGATAAACCCGTTTAACGGGTAGCGGGCGTCAAAATACAATAGGGCTTGAACGAATGTGAAAGCCAGCGCCTTGAGGTGCGTGTTAGTAACAAAGGGTTATACCCTGAAGAGAAAACCACCCCTTTTTCAGGGGTGGTCATTATTCATAACTTCATGGATGAAAAAGAAGTATGAGTTTAATGTTTTGTTAATGAATAGCTTATTGATTTTCTACGAATTTTTTTCTCATCGAATCCGAACCAAGCTGCTTCCATGATACCTTCCATATCTTTGATTAGAGCTAATCTTGGGTTGGCTGGAGTACATTGGTCTTCGTAAGCATCCATTGCTAAAGTATGTAGAGCTGCTTTGAATGCTTCGTAGTCAACACCGTGATCTCTGAAGCACATAGGAGTTCCAACACGTTTACCAAGTTCGAATACTGCTTGAGCATAAGAGTCAACTGCCTGTTCAGGAGTATCAGCTTTTAGTCCTAGCATACGAGCGATGTCTTGGAATCTTTCATCAGCTTGATAGTGTTCGTATTTAGGCCATAGAGATACTTTACCTGGGCGAGTACCGTTGTATTTGATTACGTATGGTAATAATGTTGCGTTAGTTTCACCGTGGATAGTGTGGAATTTACCACCGATTTTGTGTGCCATTGAGTGAGAAATTCCTAAGAATGCATTTGCGAAAGCCATACCAGCTAAGCAAGATGCGTTGTGCATTTTTTCTCTAGCATCTTTATCGAATTCTTTAACTGATTTTTTTCTAAGTTTTTCGAATACAAGTTTGATTGCACGAAGTGCTAATCCGTCAGTATAATCGTTAGCAAGGATAGAAGTATAAGCTTCAGTTGCGTGAGTAAGTACGTCCATACCTGTTGCAGCTGTTGGTCTAGCTGGTACTGTTTGAACTAGTACTGGGTCAACGATTGCTACGTGTGGAGTGATAGCATAGTCAGCTAATGGATATTTTTTTTATCATTTTCTTTATCCGAGATTACGGCGAATGGTGTAACTTCACTACCTGTACCAGAAGTTGTTGGAACAGCTATGAATTTAGCTTTTTGACCTAAGTGTGGGTATTTAACAGTACGTTTTCTGATATCTGCGAATTTTTGAACTAATTCAGTGAAGTCTGCATCTGGTCTTTCGTAGAATAACCACATGATTTTAGCTGCGTCCATTGGAGAACCACCACCTAGTGCTACGATAGCGTTAGGTTTGAAAGTATTCATGATTTCTAATCCACGTCTTACAGTTGTGATATCAGGGTTAGGTTCTACTCCAGCGAATACTTCGTATTGAACTTTATTTTTACGACGGTTTAATTGATCAATGATGCGTCCTGCGAAACCAAGTTTAACCATTGATTCGTCAGTTACGATCATTACTCTCTCTAAACCCTCCATTTCACTTAAGTATTTGATTGCGTTTGGTTCGAAGTAAACTTTTGGAGGTAATTTGAACCATTGCATGTTGTTGTTTCTACGTCCGATTAATTTGATGTTTAGTAAGTTGATAGCATTTACGTTACCAGATACTGAGTTACGTCCATAGCTACCACATCCAAGAGTTAGAGATGGGATAAATGCGTTGTAAACATCCCCGATTCCTCCGAATGTAGAAGGTGAGTTCCAAACTACACGACAAGCACGAACAACTTTACCAAATTCTTCAGCAACTTCTTCGTTTTGAGTGTGGATTGCTGCAGTGTGTCCTAGACCGTTGAATTCAACCATTTGTCTAGCTTTTTCAATACCATCTTTTGTGCTACTAGATTTTAATACAGCTAATACTGGAGATAGTTTTTCACGAGTAAGAGGTTCTTTAACTCCAACTTCACTACATTCAGCAGCTAAGATTACTGTTCCTTTAGGAACCTCGAATCCAGCTAATTTAGCGATTTCTGTAGCTGGTTTACCAACGATTACAGAGTTTAATTTAGCTCCAGCACAGTTTTTCAGAGTTTGCTTCAACACCGAATAATAAGTTTTCTAGTTTAGCTTTTTTTCTTCTTTAGTTACGAAGTGTACTCTGTGTGATTTCATGATTTTAATGAATTCATCATATAATTCTTTATCTACGATTGCAGCTTGTTCACTGGCACAAATCATACCGTTGTCAAATGCTTTACTTAATACGATGTCGTTAACAGCTTGTTTAAGTTTAGCTTCTTTGTGAACATAAGCAGGTACGTTACCAGCACCAACACCTAAAGCAGGCTTACCGCAAGAGTAAGCTGCACGAACCATTGCGTTACCACCAGTAGCAAGAATTGTAGCTACACCATCGTGGTTCATCAAAGCGTGTGTTCCTTCCATAGAAGGTTTTTCGATGAATTGGATACAGTTTTCAGGAGCTCCTGCTTTAACTGCAGCATCGCGAACTATGCGAGCAGCTTGTTTAGAACATTCGTTTGCAGATGGATGGAAACTGAAAATGATTGGATTACGAGTTTTTAAACAGATTAAAGATTTGAATACTGTTGTTGATGTTGGGTTAGTTGTTGGTACAACACCACAAACAACACCAACTGGTTCAGCTATTGCTGTAAGTCCATCAACGTCATCTTTATCGATTACTCCAACAGTTTTAAGGCCACGCATGTAGTTTTACAATGTATTCACATGCATAAAGATTTTTTTAATCGCTTTATCTTCAACAATACCACGACCAGTTTCTTCAACAGCTGCAACTGCTAACGGTCCGTGTGCTTCAAGAGCTGCAACGGCTGCTGCTTGAACTATTGCATCAATCTTCTCTTGATCTTCGATCTTTTTGAATTCATCTAAAGCAACCAATGCTTTTGATACTAACGTATTTACTTCTTCAACTGGATCACAGTTTGTAATTTTTTTCTTTAGACATGATTTTTTTACTCCTTTTTGACTTAGGGATTTATAACAAAAAGACTAAAAAAATATAAGTTTGATTAGTGACTGGTAATATTTCTTTTTCTTATTGTTATGAACACCTTTTATTTGTTTACATTTATATTTTTACACCTATAATTAATCATTGTAAACATCTGTTATATAACTAAAAACCTAGATAAAAACATATATTTTAATATAAAATTTGAATGTACAAATTAATGATTCTCGTATTTTTTTAATTCAATAATATATTTCTGTTATATAAATAAATTACTTTGATAATAGTTGTTTTTCAAGATTATTTTTACATTATAGTAAATTATTGATATATAACAGATTGTAGAGAGTATTTTTTTGTTTTGGATAGTTAAATATAATAGTAAAAAATAAAGTTTCTAACATCGATAATAATTATCAATTAAAAAAGTGGAGGGTTTGTGTATTATAATAGAAGAAAAAAAGAATAACAAGTATATTTATCGTAGTCTAACTAAGAGGTAATTAAGTTGGAGAGGGAGATAGGATATAATTTTTTTCAGTAATTATTTAATATGAATTATATTTATGATTTCCTTATATTTTAACGATGATTAAATTAAAAAAATATTTAAAAAAATACATAGTTATTAGTTGATTTTTTTATTTTTTTATAATTGATATAATAACCGTTAGAGTAATTTTATTACTCCTTACTCTCTAGTAAACTAGAGAGTCGCAAAGACCAAAAAGGAGGTAACACACACATGAGAAAAATATGAAGTAATGTTTGCTGTTCAACCACGTATCGATGAAGAAGCTAAAAAAAGCTGTGGTTGATAGATTCGTAAATATTCTTTCAGAAGGTGCAGAAGCAGTAGAAGTTAAAGATTTAGGTAAAAAACGCCTAGCTTATGAAATCGAAGACTTCAGTGATGCTTACTACTATGTAGTAGAATTAACTTCAGCAACAGATGCGTCTACAAAAAGAATTCGATCGTTTAGCAAAAAAATTAGCGATGACATCATCCGTCACATGGTAGTAAGATTAGAAAAAAATAAGGGGTGAAATACTATGGTAAATCGTGTAGTATTAGTAGGTAGATTAACTAAAGATCCAGAATTGAGATATTCTAGTTCGAATATTCCAATGGTTTATTTTACAGTAGCTGTAAACAGAACATTCACTGATCAAAATGGTCAAAGACAAGCAGACTTTATTGGATGTGTAGCTTTTAGAAAGCAAGCAGAAAATATGGCACGTTTCTTAGGACGTGGAAGTCAAGTCGCAGTTGAAGGTAGAATACAGACTAGAAATTATCAAGGTAAAGATGGAAACACAGTTTATGTTACTGAAGTAGTAGCAGACAGTGTTCAATTCCTTGAATCTAAAAAAATAGCTCACATGGTAGGCAAAACAATGGTTTTGACTCAATGAGTTTTAATCAACCTCAATCACAACCAGCATATAATAACAATAATCAAAAATTATTATAACAATACTAATCAAAAACTTTGGACAAGCTAATTCAGCTATGCAAGATTTTATTAATGACAGTTCATCATTCTCTGATTTTTGGGGAAAAACTTCCCAAGTAATTTAGATGATGACTTCATGCAGGATGTAGTAAATCCGTTTAAAGAAGACTAAAATTACATAGGAGGACATGCACAATGGCAGTAACTAACAATCGTCGTAACAACATGCGTCGTCGTAAAAAAGTATGTTATTTCACTAAAAATAACGTAGAATTTATCGACTACAAAGATGTAGAATTACTTAAAAAAATTCATTTCTGAACGTGGAAAAAAATCTTACCACGTCGTGTAACAGGTACTTCAGCTAAGTACCAAAGAATGTTAACTACAGCAATTAAAAGAGCTAGACACATGGCACTTTTACCATACGTAGTAGACGAAAAATAAGAATAAGAGTGAAAAAGATGAGCTTAGGCTTGTCTTTTTTTTGTGCTTTGATATAATAATAGTGAAATATAGTAAAAATTATCTGTTATGATAGGGGGAATAGGGATGGAATTAAAAAGATTAGATGAAACTAAGGTATTAAAAGATCCAGTGCATAGTTATATTCATATTCATTATGAAGTGATTTGGAATTGTCTTGATAGTAAGGAGTTCCAAAGATTACGTCGTATTAGACAATTAGGGGGAGATTTTCAAGTATATCCCACAGCCGAACATTCAAGATTTTCTCACTCGTTAGGGGTATATGAAATTGTAAGAAGAATGGTAACCGAGGTTAAGACGCTATGCGCTGAGTTAACTGAATATGAAAAAGTGTGCGTGATGCTTGCTGGGTTATTACATGATGTTGGACACGGTCCGTTTTCTCATGCTTTTGAACATGTAACTAATCATAGTCATGAGGAATATACAGCAAAAATAATATTGGGGAATACTGAACTTAATTCTATTTTACGAGCAGTATCTAAAAAAATGCCTGAAGATATTGTTTCTATTATTCAACATACTCATGAAAAATGATATATTGAATCAGATTGTTTCTGGACAACTCGATGCTGATAGAATGGATTATCTACTACGTGATTCTTACTTTACAGCTACGAGTTATGGACAATTTGACTTAGAAAGAATATTGCGTACGATGCGTGTTAGAAAAACAAGTGAAGGTAGGAAGGTAATTGTAGTAAAACATACAGGTATCCATAGTGTAGAAGATTATATTATGGCGAGGTACCAAATGTACTGGCAAGTTTACTATCACCCTGTAGCTAGAAGTTATGAAGCAGTGTTTATTCAACTATTTAATAGATTGAAAGATATTTTTTTAAAGACAATAAAGATTATTTTGAAGATATGAAAGTGCTAATTCCATTTTTTTAGAAAAAAAGCTGAAGTTAGTGAAGAAGAGTATTTCAGGTTGGATGAGAATTCGTTATTATACTGTTGTGCTCTTATCCAAGATAAAGGTGATGTAATAGCTGCAGATTTAGCGAAAAAGATTGCAAAAATAGAAAACTTTTTTTGAGTATGTAGATTATAATGAAGAGAATTTAGCTCAAATACAAAAATATGCTACGTGAAAATGGGTATGATGAACAATACTATTTAAGGATAGAGAATATAGAAGCGAGTGTCTATAAGCTCGTATAAAGGTAGAAAAAAATTTTAATTGAGAAATTAGATGGACAGATAGTAGCTCTTGAAAAAAAGCGAGTACTATCGTTGAATCTATAACAAAAAGGGCAGACTAAAAAAAGAGGGGACTATATTTTTTTCCCGAGATAAAACAAAAAAATTTAAGGTAATGTAGATGTGTTTTAAAAAGAGATAAAATAGGAACACTTCTATGTTGCCTTGTTTTTTTATGAGATTTAAAGAAAAAGGATTTTTAAATTTTCAGGTCAATTGTCAGAAAAATAAAAATATTTTTTTAACTTACTATTGATTTTAGTTTTCGGAAATGTTATAATCATAATTACATTATAAAAAAATAAATTAACAACAAAGGAGAGATGTAAAATGTTTGAATTAGCAAATGTAGCGAGACCAGGGGTAAGTGAATATATTTCAGGAAGTGGGGCATTGTCTGCACTTGATAATAGATTAGAAGGGTTTAAAACTCCTTTGATTGTTACTGGAGAAAAATCTTACGCGGCGTTTACGAAATTTTATAAAGGAAATAGAGAATTTAGAGTAGCAAAAATATGACGGATCAGCATCTTATGAAGATATGCAACGTATTGCAGATGAATTTGGGGAAGGTGTTGACGTAGTTCTTGGAGTAGGTGGAGGTCGTGTTATCGACACTGCCAAAGGTGTAGCACAAAACTTAAACGTTGAGTACATGACAGTACCAACAGTAATCGCAACTTGTGCACCTTATGCACCTGTAGCTGCGGTTTATCACCCAGACCACACATTTAGAGAGGTTGCATACTTTAAACGTACTGCATATGCTTGTGTGGCAGACTTAGATTTATTATTAGAATCACCAAAAGAATATTTCGTAGCAGGTATCGGTGATACTTTAGCGAAATGGTATGAAGCAGTAGTTTTAGTAGAAAGAAACAATAAATTTAACGATCCTTTTGTAAGAATGGGATTAGAAGCAGCTAAAATCACTCGTGATGTACTTTTACGTGATGCTAATGGTGCATTAGAAGCTATGGAAAAAGGTGAAGTAACAGAAAGTTTCAAAAATGCTGTAGACACAGTATTCGCAATCTCAGGATGTGTTGGATGCTTCGGTGTACACTATGGACGTATGGCAGGAGCTCATGCAGTACACAATGGTATGAGTTTAGTTAAAGAAACACACTCTGTGTTACACGGTACAAAAAGTATCTTATGGTATCTTAGTTCAATTACTTGCTGAAGGTAAGAGAGAAGAAGTTGAGAAACTTGTTCCATTCTATAAAGACAATAACTTAGCTTACAACTTAGCTTGTGTTAATGTAACTGAAGATGTAGAAGAAAAAAATGAAGAAAAATTGCAGAATTTGCAGCTAGTGAAAAAAAGAAACATTTAAACTTGCAGTTGATGTTTGTACACCAGAAGTTGTATTTAATGCGATGAAAGAATTAGAAGAACTAACAAACTAACAAAATAATAAAATGATAAAAGACCTCGGATGATTTAATCTGAGGTCTTAATTTTTGTGTTTTATAAGTTGTTTTTTAATACTGGAACTAACATCGCGTTGCTAATGTTTTTGTGCGGTATCGTCTTGAAGTAGATAATTAACGATTTCGTAACCGAATAGGATTGCGACAGCTGGTCCTTGTGCAGTAATTACATTTTTTTATCAACGATTACTGCTTTTTTTCGTTATTGTATGTTTTACAGTTAATTTCTTTATCGAATCCTGGATAAGAAGTTGCTTCTTTATCTTCAAGTATTCCTGCTTTACTTAGTACAATAGGTGCAGCACAGATAGCTGCAACAAGTTTTCCAGCGTTATACATGTCTTGGTAGAATGTGATTATTTTGTCGTTGTCACGAAGTAGTGTACTTCCGGGCATTCCACCAGGAATTACTATAGCATCATAGTCAAGGATGTTGTCGATGTCACTAATTTTTTTGTCTACTATTATTTTTTTTACGTTATGTGAGCTTGTTATATAATCTTTGTTGTTGGCAGAAATTAGATCAACATGAATATTTGCACGGCGTAATATATCTAGAGGTGCGATAAATTCTAACTCCTCACTTCCATTTTCAACGAATAAAAGCAACTTTTTTTAGTCATAAAAAAATCCTCCTAATGTATTTTTGTGTAATGTGTATAGAATAAAATATTTCTCATGTTCTCTTATTGTGGTGAAGGACGCTTTCGACTAATTTTTTTCATGTGATTACACATAAAAAAATGGATTCTACAGCTAAAAAAATGAGCCATAAGTCTCATTTTTTTCCTAACAAAAATTGAATTCAATTTTGTCACTACCACGATAGAGAACATGAAATTCATAATTATATATAAATTTAATAGTTCAAAGAAGCTGAGAATTTTTGAATTTTTTTCTCTTTATTTTTAATTTTTATTGTATTTAGAAGAAAAAAATCAACCACCTACGGAAGATGGTTGATTGTGTTTAAACTCATAATTAATTATTTAGAAATTTCTAGTACTCCGTATCCAGTGTCACGGCGTTTGTATACTACTGAAATTTCGTTTGTGTTGCTGTCTAAGAATGCAAAGAAATCGTGTCCTAGAAGTTCCATTTGGAATACAGCTTCTTCTCTTGTCATTGGTTCTACTTTTAAGTTGTTTAACTTTACCGAAATCTAATGCAGTTTCTTCAGCTTCTTCTAACTCGCTAGTAAGAAGATTTTCTTCAACAAATCCTTTCTCACGTCCTTTTCTATTGATTTTAGTTTTGTGTTTTCTCATTTGACGTTCAAGTTTGTCTACAACTAAATCAACAGCTGCGTATAAGTCTTCGTTAGTTTCTTCTGCACGAAGTGTTACACCTTTAAGGGGACACAGTGATTTCAATTTTTTTCTTATTATTTTTTTGTATACTTTAGCATTAGCATAAACGTTTGCTTCTAAACTGTCAGCAAAGTATTTTTTTCTAATTTAGAAACTTTGTTTTTCAACATACTCTCTAATTGCTTGAGTAATCTCTAAATTTTCTCCTCGTACTTGATATCTTAACATTTTTAAAGCACTCCTTTCATAAAGTAGCCTGGCTACTTTTATAGGGGGTTCCCCCTCTTTTTATAGTTTTATTATACCACTTTTTTTGATAACGTTAGCAATATAGTTTGCATAAAAAAATGTCACTTTTTACAAAAATGTATTTTTTTATTTTTGCTTTATAAATATTTTTTTGTTAAAAATAAAAATTAAATACAGTTAGTATAAAGTTGTAAAGAAGTCTAGAAACTTAAAAATGTTAACTAAATGAGTAAAAAAATAATCTGAAAAATTTAATAAATATTTACAGCTAAGGAGGGAAGAAAAAAATGTTTTTTTAGGGAGTACTGTGAATTTATAGAAGCACTTTATATAATTTATTATTCAAAAAAATGAATGATTATGAAAAAAATATTAATTATAGAAAAAAATTAGAAAAAAAGTTATGATGAATTTGGTAAGATAAATAATGATTTTGAAGAAATCTATGATGAAATAACTACAGGAGCAGTCTATAATCTAAAAAGAGAGTGATTTAACTTTTTTTGAGGAGATATAATGGACTGCTCTTGTCTATTTCTAAATTACTCAATTTAAAAAAATTAAATTACACTATTTAGATAATTGTACCTTTGTTAAGAAGTTGTATTCAGTGGAGTTGGTCGATGATAAATATCATTGCTTACAATGCGACAACAGAGATCAAAAATCTATTTTTTTAGTTTTGAGAATAATAGTTTGAAGACAACGTATTGTAAGAGATGTATCGCTTTTTGGAAGAAGTGATGATAATTTTGTAAAAATTTCATATTAATATTCCAGTATCGAAAAATAGAAGCACCTAAAAAAACCTAGTGTAAGACTGAGTGATGTTCAGGAGGTAGCAAGTGAAAGATTGGTAGATAATACTAGGGAAGCTCTAAATGCACTAGTTTGGGCTGTTTGTGGTGCTGGAAAGACAGAAATAGTTTATGAGGTAATTTATCAAGCGATTCTAGAAAATAAAACTATTTGCTTAGCTATTCCAAGGAGAGATGTAGTTAAAGAATTATTTGAAAGATTTTCTCGCGATTTTAGTGGTTATCCTATAAGTGTATTACACGGAGAGGAGAAGGTGTTAGAAGAATCTAATTTTTACATAATGACTACTCACCAGCTTGTGAAGTACTACAATTACTTTGATATAGTGATAATTGATGAGGTGGATGCTTTTCCGTATTCAGGAGATGAATGTTTAGAAAATGGTGCGAAAACAAGTTTGAAAAATAATGGGGTATTTGTGTTTTTATCGGCTACGCCTTCAAACAAAATTAAAGCTAGTGTCGATGAAGTTATTAAAATACCTATAAGATACCATAGATATTTATTACCTGTACCAAAAAAATTAAAAATTGAAAAAGACAGAAGTGTTTGATTTTACGAAGAAATCCAAATTTATAGAAAAAAATTTATAAAAAGACAGGCTAGCTAAAAAAACAGACGAATCTTAATATTTGTCCCTGAAATAGAAATGTGTAGGACGTCTGTACTTTTATTTAAAAAAATAGTTTGCAAGATGATATTATTATAGATTTTGTATATAGTGAAGATGAAAAATAGAAGTGAGAAGATTAAGGAATTTTACGATAGAAAGATAGATATCCTTGTAACTACTACTATATTGGAACGAGGGGTGACTTTTGATTATCTAGATGTGATAATTTTCGATGCAAAGCATATAAATTTCACTAAATCAGCATTAATTCAAATTTCGGGTAGAGTAGGAAGAAAGGATTATGATAATAGTGGGGATATAGTATTTTTTTATCAGATAAAATTAGTGGAGAAATGAAAGCGGCGATTAAGGAAATAGGATACATGAATAATTTAGCGAAATATAGGAAGTTAAATAGGAGGTAGATTATGAATTGTAGTTTTTTTGCGGAGTTGAAATTAGCGATAAATTAGGTTTTTGATACACTTTTTCAAAAACAAAGGAGAAATTTCAATTATGTGCTGAATGTAAGGAACATCTTGATATAAATGTGTTAGAAGTAGGAGAATACACACTCTATTATTTCTCTGATTATGAGTTTGTAAAAGATGATATTTATTCAATAAAAATATTTTTGGAGATGTAGCGTGTGCGGTGAAGTTTAAAAAAATTTATTTAAACAATTTTTTTATCTTTAAATAAGTTTGATTTGATAACGATTGTACCTGCTAATGAGATTCGGGAGATTATACGAGGATTCGATCATATCGAACAGCTATGCAGAATATGTGATATTAATTTTGAGAAGATATTAGGCTGTGAATATAGAGAAAAAGCAGGCGAAACTTCATAAAGAAAGAATAGAGAATAAATATTATATTCTACCCACTGTTTCTAAAATGGAAAATGTTAGAAGTATATTAATAATAGATGATATATTTACAAGTGGTAATACTTTTGCTAGGTTGTGCTAAAACTATAAAGGAAGTTTATCCAGAAGTAAATATAAGTTTCTTAACATTATCGAAAGTAAACTAACGCCTGATTTAAGTATTTTTTTACTTAACAACTTAGTTTTTTTATGGTATAATATTAAAGTTGAATTAAAAATGTTGTTTTTTTGAAAAGTTGGGAGTGACTCAAAAAAATCATGATTTTGGAGAAATCGATTTTGTCGAGTCCCTCCCGCACAGTTTATTAGATATCTAAAAAGTTTTTTTATAAAGCGAATTTAGATATCAATAAACTACTGCGTCTATGAGTTCTCATATGAACTTTGTTAATTTTTTTAGGACTTTTGGAGCAACCCCAAATTATATAGTTAGGAGATGGTTAAAACAAAAAAATTTTATTTTTCATTTATAATGATCGTTTTAATTTTTAATTCTTGTAATTTTTCTTATCGAAAAAAATTTGAATTAAATAAAGATCAAATTATTATATTTTGGATATTAGTTTTATTTTGGTCGGCGATAAGTATTATTAGAGCTTATAGGAAGTTATACGCTATAACGCCGATTGCTCAAGGTGGACTTTCATTAACCCCGGTACTTGCTGCTCAGATTGCTGCAGGTTATGGTCTTATGAGTTTAATTGTAAGGTTACCTATGTTTTTAGCGAGTGATATATTTAAGCGAAGAAAAAAATATTTGTACAAATCTCGTTATTCTTGTTAATTATAACATCGTTTTTTTAGTTGCATTTAATGGTAGTTATATGACTTTATACTTATCTTCATTATCTTTAGGTATAAGTGCAACAATGCTTGCCTTGTTTAATGTTATTTTCTCAGAAACATTTTCGAAAGATAAGGCAGCTGTATCAGTTTCTATATTATCTGTAGCACCGCTGTTAGCTGAATTTATCGCAGCTCCAATCCAATATGTCTTTACTATGAATACATATAAACACTTTGATTATATGTGGATAGTAGCAGGTGTTATTGCAGTAGTAACGTTTATATTATCGTTTATGATGAAAGATTATCGTCCAATCGATAGTGATTTCTCATTTAATAAAGTAAAAAGTAGTAATTAAGCATAAGAGTTTTATTTATATTTGTTTATTAGCATTGTTACTTTCATTTATTAAATTCTCAACAAGTGGTGCTAATATGATAGCTTATGGTAAAACAGAGCTAAATATGACGCCGCTTATGCTTGCGTATATGGATGCAGTCTTTGCTGTTCCTCAGCTTATTGCAGGTGTTCTTGTGGGAGTGTATTTCACTAGAAAATGGGGTATTCAAAAAACCTTATTATTCTTATTAGGATGTTCATTAGCATTCTACATAATAGCGTTGTATGTTAATAATCCATATGTTATTTATTTCAGTTATATTCTTAATGGATTAGGGTATGGAGGTGCATATAATGCGCTAATCTCACTTGCTATGCAATATTTTGATAGAGAATACCGTAATGTAAGTATGGGGATATATCAAGCATTTTTTGCGCTAGGAATCTATTACGGAGATTATGTATATGTATGGATTGCTAAACATGTGAAAAATGGATTATTTGGCTTCACGCAAAGTAAAGCGATATTCTTAATAGTAATAGGAATAACTCTAGTAAGTATGATTATGGTTAAAAATTAAAGTTAGAGACATTAATAAAAAAAGTTGATTCACGATTTTGTGAATCAACTTTTTATTGTATATTAATATCCGCCTAGTAAATCTCCACGAATATATCCAGTATAACTTCCATAATAAACGTAAAGTCTCAACTTTCACCAGCTGAATTAGTTTCAAGTGTTCCTATTGTAACTGATGCTCCACCTTTTTATTGATGTTATAATTCTACTAGTATCATTTTTGTCACTTCTTAGGTTAACGCCGACAGATGGTTTTACATAAGCTGTACGCCCGCTTACACTATGTCTTACTTCGTTTGATGAATTAGAAGAGTTAGCAGAACTTTCTTTAACAATAATAGTTTCTTTTTTTCTTTAGCTTTTTTTCATTTAAACCATTAACAGTAAATGTTCGCTTAAACTCACCTGTTGTTTTAAGTTTTAATTTATTTGCTGTGTTTTTTTATTTAATGAAATAGTAACTTCTACTTTATCACCATTCTTCAAGTTACTTTGTTTATCGAATGAAATATCTGGATTTGATAGTAAGTTTGAAATTTCAGCATTTGAGTTGGCAACTTCAGGAACTTTTTTAATATCAACTTCAGGTTTCCCTTCTCCTTCAGCACCGTAAGTTACGAAGTTTACTTCATATGTAGCTAAGTCGACAACATTTTTCTTTTTTTCAAGAATTTATTGTATCCGAAGTATAATCCCGCAACTAGTACTACAAAAAGTGATTATTGCTGTTAATACAATTGGAATAATACTTTTCTTTTTTTCTTTAGGCTCTTCCATATACATAGGAGGAACGTTGTAATTTTGTTGTTGATTGTTATAATCTTGAGGTTGTTCGAAATTTTGATACTGAGTGTTTTGATACTGAGTGTTTTGATATTGAGTGTTTTGATATTGAGTGTTTTGATATTGCTGATTGTATCCTTGATTATTGTATTGAGTATTTTCCATATTTGGATCGTAATTATAGTTAGGATCAAAATTTTGATTATTGAAGTTTTGGTTGTTTTGGATCTTGACTATTTCTATTCATTTAATTCTCCTTTGTTGGTAATATTTTTAGTTTGCATAGTCTCCGCCTGGAGCGTTTAGATACTCTTCAAGTGAAATATTTTTTTCATGAATTGTTTTAGCTACATCTTCTCCAACATAACGGATGTGCCAACTTTCTTCCATGTATCCAGTTTTATCTACGAATTCTGGTTTATATCTGACAATATATCCGTATTTGTGAGCGTTGTTAGCTAGCCATTCAGCAGCTTTTTTTGCTGCTTTCATTAGTTCCATCAGATCCCTAATAGTTGTCCTTGATTATCGATTAAGTCAAAAACTAGACCTGTTTGGTGTTCGCTGTATCCAGGGCGAGCTGAGAATCTGTCTGCTTCTTGTTTTCCGTGAGCAGCTACATAATTGTTGTAAAGACCAGCTTGAGTGTCATAAAGTTCTAAAAACCTGATACTTGATTTGAAACGCTAAGACCTAATGCTTGAGCATCGCTAATTAATTTGTTAACTTTTTTTGTCTTGCAGTAGGATTTTCTCCGGGATTATAGTTAGCAGGTAGTGGATGTTTTTTTGTTAGCTAAAATGATACCGTTAATAACTGTAGGTTCAGTAACTGTTTCTGGAGTTTTTTTCCTAAAGTTGATGAGTTATTTTTCATCGTTTTTTTATTTTTTTTATCGGTGTCTTTAGTAGTAGAAGTTTTAGAATTCTGTTTTTTTGATTTGATGAATTAGGAGTTGTCGCCTTATCATCTTTGGTTAAATAGTAAAATCCACCTAAAGCGACAGTTAAAAACTACTAAAGTAACTGTTACGATAGTAATAATATTTTTTTCATAAAAAAAATGCCCTTTCTTTAAGTATAATAAATGCATTCAAAAAAATTAATAGTAATGCGAAATAAATATAAATACAAAAATTAAATGTATCTCTTATTAAATATGATAAGTTGAATAGTGTTTTTTTGTCAATTATAAACATGATTTTTTTATTAAAAAAATTACTATATTAGAGATTATTAATCTTAAATTTTTTTAAATCTGAAGAATTCACACGAAATTTATCGTTTGAGTTCTTTTTTTCTTTTTATTTAGTAGAAAGTAATTTTAAAAAGGATGAATTATATCCAAAAAAAGTTATTTCAAGTTTATTTTTGTTATAACAGTATGTTAATGTTTTTTTATTTTTTTCTTTAAAAAAACTCTGAAATTTGGTATAATGATAAAGATACCTAATATAGTTTAATTACTTATGAGGGGTATTATAAAAAAATAAAAAAAGGAGTGTTAATTTGGAAAAATAACATTTCAGATCTTTTGAGTAAAGAAATTGAAAAAAATTAATGGCGAATAAATTTTTTTCTTTAGGATGCCTAGTAATTTAAAAAAATATTGGCATATTCAGTCAGTTATTTAGTATTGATATTATTAGGTGCACTATTGAATATTGAGATTATTGCGGCATTTCTCTCTGTGTTCCCACTTACATATGTACTTGGGGCGAGAGGGTTGAAATCATTCTTGCCATTGATAGTTTCTGGAGGGATTATGTTGTCAGTATTAGCTTCTCCAGTTATGATGTTTTGGTTTGGAATTCATATGGTTGTAGCATATATAATATACAAAAACGATATATTTGCGTGCTTCTAAATTATTCCTGGTAGTAGCTATAACAGCGATATTATTTCTATCTATAGCTATATATGTATTTTTTTATCTATAAAAATTTGGTTATATAACTATTGATAGTAAACAAATTTTAGAGTTTATTAATAACTATGTTAATTCTGTAGTAGAAATGAATCAGAATGTTGATAAGAATCTAATTTTAGAGAGCTTTTTCGAATATGCAAAAAAACATTTCCAGTAACATTATTCATAATGTTATTTGTGTACAGTTTATGTTTAGTACAATATACACTTTCTTTATTGGCTAGAGAATATGTCATTATTCCTGCTTTTCCAAAATTTAGTCGTATAATGTTAAGTCCGAGAAGTGGTTATATATACATAGGTGTTTCTTTGGTTACTTTATTGATGGAAATGCAATCAACAGGTAATATGTATAGTTTTTTTGGAATATTTTACTACAAAAATATATCGGATGTATTAGCATTAGCATTTATATTAAATGGTTTATTCACTGCGTTTTTCTTTATTGAACAAAGAACACAGAATAAATCTACGATTACAAAACCTATTGTGTTCATGTTGATGTTAATTTTTAGTCCCATCTTTGAATTGCTTGGATTTGTTGACAGTATATTTAAGCTAAGAGAAGGATATATTATTATGAAGAGGGGGAGATAAGTATGAATGAAAAAAAGAAAAATATGAATTAATAATTGTAACTATTTTTTTTAATAGGTGCAATATTTTGCGGGATACTGGATATTTTTTTAGCTTAGTAATCTATTTATTAATTGGTATACTTATTTTCACATTATATATTCTTCAAAAAGAAAAAAAGCTGTAGAACAAATGAATAGATATATTAGTAAACTTACTAATAGAATCAAAGATTCTTCGGAAAAAAAGGAATTAACAAGTTTCCTATTGGGATAATTGTAATAGATGAAGATAAAAAAACATTGAATGGGCGAATAATTTTATTTATAAAAAAATATTAAAGTTGAAGAGATAAAAAGGTTTAAACATTCTTGAACTTATGCCTGAAATCTCAGAATTATTTGAACTGGAAACACCTGTAGATAATCAGTTTGAAATTTTTTTGGTAAGCATTTTAAAGTGAACTATCAAAAAAAGATAGTGGATATATTTATTTCTTTGATATTACAGAAAGTAAAGTTGTAATGCAAAGGTTTAGAGATACTCGTCCAATTATTTTTTTAATTTGAGTCTTGATAATTATGAAGATGTATCTGATTCTTTAGATGATGAAGTAGCGAGTAGACTAGATGCTACTATAGTTATCACTTTGACGGATTGTACTAAGAAGAATAGTATTTATTTAAAAAAAGAATTGATGAAGATAGATTTATCGGACTTTTTAAATGTTAAAGATTTAAAGAAAAATAGAAAAAGAAAAAAATTCCAAATTTTAGATACAATTAGAAATCTAAAAAGAGGTCTTTGATGCGCCGATTACTTTAAGTATAGGTGTAGGTATGGGGACGGATTTCCTACCAGAATTAGGAGAACTTGCGAAAAGTTCACTTGATTTAGCTTTTAGGACGTGGAGGAGATCGAGGTTGCTATGAAAGATGTTGATGGTACGATTAGATTCTATGGTGGTAAAAACAAATCCACAAGAAAAAAACGTACTAGAATTAAGGCGCGTGTTGTATCTAATGCGTTAGCTGATATTGTAAGTGATAGTGATAAAATAATCGTTATGGGACATAAGCGTCCTGACTTCGATGCTGTTGGAGCTTGTGTAGGTATTTATACGTTTGCTAAAAATAGTAGGAAAAAGAATGCTACATTATTTTTAAATGATAGTGATCGTGATGAAACTATTCAAAAAAAGTAATGTTTGAAATTGATAACTCAGATGAACAGTTGGCAAGAGTTTTTGTTGATAGTGATGAAGCTTGGGAACTTATGACTCCACAAACAACATTAATTATTGTGGATACATCTGATGCATCGCGTGTAATAGATGCAGCGATACTATCTAAAGCTAATAGAAAAGTCATAATTGATCATCATAGACGTGGTGAGGATATAATTACTAATCCGCTGTTAACTTACATTGAACCTTATGCATCATCATCATCAGAGTTGATTGCAGAATTAATAGAGTATCAAACTAAGATAGAAAGAATCACTCCTATTGCAGCGACGATTATGCTTGGTGGAATAGTGGTAGATACTCAGAACTTCTCAATAAGAACTGGTTCTAGAACTTTTGATGCTGCTGCTTATTTACGTAGTAATGGAGCTGATCCAACGAGAGTAAAAACAATTCTAAAAGAACCTTTTGAGAACTTTATGAATAGGGTAGAAATTATTAATAACTCTATTCAAAAAACACCAGAAATTATCATGGCAAAAGCCCCTGAAGATAAATATTATACTAATGTAATGCTTGCTCAAAGTGCAGACTTACTTCTAACTCTTAAAGGAATTGAATGTAGTTTTGCTATAGGATATTTAGAAGAAGGAAAAGTAGGTATTTCAGCAAGATCATTAGGAAATATAAATGTTCAATTAATTATGGAGGAGCTTGGAGGTGGGGGACATCTTGCCAACGCAGCAACTCAAATAGAGGGAGTCAATTTAGACGAAGCTTTAGAGCGACTAAATAATGCTATTGATAAAAATATTATCATAAAAATAAAAAAACATAGATAAAAGGAGAAATTGTAATGAAAGTTATATTTTTTTAGAAGACGTTAAAGGAAAAAGGAAAAAAAGGAGATGTTAAGGAAATTGCTGATGGATATGCAAAATTCTTAATAACTAATAAAAAAAGCTGTGGCAGCAACTAACGCTAATATGGCAACACTTAAAGGTCAACAAAAAAACGTGTTGAAAAAAAGACAAACAAGAAGAATTAGTTCAAGCTAACTTACTTGCGAAACAATTAGAAGGTCTTGAAGTGACAATTAAAGTTAAATCTGGAGAAGGTGGAAGATTATTCGGATCAGTATCTTCTAAACAAATTGTTGAAGAACTTAAGAAACAACATGATCTTAAAGTAGATAAGAAAAAAATCGACTTACCACATGGAATCCAATCTTTAGGATATACAAATGTTAAAAATTAAACTACACAACCAAGTAGAAGGAACTATTAAAGTTCATGTAGTGGAGCAATAGTAAATAAGTTGAAGGTGACAATATGAAATATCATATAGATTCTGTTGTAATGGCAGAACAATCGTTATTAGGAACTCTGATGCAAGAGCCAGAGAAATTAATAGAAGTTAAAGCAACGGTTGATCCGGAAGACTTTTTATGATGAACGAAATAAAGATATTTATAGTGCTATTTTACGTTTTAGATGAAATGGAAATAATACCTGACACCACTACGATTTTTTTGAAGAAATAAATAATAGTGGGGCATTCAGAACAGTGGATGCCTCATTATATATAGTGGATTTGTATGATATTACTCCAAGTTCTCGTAATATTATGCACTATGCGAACTTAGTAAAGAGATATTCAATATATAGAGAAATTCGTGCGGCACTTTTAAGTAGTACTGAGGAGATGAATCAGGGGAATGCTGATATAGACTCTTTAACAGCTACATTATTTGATCAAGTTGAACGTGCAATGGAACGAGCGAAAACATCTCAGTTTAAAAATATGAAAGATGTTACTGATGAAGTTTTTAAAGAAATTTTGGCTCGTATGGCTGGAGAAGGTCAGAATGTTGCTGTACCTACAGGATATGGAGCATTAGATAAACTTGTAGGTTTTGGTAAAGGAGATTTAATTATCCTTGCAGCTCGTCCTGCGATGGGGAAAACAGCATTTGCACTTAATATTGCCCTTAATATTGCTGGGAAAAATCCTCGTTCAGAAGAAGAGAAAAGAACAGTTGCGCTATTCTCATTAGAGATGGGTGCTGACCAGCTTGTCTCTAGGATGATTTGTAGCGAGGGAATGATAGATTCTGAAAAGATCAAAAAAGGTGATTTAGATAATGATGATCTAATGAAACTTGAAACAGCAGTTCATTTCTTAAATCAAAAAAATGTCTTTATTGAGGATAGTGCTTTTATTAAAGTAAATGAAGTAAAAGCAAAATGTAAGTTATTAAAAGCAGAACATGGTCTAGATCTTGTTGTTATCGATTATCTTCAACTTCTTCAAGGAAGTAAGAGAAATGATAATAGGCAACAAGAGGTTTCTGAGATTTCTCGTAGCTTAAAACAAATGGCTAGGGAATTAGAATGTCCTGTTATTGCGTTATCTCAGCTGTCTCGTAGTGTGGAATCTAGACAAGATAAACGTCCTATGATGAGTGACCTTAGGGAATCTGGAAGTATTGAGCAAGATGCTGATATAGTTTCATTCTTATACCGTGGAGACTATTATAGAAGTGAAGATGCCGATGAAAAATGAAGCTCAAGAAACAAGCGATGTTTCAACTATTGAAGTAATTATTGCTAAAAAAATAGGCATGGACAGACAGGGACTGCAGAACTTGCATTTATGAAACGATATAACAAGTTCGTATCAAAAAAACCTATGGTGAATAGGAGGGAAGTAATGACAAATAAAGATAATAATTCTCAGAATAATGAGTTTAATAATGAATTAAATGGTTATTATGACGAGAATGGGAACTATATATCAAACGGGTATTATGATCAAGATGGAGACTTTATTCCAAATGGCTATTATGACCCAAATGGAAACTACATTTCAAATGGTTATTACGACCCAAATGGCAATTCTATTCAAAATGGTGGAAATAATCAAAATAATAATGAATTTACGCCTGCGGGTTACTACGATCAAAATGGATTCTTTATAGTAAATGGCTATTATGATCAAGACGGTAATTATGTTGAGACTGATCGATCTAATTTTTGATCAAGGAGTAAATACTCAGTATGATCAGTTTAATAATGATAATCAAAATAATGATTTCCTAGGAAATAGCAATTATGCTAATGTGAATCAAGGAAATAGTGAGGCACAAGTTGAGACAACTAAAAAAGATAATACTAAGAAGAAATCATCTAAAATAGGATTTATAGTTGCATTGCTTTTAGTATGTGTAATTGCTGCGGGAGTTTATTATTTTAAATTCTACAAGAAAGATGATAAGGTAGTTCACCTGGATCGATATAAGGTTGAATTAGCGGCATATGGTACTAATAGACAAGGTAAGGTGAATGTTGATATTGTAGATATTCCAGAAGTAAAAAGATGCTGATGATAATATTAAGAAATTCTTGAAAAAAACCTGAGATTAAATATAATCCTGCAGAAAAACTTAGAGAATGGAAGTAAGGTAGATGTAGAGATAACTCTTAATAAGGAAGAAGCCGAGAAGAAAGGTCTAAAAACTTAGCGGAAGCTTTAAGCGAACATTGACAGTAACTGGTTTATCGGATGAAAATAGTTCGAAAAAAGAAGATAAAAAATCTACAGGTACTGCATATTGGAATAAAAAAATAAAGGAGAGAAGTTATACCAATTTGTAAAAAGGTTGGGAAAAAAATCTCTGAACCAAAATTATAAAGAGTACACACTTGATAATAAGGTTAATTATTATGGTTTAAATCTTCCTGGAGAAACAGAAAAAAAGTAGGACAATCTCGTTTAGTACTTGAGGGTGACAAGTTAATTAACATGAGATGGTCGCCTGAAGGAAGGTACAAAGATGTATATAATGTAGTTGCGGTTTATTCTGATATTGAGAATGTTAAAGGCCCATTATCTCACTTATATTATTTTTGTAATCTTGAATGGCGAACCGATTGTATTGGTAACTCAACAAAATCAAGGTAATGATAAGAAATATCTGTACTTCAAGAAAAACAGAGAACATTTACCTACAAGAAGGGTTTGAAAAAAATAGTAAAAGAGGAATAAATGAAGCTAGGGAGCAGATAGCGAAAGTGTTATTTGTCTCTGGTTTTTTTACAAAAAAATATTATAATAAAGTTTTGGAGGAAAAAAATATGAATTTTAAAAAAATAAAAGATTGATATCAACGATTATTGTGGTAGTCTTAGTAATATTTTTCGTTAATCAAAGGAACTATCACATCAAGTAATAGTAATAAAAAAAGATGAGTCGGAATTAAATGGTTACTTAACGGAGTTTTTACAGGAGCAAAGTATTACTAAGTTAACTTTAAGAAAAGGTGATAGTAATGAAGTGATTCAAAAAATTTCTATCGATGGTGAAATTAATTCAGAAATGACGAACACTTATTCAAGAGGATGCATGTTGAATCAAATCAAAGAAGCAAAAAAATAATCCTAATGTTAAAAGCTATACTATTATCGGTAAACTCACCTGGTGGTGGAGTTTATGAAACTGCTGAATTATATAACGCCTTAAAAAAATAGTGGTAAAGATGTCTATGTTTCGATGAAGAAAAATGGCTGCTTCTGGTGGATATTATGTATCTACGCCAGCTAAGAAAATTTTTTTGTGAATACTGAAACGACTACAGGTTCTTTAGGGGTGATTATGAGTTATGTCTCTGCACAAAAATTCTTAAATGATCGTGGAATTAAACAAGAAACTGTTCGTTCAGGAGATCGAAAAAAAGCAGTTGGAGGATTAACAGAAGACTTACCAGAATCTACTAGAAAAAAATATTACAAGAACAAAAATAAAGAAGCGTATGAAAGATTTGTAAAAGCTATAGCAGAAGGTAGACACCTAAGTGAAGATGAAGTTAAGAAACTTGCTGATGGAAGAACTTACACTGGTACACAAGCAGTAGCGAATAAACTAGCTGATAAAAATTGGTACGGAAGATGAGCTTATTGATTTAATAAAAAGAAGAAAAAAAGGATTATCTAATCCAACTGTAATTGAATTAAGAGCTGATAAAACTGCAGAAAGTTTAATTTCTAGATTTGTTAAAGCTACAACAAAAAGTTTTATCTCTGAATTAAATAGTGAAGTGAATTCAAATAAAGTTGAACGTAGTTACTTAGGATAAGGAGGTTTTTTTATATGAATAATGAATTAAATAATAATACGCCTTCATATGATCCTAATTTAAATGAAACTTCTACAGAACTAGAGAATGATACGATACAAAATGAAGAGTCTACTAGAGAACACGAAGAGGCTAAAGAAACAGAAGAAAGAGTTGAAAAGAAAGAAAAAAAGATCTTTCGTTGCCAACGACAATAGAAGATTATATTAATCTTTCAAAGAATTTCTATGCAGGCTTTTTGGACTAGATTTGTTGCGTATTTAATCGATATGATTGTTATTTATTCAATAGCTAGTTTATTGAATACTTTTTAGTTTTAGAACTTTTGAATAAGCAACTAGATTTTTCCAATTTTAGGAGAAGAATCTCTGAGTTATGTTATTGTTATGTTCACTTATTTTTATCTCGATGACTTACTTCTTTTTCACAAACTTTAGGTAAGATGATTATGAAGATAAAAAGTAGAAACTAATAAAGGTGATAAGTTGGGTCTTATGGATGTAGTTTACCGTGAGTTAGTTGGAAGACTATTAACGATATTTTTTTAGCGTATATCCCGTATTTAGCTGTTGCTTTTACTAATAAGAAAAAAGGGATTCATGACTTTATCGCTGACACTGTAGTAGTCAAAGAAGATTTTTCTAAACTTCGTCGTCAGATGAATGAAAAATTAGAAAGTAAAAATTAAATAAGGTTGAAAGGGGTTGACTCGAAAATTGTGATTTTGTAGAAATTGATTTTGTCGAGTTATCCCCTTTAAAACGCTCTATGATAGCTTTCACTATATATCATAATGATAGCTGTTATTGATTATTTAAAATATTGTTGACAATAATTTTAGATGGTAGTATACTTAATTTATAACAAAGACTACAATTGTAGACGAATAAGAATATTTAAGAGAAGGTGTGATTAATATATGGTAAAAAAATGAAACATATTTAATTGAAGGGATGAGCTGTGCTTCTTGTGCAGCGCATATTGAAGAGAGTTTAAAAACAAGTTGATAATTTATCAGATGTCAATGTAAACTTTGCAACAAGTAAGCTTACTCTTTCTAGAGGAGACGGAATAGATAGAACTGAAGTAGAAAAGATTGTAGAAAAATTGGGGTATAAGCTTACTTATATATCTAGTATAGAAGAGAGAACTTTCATATTAGAAGGAATGAGTTGTGCAACGTGCGCGAAAAATATAGAAGATACGATTTCATCTTTAGATGGAACAGAAAAAGCCATTGTAAATTTCGCTACTGAGAAGATGGTAGTAAAATTCGATAAAGAAAAATTAAGTGTAGCTGAAATCGAGAAAAAAGTAGAAGAAGCGGGCTATAAAGCAAGATTAGAAATAGATGATTTGGTTGATGATCAAGCTGAGAAAAAACAACAAGAAATTGATGGTATTTGGAAAAGATTTATTTATTCAGCTATATTTACAGTGCCTGTGTTGTATATAGCGATGGCTGAGATGGTGGGATTACCTACGTTGGAAAGTTTAAGCCCAATGGGAAATCCAAAATTATTTTCAACTGTACAGTTTATTCTGGTGTTACCTGTTTTGTATTTTGGTAGAAAATTCTTTAGTGTAGGAATTAGAGCTATTCTTAGAAGAAAACCTAATATGGATTCTTTAGTAGCGTTAGGAGCAGGGGCAGCATTCTTATATAGTGTTTATTCAACCGTATTGGCATATTTAGGTGATGAACATGCAGCTATGAATTTGTACTATGAATCTGCAGCGGTAATCTTAACATTGATTACACTAGGTAAATACTTTGAAGGAGTATCGAAAAGTCGTACTACAAATGCTATAAGTAAATTAGTAGGATTAGTACCGAAAACAGCTAATTTAATAAAAGATGGTGAAGAACATGTTGTAGCAGTAGATGAAATATCTACAGGTGATATACTACTTGTTCGTCCTGGTGAAAAAGTACCTCTTGATGGAGTTGTGATTGAAGGTCGTTCGACTGTAGATGAATCGATGTTAACAGGGGAAAGTATCCCAGTAGAAAAAGACATAAATAGTAAAGTTGTCGGAGCTAGTATTAATAAAACAGGTGTTTTTAAAATGAAAGTTACTAAAGTGGGCAAAGACACTACTTTATCACAGATTATTAAACTTGTTGAAGATGCTCAAAATTCTAAAGCTCCGATCGCAAAACTTGCTGATAAAATTTCAGGAGTATTTGTTCCTATTGTTATTGTTTTAGCACTAATAGCTGGAATTTTATGGTACTTTGTTGGAGATGCATCTTGGAGTTTTTCTCTAAAAATTATTATCGCAGTGCTTGTTATTGCTTGTCCTTGTGCCTTAGGTTTAGCTACACCGACAGCTATAATGGTAGGTACAGGTAAGGGAGCTGAACACGGTATTTTAATAAAAAGTTCAGAAGCTCTACAGTTAGCTAAAGAGGTTGATACTGTAGTATTTGATAAAAACTGGAACATTGACAGAAGGTAAAAATTTCAGTAACTAATGTAGTGACATTTAACGATTTAAAAAGAAGAAGTTCTATTGCAACTTGCAGCGAGTGTAGAATATCTTTCAGAACACCCATTAGGTCTAGCTATAGTAGATGAAGCTAAAAAAATAGAAATTTAGATTTGTTAGAAGTTAAAGATTTTAGTTCGTTAACAGGATTAGGTATTTCATCAATAGTTGATGGAAAGTCAGTACTTATTGGTAATGAGAAATTAATGGTGGAAAAATAATATTTCTACAAAAGATTCAGTTGAAAAAAAGCAGAGAAATTTGCTTCAGAAGGAAAAAAACACCATTATTCATAGCTATAGACTCTGAACTAGCTGGAATTATAGCTGTTGCCGATCGAAATAAAAAGCAAGTAGTTTAGAAACTGTTGAAAAAAATTACATAGCTTAGGGTTAGAGGTAGTTATGTTGACTGGTGACAATAAAAAAACTGCTGAGGTAATTGCAGAACAATTATCAATAGACAAAGTTGTTAGTGAAGTTTTACCAGAAGATAAAAGCAAATGAAATCAAAAAAACTTCAAGCTCAAGGTAAAAAGGTAGCAATGGTCGGTGATGGTATTAATGATGCACCAGCACTAGTACAAGCAGAAGTCGGAATAGCAGTAGGAACAGGAACTGATGTAGCAATCGATGCTGCAGATATAGTATTGATGAAACCTGACTTAAATTCTGTTGTTAATGCTATAGTTTTAAGTAAAAAAACTATAACAAATATTAAAGAAAAATCTATTCTGGGCATTCTTCTACAACGTTATAGGTATTCCTTTTGCGATGGGAGTATTCTATATATTCGGAGGACCGTTGTTAAATCCAATGTTGGCAGGAGCTGCAATGAGTTTTAGTTCTATATCTGTAGTTCTAAATGCATTAAGATTAAAAAAAGAGTAAAAATTAAATTAATAAAAAAAGAAAGAAGGATTAATCATGAAAAAAATGAATATAATATCGAAGGTGTAAAAATGTAGTGGTTGTGTCGCTACAGTTAAAGAAAGATTATCGAAGTTAGATAATGTTGATAATATAGAAGTTAATATTCAAGAAAAAACTGTCGTAGTTGAAGGAGAAGTATCAAAAGAAGATCTTCAAGCTGCATTAGAAGGAACAAATTATAAAATAGATTAGCAAAAATTGGGATTGATTCGACAATTTGATTATTTTGACATCGTGATTTGGAATCAGTACTAATAAATAAATACCTAAGAATTAGTTATAATCCTAATTCTTAGGTGTTTTTTTATGTTTTTATTTGTCGTATCCTAAATATCCGATTGCTATAGCTTTAGGTCCTGCGTGAGATCCAATTACAGGTGATATGATTTCTGTTTCTACTTCGATTTCTCCGAAAGTTTTTCTCGATAGATGCCATTGCTTTTTCTAATAACTCATCATTTGTATAAAGAACAAATAAGCTCTTTGGATTTTTTTCTTTTATTTCTTCACACATTTTTGAAAGAACTTTATTCATTCCTCTATGTTTACCACTTACTGCAAGGAGACCGTCTTTAATAGTGATAATAGGAAGAATATTTAGTAAGTTTGATAGAACGAACTGAGCTTTAGTAAGTCTACCTCCTGCATATAAATATTGCATAGTTTCTACTGTTACAAGAACATTGTGTTGCTGTGAAAGTTCTACATATCTTTTTTTCTATATTTTCAAATGTTAAACTTCCTTCTTCAAATTCTTTAATAATTTTTTTCGATTGCTATTCCTACCATTCTTGCTATTTGAAGAGTATCTATTATTTTGATTTCAATACCGTCTATAAGTTCTTTAGCTTGCACAAAAAGAAGAATATGTTCCTGATAATTTAGAAGAAACGCTGAAAGCAACGATACGCTCAACACCTTGTTGCTTTAATTCTTCATAGACACTTAGTATTTTACCTACAGCTGGTTGGCTTGTACTAGGTTTTTTTGTCCGCTATGTATTCTTTTTGTAAAATTCATCAGGAGTAATAGTTACGTTATCCTCAAAAAAATTTCATCGTCAAGACGAACCTCTACTGGGATAACTGTA